>JAABUP010000484.1_pt1 | contig 87627 bp, 107 predicted proteins | sample 5559201 | NCBI WGS metagenome assembly JAABUP01 (sample SAMN10711887, study PRJNA513373) | rock metagenome | isolation source: Antarctica rocks | place: Antarctica
CATGTTTGGCTACCTGAGGCGCACACACATACACAGGGACACATGACCAGGGCGCATGTTTGGCTACCTGAGGCGCACACACATACACAGGGACACATGCACATACAGCCAAGACCCTGCGCCATGGGTCTGCATTTTGTCATGGCCTGAGGTTTGTGCGATATCTTGACAGAATAATGAAAAGTTTACGCTTTTCAGCGATCAGAATGGGAGCCTCCTCAGGCGGCAGCCCAGAGCCTACAATACAGCCTATGGTACCTTGATGTAGAGTGTCAAGAAGAAAAGATTTTGGGGATGGGTGGAATGCAAGTGTCTGTATGGACCCTAACACTGACATGTTGATGTGCAAGGTCAGGGCAGCTTGAGATAGAAACCCACTTGACAGACAACATTGGGTGAAGGGCCTGTACCTGGATGGAGTCTATACAGGATAGGATCCATGCTACTGTTCCGTCCCCTCCAATGACCAGCAGCCTCAAGTTGGGCAGGCCCCCAAACAGCTTGAGGGCCTGCTCAGGGCCCTCCCTGGGCAGCTCCACCACCTGCACTCATGTTGCCATGTTTGCAGCAGAAGAACTGAAGAGAAAAGTTTGTGCTTTTCAGCGATGATAACAGGAGCCTCCTCAGGCGGCAACCCGGAGCTGTTTGCAGCAGAAGTATGACATGGCCAACACAATTTGGCCACACTAGGATTGACTGATGTCGTGATCATATGCTGTATTGACTTCAGAGATGTACTTTTGACAAATGTATCTTGTCTGACCATGAAAGTGAGCTTCAGGTCGATTTCAAGGTTTATGATCATGCTGAGGACAAGCTTGCTCAAGCGGGCAAGATTGAACGTGCATCTAGCTAGCTAAAGCTGGCACTCTTTATCGTCAGTATTGTTGAGAAGCTGATATGATGTGTGACAAGACCCGACTTGCTGCAAGTTATGTAGTCTGCTGTGAAGCAAGAACACAGCAGCCGGTAAAATATCTATGCTCAACATTCAGAGCATGTGAAACAGGAGCTGCATCTGGTCATAGTGAGAGAACCCTAATCGCTGCAGTCAAATTGTGAGGCACATCATATCAGCCGCATGAGAGTCTTTGGGCAAATTCTACATTTACTGACACAAGTCTGCCAATTGCAGTAGCTGCAGAGCAAACTCCATGGGTGCGACTAGTCTGCTGACCAGCAGCTGCACAACACTCAGAGTGTCGCACCTGCAGAGGGTTGAGCAGCCTCAGGAATTTGCGCCTGAGGGTGTGGCCCAGCATCGGTCCACTCTTGGTGTTGACAAAGACCAGCAGGGGCTTGGTGCGGGTGGGCATGTCTGTGATGCGGTAGTTCTGCCACTGCAGCTCTGAAGGGCCCCACCACGTGCTGCGCCTCTGGCTGCCACTCACTGCCTACAATCAATCAATCGATGCATCAATCAATAAATAAGTGAATAAGTAAATAAACAATTAAATAAATGAATAAATCAATCAATAAATATGTTGAATGTCCTGGGGGGTAGTTGAGACCCAGGTGCTTCGCCTCTGGCTGCCACTTACTGCCTACAGTCAAGCAGGCACATCTTTGAACCTGTCAACGCCTGAGAGTGACTCACAATATGTTCTGCAGTCTCTTCATGTAGAACCCCAGCTGAAGTCATGTGCGCTGTGTGGGCAACTATGTGCAGGGCTTCTGTAGTTCTTGTTCAGCAAAAAAATCATAGAGCTCCATTTGACTTGCCAGAAGCAGAGGCTGAGTTAGTTGTGGACTGATGCAAATCATGTACACAAGAAGTTATCGAAGTATGAGCTGAAAGCCTTCAAGAGCAGGTGCATAAGCAGGTGTAGATTGTGATAACAACGAGCAGTGCCAATTGTTAGAGATGCCTTGTGGACAGCTGTTGCTAGAACTCTGATGCTTGCTTCCAGTGGGCATGAAGCTGACTCAGCTTTTGCACCATGTTTTAGGGTATTTACTTATGTATTTATTTATGTTAAACTCGAAGTTCTGTATTCTCTGCCTGCCTCATGCCAAATACGCGCATGCATCTGCCCATAATAATCAATATTCTTTGACCAAAGAGCCAAAGAGACAATGGCTGTGGCTTGTCCAGTGTTGTGCAGCAGGCAGGGTGTACCAAAACCAACATTGATGACTGCACTTTGGTTGACTCCAAACATATAATCATGCCATTTGTCATCCATCATGTTTGTAATCGCACGTACCTGATGCCTGCTGGCTAAGTACACGTTTTAATAATTATTATTATTATGTTTGTAACGGTAGTCTGCCAGCTACCCCACCTCAACAACCGCAAAAACCGCAAGGACAGTATAGGCATGCTTTTGACAAACCCTATGCTTGAATTTAGATGTAAGCGTCAGTGACAAACCTGCTGAGACACTTGGCTCTCGGCATCTTCTTTTTGGCCATCATCAGGTTCTTGGCTGCTATCAGCAGTGGATGCTGCCCCCTCAGACTCCTGCCCCTTTGTCCCTGCAGCTTTTGCTGCACCTTTGCCTTTGCCGCCTTTTCCCTTCTTCTTTGTTGGCAGGGTGAACAGTGACTTTGCTCTGCTGGTCCAGCTTTCGCTGGGGACCAGCCTTGTGCATGTTGGGGGCAGCACCAGGCGTCTGCACACCATGAGAAAGCCATGTAGGTGTACAGTCACTGGACCTTGTTGCTTCAGCTTCCAGCCCTGACGACTTGATGCACCATGGCAGCATGCACAGGTAGCATACGACTGATGGTCATCACTGTGTTGTGCACCGGCTGATCATGTTGATGCAGCAGCGCTCAGGAGCAAGGTGAGTGAGGACCCACACACAACTGAATCTCTTTGCTAGAGGCAATGCTGCTGAACACAGATGAGATACAGATGCCAATGCTGTTTACTGGGATGCTGAGAGGAAAGCTGCACACACAAGCACCACTGGCCTGAACAGTGCATCGCTGACTGTCCAAACAACTGCAATCGGCACTGAAGCAGACACAGCTGGCGCAAGGTCATGCTGAGTTGCAGGGGCATGCAACAGCGCTGCAAGCACGAAGTGGCTTACTTGTGATGCCCCAGGTGACAGATGTCAAGGTGCTCCACATCCACCCCTGTGTCCAGGCTGTGGACAGGTAGATTGGAGACAGTTGCGTCAGCCACTGCATCGACTCCACCAGACACTACAGACGTCAGCGCTGACATCAGAGCAGTGAAGCTGCCAGTGCGCTTCTCTGACCTGAGCCTCCCTGCAGTCAAAGCAGATGGCCGTGTCAAGGAACATGCATGGTCTGTGGAGAGAAAAGAAAAGTTTATGCTTTTCAGCGATCATATACGGAGCCTAAAGCTTGCATAGTCTGTGACCTGGTGGCCACAAGCACCTGTTGCAGGCTTTTGGCAAGCTTGCTGTAGCTGAAACATTGTATGGGCAATGTGTTGTTGCAAAACACAAGTTGTCACAGAGGAGAGCAATCAGGCAGGCAGACATTGCAGCAGATGCAGCTGAAGCGCAGCTGCACAAGCAGTTATGACAGGTGCAGATGAATTGCACTGTAGGTCACAGATGCACACTCTGCAGGTACCTGCAACAAGCTGCTTGGTGCTGCTGAATGAGGAGCTGCGAGAGACGCCTGAGGCTGCGCGAGAGTCCTGTTCCCTGTTTGGCCCTATGCCACGCGTATCAGCTTCAACACTTCTCTGCCGCTTGTGCTTCCTGCATGTCCAAGGAGAAAGCTCAAGCATGCTGATGCACAACGCGCACAGGTTGACAAACACAACAATTTTGAGCATGGTTGCTGTCACACCAACACCAGAGTACAGGAGTAGTCTTGGTCCTTCATCAGATGTTATCAGAAAATGGAAGCTGTGGCATTGCTGGTACCACAGGCTAACACAATCAAACACAGTAGCAGCAGCTGAATAGAGGTAAAGACATACTTGCGGCTTGTCAGATCCTCCTGACTGCCAAAGCCGTTTTGCTGGCTATCTTTGACAGGTTGACCTGCAGCTCTGCTGTCAAGGCTTTTGCTTCTGTGGCGCTTGAAGGCTTGCTGTGATGCTGAGCCACTGCTTGCAGTAGTGTCGCTGGCTGCCTGGTGACTGCGGTCACCTGCCATGCTCTGCTTCCTGCTCAGCTGACCATTTGTGATGCTACCTTCGTTTGGGTGCAACTCCTGATAGCACCGCATATGGCAGACAGCAGGACACCATGAGCAGCACCACATTGGCTCTACTGAGAACATATCTGTCCCACAGGGCTGGCGGCAGTACAAGCAGACCTGCACTGGAGACTTTGCTGCCTCATGATCCTGCAATCATCAACTGACCTGAGAATCAAATGCTGACTGACATGCTGAACAGTCTTGGGTGCAATTCATGCTGCTGTCTTCGCAGATGTGTATACATGGTGCAGAAGACCTGCTAGACTGTGCAGTCCTGTGTAGGTGCGTTTGGCATGTTCTCAAGCAGCATTTGCAACATGACTGGTGCTTGATTGTGGCACCTGACTCTCAATCATCAAGGTGCCTGCTGCCTTCCAGGTATGAAGCACTTTCTCAGCAGGCAGGGCAATTGGGCGGCAATCATCTGGCACTTGCCGAGCACAGCCCTCATGCGCAAGGATGCCACACACCTCACAGCATGAGCCCCGCTGCAGCAAAGAAGAAGTCACAAGCAAGTTCCAGCATGCCATAAACACAAACACATACAAGCAGCTTTGTGACCACTTTATGTTATGTTCATGGCATGCAGCAGGAGGTAACAGGTTTGCAACGGTTGTTGCAGCGTCAAGCTCTGTCAATACAGTCTGGCAGGTATGGCTGACCTGGAATAAGTTGTTTGGCTCCACACGCTCAAAGCATACAGCACATAGGAGGGGCGCAGTAAGCTCATGCTCCCCTAGACGAAAGTATGCATGGGGCGCTGCAGGATAATGTGCAGGATCTGCTTTGAGCACTGCTGCTGCACCAGCAGATGCGGTTGCAACCATCAGACTGCCATGTCTCGCCTTGTACCAACTGCAGCACACGCAGGGTATCAGCTTGTTGCAACTGAGTGCTATCCTATGTTGACTGAAACAAAGCATCAAATGGTCACCTGGTCACACGGAGGCATGTAGCCACTGTTGCAAGCGCTGACAGAGCAATGACCCCAGCAATGACAGCAAATATTGTCAGCGGAGACCATTTGTTGTTGCAATCCTGGAGAATAAGGAGAGGCTTGGTGGAGCAAATGTCTTGCCCCAATACAGCACAGAACCTCTGCTGAACTTTGTTGATAAAGCTCAACCACGAGAGAAGCGCAGGATGCTCGCAACTCAACGGGACCGCCCATCCGCCTTGGCGAAACTGCTGAAACATGCTTGGCCTGCTATAGCATGGTTACAAGCTTCTGTACGGATGGGTGCGCAGACGTTTGAGATGACAGATGAAAACCAACGAGTCCGCCCCACAGCAGTTTACAACGACATTGCGGCAACAGAGCGCCCTGTGATCCGAGACTTTGAGTGTTGTTTGGGGCGATCTGTCGATTGCGGGGGCAAAGCAGTGTCGAACGGCGACACCAACTGCGAAATCCGACAAATATCCTCTGTGTGACGCCGATGGGGCTAGGGCGAAAGATTCGGTCAACGCAGGCGATGTGCACCTGTGACAGGACTGTCGGCACCTGCTGAGCACTGCATTTGCCAAGCGTTGATTTAGTATCCCAGCTCGATCTCCGTTGCAAAAAGCAAAAAGCTTGTGAAGCTACTGAAAGCCGCTCACAGATGTCTATCCCAGAACGTTAGCTGAACAGGTCCATAGCGCGTACACGTATGTCAGCGGCGCATGCTGTTGTTTGGGTGACGAAAAAGTACTGCTCTACACCCTTTGCGTGGCCGGGTCAGACTTGCACTTGCTTATTTGCTCCTTGACGTTGAGCTATGCCTTGTCAGATGCTCCACGATCACACAGCTCGGTGTTTCTTTGCACCTCATTGGCAACGTCGTTGCCACTCCCGACGCTGAAACTGATGCCACAAGCTCAATCACATGTCAAGTTGTGTGTTCTAAGTTGGCTTAGCCACCTTGAGGGCATTCAAATTGACCCTGCATGACAAGTATAATGCCGTTGACGGAAGAAATGTTGCATCTTCAAAGTGAGGTCGCAGCTTTGAGGGCGGAGCTGGGTGTGAGTGAAAGGTTGCGCATTGCCATGTACTCCAGTGTTACACACACAGGTGAGTGAGACCTTGGCACCTGTAAGGATTGACATGTGCCATACGTCTGGCCAGAAATGTGTGAGTGCAAGAGACAATGGCTGTTGGTTTTGGCAAGAATGTTAAACTGTCCTGCTGCAGGGAAGAAAGGAGTGCCAGGACAAGCAGCTGCTGTGTCTATGTTGCTCTTGAGGTATTCTCTCGTTCCTCTTCTGCCACATTCCTTCACCTGGCTCCTGACTAACAGTTAATTCAGCAGTTTGCATAAGTTGCCAAACTGCCGTTCTTTGTAACTAGCATTACCAGTGGCCAGCTCTTGGGCGTCTTTGACACAACCTGGTGTCTAGATCAAATGCGCTCATAATGCAATGCGCAACCTTGACTGCAGATTGGATGAAGAACTAAAGCGACTAAAGCAGGCTCGCAACACAAACGAGCAGAGGCTTACTGAAGCCCAAGGCATCACCAGGACAGTTCAGGCAGCGTGTCAGGTGCAGATCACACATGCCTGTCTCCTCCACAACTGGTCACGCCATGTTTTGCATCCTAGATTTGGTCCCCCTTTGCAAGCTTGAGCCAAGGTCAATCTGCACTAGTTGTAAGATGTGCAAATAGGCTTTGCCATTGATGCATAGTGTGCTTGTGCACAACACATACGCTATTTTTGCTTTGGGCATGCTGCAGCGGCTGGACAGAGACAAGCAGGTAATATGTGAGCTCAGCAAGCGACAGCAGCAGGATTGCAACCTGCAGCTTCAGTGGATGCAGCAGCGTTGCGAGGAGGCATTGCAACAGGAGAGGCTGCAGTACTCTCAGCAGGTAAAGCTTCTCATGCTAGCTCAACAGATGCTGCCTCTTTTGGCTCTACGAGTTGCTGAGCATTGAGCATCCAACAGTCTCAGACTGCTGGGCCGGGTCTGCTGTCTGTAGCTGAAGCAGTCAGGCACGCCATAATTACATGCATGATTGGCTATACTTATGCTCAAAGGTGCCTTTGGTATGCAACACTGTATGATCAAGGCTTAACTAATCCTTTGCCTCGGTGCACTTTCAGTAGTGGTCAGAATGTGAGAGTCTCCAAATTGTCTTGCATTCATAATTTACCTGCACTGTTTGCAGGTCAGTCAGCTGCAGAAAGAGCTTCGGCAAACGGCTGAGGGGTCTCAGCAGGAGACAGACAGGCAGGTGACCCAGGCGCAAGCTTGCTTGCAGCAAGAGGTGCACACCTGGGAACGACTTTGCAGGTCAGTCGTCCTGTTGAATCAACTCATTGCTTTCTGCATGTGCATGTGCCAAACCCAAGCAGTAGTATGTGGCAAAGACGCAGTGTCTTTCACAAAGCAAGCCTAGCATGCTTGCTTAGCGCTGTCCAGTGCTTTGCTTGGTTGAATTGTCCTGCACATGAGTACACATGACTGTTGCCATGGCACTACAAAAACTAAACATGATCATGCATTGACAAGCAAAGTATAGTCCTATGGCAATCTGGCGTGGTGCTGGTAAATAAAGGTCAACCTCTGCAATGCAGGGCGGAGCAGAACAGGGCTGCAGAGCTCCAGACAGGTTTGCAGCGCGCTCAGCAGCACATTCTGGACCTGAAGGAGCAGCATGACCTGGACCTGAATGCAGACAGGCGTGATCATGCTGCTGGTTCAGTCAAGCTGCGTACACACTGCTGTACTCTGGAAACCCAGCTTGCGCAACTCAGGCAAGCTTTTGCTTCATTGCATGCACCTGAAGACATTACTGCATTCTGACCAAAAGCCAAAAAAAATCAAGCACGGGATGTTAGTGCAATGCGAGCAATGACATATCTGTCAGCTGTGTCTCTGAGTCAAGATCTGGAGTTGTCCTTGGCCTTGATGTAGGCAGCAGCATGTCACTCAAGTTGCGTTGCTTGAGCAGCACCTTCAAGCAAAGGAGGCGGAGCTGCACAGCTTTCAGTCACAGACAGATGCAGCTGGCAGAGCAGCTCAGCTTGCCTCATCTCAGCAGCTGTCTGAAATGAAGGCGTTGCATGAGCAGGCAGAGCAGCATTGTAAGCATCAGCTGGAACTGCAGGTAAGACAACATGAAATAGAGGTATGCTGCTGCTGCATAGCCTTAAATCATCAGTTGCATTTAAGTGCATGTTCTTCTGACAGGAACGGCTACACTGCTGATGCATCACGCTGTCAGTCTTCCTGTTCGAGTCTTCTTTATTGACAAGAAGACACCGACATAGGAGAGGTATGGCAGCAGTCTAGCAGCAGCTTTGATTTGCTTGTCACTCAGTGCAATCTGATATAACGTCACATGCGTCAGCCTTGCGTGCTATGCAGCACAATCTCATACTCTGTGCTGGTGCAGACCATCTCCCAAGCTGATGTCTGGTTCACAGGCAGAGGAAGTCAAAGCAAGGCTTGAGCGTGACCACAAAGCTGCTACACACAGCCTCAAACAGCAGCTGCAGCGCCTGCAGACTGAGCTGTCCAGTCAAGCTGCATCAGCTTTGCAGTCTAAATTAGCATTAAGGAGCTGTCAAGCTGACTGTAGCCAGCTTGAGGAGAACATAGCTACTTTCAAAAGCAATGAACAGCAGTGGAGGAACCAGGTAGCAGCTGTCCAAGCAGACAGAGACCAGATGGGCAGACAACATCAGGTGTGGGGGAGACGTTTGGCTGAACTGTTGCATTGGCGGCGTAGCGGTGTTTCAGAGCTGCGGCATGTGATGCAAGCATGGGCAGCTTTGGTATCATCACCAGATCACCGGATGCTGCAAAATGACTCTGGGATGGCAGTTACTGACGCATGTCATCTCAAGCGGACTCAGGAGCGTGCTGGAAGGGGCAATGTCAAGGATGGATGGAGACATCATGATAGGCGGTTGCTTGGCTGCTGCTTCAGAGGTGACTGTCCATGCGCAAGCAAGCTATGTGTATGCTGTGTGGATGACCTTGCTGATCTTCTTGTTCTTCTTCTTCTTCTGCTCAGAGGATTGTCAAATAGCGGCTTGTCTCCTTTGCTTGCTTTCAGCTATTCTTGCTGTGGCTGTGGCTGACCCACGCAGTGCCCATGTTGCAGGTTGGCTGTGTGCCTTACGTCATACAGATGCTTCACTACTGCCTACAACTGCACAGCCCAGCCTTCGAGTGTCCAGGCATGCTCTGCTGTCACCCAGCATACCCTTCGCCTTGTCTGCAAGTCACAGCGACCAGCAGTGTGACAATCCTCAGCTGGGTGCTTTTCCCGGACATAGGCGGACAAGAAGCGCATCACCTAGTCTTGGCAGTCTGGACGATGATTATGCTGCACAGCCTGCTGCTTTGTGGAGCTCTGGTGCTCATGAGTCACACAGAAGCATTGCTCCTGTCAGACCTGCTACTGCCCTAGCCAGCAGGGCCATCAAGCACAGAGCAAGCAGCCTGGTTGCAGCGCCTGCCCTGCACAGCTTTGCCACAGAAAGACTTGGCTGCCGCTTGCGTGATCTGCAAGGCGTGAGTGGTGATCTTCTACACAGAACTGGGCAGGGATGCTGTAAGGATTGTGGCTATCTCTCAAACAGCACAGAGCAAGATCCCACCTTTACGCTTCCATCATACAGACCGCCAGCAGCAGCAGCAGCATCATCAGGGGGCTGCCTGCATCACAGGCAGACTGTTTCAGATGCTTCTTCAGCTGCTGCGCTGGGGCTGAACACTGTGCCTGTGGTGCCTAGCAGCTTTCTAGATCACCTAGCTTCCAGGAAGCCCTCCCATTGTGTGTCAGGCTCTCATGAGCAGATGCCAGACGCTTTGCTGACTGGCGTGCAGCAAATCCACAGCATTGCAGCCAGTGGCAATCAACAGCTTCTGAGTAGCGTGCCAGATGTTGCTAGTGCCAATGATCCGAAAGCAGCCTTTGGCCACTGCTTGCAGACTAGTCCTCTCTCTGAGCAGCATCATGTACAAATATTGCATCAGCAACAGCAGGCACAGCAGTATCAACAACTGGAGAGTGGTGCCAGAGGAAGAAGCAGCCCAGGAGTTGCAGATGACAGCCGGCAGCTTGCTCTCAGCTCTGCTGACTGTCAGGCAGAGGCTGTCAGCCCTAAGGCTGCCCAGCTTGTCACAGCTGACACATTGCCGGTGCAACAGCAAGGCATTGCTGCTGCTGTTGAGCAGCGTGTGCAGCCAGCAAAACAGCAGGAGCAGCAACCAAGGCTTACAAAGGGAGGCAACTCTTGTTCAGCTGCAGGGCACACGTCTGACAGAGATTGGCAGCTGCCTCGGTCCATCTCTGAGCAACTACAGCAAGCCAGACTGTCTGTGACTGCCATCCCATGGCCCAGGCCCAGCCTTGCAGCCCCAGCTGTGGCAGAGACACCCACAGCCTCCACAGCTGCACCCTCGGCGCCCCCGACGGCTACTCTAGCTGCAGCACACCAGCTGCTAGTGCCCAGCGGTGGCCTTGCAGCATCAGCACAGCAAGCAGGACAAGGGCAAGCTCTTGAAGGAGCGTTTGGGACAGCAGGAGCACAAGGCCAGCCACAACGGAGTGAGTCCCTGGCACAGCTGAGGGCTGTTGTTGCAGAAAGCCGTTTTGGCACAAGGCCTCAGTCAACTGCTCAGACAGATGGTCAGCTGTACCCTGGTTTGCACACCCAGACATTGCCTGCATCGTCTTCACACAGCAGGACAGCCAAGACCATGGGGTCAAAGCTGCCAGACTTGCAGTCTCCGATTGTGATGCCAGTAGTGTCGCTGTCAACAGATGCCAGCTCAGTCACAGCTGATCCACATGCTCCTTCCTCTTCAACACCTGCACCAAGCAATGGTGCCAAGAAGGAACAGCATGGCGACGTTACCAACCTTGTCCAGGCATCAAGTGTCAGACAAAGGTCATATGTTGAACACTGTAGCAGCAGCATTCAGAGCAGTCAGAGGCAAACCCATATAGTTGGGCCAGCTTCAGCAGCCCTGCACAGACAGACCAGCTGTCACAGAGCCTGCGAGCAGACTCAGGCAAGATTGGTGAACACCTGTGACCAAGCCACACAGATGGTCACTTGTATGTCCATGTCACCTCAGGACCGCTGCATTCTAGCCCAGAGGTTTGGGATGGAACATCATGAGGCAGATTGGGTATTGAATGAAGCTGATGCTAGTGGAAGCAGTTCTGAGGGGAGTGTCAGCTCAGAGAGCAACCTGAGGCCCTCATCTGTTGGGCGGTGTAGAGTGAATGCTGGCCGACACAGTAAGGTAGTCGTGCATCCCAGCTGAACACTACCTGTTCCTTTCACATCCTGCGCCTTGCAAACGTGTTGCAGATCCTGTCTTTAATTCACTGCCTTGGTTTTAGAAATGTACTGCTACTCAGCCAGCAAAGCATGGGCATGCTGTGTTTCATGCATTTGATGTGCTGCATGCTGCATCGAGCAAGCAGAACAGCTGAAAATACATATGACAATGTTGACATTGTACATGTTCCTGCACTGCTTGCAGCTGAGGATATGGGCTCAAGCTTCCCTTTCTGATGAGTCCATACCTGTCTCAGGAAGGCCTGAATAGCCAACAGTCCAACTTCCCTGTTGCGATACCATAGCCAGGAAAACAGGCGTCGTCCCTCCAGACTTCTGTGCGCTCACGCAGCATTGCTGCGCATGATTGCGGTCAACGCTTGCATATTCAATGAGTAACGCTTGCATATTCAATGAGTTGGAAGCTCATCACAGTTCTAGCTGTCAGGTTGATAGCCTGGATACTAAGAAGCCATCATTACTTCCAAATGTGAGAGTACGATCTGATCCCAGGGCGACCACTGCTAGGCTTAGACACTCAGCAAGCTTACTCAGAAGGAAGGCGTGTACATTGTGTTTTTGACGTATTGTGCTGTTGTTCTGAAAATGCATACAGTCAGCTGCTGATGTTATGGTAGACCCCCAGTCTCTATTACCTGATAGTAATAGCAAGCAGTGCAAAAGTAATGTGTGCACATGTCACATTGCAGTACTGATTTATTGATTGTCACTGTAAACTATGTTAAAGCTGTTTAATGCATTTCAATGCATTGCGCAGCCTAACACAGCCTTGCATGACTGCATACTGGCTCTATCACAACACCTATGATCCAGGCATTTCACCAAGCTCTGCAAATCAGTGTATCCTTGGGGATATGTATCTGAGATCCAATCTACCAAGGAAACTATGTTACAGCTGTTTTGCAGCGCACATTTGTGCACGTTTGTGCACGTGCAAAGTGTTCATTGGAGGCTTAACTACATGCAATCGTCATACGGCAACAGTGTCACAGCTATCGCGAAGTCAGCAGCTGCTGCCTTATAATGCAGCTGCAGCAATCAAAGATGCACCTTTTGTGGCCACGTGGGGTCACATGGGGCGTCATTGCTGACCTTAGCTAACATGACCTTGCCGGAGACAGAGAGGTTGTGTACTCGGCTGAGTAGCTACTATTGATTCTGTCACAAGATCGTTCGAGGGTTGAGTCATCCATTAGTACAAATGATGAGTGCTTTTACGAAGGTAACATGGGAAATTGTGCTTTGGCGGCAAACTGACAGCAGGATTGAATTCAAAACTGGGCCGAAAGTTTATGTGCTGTTCGTTTACCTCCCACACCACAAATCGAATACCACCCATCTGTTGTTGTAGGCGCTAGTGCTCAGCATCTCGATCGTATTGGACATTCGCAAAGGTGCCCGGCCCTTCCGAACGCGTAAATACCGTTGCTACCGGCAAGCTTATGAGCTCTGCACTGTGCTCGTAAAGGCGTTACACTTTGCCTCGACACCTGTACAGCTTTTGCGCTGGTCGCTGTTGTCGACCAGTCTGCTCGTCTGCTGTCGGAAATTAACTGCAGCAGATACCCGTGACAGACTTGGTTGTTGCTAAGCTCTTGCGTCCCCTGGGCACAGACCTCTCGAAAGCACCGTTTCGGCCTGCTTCTAAACCCGCAGGTGAGCTGCGCCGAAAGCCTACGCTGCCCAGAAACTGCGTGGCACCACTTTGTTCGATAGTCACGTTTAAGCGTCCGCAAGGTAGCTGCCCTCTTGGTCGGTAATCTCTGCACGCACACACACGCACACACGAGCGCGGGTTACCCGCCTGTTATTGCAGCAAGCACACTTGCTCGTCGAGTGTGTAGATTCGGTACATCGCTAAATCGCGCGCTCAATCTGTGCTTGGTGCAGGATGGTGAACTTCGGCCTGTTCCACCTGCTAGACAGGACTAAGACTGTTGACTTCGACACAGCAATGACCTGCCTTCTTCAGCAACCTTGGGTCGTCTTCAGCTGTCAAGTTCAGACTGCGTCCGACAAGCAAGTCAGAGTCTCCACCCTGCAGTTTGCCACAGCTGCAGGGGAGGTCTACATATTTGACTGTCTGGCACTTGGCACCCAAGCCATACATGAGCATGGTTTGGCATGGTTGCTGCAAAGCCCCACTGTCAAGAAGATCATGTACAGCAGCAACAACACAGCAGCTGCTCTGTGGCGCCAGCTGAAGGTCCAGATTGATGGCGCTGTAGATCTGCAAGTCCTGACAGCAATGCCCCACCAGTGGCCTGCCTTGTCTCCTGGCTCTGAAAGATCCATTGCAGATGCAATTTCAGAGTGTGAAACATCTACCCAGACAGCAGCCAACACGCCGGGCGCAAAGATGTCTGTCATGTCAGAGCAGATGCCAGCTCACAGAAATCTGGCAGGCGTGGTCATGAGTCACCCCAGGCTGTTCTGGACCTGATTCTGGATGATCTCGAGTCTGATGCATTGAGCAGCCCTGATGACATCGTGTACCAGTTCTCCAGAGACTCTGCCAGCATACGTAGATCTGACAGCTTCTGCCCACCCAGGCAGGCACGTGGCAGGTGCAGCAGCATAGGCTCAATGAGCCTCTTGGACTCCATGCAGCTCATGGAAGTGCCAATTCTTCCAGGTATGCAAATCCGTAGCATTTCCCTTCTTGACTGTGGCATGTATCTGCGTTGCTGTGAAAGCTATTTGGAATCCTGCTTGGCCATCATGTCATCTGTATGTTGCAACTGATTCTGTGTTCATGATTTACAGCCTGTTATGCTTCTCCTCGGCTGTTACACTAGGTTGCAGCTGCCGTTTTATCATAAGCTGGGCATGCTTTTGACACCGTGTTCTTGTGTGCAGAGGAAGACGGTAGTGTTGCTGATGAGTATGTTGACAACAAGCTGGACGAGGGTGAGCGCTTCAACTGGCTGCAGCGCCCTTTGTCATCAGATACTTTGGACTATGCAGCAGCTGAGGCCAAGACAACCCTGCGTCTGTATCAAGAGGTCACAAAGGACAGCAATGCTGCTGCTTCTGTAGTTGACACTCAGTCCAGCCTTCAGGTGCCTAGTGATGTGTCTGGTCCAGCAAGCCCCTACAAGCAGCAGCAAGCTGAAAGGAGACAAATTCTTTCAGAGGGCAGCACTGGCAAAGCTTGCCCAGTACCTATCCCTTCAAGGCAGGCAGCAGGCAACAGCATCTCAGGCAGCAAAGCATCTGCAAAGCACAAAAAGAATAAGATTCCCAGCTGGAGAATGCCATGCTTGTCTTGATGCGCACACTTTCTGCGTTTCATCAAGACACATGAGTACTTTGTCCTGTGCTATTTTGGAACAGTTTGCAACAACTGATCAATGTCGATGCAATAAATGACATAAGCAGTAGCTCATTTTCTGTTGTACATCATTTCAGTCGACCCTTGGGGGAGCATGTATATGGCATTTTGAGTTGTTGGAGAGTCACAGCAGAACTCGAGACAACCTTTTCAGTTTATAGGACTGTAGCGGTTGAAAATCTTGATTTTGAACCATTTTATGTAGAGCAATCTTTTCCTTGGTCAGAACATAATAATGACAAGCTTAGCAGTTTTCAGTGCTAAGCACAGAGTCTATCTAAACAAGGGTGTGCCGTGCTCAAGCTGTTTTTTTCATAAGTTAAATGAGCTGCATGTGACATGTCAACCTATCTTAGTTTGTGTGTATGGCCATTCATGGCATTTTTGCCATGTAACAGATAGCATCACAGCTCATCAGCAGCAGCTTTCTGGAACTCTTGCAATGTGAAATTGGCATGTTCTAGGTCCTCTTGTAAATCCCTGTACTGACTGGCAAGTTCCAGAAAATCAGGTCCCAGCTGATCAAAGTGATACAGTTTGACAGATGCCTGCATGACAGGCACTATCACTTGTATGCCAAAGACATGTGCTTCCTTGTATATCCTGTCAACAGATAGGTGCCAACGAGACAGTCCAGAAACAGGCTTGCAAGCAGTGCTCACTCAATACAGCTGAAAGCAGACATGCATGAATGCAAGCCATGCACACAACTTGAGCAGCATGGTGAGATGAACCAACGCAGCAGAGGGCAGCACTCCACTGTTGATGCAGCTAGCATGGCATGTCCTATGCAACAAGATGGCTCAAATGCAAGAATCCAATAATTTGCAGAGCCCTGTGAAGTTGAGCTAACCTGTTTGTCTCTGGCATCAAGCTTCCTCTGAGCTCTGGTGAGATGGTCATCCACTTTACGCAGGGCTGGCATGGTGTCACTGGAGTAGGTGAGCACCAGCAGCTGTTGCTCTATCACCTTGAGCTTTGACAGGAGGGTATGGGTGTGTGCTGATAGCCAGGACTGCTGCACCTCATTGGTGGCCTGCTCATGCATGCACACACTGAGGTGATGCGCAACTGTGCGTGATGTGCAACTGTGTGTGATGCGCAACTGTGTGTGATGCAAATGCTCACAGTCTTGTCAATACATGGATGTTCACTGCTCCCAGCCTTTATTGTATAGCATTGAGAGGTTTGCCTGCTGCTGATTGATTGCAGATACAACCCTAACAGCACAATGCAATGCTGTGCCGGGCTGACTTGTTGCTGGTTATTGCTTCGACCAACATAAATGTATTGCATACCATACTCTGATCAATTGAAGATGCTACTGCCTTGTGTCGCTGTGTACCTATTGAACAGCTGTGTGCCTAATCCAAGGTCTGGTTACTGCAATACTAGTGCATAGGGTATGCGGGCACATGGGATTGCATTGTCTCAGCTAAGCTATTTGCATACATGCAGCATGGTGCAGAAGCTCCATTACACTCTCTGAAATGCATAAGCTGGTGGTGCTTGAGCTTGTTGAACTTCATCTCCTGACAGCCACAAGTTCTATCACAGGCCACACAACAGGACGCAAAGCAGCGATGTGCATGCACAAGTTACATGTCACTTCAGCAACATTTTGGTTGTGATACCTGCTGCTTGCCAAGCAAGTGCTCTTGAACCAGCTCCATGAGGCTGTCAAGCACCTGTTGCAGCACCTGTAGGTACACCTGGCTGGCCTGCTGCTGCTGTTGCCACTGCTGCAACAGCTCAAGCTGATGGCTTTTGGTGGCTGCCACTTGTGCTGAAATGTGATGCGCCAGGCTTGACACAGGGCCTGCACCTCCAGAAAGGTCCTAGTCAGAAGTGTGGCAATATGCTTATCTTGTCATGTTCACCTCTGTAGACTGCCCTGAGTGCACTGTCAATCATGGGCTCAAAGTGTGTGGCAAACGGCGGAACAGCTAGCACTCGTGTCAAAGGGGAGAACTTTGGGGAACAATAGGCATGTGGAGAGAATGTGGGGGCCCTGCGCAAGAGGTACATGTGTCCTGACCTTCATGCTGCTGCTGAGTGTGAGATCACCTTGGTGCTCGCATACTTCTGCTAGCCACTGCGCCTGTGCTTTGATGCGACTCTCTATCTCTGGCAGCAGAGCCTTGCAACCTTTCTGCACAGCAACAATTTTTCCATTTCATGCACATTGTATGCTGTCAGGCGTAACTGCCACATGGGCTTGCATAACTCAGTCAGGCACAGCTGTACTGTTAAGTGAGTCACGTTGCAAGAGAAGGAAGTACCTGAGCCAAGCTGAGATCCGGTATGTGAGTAGCAAGCAGCTCATCACCTGTGATACCCAGCAGATGAGAGGTACAACCTGATGCCAGAGGATTTGTAGCCTTTGACCGTGATGGCAGCTGCAAGACTGGCAGTTGAAGTCGCTGTGCGCACTTGGCAACCTGCATGTTCATATATGGACATCAAGGCACGGCGGTGCAGAATACATCCGTTTATTGTAGGTCTGGCTACCTGTAGGTGGTCACAGGCAGCAATATACACTTGACTTGCGCATCGAAAGCCCTGCCTCCTAAGTGCCTTCTCCGCAGCCTTGTCAGTGTCAGTGCTGTCTATGCATGCAAACACTGCACTGAATAGGCCTTGGAGCTGTTCAACGAAGGCCTGCTGCTCAAGGTACCTGTGGACACACAAAAAGCTGGGTGTGTTGCAGTCCAACAGGCATGGAGCGCCTACACAAGGCTGCATGCACATACGTCAAGTGCTCCTGCTTGAGCCTCCTCTTTGCGTCTTGCATCCCTCCAACAATCTTTGAGTACAAATTCGTAGAAGGATGCAATGCAAATAAGCCTGTCTGACGTGTGCCGCGTTTGAGCAAACTGGTAGATCACAAGCTCTGACAGTGCCACGGCTACATCCTGGTGGTGCTGCAGACCAGGGGTTCAAGATGCAGACGGACTAAAATGTGCGTGCCAATCACATGCAGCATCTACTGCGTATCTTGGTGTGATGGTATACACGACATGACAGCCTGAGCTATAGCACAGCTCTGAGCACAGCTGTCAGCATGCAGGCTCGAATATGCAATTGTTCTGGTCAAACACAGTCGTTTTCACTTTCAGGCTGTTGTCTAGGCTGCTTAGGCCGCTTGGGCTGCTTGAGCCGTTCATCAATAGTTGCAGCATATCTGCAAGTTATGCTCAAGAGCTGGCTTGGAAGTTAGAACTGATCTATATACATGGCGAGTAATAGTGAGCATAGAAGCGAGCTGCGTCTGCGAACACGCACCACCTTGGACAATCTCGAAGTTAAAGACCTATGCAATCAATCCTCGATAGGCTTGCAACGTACCTGCGATCGGTGCTCGACACCGGCGGATCTGTGCTTGGTGTTGAAAGAAACGCTTTCTGGGCTGAGCTGTGCCAACACTCACGCCAGAAGGCTTCGCTACAAGTAAGACACAATGGTCTGGTCATTTTGTTGATCTGGACCCAAATCTACAGTGAGACCTGGTGTGATCTGCAGAGCTGCAGCCGCAGCAATCTCTCAACGAGCTGCTGAGTGGGTGGGCCCGTCTGTGCCATCCCTTGTCAAGCATGTGCTTGACAGGATTGGACAGGAAGAGCATCAAAGCAATCAGGAAGAGCTGGCAGGCAGGAGGCTTTGCTATGCTGATGGTTCAAAGCCTATGTCTCGGGTAAAGCTCACAGCGATTGCTGCTGCTCAGGGCTACTGAAGGCTCTGGCTGTGGCAGCTGTAGCTTACAATGCCGGGCATGAGGGCCAGCAGAAGGAGGACAACTGGTTTGGCAAGCTGCTCACAGAGCCTCTGCTCAGAGCTGCTGCAAGGTACTGCGTCATGTACAAATCCAGTAACCCATGCCTGCACCAAAGCTCAAGCCAGCATTTGCAGCTAAGTCTTGCATGTCAAGTCCAGCCCCGTCTTGCACACCTCGTCCAACCTCATGAGCAATGCCTGTGAACAGCAAGCTTGCAGCAAAGACTATGCAATCTTTGAAGCATGCGCTAGGTTGTTGCATGTGGAGTTGCATGTGCCAGTCATGCCTATAGTAAGCAGCTCAAAGACATGTTGTCCCTGTTGCAGTGGGCCCTCCGAGCAACGGGTAGCAAGTGGTTGTACCATGGTATATGCCGTACTGACAGCTGTCTTGGAGTGGGCCAACTACCCACCAGTCATATCAGCGTCTGTTGACTGCCTGAAAACCACCCTCCATTACCTCAACACAGGTGCTGTACTGTCATCATACACTGGTTTGGCACACACACACCACCATGTGGCCAGTCACCACAAGGTTGTGTTCATGTTACTTCAGAGCCAAAAGCGCAGTTGGGTCCAGCCTGACAATGACTCACCTAGACACATGCGTTTGTACATGCAGAATGAATTGCATGACACTCACAATAAGATGTCACATGCAAGTGCAAACGTCTGCTGGCTGATCATCCAGTTTTCCTGCTATTCATAGGTTTGTTGGTTCCTCGAGTGCCAGAAGTGTTTCTGCCACTCAAGCAGTGCATAGAGATCCTAGGTGCCAACCTGCAACCCAGGAGTGCACAAGCCATTCTGGACCAATGCCTACAGGGCATAACGCAGAAGGTATTGATGCACTGGATGGTGCACACTTGCTAGCAAAGCAGTCTATCATGCACTGGCGAAAGCAAAATCAAGCTTGCAACCATGCAAGCTATCTTTGCTACCCTACGTCTGTATGTGGCATGCATACTGGTGGCCAGATTGAAGGTATGGTGTGTCATGTTCAGCCATGTTTTTTTCCCCATCCCTGACAGGTCTGATGACATCCTGCATGTGTCACATGACCAGGTTAAGCCTTTTCCCCAACAGAACAGGTGCTGGAACGTTAGGTGTGACAGTTGTGACTGGATGCAGGAAGACTGGCAGATGCGCAGGCAAGCTGTGGAGACATTCATCACCCTAGCTGCGGCTGTACAGGTCAGCCCACGCTAGTCTTGCCCTGCTGCACTGTACATACATATAGTGTTCTGCTTCCTGACGTGCGTGAGACAGTTTCAGACCACCTCAGATACTCCAGCGCTGCAGCATTGCAATGACAGAACAACCGATTGCACAAAGCATGTGCTCAGCACGAGCCAGATGTTCCCACCATCTTGGATTCTGAGTCTCTTCAGGCCTCCTTGCTACTGCGAGTCATTACATCTTGTTTTTCCAGATCGTTGTAGTGCTTGCCAGCGGCCTGAAAGCATGCTCTGTTGTGCAATGGCCAGCACGCAGCTGACATGGCCATTCCCTGCCTGCATCTCATGCACATTGCGATTGTGCAAGGCATCCCAACTGGCACCTTGACATCATTACACCAGGAATTTGCGACCAGTAAATCACCTTGATAATCACAATGGTTGGCGCAGCCAAACCCCCACATTTGGTTGACACAGCAGTCAGGGCCGTGCAGGTGCACAAGCCTTCAGAGGGTGGTCAGTGGCATCTGGAGCATACCCCCTGTATAGAGGTCCTGGTCAGGAACAAAACAGCCATCCTGAATGCCCTCACAGACGCCAAGTACGACAAGATCACCCATGTCAGGCAGGCTGTGGGCAAAGCCCTTGTTGAAATGGACTGCATCCCAAGCCCCAAATCCGGTCCCAGGCTTGCAGCAGCCGCTTCAGGGGAAGATTCTGATCTGGAATCCCTGTTAGCAAACAAAAAGGCAAAGTCAAACAGCCGTCCTTGGTCTGGTGCCAGCACTGAGTCAGGAGGGTCCACCGGGGATGCCCTCAGAAATGGTGGGGATGCCCTGGAGGAAGATGGGGATGAGCACGTCAATGCCCCCAGCCCCAGGTCAGACATGGGGTCAGCCCTGGAGCCTGAACAAGATGATGGAGACAGCCCTAGGGGGGACTCACGGCAGGGCCGTGAAACACAGCCCCTGCGCGACAGCTTGCAGGCTAAGCAGGGGTCCCGGAGGCGCTGGGCAGGCAATGCCTCAGCCAGTCTGAACAGGTGAGCAGATGGTGATGAGCTTGCTGCTGGCGATCAATGATGCATTATCCATTTGTGAGTGATGTCAGCGTATATCACATGTGTACACACATGCAATCATAACAGTAGCAATTGTAGACATACTACACCTGCTGTTACTTGTCCACTGCTGGACATAGCAAGAACATCTGCGTGTGTTGTATTGATTGTCACTAGTTATGTAGCAAATTAGCAATACATGCTGAGCCGAAAAGGCTGCCATGCAAGCAGTGATGCTGCAACTTGTCAGTAGGGACTCCAAGGTGTCTCAGCACCTGTCAGAGCGTGACTAAGTCAACCTATGTAATTGGCTTAGTCAGGCTCTGACAGGTGCTAAGACCAGTAAAACCCACAAGCTTCTGCAGCACCCAATGCTGTTACTGTGCCATGCCTGAATGCCTAACTTGGTGTGAAGTCATGCTGCAGACCATCAGCAAGTGACAAGGGCACCCCCTGTGGACGGCCCTGAGCTGGCTACATATCTATTTACACAGTCCTGATGCCTACAGCACCGCAGTCAACTACAGTAACCAGCACCATTGTCAGATGTTGCATCCATGTTCATCAACCCGACACACCATAGGACAGATACAACTGCTTGCTTGCTCTGTTGCTGCAGATCATCAGCTGGTGGCAAGGGCAGTTCCAGGACGCCCCTGAGCCATGTGAGTGGCTCCTCAGGGCTTGGCAAGACTGCACCCCCTGCAGGCAGCAGCAGTGTGAAGCAGGGGGGCCAGCGCAAGGAGAACCTGACCCCCGCCCGCCCCCGCCACTCCTTTGTCAAGCCCAAGAAGCAGGTCTTTGCAGACTTTGGGGTGCAGGTCTTTGCACCGCTGCCCAGAGCAATCTCTCCTGAGAGGGAAGTGCCTCAGCCAGTCATACCTGATGAGGTACGTGGCTATGATACTGCACTCCTGTCGCCAATGTGCAGATGATGTGTTTGCTTCTTGCTGATCAAAGAGTGAGAGGCTTTTTGCTGTGTTTTTGTGATGTGCTGAGCATTGCATGCATGCAAGCTGATGGCAGTGACTTGGCCATCGTGCTTCACTGTAAGGATGTGCTGTCAGCCTTGGCTCAGACTCCTACATTCAGGGAAGCCTGGGAACACAAAGCAAAGCGTGCATACCAGCACACTCGGAAAACCTTCTACTTTGTACAGTTCTGACAGCTCTCCCCAGCAGGCTTCTGTCGTCCCCCTTGATGTGGACAATGTATGCAGACAATGTACAGCTTGCATGTGCAACTAGCTGTCAGTAGGCAGGCCAATTTCTCTGATAATCAAGCTGATGCACAGGAGGACAACAGCCCCGTGGGTCCCTTGAAGGTGCAGCTCCCAGACCTGACAAGTGACTCTGACAAGGGCCGTGTCACTGTCTTGATGGAGAACCGAAACCAGCAGGATGGGCAGAGTGAGCAAGAGCCGCACGCTTCTGCTGAGTCATCAGAGGAGTCTGAACAGCAGGATGGGGCAAGTGCGGTGCCTACCACCAGCAGCAAAGGTACTCACGCCTGACAAGGCAGAAGAATACTTGTGCGCGTTACTAACCTGGTCACGGCTGAAGTCAGCTGAGCTGTGCAACTATCACAACACCTGACAGTCTTGTCAACATGACTTCGAAATCTGTCATCAGCGTGTATTTGATTGTCTCATCATCCATGTGGTAGACTTCAGAGTCATTTTGCATTGATACTGAACAATTGCAGAATTGCAAGCTTGACATGAAACACAGCAGCTGCTATTGGACGCAAACCCCCTTCTGTGCCTGTGTGTTGAGCACAACCTGCAACAGCCAAATCTTCCCAACACACTGCACGCAGTCTTCACTGCGTATGAACAGTGACAGTCCACATGCTGCTTCACAGTCAGTGCTCCCTACAGTAGCAACTGCTGAGGTTGAGTTGTTGCATGTAGAGCATACACAGGAGGCAGAGGGCATTGCCAAATCTGGCAAGGCTGCAGAGCTGTCTGCTCACACTGGCAGCCATGAGGCAAATGAGCGTGCTGAGGCTGGGCCAGATGTGCATGTTGACAAGCCAGCTGGCATCATTAGCATCGCCAATCTCCCTCCTGGCAGCAGGTGAAGGCTTGCCTGCATGTTTCTGACATGCAGACAATGCATTGGTGTTAGCATGCGCTGCGCAACTGTGGGAAACCTGCCATGTGTTGGTACTGCACAGCCTGCAGTGCACCGCAATGCATGGCAAACACATAATGGTAATCCTGTGCGGTATACAAGAGTGAACACATTGCATCCCTCAGCCTCAGCTGGCATCTGCTTTATGTCACTGTGTGTCTGCAAAACATGTGCAGTCAGCAGTTGTAAAACAACTTTGCAATCATCATGCTTGTCATTCATCTTCCTGTCATTCTGTCATGTCTGAGCAATGCTGGGTGCTGCAGCATACGCTTAGTTGGGCTGCAACACAGCCTGTATGAGCATCCTGTGAAAGTGGAGATTTCAGCACCTTCTGCTAGGTGAGTCTGTTTGCTATGGTCATCGCAAGTCTGTTGTACATGCAAAGCAAGTATGATGTCTGTACCAATGCACTATGCCCATCGCTTGCATTGCATGCTGCCTCTGATACAGCTGGCAGACTTAATGCTGAGTCCCTATCCGCCACAGCGGCTGATTTCATGGCTCATCTAAGCAAGGCTGCCTGTGCGCACTTGGTGGCATACATGCAGCCGCTGTATTTTGGTTGCAGACTGTGTATGCCGTTCACACCACGCTTCGGTCTCTGCTGAAAGCTCTGACATTGCAAAGTCGAGTGGCCCTGTCTGTGCAGAGGAGTGGATCACTTCAGCTACAGCCTGGCTGGTGACAGGGCTTCCCATCAAGCCTTGCACGCTGCTCAGCAGAAGGCTGAAGGATCACAGCCACACCCTGGCACACCAAACGATGCATCAGATGCACAGCGTGCAAGGCCAGACGATGCCAAAGAGCAATCCTCCCATACTCCTGCAGATGCTGATGCTGCTAAGGACACACCAGTTGGACAGCAACAAGCTGCTGGCTTGCATGAACAGCAGACCCAGTCTGATCAAGCACAGCATCAGACTCCTAGTCAGCAGCCACAGCATACTCAGCAGGCTGGTGCTCCAACCATGCTTACTCCACCTGGCTCACATGCCTTCAGCAGTCACTCATCACATGCCTTCAGCAGTCACTCGGCGCAGCGTGGACAACATCCGGGCAACAGCCCTGGTCTATGGGAAAGCCCTGGCCCAAGCCAACAGGGCTGGTCAGGCAGTGGTCCCGCCTCTTTGACAAATCTGCCTGGCAGCAATAGTAAGCAGGACCTGCAGCAGCAGCTGCTGCAGCAACTGGCAGCCCAAGCAGGCTTTCAACTGGTCCCACCTCCTTCTCAGTCCCCAGTCATGTCCCCCACCCACCAGCCTGGACCCCTACTGAACACTCCACCCCATTATCAGCAGCAGCTGCAGCAGCAGTTGCCGATGTCTGCTGATGCAGGCTTTAGTCAGGGAGTGCTGCAACACATGGGGCTTGGCTTGCAGAGCTCTGCTATGCAAATGGTTCAGATGCAACAGCAGCAGCAGCAGCAGCAGCAGCAGCAAGCTTCTCGTCTGCCTGCATGGGCCCAGCAGGCCTTGATGCCCCAAAACCACCACCACCAGCAACTGTCTCCAGCATTCTCTCCTCATCCTGACCTGCCCAGAGCTGACCCCAGTCACATGACTCAGGGCCTGCCCTCAAATGGGCTATTTGGGCAGTTTGCTGAAGGGCAATTTGCTAACGGACCCCATTTTCCAAGTGCTGGAGGTGCAGACGCTCATGAGCAGTTTGGTTCTGGTGATACAGCAAGCCTCAGAGTATCTCAGGGCGTGGGCAGCTGGCAAGCACCACAGCTGCAGCAACAGGCCTCAGTGAATGGCAGGACGCTATGGCTAAACCCACATCTGCAGCATCCTGGCACCAACAACTCCATGCACAGTGTGTCAGGACCATGCCAGCAGGAGGAAGAAGTGTACCAGATGTATGAGGGCCAGACGCCACAGCAGCATCCAATCAGTGCTGACAGCATGCCACCTCAGTGGCAACATGACGCTTGGCATCCAGGTAACACAGTTTGCTTTCAGCCCACCATGCCTTCATCCTGCTGGATGGGCTGACCGCATTCCAAACAGCCTTGCTTACACGGACTTTGAAAAGGGATAGAGAATCTATCACGGGACCGAGAAATTGCAAAGGGACAGAGATATCACAAAGGGACTCAGAAACACCCACAGGGGAGGTTCCACCAACATACAGAATGTGTTTGAGCAAACATGACTCTGGCCTCTTGCATGCAGAGGCCTCAGGTGGTCTTGAAGCAGACATGCCCGCATCAGGCAGTGTTCAGGGCTCAGCGCAGGGCGACGCGGGAATGCCCCGAGTGCTGAGTGGGGGCTCCTCAGGCTTGAGCAGCCCCCTGAGGGAGTCAGGGCATTTGGAGAGCCTGCTGGAGGTGAACAGCAGAGTGGAGGCTGCCATGGACAGAGCGCGCGCTCAGCTGCAGGCAGGCACTTCCTCTTTTGCTTCTTGCTTTTCTTTCTGTTCTTGCACTTCATGATTGTCCATCCTTGTGCTTTAGTCGCCTCAGCTGCAGGCACGACTTCCCGCGTCTCCTCTTTATCTTCATGCTTTTCCTCTTTTTTCTTCCTGCTTTTCTTTCTGTTCTTGCACTTCAGATTTGTTTTGTGCTGGTGCTTTAGTTGCTCCCTCTGTATTTGGCCCTCCTTGTCTTCAACACCACAGTTTGCCATTGAGCGCTCTGCCATTGACTGCTTTGTCCTGCTCACACTCTGCCATTGACTGCGTTGTCTTGATTTCGATTGGGTTCTCTTCCATGGCTGCATGGAATGGGGTCTTGGCAGACAAAGTGATTTTGCGGTCTCTGCTTACCATCTTTCCAAGGTGTGGTGTTTGCCCTTCCTTTTCTGCTGTCTGCCTTTTGCATCCTATTGGAGGGCTTGTCAAATTTTGTGCAGCCCCAATCTTGGACCGTCATATCACAGCTGCATAAGACGCAACACCTGTTACATAGTGTTCTTTATGCAATGTGCAATACTTCAGAGTGTTCGGCACCATAGCTGACTGCAAATTGGGATGAACTATATGTGTATTTGTCAGCTTTGTTTGGCTGACATCACTCAAATTTGGTAACCTGAGTGTGCACACGCTCTCTGTGGCTGCACTGCTTGCCAAAACATCATATATGGTCAGTCAGAATAAGCCAGTATCCTTGAAATTTGCAGTCACAAGGCATGTCAGGCTGCATCAGCAGTCAAATTGGGGTCATCAGTCATGCAGAGGAGGAAAGTACTTGAGCGCAAATACAAGCCATGCCAATATGACTTCCCAATGCAAAGTTGGGTGCTAACAACGCGTGAGTACAGTGCAACCTCGTTCTATGCAGACAAAGCCCTTGTCTTGCTGCCGGACAATGTAGCAAACTATAAGGCAAGTAAACCTGTACTCTGTGTCATAGACCGTGTTACACAGCTGGCGTGTAAGGCCAAGATCAGCATGAAAACAGCACGACATAGGCTGAACAGCTTGCGTCGGTGCCTGCAGGGAAGCAGCAGCTCCGGTCAGCCAGCAGCTGATGCATCACATGACAGGGTGCCAAGGCAGAGTCAAGGTGACACGCCTTCACAGGCAAGACAGGGTCCACAAGAGGGTCAGAGTCAGCGTGCCAAGCCTCGAGGTCTTCCCAGCACTGTTCAGAGCACAGTGGACAGGATTGCAGCCAACACAGGCCCTGCTGCTGCAGTACACTCAGAGATTTCTGCCGAGTCAAGCAGCGCCATGTTTGCACATGCTCAGGCAACAGAAGAAGAAGAGCAGGTAGCAAGTGTCTGCTGTGAAGCTGACTCAGGATCAGCAAGCCTAGGAGCTCTAGTACAGGGCAGCCCCTACGGTTCCCCAATCAGGGGCCCCAGGGGTCAGGGCAAACCCCCCTTGAGCCCTGTCCGGCAGTCCCTGCAGGACTTGGTCCTCTCCCATGACTCTTCTCCCGGCGAACATGCACTGGTGCCAGTCAGCATTGCGCCAGTCATGGGCATGCCTAAGCAGGACATGAATGTGCACTGCAACCCACTGTTCACTGACCCTCTGGCTGGACAGCCTGATGCCCATGACAGTCCAGCTCAGAAGCAGATTGCAGACAGATCAGACTTGAGTCACGTTGAGCAGCATCAGCAGCATCAGAAGAAGGCAGTTGTCAGCGCATCAGCAGGGGAAGTGAAGGTGGCAGGGCAGAGGGCTGTGCCAAGCAGCCCGCCATCGCAACTGCAGAGGTCCCTGCGAGCAATCATGCAACAGCACGCCGACGAGCTGGAGGTATGCATAATGCTGCTGCTGTCAACGTCTTAGCAAATCTTCTGATAATCATGCATATGTGCACTGGACACTCCATCCACAAAATCAACATATCATGTTGTAGCTGCCAAAGCTTGCATGGCAGCATCATCACATCTTCAGCTGAAATTGTTAGACTGTGGTTGATGTGTGCGTGCTTCAAAAGCCGCATGGATTACGCCATGATTCAAGCTGTTTTCAACATGTGCCTGTGAAATGCGATCAAGAGCAACGAAGCACACGTGGCTGTTGTATGCAGGACTCCTGAGGCAGCTTGATTTGATGATTGCGCAGCCACAAGGATGCTGTAGAATGAAGCCGGTGGGACGCTGCAATTTTCCATGTGCAACGTTTTCAATGCCACATACCGTAGTGCCAACAAAGTCTGCATCCAAGCAAAGCAGTGACAAGTTTCAGTAAATCAAGTACAGCTCTGTCAACGTTTTTGTTTTTGAATCCAACCAAAAGGCAAATGTCAAGCATAGCTAATAGCTATAGCCCAAAAGGAGAGGAAAAACCATAAACCTTCTGGTTTTGAATGTGGAACGGAGATTTCGGTATTGACATGAGCTTTCTCTCTCTGTGGTTCTTCCACATGTGAATAGAAATGTAGGAAAATTATGTGAGATGTCAAAACATAGAGCTAAGAAGCATGACAGGAAGCAGCAGCTGGGCCTATGCAACTATCAGCAAGACCTTTTGCTCTACAACAATGAGCTTTGTTCAACTTTCAGTGGGTGGCAAGATGGGTTGATGCGTTCCAAGCCAGTCCATCAGCTGATTGTGCTGAAGCCCAGAATTGTCACAAAGCAAGGTGGCCAAAGGCTGACATCTGTATCTGGTGACTTAGCGTTTGTGTTCATCAGCTGCCATATACCGTACACATATATGTAGGAGCCTGAGCTTGACATGCTGAGGTGGCTTTGTAGATGGCATCTCAGCAACAGTGCCCCATGGGATCAATACAAGAGAGTCACCCACCCTGAAGGACACTGCAACTAAACAGATTGCAAGAGACTGCTGCCTAAGTTTGGCCTCCTTGTGCTCTGCTTTCTTCCTTTGTTTCTGCAAGTCCTTTTGCAGCTGCACCTGAGCAGTGTCCACCTCAGATCTGTTTGCGCTACATTTTTTGGCCTGTCAGGTATAGAACGCATGAATCGCTTATTCGGAAGGTCTGAGCAAGCAAGGAAGCCCACTCAGGTGCACACGTACTGAAACTGCTATTTACAATGTATCAGAGCCGACATGCAGGTTCAAACCAAAATTTTGCACAACTCAAGCTGTTGCATGACTTCTCACCACAATTATTGATATTGAGCAAGTGGATGTAAATTTGTAAGACCACTGCCATAAAATTGTTTGTTACCTCATTGCCCAAGCAATGGTAACAACAGCAACAACAATTAATCTCCAGTTCAAGCAGTGCCAGCTATGTGGGCAAGACCGACTGAGTTTATTCACATACCACAGAACATTGCATCATATGTAAACGTAAATGCTGCAAGGCTGACCTTATGGCATTTACCCAAATATTATGCCGTGATTGGCCTGTAGTAGCGCCCAATACTATCATCAATCACTTGGTCATGTCAACGATGGTAAAGTCTGATGTCAAAGCAGGATGAACTGGGAAAAGGCAAGCCAGAAGGATGAAATGTGCACAGGCCTGCCAGAAGGATGAAATGTGCAAAGGCCTGCCAGAAGGATGAAATGCGCAAAGGCCTGCCAGAAGGATGAAACGTGCAAAGGCCTGCCAGAAGGATGAAATATGAGAAGGCCTGCCAGAAGCGCCCAAAAGGAGCTAGAGCTCTAGCCCTGAATGTTGCCATTGACACCATTGGGGAAAAAACCTCCTGGGGTGGAGGGGCTGCCCAGGTACACAATGGCAAGCACCTCAGCAGGGGTGCGGGCAAAGGCGATGTTGTAAGCACCTGATGGCACCAGGGTCTCAGTCTCTGTGCCATCCTGCATCACACATACTCACAACATGAGCACCTGTGCTAGGCAGTTGTCATGTGAAAGTATGCTGGGGCCTCACTGTATCATTTTGTCACTGTGCTGCTTGACTGCCACCAGCTTGCAGATACATGAACCAGTACATGAAGTTCTTGACTTCATCATGGCTAACAACAACGACATGTAGTCATGCATGCAATGCAAACACACTACTCACAGCACTGCTGTAAGTATGCCCGCAGGCATATTTTGCTTAAGGCCCAGGGAAAAACAGACTTACCACTACAGTGGTGATACCCTCGTCAGCAGAGTTCATGCTGCTGTCGGCGGCTGCACTGAGCATGCCTCTGGCAGCAGAGATGGTGTCAATGACAGTGCCGACAGGGAGGCCGTACTGGTCAATTGTAGCTCTGTTGTCATACAGGGTCTTGCGAATCTGCAGTCAAAACACGAAGCTCAAGCATTGGCTACCTCTGCTGCACATCTGCTATGCCAAGGCAGATTTGACAATTGGTTATATGTATACACATGATGCATTAAATTGCAACAGCATGTGCCGGGTACAGCAACACACAAAAAGGACCACAATCATAGCACGTGACAGCTGGTGTGCAGGAAAGCTTACAATGCCTGCATGGTATGCCTCAACTAGTCCAATGCCGATGGCATTGCCCAACAGAGTTGTGTCGGTAATCAATGGGGCGGCACCGTTGTAAGCTGTCACACCTGCACATTTGCAAAGCAGTCAGTGTCAGCCAAACAGAACACCACACCTTGCTGACTGACTTTGAAGACAGTGGTCTCAAGCAGCCTTCAAGCAATGTAGCATTGAGTGATAACTCCAAAACAGCATATGCACGAGTCAGCACAATCAATCAGAGGACTGTGGAAGCGTCTGCATGCATGAGTAAGCAGGTCATTAATGTGACACAGAAATGGCTTCTTGTCCACCTTTGCAGACGGCAACAGCAAGTAGCAATCATGCAGTGTCACAGACAAGAAGAGGTGCAGATTGGATACTGGGCAAAAGGAATTTACCAACATCCTCCAGCAGGAACGCAGCGTCCAAGAATGTGAGGTTAGCTGTGGCATAGCTGAAGACTGGGCTCAATGTGGTGCCAAAGGCAGCATTGGCGGCAGCGCTGAAGGCAGTCAAGTTGATAGCTGGCTGGGCAATGGCTGCAGAACCTATACAGGCGTTCAAGAGACAAGTGAGTGCCAAGGCGTACAGAAGCACACCAATGTCCAGCACGTTTAGCAAAACTGCAGCAGATGCCACAGTGCTTGACTGCGTATATCACTCTGCAAAAATGTGGTGCATGATTGTTTTTGCTCTTATGTTAACAAGCGAGATGACAGGGACATGTGGTCAGGCAGTACAGGAATGAATCTCAGCTTGCATATCTGTGTTGTGCAGCCTGGCGAATTGCAAAACCAGTTGTTAGTGAGTGCTGCTTGCTGGAGGCCCTGTGATCCTGACAGGCAAACATGCATGCATGCATACATGCTTTGGAAGAGCCTCATACCCAGGGCTGCTTGAATAGCAAGAACATGGTTTGACTCATCACCAGCCAGCTCGACAGCCAGAGCCAGGGTGGCTGGGTCATAGTTGCCTGCTACACAGCCTGTGGGGTCAGGGCCGCCGTTGTTGCTTGTGATGGGGGTGCCATATGCAGCACAGTGGTAGAAGTTGGCCTGCAGATCACAGCAGATAAAGAAGGTTTGCAGTTCAGATCCTGGACGAACAGCTTGACAGTTCTGTCTAGGCACCTCCACAGAGCAACAGCATCACGGCGATCTCAACACCGCCCTTGATGACCAGCAGTAAGTGCAATGCAGTGGACAGGTTGAAGCGCACCTCGAGGTACTCAAGGTTCAGCGCAAAGTTGTAGATGTCAGCATCTGTGTAGCTCGACTGGGTGAGTGTCCTTGCGGAGGCACTTGCGGCCAGGAGCACTATCGCAAGATAGGCGCAAAAGCTCTGCAGTCATACAAATAATCTATGGACCGACACGCATGCACAGCAGCGCTAGCGTGCAACGCAGGGGCATGCAGGCAAGCGGCTGAACGAGCCCGACATGTTTGAGACATGGTTGAACCCGCAGAAAGAAAGCAGCAATACGTTTTCGCTTTTGAGCCGCTAGGAAGCGGACAAAAGTAACATGCAACAACCTCAAAAGTTGTGCGAAGTCAGTATGCAACAAGATCCTGCTAGGTATATCCGCAGGAATTAATCGCAGCAAGCGGTGAAACTGTCCAGGAACAGGCAACGGCATCAAAAATGAACACGGGCTTCATAGCTGACGTTGCATGCGTGTGTGTTTCACCCGTGAGCGAAGCGTCGGACAGTCGGGAACTAACCGTCTTGGTGTTCATGACTCGCTCGCTCGCAGGTACGGTCGCCGCGACAAAGACGTCTGGGCCTTCTTGAGCAGTAGTTCACGTTGCAGCTTCAAACGAGCGTTCAGGTCGCAATGTAGTGGGCACGGTTGTGCGTCGGCTGCTGAAGTCTGCAGGGCATCAACATGGGGTGCTTAGGAGTGGTAAGAATCACAAATCTTTTGCGCACATGGAGTGCACATGTGAGTGATCCAAACGCTGACTCGGACAGCTGCAGCAAGCACTGTGTGAACAGATGATTGATAGCAACACAGCCGGTTAGGTAAGAGCACTCAGCGAAGGCAAGAGATTAAAGAGATCTGCTCGCGCGAACATGGGGGTGTTCTTTGACGAGCCAACCTACCCCGTCATCGACAAGGCTCCCCACTTCTGGAAAACAGGTGATCCGGTAGATGCCCACTCTGCTAACGTACATGCTGCGGACAGTTGTTGAGACCTGTGGCATCATGTGCAGTCGGAAACTTCAACTGGAAGGATTGGGCAACTTTTGCTGGAACAGCAGCGGCGTGTTACCCCTTTGGCTGGGCAGTAGGTAAAGCATGCATGTTTGCTCATTTGCAAAAAAACAACCCGCACTGTCGTTAACACGTACATTTTTCTGAGTGCAGGTGTGGCACCAAAGGTACCTAAGCAGTCTGCCCTCATGGGAGCGACCATCGGAGCACTGGGCGGCTTTATGCTGGCCCACCAGCAGTCTGCAGGCATGTAACCTGGTTTGACTTTTAAGGCTTTGCGCGACAGGAGTAATCTGCCAAGCAACTTGAGGATGCTATTGTTTCCTTTGCAGGGCGTTTGATGGGATTTTTTCCAAATGACAAGGAAGTAGAAACAGGACTTGCAAGCAAGCGGTAGTGAGCTAGTGCATCAATCACACCTATAGTCTCAGTGCACTGAGTCCAATGCACACCAAGCAGGAACAGCCTGCACTACCAGCAGCAGACCATCACTCACTGACAACAGCAGGCTTCTGACATTCCAGCTGTTTCATGCTGTTTCATGCCTTACCAGCAGGTTTGTTGGGCACTTCTAGTGAGTCAGGAACGTCAGAAAGCTTATATTCATCAAGGGCTGCTTCACAGATGGTGTGTCGTACATGCGTTCTGGTGGCAAAACACGTTTGAGAGAGTGACACATGTGCATGCCGATTACAGGCGTTTGCTTTTCTGCGTACAATGCTGGAGCAAACAACTTTTTGAGACATGCAGCAAGTAGTGCAGCAGGCATGCTTGCAGCTTGAAATTCAGTCAAGCTGCATTCTATCTGTCTGCAATGCTGCATGCCTGTGGTCGACATCGTCCCTGGTTATGCAGGCATGCATGACCAGTTGCTATTGTAAGCTTGTCAGTATGATCACCAACTGAAACCGATCTTGATTGCAAGAGACAACTATGTGGAAGACAATATATGTCATAGGGAGCTAAGAATCACCATAATTGACAGCAGGCTAGACTGACAACATTTCTGTGCTAGGCAGAAGTCTCTGCTGGGCAGACAGCATGCATGGCGAAATTGCACTACTGCTAAGCAACCTCCTGCAAACTGATGAAATAGCCACTGAACAGAGTAGATTGGGCTGAAAGGTTCACGGCACCTTGCAGCAAATTTAGTCTTGCCTTCAGCATTATATGAAATAAAGAAGAATGGTCATGGCTGACATGGGGGAGAGACTGGAGGTGAATGATTCAATGGCCGCTGGTATGCTGGTGCCTTCAAAGGAGCAGCAGACCCTCAGCAGCATGCAAGTACTGGCAGCCATCTGTCAGTCTCACTGGGTGCTCAAGCCTGAATGTGATGTGTGACTTGCGCACACGCTCAGTATATCGCTGTGGCATCCTGGCGAGCAAGCTCCAGCAACATGGGATCATCAAAGAACTTGTTGATAGACACGTCTTCACTCATACCCTGCAGCGCAATAGCTGTCATGACTGCACAGCTTACAAGCAACTGTTGTACTGTTACATCTGTGTCTGTGCGTGCTTTTGACACATTCTTCTCTTCAAAAGCAGCCAAGAATACTGTACGGTTCCCATGAAACATATGCTGCCAACTTGTGATGCAGCCTGACGATATGCTGTGCTGCCTCATGTGCACAACGCAATCCAGCAGTATGGAAATGCTTTCAAGCCAGGATTTCTGATGAGTCACAACTGGATCCACACCCTAGACTGCAATGTACAGAATGAAATGAAAAGGAAAAGCAAGGCATACCTTTCGTCGCCTGGTCTTCACCATGAACTCTCTTGCGAGGTCTTTGGCTGGTGCAGGCTCCAGCGGGCGCAGTGTGACAGTCCTGTCCAGTGGGTCACCAGGCACAATCTGCCAGTGGTCAAACACACTCAAGCAGAATGCTTGACCCTGCACACATGGCGAAAAGCAGAATCAGCGCTGCTTGCGTATCTTGCCGCATTGGGTGCACTTGCTGTAAGGTTGCCAGAGTTGCCTTTGCCAGCAGAAGACTGAAGACAGCTGGCATGCTCAAACATGCAGTTCATGACAGCGAAGTGTGTGATTGACGACGCGCCCTCAGCACACTGCTGAATCTACACTGCAAGACACCCCTGCATCAGCTGTTCTTATTCATGTCCTGGACAAGCAGCTTGTCACTGCCAAGCCCACGAAATATGGTGCGCAACAGTGCCGTGAAAAGCCATAATTGAAAACACAAAACACTTTCTCTCATGAACACCAGGCGGGTCTGAAATGTCTTCAGCCAACTTGAATGATCACATAGAGCCAGCTTCGCATTTGCAAGTTACAACACCAAGAAGACTGGAGCACCACAGCACCAGCTCAGATGACACATCACCTGTGTATCCCACAGGTACCTAGCTCATCATGAGCTGGAAAGCAATGTTGTTATTAACATTATAATCATTATCGTTGTGATTGTGATTGTGATTGTGATTGTGATTGTGATTGTGATTGTGATTGTGATTGTGATTGTGATTGTGATTGTGATTGTGATTGTGATTGTGATTGTGATTGTGATTGTTATTATCATTATTATTGTATTCATTACCATCACCTGTGTGTGATAGCGCAGGTCTGACTCAAAGCCAAAGGACTCTATGACCGGCAGCTCTGCCTCCACAATGAATATGGGAGTGCCTGGCTTGGGCCGATCCTGTGTCACATGCCCTCTTCGCTTTGCCAAGACTGTGTAGATGGCCTGTATACAATCTGCAAAGCAAAGCCCAAAGTGAAACTTTGAGGCTCCAAGACAGCTGACACACGTGCAGTAGTCTCACAGGACCCTGCCGAATGCCAATGCAGGTGAAGCAAAGTGCACACACAGCATGGACTGCAAGAAGCACAGTATGCAGAGAAAGCAGAGGTCAGGAAGGCTGCGTTGTGTGCCGTGCAAAGCTAAGGCACCAGTATTTGACTGGACATACATGAAAGATGCTGCCATTGCCATGCTGCAGCCAGCAAGATGAGCAGTTGGACGATTCACACACTACTGGAGCATGCATGTAGCCAGTTGGATGATCCACACAATACTGGAGCATGCATGTAGCCAGCTGGATGATCCACGCAATACTGGAGCATGCATGTAGCCAGTCAACTTCACAGATGTGTGATCATGTTAATGAAAGGGCACCTGCAGGTGTCTGGATCTCTACATAATAGACGGGCTCCATGAGGCGAGGGGTAGCCATGAGGAAGGCGCTGTAGCACACCCTCCTGGCTGTGGGGATGATCTGACCCCCACCCCTGTGCAGGGCCTCACTGGCCACAGCTGCATCCAGGATCTTGAACTTGACATTCCTGATGGGCTCGTCACACAGTGGGCCCTCCCTTGAACCCCATTGGAAGCCCTGCAAGGCCCAGCAGGGTGTTTAGTCAGAATGACATGCAGTCTGCTGGTGTTTAGTCAGAATGACATGCAGTCTGCAGGATGTGTCAGATACAAAAGTGGTGCTGTCAGTGCTGAATGGGGTGCTCAAGGCATGAGCAAAATTGGTGGCATGAGAAGCATTGGAGAAACTATGGTTCAAGAAACAGAGATCTGATGAAACAGCTATGTTCATCCAGCCTGGCTGCTGTGTTGGTTCAGATACCCTTTTCTATTCATCTCAGCGAAGCCTCAATGCTTATAATCAGCACAGACAGGGCAAAGCCTCACCACTGAGGTTACTTTGCAATGACTTATTGCACTCATGTCGCAGTTGCTGTGCAGACAAGACAGCTGTGAGATACATAATCACTGTGCAAGAGCCGTACAACTGACAGTTATGATCACGTGACAACATTATTTACAGCTTCAAGTCAACATGAGAAGGAACCAAAAAGAGTCAACCCTCAAAAACAGAATCAAAGAGCTCAACTCAGTAGGACTGGCTTCCTGAACATTGGGAAGGAACCAAAAAAGGGTTCCCATGTGATCAGTCTGCCAGATGGACCCACAAATGCCAGCTTTTCAATACCTGTGTGATGCTCCCCTTGATGGCTCGCAGCAAGTTCTTGTCCACCTCAGCAGGTAGGGTGTCATCCAGCAGCACATTGGGCCCTTGCTTGTCAGGCCCAAAGGCCCACACTGATCGAGCAGCCAGCAAGTCCCAGCTGTACTTGTCCTGGAACCACTCGCTCACCTCCTTGTTTGGCTTGTCGAGGCTGATTTTGCCAGTCTCAATGTCCACAGCCAGACCCTGCACCCCCATGGACCTTAGCAAGCACTGTGTGAAAGTGAATGTGAAACTGCACAAGGGGAGTAGGAATTCTTGGAGCTAGAGTGGCTACTTGACAGTCAGCTAGGTGTAGAGGTCAGAGCACCTGTATGATAACACCACTGATGAAAACCTGGGAGCATTTGTGTGCACATGTTCACCTGCTGTAGAGCAGTACATGTTCCTTTGTTCGGGATGCAAGCTGTGATAGAGGCACACAGAGAGAGGGAATGCAACATTGTCTTCAACTTGTGAAACATTAGACACTGTTCACCATTGCATCTGAAAGCAAAGCGTCTTCCTCACTATGCACAGATGTTGCAGCATGTGTGCGTGACTGTGCATGTGGAACAGCAGGACCTGAGATTTCAGACTTGAACAGGCTGCTTTTACAACTGAGCACGGGAGGAGATCACAGGCCTGCCTCAACATAGTCACATACACTGAAGGATGCATGTCTGAGGAAACATTGCCTCAAACACTGCAAGACTCTTGTGACAGAAGCGAGCTCAAGACAAAAGTCAGCAGGCCAGCTGTTACTCACTCATGCACACTCATATTATACACACAGAGATGGTGACAGAAGCCTTCATCCTGTGACAAAAGTGAGCGCGCTGCAATGCTGGTGACAGATGCCTGTATAACGCGATAAAGATGTGTGCATTATGTTGTCTATATCCTGTGGCAGAGGTGTGTGTACTACAAAGCTATCAACAGACGCATGTATGCTGTGACAGAGCTGTCTACTGCACTTCAGGGGTGCAGGTGGATGAGGATGTACCTGGTCAAGGGGCTCAGCAATCATGGTGACCTTGTTGCGCTTGTTGGGGGTCTCAGCGAAGCACTTGAGGGAGGAGGTCTCCACCACAGTCTCACAGAAGGACACCACAGGGTCAGCAACCTTGACCTCCACCTCAGCGTACAGCTCACGCAAATCCTGCAGGCAGTGACGTTCAGCTTGTGCTATTCTGACAAAGCCTCACATCCGTGTGCTGACACATACCACAAAGCATGCAGACTTTTCTTGCATTGAAAGGCATGATGTTGTCCTTGTCTTCCAACATGAACTGCAACTGCATGAGAACTTAGGTCAGCAATCTCAAATCTGTTTGCACCAGCATACAGATCCACAATCGCGCATTGAGCACTTTATGTGTTGAGCATGACTATATAGTGGGTTTGTGGATGGAGCAGCTGGACCAGCAAATGCATGAGTATGGCAACACAGAAGCACAGATTTGACGAGTGCAACATAAACCCTTCGAGTTGATGTCAAGTCGCTGCAACAGCAGACGATAAAGAAGAGGGTACAAGTCTGACTCAACACCCTGTGTAAGACTCGGACAGCTGCTATGTGTTGAAGGCTCTTGATCTCGCAAACCCAGTTGTTCCCCCAAAATGCACAGCTGATACTAGACAGTGAAGCGACACCAGTTGATGCCCCTATACCTTCATGTGGGTCAGCGCACACCCCTTGGGTGCAATTAGTGTCTCATGTTGGTGCATGTTGGCTCACAGGACCAGGGTTTAGGCACACCTAGTGGGTACCTGGCAAGAATGATTATCTGGAACGCCTGTAAATCATTTTTGTTATCAGTAGAGAGTCGAGGGTGGTTTTGTTACCTTCATGAGGGAGTCGAGGTAGATTTCTCCAGTCCCCAGGATGGCATGCTCCCCAGACTCCTCCACCTTAGTAATGGCCAGGGGGTAGCTCTTGTTGATCTTGCGAAGGCCCTCCACCATCTTGGGCAGCTCTGACGGGTTCAGAGGCTCTGTGGCAATCTTCATCACCGACTGGGTCTGGAACTGCAGCGGCTTGAAGATGTGCACCTCTTCATCATAGATCTCTGGGATGATGGTGGCCGTCTTGGTGATTGTAGCGTCCACACCCTCGAGCAGAACCCAGTTGCCTGAACAGGCACACCCACATACACACACATCAGGACTGTTCAGCACAGCTTTGCCTGCTGATCAGCAACGCCGTGTGAGGAAAGACTGGCAGCTGTCATTGTAGTAACAGCATGCACACCCTCTGGAAGCGCCCAACCGCTTGTACATTGCAAACAACTCTTTTGCAAGCGATGTTGGCATGAGGACAATTTGCCATGAGATATTAGCATGCACTAGATCCGTATAGTCAGCCCTCATGGACTCAATGACCTGCAACTTCAGTATGTGTTGGCAGTTTGGGCTGCACAACAAGGCATCAACTGGAATCTTACAATGCCCGTACACTAGCAACAGACATGATCTTGCCAAGAGCTGGGGCAGGCCATAACAGTCTGTCAACAAGGACCAAAATGAAGCATGATTTGCAACACAAAGACTGGGTACTTGTCTGGAGCATCACCTGCTGTTGCCTTAGCGAGAGGGACTCTGTAGCGAGCTTGGTAGGCCCACACTTTGCTCACTTCTGCAGCAGCACTGTCCTCTTCGTCTTCAGGAGTGAAACCCTCTCCAAGCACACGCACCTGATGCACCACACAAGGCCAAATCTCAACTGAGAAGACAGGTGAGAGCGCTCTAGTGAAAATGTGCTTGCATGCTTGCTGCTTGACAGCAAGCCTGCTGGTGACAGCTCATCTCTGGCAAGTATGTATATAAAAGTTGATTTTTAATTCTATGAAAAGGCACATATTGCCAATAAGGCGTGCCTTGCACTGGATTTGCTACTACTGCAGCATGGCTGAACACAGTTCAGAATGCAACAGTGAGCAAGCAACAAGGAGACAGACAGCCTCTTGCTGTTGCTTTCGCACAGACTCAATCAGAGCTTGACAGCGCAGACAATGAGTGCATGGGCAGCTACACCTGCTGCTGTCACAGCACCAATTTCAGAGGCAGGCAATGAACCAATTCAGCCCATTCAACATCAGTTTTGGAGACAGGAGACAAACCAAATCCAGCCCAAAACAGCATTGCAATAGATGTGACTCACCCTGTCGCCAGCCTTGACAGTCCCACTGAAGACACGCCCAAAGGCATCAAAGGTGGTGCAGTCTTGCTTAGGGTACAGCTTGGCGATGTGCACCAACAGTGGGCCCCTAGGGTTGCAGTCCTTGATGTGCCCCACAATCTCGGCGCTCTGAGGACCAGAATAGACTCTTGCAACCTGCAACACACAGGGCATGGTTTTGTGTATCACCGCTGATTTGAGTACAGCTTTTTGTCCATGTTGCCAGAATGTGTGATAATGGCTTTTGTCATACCAATATGACAACAAGTCATGAGTAGTACAGCAGCACAGTACTGAACTTGTATGATCCTCAATGGAAGGCTACAGCACAGATGTGTTGAAGGCAATGCATCAGTGCAAGCAGTTGGCTATTGGCTCATGTGGCTGCCTTCAGCCTTTCTCAGCAGTAATTATCTGATGCACACCCCAAGTCAAGCAATAAGGCAAACAGGGACCTCATGTGTAAACACAGACAGGCTCTTATAACACATAAGCAAGGGCTGCCAAGAACCTTTAAAGCTTGAGTAGCCAGCTCAAGGCGTCATTACGGAAGAACAGACCCCTTGACCCTCTCAACACATCTGTGCCTCAACCATGAACCCCAGGAAAGCAATGGCTGGAACTTTGCTGGCTGTTTGAGAACAGGGCCTTTGAAATTCTGGTCTTAAGAAAACCGATTCAAAATCACAGATGCTGATGTGACCCTCTTGCTGAGTATAGTTACACGTCATGCACACCAGCAATGCTGCTTACCTTGTTGGCAGCACCGGCTTTGCTGGAAGGAACATGAGCGATCATCATGTCCACCAGGCCCGTTGCGCTGCCAAAGATCTGGGAGCAGGCATCCTTCAGGAAGGGCTTCACATCCTTGCCAAACGTGGATGGCTTCAAGTACACACCAAATTCGTCCAGCATCTTCTTCACACTGCTCTCGTGCTCTCCTAGTATCTGCAGCATGGGAGGCTTTGTGTTCAGGCTAGGTGCTTTGAGCTGTGCTCATGCTACACTGCAGCTGTCGTACAACTGAAGCTTGAAGTTCCAGAACCTCAATGGGCAAATGAGCAGCTCGCGCTGCACATGCAGATTAGCAACATGCTGAACAACAAGCTGCAGACATCAGCAGGGACATAGAAAGTCACCAACCCATCAGGCATTGGCATTGGCATGAATCAGTTTGGATTCCTGAAAGGCCGACATCTTGCACTCACACAAGTTAACAAGCCCAAACTAATGCCAACCACCAAGTCACAGTTGTCAGACAGGCAGGCCAGGCAGCAGCAAGCAGGCAGTTACAGGTAAAAGCTGCATCAAGGGAACACTGACACAATCAGCTTGTCGCAGTCTCACAGAGTGGCCTCATCAGTTTGCACACCTGACTGTAAATCTTGTACAGAGGGGTCAGAATATATTGTACAAAGGTGCGCTCGGACATCTTGTCAGGCTGCGACCTCTTGAACTTGCGTGTGGTGGGTTGGAAGTAGATGTCGCCCCACAGGCGGCGTGCAAACTGCTTGGGGTCCATTGCAGCCCCATACACGTCACAGTACAGCTGAGCAAAGGACAGCAGGGTGAAAGACCAGCCAGACTGGCATGCTCCAAAAGCCACGTTGCCCTTGATGGGGTCAACCTGCATCAGCAGACACCTCATCTATTGCAGCTTTCACTCGTTCCAGAGTTGTTTGACTCAGGGCTTCTCAGAAACCGTGAGGAGCTCTGGACAAGTTCGCATCAGGTCTGCTTAACGTCTTGTCCTGCTGATGTAGAGAGTGTGTAGTGCGCATAATGCACAGGGCATTGGTGATGCATGCATGATAGTCCTGATACTGAGCAGCTTGGGGCTGAAATGCAAGTGGATTGTCAGTACTTTGTTGTGTGACTGGTAGGTATGTGCGTACTCAACCTGCGTTGCAAATGGACTTAAGAGGCATGTGCAGCATCATTGAATGCTATTGTCTGGGAAAGGAGATGCATTCAAGCAGTTGTCACATGCTGCCTGACATTGCAGGCCTGTTCAGCACAAGGTGCATCAACGTGCTCCAGTGTTGAGTCCAACATAGATTTGTGTGCAACATTGAATAAGCAGTGTCTTTTTGCCTGCAATGAATGCTTGCTCTGAGTCAGCTCCTATGCATGAAACAGCTCCCATGCACGACAACACACAACATGCTGTCCCACCTGGAAGGCTGCGTTGTTGCCAGAGTGCAGCTGTATGAGCGAGTTGACTTCATCAATGGTGTGTCGCAGCTTGAAGTAAGCGTCTGTGGGGGGCACTTTGAGCTCTGTGATCAGGCGGTCTACTTTGCTGATGAGCAGGCAGATGGGCAGGCCTTCTTGACAGGCCTGCTTGATGGCCTTTTCAGTGACTAACATAACGCCCTCAACTGCGTCTACCACCAGCAGAACACCATCTGCCAGCCGCATGGCTGCTGTCACCTCATCATTGAAGTTGACATGCCCTGCATTTTGGAAGTGAGATTGAGGAAAAGTACATTTGCTGGCTGCATTACTGCTGTCACCTTGTCAATGATTATGACGTGCTCTGCATGTTCTGTAGTGATTTGGCGGTCAAGACAAACAACATTTGGCCTTCATGGTAACTCCACAAGCTTTGCATTGAGCGTTACTCTTGCGGTACCTTGACCACCTTCCAATCAGAGCTTGCATAAAAAGACTTTGCACGGCTTCTAATGTGCTACAAAGGCTCACAGTTTTTGCTACTGCACAAGATACCCACACTTTGGTCAAGGCAGGCTGGAATGCAACGGCAGGCCAAACATGATGGCAGCACACCAAAAGGGAAGCACTTTTACCTGGGGTGTCCAACATGTTCATGACAAATGATTTTCCATTGCTGGCCTCCAGAATGAGAGACATGGGAGTGGACTTCATGCTGATGCCGCGTGATTGCTCATCCACTCTGGTGTCTGTGTACCGCAGCGGCCTCTCATTGTTACGCCACTCATACCGCAGGTCGTGCTCTGTTCCACGAGCATGTCCATCAACTGCACAGCACATCTCTTGGCATGCTGGTGTCAATGCATCAACAATCATGAGACATATAGAGGGCTCCGCATTCTGTTCATGTGATAGTTGAATACACCTGAAAAGCACATGGCATGTATGTGCTGAGATCAAGGATGATATGCTGATATTGCATAATATGCTCATATTGCATAATATGCTGACAAGCATCAGAGGCCAGTCAGCATGTTATGCAATCAGGACACAATGAACATGACCATGTATAGGTCCAAAAGATCCTGCAATCTGTGTCTGTAAAACGAGCTCAACCCGCACACACAGCACCCATGTATAGTCAAGTTTGCAGCAACACAACACAGCTGTGCATGCAGCAGGCAGCATGCAAGCAGCCTGGATGAGGTGCAGGGACCTACCAGGGTCTTGCCATGATGGGGGTGGCCAACAACAGCATGCAGGCAGCCAGGATCAGGTTATGTAGGGTTTGGGTTTAGGTTTTGGGCCAGGACCTACCAGGGTCTTGCCATGATGGAGGTGGCCAACAACAGCAACATTCCTGACCAGCTCAGGGTTGTCCATCAGCCCAGCCAAGAACTCATTGCTGTAGTTTGTCTTGAGAGGCTGCTGCTCTAGCATCTCTGCCTTTTTGGGTCTGATGGGGGCGATGATGGGCACCTGCGTGTGACAGATACATCTGTCATCACACAGCCACATCCTGCATTTTGAACTTGGCTGATTATCGCAGCTTGAGCCTTGTCTATCACAGTCTGTGCAGCAATATTTGCGTGGTAAGGACAAGTTATCAGCCACAAGCAGGCTCTTGTCACCTCTAAAGGCTGTGCATCCTCCTCCATGACTAAGGTTTCAGTTTCCTTGCCGTACACTTCATCTGCTGTGGGGTAGTACTTCTTGTCCTCATGTAACACCACGGCTGTCTCAAGGTAATCCTCGTCGTCAACTTGGCCATCCACTTCCATCAGACCGGCTGCATGATAAACACAAATCACAATCATGACAATCATGCCAACAACAGCAACGTGCCCATTGATCAGCATAGAGTGTAAGACAAGACTGCTCTTGCTTACTTGCTGTCAGAACACTCAGGTGGGCGTCCGTTGTGATGCAAGCATGCTGTCAGAATGGCATTGCATGTGACTTACTTGTCATGTCCATGCGTCTGTTCGCAGCCTCTTCTGCTTCTTCCAGGTCTTCTGCCTCTGCCATTTCATCAAGTTCTTCCTCTTCCTCATCCTGGATAACCACAATTTCTTTGTGTGGTATAGCACAATGGATCACAGGAACAGTCAGCAATGGAAGTATTTGTTGTGGGCAAGGCCTTGAGCAGCTCAGCGTGCATACCTCACTGCCTGACAGCTCAGGCCCAATGTAGTTACCGAACTCGTCGTACAGAGAGTCATCCATCTTGAGGGCTGCTAAAGACCCGGGTCTCTTTCACGCAATTTGAGTGGCACAGGTGTTGTGCACGTCAACAACACGTCACGGTGATCAGATGCTCACACCACAACTATTGCCTGGCACAGCCGCGTCCTACCACTTGTATCATGGGCACTCGCAAATAGTGATCGCATCATGGCTGGGGCACGACGTCTTGCGCAAAACGTTCGCTGAACACCTGCATGCTCAAGTACGAGCAGGAGAGAGACCGTCGCTGACGAACCCTAACGGGTTTGGGCACCCCCCTCAGCGGCGGGAACGGCGGTGGCTAAAACTTGTTTGCAGAGTCCCCTCGAAATCGTCAGGGTCAACTCGTTTGGTTCGATAACATCTCTGCCGGGCGAGCTGCCCTTTTTCTGCCCGGTGGAAGCTGCAGTCGTAGTTTGCCGACCTGCGTGAGGTATTGCGCCTCTGGGTCGTACTTGTCTGCGTGATGGCTGCAAAACCTGTGTAGTAAGTTGAACCTCCAGCCACTTGCCTGGTTATTCACAGCTGATTAGCTGTTATACTGTGGGCAGTATGGGCTGCTTTGGTCGGAAGAAGCAGGAACCATTGTCAGACACGGAGCAGGTCTGACTGTGTTGCTGTTGTAGTCAGTCCAGGCTGCTCCTGGTCAAACTCAGCATTTACTTAAAGATTTTCTTCGTCAACAGGTCATCAGTACCCACAGGAGATGCCGAGACCTGATATACCTGATACTCTTTGCAGTTTTCTGGGGGGGCATGCTGTATGTGGCATATCTTGCCTTCCACAAAGGTACAGCTGTTCCGAGTTTGTGGTTGTATCATCTCGCTTTGCTTACTCCAACCCTGTCTGTCACAAACTGTGTTGTTGATTTCAGGCAAGCCAGAGCACCTCGAATATGGTGTTGACTCATATGGCAATCTATGTGGTGTCAAAAACGACTGGGATGGCACGGGCGGCCCTGACCTCACCTTGAAGACAAAGCTGTACTACCTCAACCCACTGGAGCTGCTGAATCCAGAGACTGTTGACACAGCCAAGGCCATCTGTGTTGAGGAGTGCCCTGTAGCAGCAGATATCTGTGGCGTCGCAGAGTTTCCATGCACCACAGCTGCTCAGTATAGGTTGAGTCTAGATGCAGCTGCATAGGCATGCTGACCAAGCCTTTCCACTCAACATTGCAACCTTGTCACACAACTATAAACCTGCCTGCCTCACCCAAATCTGCTCTTCTCAGCTTGTTTGTAGGGCACATGCTGCTGCCTTGTGTTCCTCTGCATAATGTCCTGCGATTTTTGCCGGATTACACAGAATGCTTGCATCATCAGCAAATTCATGGGCTTGCAGGTGTCCATACTACAGGACAGCAGAGGATGGCTTGTACGGCACTCTGACCATCACAGCTGATGAAGGCGGCTATGCCGACACCTACTGGGACAGTCTGACCACTACAACACTGGGCAACAGCCAGTGTGGCATTGACCTAGCAGGCTTCCCTGACAAGTACAAGAGTGCCTTTCTGGCAGACCCCAACAGCCCCACCTGTGGGCAGTGGCTGCAGTTCACCAGCCAGTATCCTGGCAGTGGGCCTTGCTACCCAGTGCTTGTGCAGACTGTGGACCACCTTAACAGGTTTGGGCCCAGCCTACCAGAAAAAACAAAGGCAAAGAAAGAATAACAAAGTTTACGTTCTTCAGCGATGATAACGGGAGCCTCCTAAGGCAACAGCCCGGATCCCACCCCCCCCAACCCAGCTCTGAAGCGTGACTTGTCCAATGACCTTCTGCTGCCCTGGATGAGAGTCTGGAAGCACTGCTGCCAACAGGCATTGCTGAACACATGCTGGCTGTATTGCATGAAGATACGATGTGGTGCTCTGGTTTGGAGGGAGCAACCGATTCAACACCACGCTCAGTCAAGCTCTTGACCAACCAGTGCACATGTTAAGACAGGAGGAGCAGGAATGACAGAAACAAGAGCGTGTCTGATGCCTACATCAGCAAGACCATCGTCACAAACAAATTGTACACAGATCACACATACATCCACGATACATTTAGTGTACCTTTGCAGGGGTATTGTTCATGACTTGACAATACATCATCGACGTCTGAGAAGCTACAGCATTGCATGGCTTTGAAGCTTGACCATGCATTGCTGCTGCTGACCATGCATTGTCTGCTGCTGATTTGAACAACTTGTGCAGGTGCTTCCCGGACTTTGACTCAGCGCTTCTGGCCGATGTGGTGACAGCTGTGGGGCTGAAGGCTTACAATGGCTCATCAACGCTGTACAGCAGCACCTTTGGGTCAGCAAGCCAGCGCCTGCAGCGCTACATTGCTGACATCCACAAGGGCATCCTCATCATCCTGGTCTCTGGTATGTGCCCTGCCCCTCCTCACATGGCACTGTAGCTGTGTGTCTGAGGCCTGTCACCATGCAGCAGCGAACGCCACATGCAGCGTGTTGAGCTGTGTTACATCATAACCCAGTGCAACAGGGTCAGGAGTTCTCAGCAGCAGCATCACTGATGGGGGTTCCATGCGCAACATAATGCAGCTGTTTGCCATTGCAAAGCGTGTCAGAAGACGCCCATGTTGACAGCCTCCCATTAGTAAGCCGCATAGCCTCCGACAGACAGACCTGAATCATACTCATACAAGACTGTTGGGTATCTGTCAACAAAGGTGCTCAACAAAGAGCTATCAATTGACATGAGGGCAGCTGATGGTATACAACAGGACCACAGGAGACTTACTTGTGGAGATGATGCAATTGCAGGCCTGGCTGCTGGCATGTTCCTGTCTCTGATTTGGATGGTGCTGCTGCGCTTTGCTGCTGGCCTTATGGCGTGGGCCGCCGTCCTGTCGGTCAACATCCTCTGCGCAGCATGTACAATGCTTGCCTTCCTAAAGGTGTGTCGGATGTGCATTCTGTCTGACACAGTTAGGCAGTCAGCTTGCACTCCTGAGATGAACACGGCTCAAAATGTATCAAACAAGTAGATTGCGATACAAACGTCACCAACTGCTTGGCAACTTTGTGTTGATCACAGCCTCTGCTTTCATCAGTCATGATGTAGTCATTTTTGGCCTGTTGTACATGGCATATCCCGATGGTTGCCGGCTTGAAATCACATTCCTGCTGAGGCTCATGCCCTACCCTATGAGGGGCCATGGGCTGTTGTGTGTCATCAGTCATGTCTATGGTATGATGCGCATCCTCACTCATGCTGCGAAATGAATGATTTGCTGATGATTGCAGTCTGGCATCTTTGGCACAAGTCACTTCTATGCCTTGGGAAGCAGCGTGGCTGCAGAGCTTACAGCAGCAGAGAGCACAGATGCTTCAGACAGGAAGGCATGGCTGATTGTGGCATACATCATGGCCGCCTGCACTGCCATCCTTATCCTGCTCACCTTGCTCATGCTGCGTCGTCTCAAGGTATGCATTTAAGCTCACATTCATGACCTTTTGTCCAGCAGCCAACAGCCATTTTCATCCTGCTCGTCTTGCTCATGTTGCGTTGGGTCAAGGTATGCATCCAAGCTCACAAGCATGACCCTTTGTCCTACAGCCATCCTTATCCTGCTTACCTTGCTCATGCTGCGTCGTCTCAAGGTATGCATCCAGGCTCACATTCATGACCCTTTGTCTAGCAGCCAACAGCCATTCTCATCCTGCTCATGCTGCGTCGTCTCAAGGTATGCATTTAAGCTCACATTCATGACCCTTTGTCTAGCAGCCAACAGCCATTCTCATCCTGCTCATGCTGCGTTGTGTCAAGGTATGTATCCAAGCTCACATTCATGGCCCTTTGTCCAGCAGCCAACAGCCATTCTCATCCTGTTCACCTTGCTCATGCTGCGTCGGCTAAAGCTATGTATCCAAGCCCACATTCATGACCCTTTGTCTAGCAGTCAACAGCCATTCTCATCCTGCTCATCTTGCTCATGCTGCGTCGTGTCAAGGTATGTCATCCAAGCTCACATACCCGTCTCTTTGGCCTACAGCCTGCGTTGAGTGTGTGAGCAATGTCAGGCTTGCCTACTATCATGAGCAATGACTGCAATTGTTCGAATATGAACATGCTATGTGGTCCTGGCCAGTCATGAGAATTTCCAGAATCTTCAAGCAGCATGCTGCCTGTGAGACTTCCAATACTCGAGTGCCAGATCTTCCAAGCAGGGCATGCTGCAACCGCATGTGGCAACTTGTAGCCTCAACAATCTGGCAAAGAATGAGTATGACTGTTCTGGGCTCAGCATTCTCAGAAGCAACTGAACTGAACTTCTTGTCTGTTGGGTCCCAGTCGCCCCCCAGGACATGAAACATTTTGAATTGAATCAAATAGAATTGAATCGAACTGAGTGATGTGGGCATGCAGGTGGCCATAGCATGCATCAAGGTGGCCAGCCAGGCAGTCAGCACCATGCCCAGCCTCTTCTTCTTCCCCATCATCCCCTTCATCATGACAGTGTGCCTGATTGTGTACTGGGTGGCGGTGGCGGGCTACCTGTACAGCGCTGGCACCATCACTGCCAAGATGACCACAGCTTCCTCCTCCACTGCTCTCACCATCTCGGTGAGTCACCATTGTCTAATTTGACACTCGTTTTATTTAGTCATGATAGGCCTATGGTGCGAGGCATAACCCGATGGTTGCCAGCATAGGTTTACAAATCCTGCTGAGACTAAGGCCCTACCCCATGAGGGGGCATCGGCTCTTGTGCCACGCCACTAGCAGCAATGCTGCCGCTCATAGTGTATGCATGACGTGGGTGTTGTCTCTTGTTTGCCAGGCTTTGGAGTGAGTCATCATATGCCCTGCATACTATCCCTTGTCTCCTCCCATAGACAGTTTCAGTGGATATGTAAACAAAGTGGCACAGACGTCTGCTGTGTGTACCATCAAAGCTCAGCAAAGTCTGCAACAGACCTCAGCAGCACTCATTGCGCTATGCAATAACGCATGCGAACTACATATGGTCTGTGTTTGGCTGAAGCAGACAGTCTGGTGTGGACTTATATTACAACCCCTGTTGAGCAGAGGCTTTTCAGGATGAAGTCCTCTTTTCATGCACTAGACAATTGCTGCCAACAGGACTGTCAAGATATATTGCAAGCATTTCAAGGTAGCAACAAGCCCAGTCATACCAACCAATCTTTGGTTACATCTGCAGGCTCTGTATGATGCTGCGTCATCAGGGGCATCCCCACCACCCCCCAGCCCACCCCCGCCCCCACCCCCGGCAGGTGCTGCTGACCTGTCAGACGCTGCCTGTGCCAACAACCCCACCTGCTACTACACCATGGAGTGGGACAAGAAGCTGGAGTACCTCTTCATCTACCACTTCTTCGGGTTGCTGTGGACCAATCAGTTCATTGTTGGCTTTGGGTACACCTCAAAACAAGCTCTCATAATGATTCTGTCAATACAATTATCACTGCTGCTAATATCATCATTATCATGATGATCATTATAGTTATCGGTTTTTGTTGTGGTTGTAATCATCACTTAACGCTTTCCAGCTCCTGATGAGCTAGGTATGTCCAGGACAAGTCTTGTATTTTCAGACTCTCAGATGCTTGTTGTGTGCAAGGACATCGACGCAAAACATGAGCAGCTCAATGCTGTGACAGCAGCACTCCTCTTCATCTTGCACAGCGTGAAGACACAGTCACGCTCCAGTTCGGCATTGCACGTTTCATCACAGCAGGCACTGCTTTGGTCAGCCTCTCTGCATTCCCAATCACAGCATGCAGCTTTTGCTCTTCTCCTTGTGCTGTGGCCAGATTGCATTTACTTCACTTTTCTGTCTGCATAGGTATGTGACGATTGCTGGTGCTGTGGCGCACTTCTACTGGGCAAAGGGGGAGAGAGACAGGATGCCTCGCTTCCCTGTTGGCCTTGCTCTCAAGAACACCATCAAGTATGCTTGGTCTTTCTTGCTTGATGTCTGTGCACCTTTTGAAATTTTGCAGAAATAACACCTTTTGTATGATTACCTTGTATGCATGATGCATGTGCACAAGAAATGGTGAAAGTCCAGAACGTTGTCGTGAAGCTGTTAAAATCAGCTGCCCCTGTTGTTGATGCTGCAATATGCAGGAGCATGTGCCGAGCCGAGATTCATGTGAAAGCTCAGCTGCAAATTCAAGGGGATGATGGTACATGCTGCATTGCAGTCTCTATCAGTGTCTCAAGCAACAAACAGGCTAGATGCTGCAGATGGGCGTGTAGAAACACAGCCCTGCCCAATCAGCCTCACACTGGCAAACCACCCACAGAGCCTGAAATTAGTGTATGTTTGTCTTGGTCATCGAAAGTATGGGATGGAAGGCAATGCACTTCGCTGCAGCTGTTTGCAGCATGGCATGTCATGCATTTGTTATCATGCTACCGGGCCATTGGAGCTCTCACACAATCAACCTTTTCATACCGCCCAGCTGTGGCAATCTAAATGACTTGGGCAAACTGTGTTTGCAGCTTGTGGCGGGGAGACTCATCACCCCAGATGGACAATTCACCATCCCAGGTGGCAGTTTACCATCCCAGATGGTCAATTCACCATCCCCGATGGTGCAAACTGTTGTCTGTATTGATGTCTGTAATGATGACAGGTACCACCTGGGCTCAGTTGCTCTGGGCTCCTTTGTGGTCGCCCTGATCCAGTTTGTGAGGTTCCTGCTGGAGTATCTGGAGAAGAAGAGCAAGATTGCCCAAGCTAAGGCAGGGGTGGCAGGGGCATTTGTGAAGTACCTCATGTGCTGTGTCAACTGCTGCATGTGGTACCTGGAGAAGGTGGTCAAATTCATCAACAGGTGATCATGCACAATCAAGCTGTTGAGGGTGTCAAACTCTGCGGCTCTTTTCCATAATGCTCCAGTTTCTCGTGACCTGATCCTGAGGGTCAAATACATCGACAGAAATTCAAATGTCGGAGCCTGCGCATTACCCATGCATGCCCGTATCCGCTGCTACTTGGCATGAGCAGTTCATGCATGCTGACTATGCACTTAGTTCACAAATGTGAAGTTAGTAGTAAGTGGTGGCAAGACATGACAGCATTCCTGCAGGGTGTTGCTGAGATGCACCAGGCGCCTCCAGGCAGTGCACGCATGCTTTGGGTCAAATTTGCTGTTGTTGTCTCCTTGATAGGTTGAGTTGCACATACACGCTCCCAAGATTACACTGATTTGCAGAGCTTGGTGAAATGCTGCTGTCATTGTCTGTTCTGCTTGTATAGCATTGTAAACTGCAGCAATGGTGTCAGTAGTCTGCTTTATAGCAGCGCAAGCTTACCAGCAGCCTTTTATGCAGGAACGCGTACATCATGGTGGCTGTTCATGGCAATGGCTACTGCTCATCAGCTTTCCATGCCGCTAAGCTCATTCTGAGCAACATTCTGCGCATTGCTGCGGTCAACACCATAGGAGACGCCCTTTTGTGGCTTGGCAAGGTACGTTCGAGTGCTTGCCTATTGGCATGCACTGCAGTGCACATGTTCAGCTCGTCATATGTAAGCCACAGCCTGTGCCTACTACCAATTGTGTATATCAGGACAAAGGCTACAGCTGACCCAAAATTTCTGTGCTACTGCAGATCTCGGTTTGTGCAGGATGTGGAGTCATTGCCTTCTTGATGAGTGACCTGACATACTACACCGACGCCACCAAGTATCCTGCCACCTACCTGTCCAGTCCCCTGCTGCCAATCCTCATATCTCTGCTTGTGGGCTACACTGTGGCGCAGTGCTTCTTCAACGTAAGCAATGCATCTCATGGACATGCATTGAGTGACTGTTCCATACTCTCTCTGGCAACAAGCAAATTGCAAGATGTCCATCAATAAAAGAATGCACACTGGTTGCAGGTGTACGAGATGGCAATCGATACCATCCTCTTGTCATTCTGTGAAGACTGTGAGTCACACAACGGAGACCCACAGTATGCACCACTGCTGCTGCTTGGAGCCATTGGTAAACAGGTGCTGGTAAAGGAGCGCAAGCTCACCAAAAAAGAGACCGAAGCACAAGCGAAGCGTACCAAAGAGTTGAGCAGGAACAAGGAATTGTACAGCATCAAGGCTCACTCAGCTTCTGGTCCAGCAGTTTGAATGCAGTGACAGCTTTTGAAGACCATGACTCAACTGTCTGACTGACTGAATTGCTGCAGTCTGCACTTTTTCCTTTGGCTGAACATTGTGGAAGCCTTGCATTTTATCCTTGTGTATAGGTCATTGCTGTCAGAGCATGCTCCATCTTTTGCAGTCCTAGGCAACAGTGATGATCTAATAGCTGAGCTGCAGGCATTTGCATCATTTCTGGATGGGCTGGATCTTGAAATGGGCGCTCATCAAGGAGAACACCATGCATTTCAGATCCTGCAAATGTGCCGACACAAGCAGCTTAGATGATGCCGTTGACATTAATGCTAGGGCAGCAGCACAGCTCGCAAACACTGACCTGCACAAGGTAGTAAAAGACCCTCAAACCATCAGGGTCTTTGCTTTGTTGTACTTGCATAAGGGACCCCAGCTTCGTGGTGCAGAAAGAGATGTGCTGGTCTCCAAGAACGACCTCGAGCTCCTGCCTGCCTACTCTGTCTGGTGCAGGCCATTCATTGTCATCCTCCTTCAATATCTACAGCAAGACAGCCTTCTGTCAAGCATTTAATGCATTGATCGTTACAGTCACAGCACAATGGGGGGTCTACCTCGCTATCCACCAGGATTCTCCTGAGCTCGTCAACAACTGTCTTGCTGACATGTGCTTCTTTTCTGATCATAGTGTCATTTTTGTAGTTCGAGTTGTTTGCATAACGCATCTGTACAGACAAGTTGCGTTGGCGCCAGGCAAAACACAACGAGACAGCGTCGCAAATGAAGACAAACAGCAAGCATACCTGACCCCCGGCTGTGAACTCGAACTCAAGAAACTCGTGACCAAACTTGCCCTTATGCCCAACATAATATCTGCAGTAAAAGTCGCCCTTGGGAGCAGCCATGCCGCCCTTGCCGTCAGCAACAGGCTTAGCCAACAGGCAGCTCGGCCAGAGCCTTTAAGACTTGCACTTTAGTATGATTTGCTGCTGTCAGAGATCCTTGCGACGACAAAGGGATTTTGGGGATCTGCTTGTGTCTTTGAGTCTACAGTCTGTCGAATCGACCAATCACCCAGCACCCGTTGAGACAGAAGTCGTGTGACCACCGTTGCGCACTCACGACCAAGCCAGCTGCAAAGTGAGCATAGCAGGGTTTCCGAACTGTGTTCCAGGGTTAGTACCGTGCCAACGTGCGAAGCTTTTAAATGAAGAGTAAAACGGCGAAGTCTATGGTAAAGGCCGAATCTAAGATAAGAATGAATTGGCAGCCAATCAGCGAAGCCATCGAGGTTCATTACGAACCCCAAACCGTGTTACAGCTGAGTTACAACCGTATTTACCGCCGGAATCATGGCGTAAGCTGCTGTACATCGTGACATAGCGTGGCCAGGATTGTGGATTGGCACTGGGATCTTGGTACCTTTGCTGCAGTTAGAGACGTGCGCCTCGCGCCTGACGCATCGCAGCTGCGTTTGCTGGCTGTTGCATGATAGCCTAAGTCTTTGCGTCGACCTTCGGCTATGGTTCACACCGGCGGTTTACAAGGTCGATTGCCTGGCTGCGGGTGTCACGGAACACCGGTCGGTTGTAAACCCTTCCGAGGAACGCAATTGCATTATCGCAAGACGCCAGCCAGCAGTCGGGTAGACGTGCAGACCCACTGCGCTACCTCAGTCTCTAACGTGTCCAATGTCAAGTTGCCAGCGACGCATAAAGAAGCTAGTCAGCGAGCGCTCGATCAACTCAGAGCCTCTAGTAGTATAGTAAATAGTGAGCTCTCTGGACCAGCTTGTTGAGAGATACCGTGACCTGTCTGGCAGTATGCATATCAGGACTCACAGTAGTGCTTTGCTGTTGCCTGGCACATTTCCTATCGGTATCAGTTTGATGCTGACACACAAATCTTTTGCAGGATATGCAATGGAGAAGAAAAGCAGCATTATAGCTATAGGTCTTACTATCCACAACACCCCTGTAGAGGTCAGAGAAAAGCTGGCCATACCTGAGGCAAGTCTCGTCCAAAGCAAGCATGCCTGCATTCTTCTTTCTTTTCTTACATTACTATAGTCACATTGGCTGACTTATGTCCTATTCCAGGCTGAATGGCCTCGAGCTATTGAGGAGCTGTGCGCCTTTCCCCACATTGAAGAAGCAGCTGTACTCTCCACTTGCAACAGGATGGAGCTGTACGTTGTTGCGGTGTCATGGCATCGGGTATGTTTCTAACAGTGCTGGCAGGAAAGCATATGACCCAAGCCCTGAGCTCTGGCCAGGCTGCTCATCTTGCAAGTTGCAACCATGTGTACACAATGAGACACTGTGTTTGCAATTAGACATGACATATGTCGGCTGTATCTACAGGGAGTGCGTGAGATTGAGGAGTGGATGTCTCACAGCAGTGGCTTGTCTTTGGCAGAGCTACGACCACACATGTTTTTGTTGCGGGATAGAGATGCCACTGGCCATCTGCTCAAGTAAGCACTTTGCTGATCTGATGTGGCTGCTGCATTTCTGCATCCAGATGCAGGCACTACATCTCTCTATTCCGAAGCAAAAGTGCTGTGGGTTTCAGCCAGATATGTGTGCAGATGCTATCTCAGTTCTGTGCATCCTTGAACTTGTATGTAAGTGGCTTGATGCTCACATCTCATATCATCTGTGCAGGGTGGCAGGTGGTCTAGATTCACTGGTCATGGGTGAGGGCCAGATCCTAGCGCAAGTCAAGCAGGTTTACAAAGTCGGCCAGAACTCAACAGGCTTTGGCCGGCATCTCAACGGCCTCTTCAAGCAAGCCATCACAGCTGGCAAACGTGTCCGTGCAGAAACATCCATCTCATCAGGGGCAGTCTCAGTCAGCTCAGCAGCAGCAGAACTAGCGCAGCTCAAACTCCCCTCACGGAGCTTCGCAGACGCCAAGGTCTGCATCATAGGGGCTGGCAAGATGTCACGCCTCCTGGTCAAGCACTTGGCCAGCAAAGGCTGCACTGATGTGATGGTACTCAACAGGAGCAGACCCAGAGCAGAGGCACTGGCTGAGGAGTTTCCTGAAGTCAGCTTTGACATCAGGCTCATGGATCAGCTGATGCCTTCAGTACAACAGTGTGACACCATCTTTGCAGCTTCAGGCTCTGAGGCGATACTGCTACATGCAGCTGACATTGCAAACATGCCAGCAGCGTCAGAGGCAGTAGGCGGCATGCGTAGATTCTTCGACATATCAGTGCCTAGGAATATCGCCAGTGATGTCAACACTCTGGAGACTTCAGCGCATGTGTACAATGTGGACGACCTCAAGGAAGTCGTCAGCGCAAACAAGGAGGCACGGCAGCAAGCAGCGCAAGAGGCAGAAGTGCTACTCAAGGACGAGCAGCTAGCCTTTGAGGCGTGGAGGGATAGTTTAGCGACAGTCCCCACCATCAAGGCACTCAGAGGGAAAGCTGAGTCAATCAGATCTTCTGAGCTTGAAAAGGCTTTCAGCAAGCTTGGGGATGGTCTGACCAAGAAACAAATGAGAGCTGTTGAGGATCTCAGCAGAAACATTGTGAACAAGCTGTTGCATGGGCCCATGACAGCGCTGAGATGTGATGGCAATGATGCTGCTGCTGTTGGTGAGACATTGGCCAACATGGAGGCCCTTGAGCGCATGTTCGAGCTTTCCAGGCTTGAGATTGCTGCCAGTGCTGCATTACGGAAGTAAACACTGTCTGCAAGAAATACGCGGGGTAGCCTCTTTTGTGGGTCCTCACTGGGTCCTCACTGACGTCTGTTATGTGACCGTTGAGTGCTCAACAGTGCAACTGTACTGTTGTGAGTTGCAACATTTTTGTATCTTCTGTACCTTCATGTTTTAGATGCTAAAGCTGATGCTTTATTTGAGAACATAATTGCGGCACCATTTCAGACTGACAAGAGCACTGCTGTACTGCCTGTACTGACAAGAGGATTGGCCTGACTGTCCTATAATTTAAGCTGCATTGCTGCCTGAGGTGTTGTGTGCTTCTGCTGGGCTGCACTAGATTGTGCACAACTCATACCATGTGTTGACTGTCCATACCCGTGTCTTGAAGAGGCAAAAGCTCCATTACACAGTCAAAGCTTTTCTGCTCGTTGCGAGCTGTGATCGTCTCCATGCCCACTCTTACCTGATGGGTCGTGCACTGCACGCGTACAATATGTGCATCTAGATAATCAACAACTACTTAGTTGCTGGCTCATGGGGCTTGGAAGGATTGTGGCAAGTTTCATCTTTTTGGGCCCAAAATGTGTACATGTGTAAGGACCTGAATCAAATCGACTTGTACATCCCATGCAGAAGTTACAGGTTAGTAAAGTCGTGGTATAAGCTAGACCTGTTGAACCTGCCCATTTGCCTTAAAGCCTTGAGACATGGTGACACACAACGTCATTCACACCATAGACGCACAAGTCCTAACAGGCATTGATTCAGAGGCTTCAAGACTACATCAGTACGCAGCAGCAAACTTTTCTGGTTGGCTGAAAGTGGCTCAGAGCAATGTGCTCTGCACAGTTCTTGGACTGCAGTGGTCTACATAGTTCTGTGGCGCAGCTGAACTCAATCAACGGGCTCTATTAGGACTGTCTCCTGCTTGGCTTGTGCTAGACCAACATCACGCAAGCTGCCAGGGGTGCCTTCTGTGAACACTCGCCGTGGGTACTGCGCTACACAGCGGTAACTTCCTGGAGGAAGGTTCTGGCCTTGGGTGTGTACATCGATTGCATCAAACAAGCTGTTGAGCTGATCTGTAAATCTGAACCTGCAGTTGACACCACTTTGGTCAGAATGCCATCTAAAAATTCCTTGACTTAGCTATGTCCAGCTCTACACACGTGGACCAATCCAGATGTCATGCAGTGGTTGATTGTGCATCTCAGCAAAAAGATGGCTTGCCTGCATCACAAGATGGCATTCCTGCATGCATGCTGTGCATCAAACTTTGGAAGCTGGATGATGCACAGCACGCCCTGGTCTCCATTCTGACACGTTGCATGAGGCCAACATAACCCAACAAACCAAGATGCAGCAGAAGCAACATTACTGATTGGACAGAAAGGCCCAGAGAAGCAGCACTGCAGCTGTGGTACTGACCTGCGAAGGAATCTGGTGCCGCCAGGCATGCGCACTGCCACTTGCACGACGTCATCTTCGCCTGTCCCAGGCTCTGCTGGCAGCGCCTGTCATTGCACCACCACCATACTTAGAGATGTACGACCACTAGCTGCAGACACAGATTTGGAGCACCATGTGCCATGTATGTCACGGGGCATTGATAAGGTTAAGGCCTGTAAAGAACTTGGGTTGCTTCTTGAGGAAACTCAACAGGACATCATAGAGGCAACTCAAGGGGACATCATAACAAGTTGCAGGGGGTAAACACGCCCTAGCCGCACATATGCTGGACACATAGGCAACGTTTCTGGTCAAGTGCTCTGTGCAGCAGGTGCTACAGTGCAAGCAATGCGGGTTGAGAGTGTGCCAACCTGCTGTTTTCTTTGCAGAGTCTGCTTCAGATTGGCTTCCTTGGCGTCGGCAGCTGCCTGCTGTTCTGCCACCTGCCGAGCAGCTGCCTCTTCAGCTTCTCTCTTTTCCCGCTCAACCCGCTCTGTTGCCATCCTCTTATCTCTATCTGCCTGCACACCCAACAAAAGACTTTGAATGCTAGAGATTGCTACCCTACCTTACTGAGCACTTGCACTTTATGTACAAAGCAGGATTTGATTGTTACCTAGATTACTCTCAAGTGCTTAAAGTGTTGTCTGGATACTACCAAGCAAGAATCGTGTTGCAAACAAGGCTTGCCTGTTTTGCTGTTGGAGTTACTGCTAGCAGGTCTGTGCAGTGTCCTCAATGCATCAATGCAGTCAAAACCAAAAGCGCAAGTTTCCATACACTCAAAGTTCAGGACCTGCATGAACCAGTCGCCATCTCAAGAACATTGAAATAACTGCTGACCTGTAACGACTGCTCGTAAGCAAAGTCCTGCTCTTGTCTGACAGCCCGGCCAGCCACAGCTGTGGGGGACATGGGCTGATCAGGCCTGGCTGGCTGAGCACTGAAGTCTGGAATGCGACCCTCATAGGGGATGCCCAGCATGGCAGCCTCCAACATCCTGTCATCAGTCATCACCCATGTCAGACAGTGTGAAACTGCAATTTGCTGTTTATCCTACTTGATTAAAGCTATCAGGACCAAAGCTATTATGTTGTGGAACCAGGCTGAAGTGTCAATGTGCAGCAATCAAAGGTCATGGCGTCCTGCCAGCTGTACATCACCAGTAAACAACAGCTAGCTGCAGCACTCCATGCAAAGCTTCTGTCAAATTTGACATTTACAATGCTGCTGATTGCTGATGCTTCAAAGTTCCTGGTAGAGCACAGCTGGAGTCAAGTCCTCCTTGCACATACTTTGTACATCAGGCTTCAAACTTTGTTGTACCAAGACCATGTGCAAGATGAGACCAGTGTGTCACAGTGTGCATGGGTACCTGGCTACACAAGAGCCAATGCCCCCTCATGCGGTTGGGCCTTGGTCTTGGCAGGATTTTATAGGTTTATGCCGACAACCATCGGGTTATGCCTTGTACAATAGGCCTATCACGACTAAGTAATGAATGGATACCTGGCTTCCTCCACATTGATGTCAGATGGCATGTCAGGCATTGCAGCAGATGAATGGGCTGCTGGACCATTGGCAGAGGGCACAGGTGGGGGCATGAAAGGGGCAGAAGGGCCATAGGGCCCCATTGAGGCGGTGCCAGTGCTGGCAGAGGGCATGGCTGACGGTATGGGCAGACCCAGGCGGCGACCTGCATCACAATCACAAGTCATGTGAAGCTAGAGGGCACTTTTTCTTACTTCACTCGGCGGGCTCAACAGCACCCAACAGACAGTCTGATAACCTTCATTGCAACACTTTGCTTGGTGCCAGGCAAAGTTGAAACCCTTCATTGCATCAATTTGCTTTGTGCCAAGCAAAGCTGGGGTAAAGAATGTGCAGTTTGCCCAGGGAGTGGTGAGTTGCACTTCCAACTTACTGTGCATGTGGAACTTCAGGCACATATCCAGACATGACTGAAAGTACCATCTTCACAGCATCAAAAGTGTCACAAATGTCCTCAAGTGCAGCAAAGCATATCACAGTTTAGGGCATTGACATTAAATTAGTATGCTGGTGGCAGAGGACTCTAGCTGGTGGATGAGTCTGTTCCTCTCTCTTTCATCAGACAGGAAAGTGGGAATCCAGCTGGAGACAAAGGTCTGGACGTACCAATTGCCTGTAATGCCTCATCGTTTTCCTCCAATGGCACTGAGGATCTGAGTGGTCTGGCTTGCGTTCTTTGTGCACCAGTACCTCCACCATCTAAGAAACCCCTGTTGAAGCCTGCAGACAATTGCTGCCGTGAAAAGCGCATGTCCAGGTCTGTACACTGCTTGTACTGTTAACAGCTTTGCAAATGCGCGTTTGTGGGCTTCACTTGCATTGTGAAGCACCTGTTCTGATGATTGGCATTGCAGAACCTTGTAAATTTCTGTTGTGGTAAAGCAGGAAGATGCATTGTGTGCCAGCAACGTTGTGCATCAGAAAATGCATATCACAAGATGACAGGCTCTAGGAGTCTGCTGTGCAGCTGGCCCTAGAGTTGCTGAAGCAACACGTCAAAAGTGAGGGATTCAAGCATTGTTTGGAACTCAAGCTTGATGTTACTGTGCAGATGACACACTTGCAAAAGAGTCATCAGCATCATCTAGTGGTCGTGCACGATGTTGGACATTCTGATTGTGAGTGGCCAGCATGCGACCAAATGCTGCGCTTTCATTGTCCTCAGGCTCTTCTTCCTGAAAGATGCAAGCCTCAGCATCGTATCACAATGATCTCTGTAAGCATTATAGCGCACAAGTGCTGTTGTACTCTGGCACAGTGCGCCAAGATTGAATGTGGGGTAAAATAGTGTGCCACCAACATACCATGAGACTGCTACTGGCTGGTCCTGCTTCTGCATCAGCAGCTACGTTTCAAACCCAGAGTCAGTTGGGCAGTGCACGTCGTCAGGGTGTCGGACGTCAGTCAGACGGATATTTGATGACACAAACCTGAGGGCTGCATGGAAGCCTGCAGGGCTCGCTGTAAGTTCTGCTCATCTTCGTCCATCTCCCAAAGCTGTAAACGTAGACGTAGAAGTCAGGAAAGGCAATTGTGCTGGGGCAGCAGCAATAACAGGTAGCTTCAGGTTGTGTCTGACCTCGTGCTCGCTCGGGGGTGCAGAACCAGTGGCATGCGCAGGCTGTGGCTGCGCAGGCACGGACACTTCGTCATCTAGATCGATAGGCTCCTGCGCCGAGTGAAATGCTGCTCTGGGCGGTGCTGGTGCTGCAGGTGCTGGCTGGTTCTGTCGAGGAGCTGAGGCGCCGCCCTCCAGAAAAAACATCACTGATCGATCCATGTCCCAGTTGTGTGCCTCGAGGACACGCAGAGCTGAATCTGCGTCCGCACCAGTCACTGAACAGAACGTCTTGATCTGTGCTCTTTGAGCCGGGTCAGCCGAGGAAGCTGCTGAGGTGAACTCCATATCTGCGTCTGTCCCAAGATCGTCATGATCTGACATTGTGCGGACGTGCGATAGACAGCTACATGCTTGGAGTTGCAACTTGGAAGTGCCTAGGCAAGTTTACACACGCAAGGCGTCTCGATGGCACACGCACTGCGTAAATCCCACTCAGATGTGTAACATGTAAAGTCTGAAAGCTGACTTTGCAATCGCGAGGGGCCAACGCTCGGTGACCACACCTGAGTGTGCAATGCTGCATGTGATTTGCCTGGACTCTGCCCATAAACGCCAACTTCCTGATCCGAAGACCCCTTCAGTCCAAAAATCTTATAGCTCCCTGTCAGACCTCACTCATCAGGTCCCAAGATTGCTGGAGCTGATGCCTTCAGAGTGCCTTGCAGCCTTGATAGCAACCAGCACAACTCACCGCCGTCAGGTTCACGATTGTGTCACAAGCATCACACTCAGTCACTCCGCTCATGCCAGTCATCTTATCAGCTGTCGTTGGCCTCGGCTGGTCAAGTGGACAATAGCAGACCAGGACAGCTACATGCTGCAAAATATATATGTCACGTGTGATATGACAGTTGCTGCTGCTTCAGTGCTTGCCAAGGTCAGCATGCTGAGAAAATGGCGCTTACAGCTGGATTGCCTTCAGCTTACGAAGGCAATCCAGCTGTAAGCTCAGTGCTGCTGTTGCAGCGGAGATTGCCAAGGGGGATTGGCCTTCCCTCGTGGCACTTTACTTTTGGCGTACCAAGCTGACAAGGGCAGTTCTGCAGAAGTTGGTGGCAGCCAAGTGGCCAGCATTGACCTTTATGTCATCTGCTGACGGACTTTATCCATTTGGTCTGTGACAAGCGCGACGCTAGAGTGGTTTCCACTTATCGCACTGAACCTGACATTCCAGCAAGTTGACACATGAATGATCCTGCACACAGGCAGATTCGTGTGTCTAGCTGCATGCAGCTGATTGCTGCAGTCGTGTTGCAGCTGACTAAGTCACAGTGCCCGCGATTGCGGTCATTGGCTTTGAGCTATAATGGGTTAGGCAGCGTGGCAGTGTCGTGTCTGGCACAGGGCAAGTGGCCTCTGCTAAAGCTGTTCAATCTTCAAGGCAACGAGCTCGAGGACACAGTTCTTGATGAGTTGTTCAAAGGGGATTGGCCATTACTTGAGGAGCTGAAGCTGATTGTGAGGTCCCTGCGTGGCAAGGCCATTACAAAGTGGCTGGGTCCGTCTTCTGATAGTGTGCAAGAGGCACTCAGACAACCTGAGCAAGATTTGCAGACTGGTGAATTGAAGGTCAAGTTCAGTGCCAGCAATGCTGACATGCAATCACCACTGCAACACATTAGACACGTGTACCCTTGCCATGCCACCGTGACCCTGTATCCGCCAAGGCTTTGGCCTGCTGTGAGCTAAGTTGTGAGCAACAATTCAGGCTAGATCTTCAAACCCTTTCCATTGAGCGTCAGAGTATACTATTTGGTGCCAATTGCCAAGCAACACAGGATGCCTGCTGTTTACGTTGCCTGCTGTTCATGTTGCCTGATGCGGAAGATTGCTAAAGAAGTGTGTGCTGGAGTACAAGGTGAATCAAGTTCACAGAGCAGTAGCAATAGATTTGTTTCTTCTTCGACAGCTTGAAGATGTTACTGGCTCTTCACATTTGCAGTATTAGCACTCGCCAGCTTGTCTGTGGTACTGCAAGACAGTTTGCCATTCTGAACACAAATGCCTGTACTCATTTGTGCTGTGTGAACACTTGCTTGTGTCTAAACTTGAGGAAACTGCCTGCTTGTGTCTACAGGTGAGTACAATTCCCTTTTGTGAAAGTTACATGAAATTGTCCAATACACACACAGTCCATGCACAGATATGTAACAGGTCATGGTATTTATGCCACATCGTATTCTGCTAGATGCGTCAAGCAGCATCATAGGCCAACATACCTATCCATGACACCTAATAAGGGAGATTGCTTGTATTCTTGATCTGCATGGCCCTTGAGCGCGTGAATCTGCTTGCTGACATCGATAACATCATCAGGGCATACGCGCATACACACAGAGCAAGACTGGCCTCAGATTGACGATCCCATGCAGCTTCGTGCATCAGACGTATGTTTCAGGCAAGACTCCAATAATGTCCAAACATCAATTGTTTGCTGAAGATACTGGTAGTCACAGTACTGAACTGGTATATCCAAAGAGCCCGGCTGGCTAGAATCTGGGACACATGACTGTTGATAGGGTCCTAACAGACTTCTATTGTCTTGAGGTGAAGGCCATAGCCGCCGTGAAGTTATTTGCAAAGTATAGCATGCATGCCACATATGGCGGCATGCGTGCCACATATGTAGTTGCACGGTCTGATTTACAGCACATCAACACAGTGAATTGATTGCCAAAACAGGACGTGGCACAGGGAGCTACTCAGGACTGTATAGACAATGTCGTGCCTGACCCTAGGGGACAAGACAAAATTGTGCCTGACCCTAGGGGAAGAGACATTTTCAATGAATGACATAGTGAATCCCAACCAGCTGCATCAAACAGGTGAAACCTTGTTGACGTCGGGCTGATCTTGATACTGCGTACCAAAGCTTCATGACTGGACCCACAGGGACTACACCATGTATGATTGCAGCTTGTAGGGCTGTCTGAACGTATCTGACCCGAGGAACAGACATATACTTAAACAGTGAATGTATGTAGCTTGAGTGCACTGCCTGTGCAATATCGTGCCATTTGCAACAGCACCAAATCTAGTCAAAGCTTTGTTAGTGGCATTGCCCTATAGCTTGCAGTGAATGCAAAAACCTCTTTCGCCAGCCTTGAGAGAAGAGCGACTGTGGCAATTAGGCACTGCATCCAACAGACATCTGTGTGAAAGCACAAAAGGGTTTGAGTGGTGTCCATGCTGTCTTACAGCTGAATCCTGGACTCTGATTGGCTGCTCACTGTGTGTTCTCTTCACTGTTGGCATAGCTGACAGTTTCAAACAGCTGGAATAGTATCAAAGGAAAATCCAGGATGCCCCTTGTACGCATAGTAGGATATGCGGGAGTAGTAGAAACCAGGTATGAAGATGACCAGCCCCAAGATGAATAAGACAAAGCCTGCAGGTGACAGCAAGAAGTGCAGCTGTGCACATATCTGTCCTCCAACAGGCAAGCTTTTACACGTGACTTGGATATGGCAACCACGTCATACCGTGAGCATCAGGGTCTGTTGCCCACAGGCCAATGCCAGTGAAAAGCAGAATTGTTCCTGCAATCAGCAAGCCCACTGCCAGGTAGACCGCTTTCCACGGGACATCAGCTTCGGTGGTGTACGAGCGAAACCCTTCAGGAATATCAGACTCCCGCTGAGTTAATGGCTGTCTCTCCATTGCATCTGCGGTTGCTGCTCAGCGCCACAGCCCGCAAGTCAAAGTGCTCAGGGCTGGTAGATTCATATTTTGCAGCAATTGACCATTTTGAGAGTTTGACCACGAATAACACTTGTCCTAAGCGCGTGTGGCGAATACAATACCCGTACAGCAACACTGAGAGGCAGCGAATGCTTGTGGTGAGCTCATTGCTATCTTCAGCACCGCTGCTGATACCCAGGTTTCTGGCATCACGCTATGATGGCAGGCTTGCCTATGTCTGGTCTGCACTAGAGAATGCAGTAAGCGGATAACGATACCAGAGATTGAAGCTACGTTTACGTTCAACTGTGCTGCCATGACTCTACAAGCAGCAGAAGCAGCTTTGCACGCAGGCCAGATGCATAGTCCTGACAAAGCTACGCCACGTCACCAGGCCCTTCACAAGGTTTGTTAATGTTGCACTTGACATCTACACCCCACGGCCATCCTGAGGCTTTGCCCTGCTGACTTCTGGCTACTTGCAATAGGCTAGCAGCCCTCGCAAGGACCAGCTTGAACATCAGCTGTCAGGCAATAGCGACCCAGAAATACAAGAAGTGGAAAACCTGCCTTTTGAGTCTGCAAGGGTAAAAGCAGGGCACTATCACTGGTCTGACAAATGCTCACTTGGGATTCAGCAGATGTTGGCTGGACGGCAGCAAAGGCATGATGCGTCTCTCCAGGCATTTTTTGCTGTCAGGTGCGCCGCCAACAGCACTGAACCCTGTGCTGGCAAGGTTTTGGTGCTGGCAGGGGTTTTTACTTTTCAGCAAATTCAGCATTATGTCAGACTGTTGTGAAGCATGAACATACTTACAGTTTGTGCTGGCTGGACGTTCTCACAGCAACAACAGCGCTGTTCCGGTCAAGACTGCATGCTGTGCAGTCTGACCCTTAGACCTGCACCATCTGCAGGAACAAAGCTGATGCAGAGCTTCATGCCACTGTAGCCGAGCACGCATCTGATTGCAAGCAGCAGCTGGGTGTCAGCACTACAAGCATTGAGGCAATGCTCAGCAACATTTCAGATGACAATGTCATGCAACTTGAGGAAACTGATGTCCACGAGGTACAGCAGCATTCTGTACCATGCCTTGTTTCTTTTTCAACATGTATCATTTCCTTGACTGTCTCTATGCATGGTGCTACGAGTGCAGCAACTAACACTGTACAATTTTGTCCTTTGACCCCTCAATTCAGCCTGCATTGGCAGAGACCGAAAAATCCTTCAAGCAAACATACGTTTGTTCTGTGCAGGCGTGGGAGGACATGTTGCAACAGATGCCCGCAAGAGCTGAGATTGTATCCCAGCTGGGTCAGTCTGCTGAGGTGCAAATGCACTATTCAGCGTCAAGGCTCATGGCTGACATGTTTGTATTCCACATCAGTGACCAGGCTTCTGACATGACAACTCTTTGCTGCATGGCTTGTTTGCTGGGTGTCAATGCACAAAGCTCAAGCACTAGGAGGGGCCTGTTGTCCTCTCGGGAACATGTGGCTTCATGCACAACCCTGCAAATATGGTACATGTGCCTGTTCTTAAACATAATGTCGTCCGTATTTCATGAAGTTGGGGTGGCTGTGCAGGCTGCTGAGCAGCTTCGGAAGGGCGTAATTGACAGGGCACTGCTGGTGATGACTCATGCCATGAATGACATAGCACACCTGAGCCCTGGGGAGGTGGAACGCCTCATAGAGCACCAAGCAATCGAGCTCAACCTGAGCATGCTGGACAACAGGTGAGCCCACACGTCCTCATCTTGATGCAAACAAATGTTTTGGGTGAATCAAAATTATGTTGGTTTGTCCTGTTGACAAGACAGGTCTGAGCAAACAGATGAGCTAGCTCGTGACTGGCCGTAGCATATTCACTGCTTCAGAAAAAATTACGTGAGCTTGTGGCACGTTTCCCTGTCTTGCTGTGCACTTAGCTAGAAAGAAATGCCACCACATCTGGGTGTGGTGTGTAGCCCCATGGCTGTGCACCTGGTCTGGAGACGCTAACCCATGCTGAAGGAACAGCCACTTGCTGTCATTTGACCAAACGCATATGATGTCTTTGACATTACCATTAGAGTAAATCAGCTGTGTCAGAATAGATGTAGTTCATCTACTGCAGGAAGGTGTACACAACCTTGACGCAGCAGCTGATGATAGCTGAAGTCAGGGCTGAAGAGGCGTGGCATGCACGCTTTGAAGCTGGCCTTGCCAGCTGGCGCACGCTGCGCACTCAGCATGCTGTACGTCTCTTCAATGAGCGCTTGGCTGGCGAGCTGGCAGAGCCAGAGCCTTGCCTGGCAATTTTCAGACAGCTCACTCACGATCAGACTCTAGCTTACCAGGTACATATGGCTCCCCTGTAGGGTTGTCCTGACTTAGGTGTGCGTTAGGAACACGGACAGCTAGTTTTAGCTCAGCTTAAAACAAGTTGCTCTGAGGTCACACTGGCTGCGCCCATGATCAAATTCCTCTTGCTGTTTGGGAACTGCAGATCTGGTTGCTGCTTAGCAATGTCAGCATTTGTCATCTGTGCCTCAAAGTGTTGTAGCCCAAGCCATGATTTCATGTGGTCTTGCATTGTTCTGTGATGACCTGTTGCTGTGTGACCACTGCAGAGCCTGACTGCCCACTTGACGAGTGCTGCTGAGCTTGTGCCGCCGAGAGCATCATCAGCAGCTGCTCAAAAGTGGGTTGCGGCAGCTGATGAGCTCATGGAGCAGTCAGAGTCCTTCAGGGCCAAGCATATAGCAGCGCTGCAGCAGTGTGAGCAGGAGATGGAAAAAATTGTTCAGACTGCTTTTGCCGACCTGCAGCAGCAGGTAAGATCCCTGACCAATATTTTAGGCACCATTTGAATGCAGCAAAGCATACTTATACTTTGTGCATCAGCAGTAACAGCTTGCATAGTGCTCATGCTGATCAGGACACATGCCGATCATCATCAACCCTGCATGATGCACACAAGTCTGACTTGCGTCGCACGTACCTGATGCCTGCTGGCTAAATACATGTTTCAATTGTTATTATTATTATGATGCACACAAGTCACTGTATGGGTGTGCTGACTGGCTTACAGTCACCATTTCACGCTCTCAGTACATGTGCCTGGGTGCAAGGTTTCTGTTGGCTTTGACAGGCGCAGACCATATTTTGCCATCCGCAACTCTTGAGAGATGCCAGAAACTGATCTAGCCAGTCACGTGTGACCATGACCTCATGAATGCATATTGCTGCAAGTTGCACGATTCACTCTGTCCAGACCATGTCCGGCATATGCACTTACCACATCAAGAGTAAACAATCAAGACATTGCATGCTGCAATCACATGGTACAAGTCATGCATCAGATACACGTAACATGGCTTTTTGTGACTAATGAGTGTGCTGACCAAACAGGCACAAGCCTGCGGTGGCTACTCAGCACCTGAGCTGCAGAAGCTTCTAAAAGAACAATGCAGCAGCAGTTTGCAGCAAAGGAAGGAGAACGCACAAGAGCTGATAGCCAGTACTCAGGCTATGCTAGAGAAGCAGGGAGCAGCATGGAAGGCAGCCTGTGCAGCTATAGGGCAGCTGTTGACTCAGCTCAGTGAGGCACATGACAGGCATAAGGAGGGCCACGTGGCATTGACAACAGGAATTATGAAATCGCTAGAGACAACTAAGCAGGTGCTGAAAGATGCTTTGAAAGCTGATTTTTGTCCTATGCTGCGCAATGTATGTATTGCCAAATGCATGTGTGACTGTTTACAAGCACATACTGATTGCAGTGCAGTGTTCCTGAGCTTGAGCCAATGCACAGATTTGTGATGTGTGTGCATGGCATATGCAGGAGTTTCAGAGTGGGAACATGTCCCAGGAGACAGCCTTTCAGGACGCTGTGACAGCTGTGCAGCAGGCAGCATCTGAGCAAGAGCTGGATGAGCGAGTCTCAGTGGCACTGGGCGACCTTGACTCGTGAGCTCTCTCAACCATTGTTCCTGTAGGCATGATCCACTCAAAATCATCAGCCAGCAGTCCCGCAACAGTGAGATCATTTGCCAGCAGCAGCTGCAATGAAGTTGTCCTTGGCATTTCATCACAGCAGAGCCTGCATGCAACATCACTTCGTACAGCCTGATGTGCTGTGATAGCCATGCTAAAGCCAAGGGTCAATGAGTGTCTTGAAACGCAGGATTGAAGCAGGATATCGTGCATATCATGCCACCGTGCTCAGCCTGCTGCGGCAGCATCCCCACAGCATATCCACAGCCAATGCTGCCTATCAGCAGCAGCTATGCTCAAGAACTTGTGTCCAAGATCCAGCCAACCCAGCAGTACTGCCAGCAACAGCTGTTGCAGCAGACTCAAGTGCTGCAATCAATGCTGCAGCTCACTTTATGCCAACTGTTGTGAGTGATGCTTCAGCGGCTAGTACTGCAGGCCAGCTGCAAACTCCAGCAGCTACTGTCGTGGCTGCTGGTGTAGAGTTTGTTGCTCAGCTTGACCTATTCAGGCACTATATTGAAGAACCTGTTGGAGCAGCAGTGGCCACTGCTGAGCAGAAGGCGGCTGCAGCTGCAAAGGCTGTGGCCGCTGTCAAGGCTGAGGCAGCAGCTGCTGTCCTGAAGGCAGCTTCAGAAGCAGCCGCTGCTGAAGCTGCAGCAGCAGAAGCTGCAGCAACAGCCGCTGCTGCTGCCGCAGCTGCTGAGGCCAAGGCCAGCAAAGGCGGCAAGGATGCCAAAGGCAAACCTGCAGCAGCAGCGCCCAAGGCCAAGGAAGCCAGCACTGCAGCAGACAAGGGTGGGAAAGGTGGCAAGAAAGCTGCAGCTGACAAAGCAGCGGCAGAGGCAGCTGCAGCCGCAGCTGAACCACCGGTTGCAGTGTTTGAATTTGAATTTGGAGGGGTAAAGGTGCCCTTGGACAGACAGGGAGCTGCGCTGTGTCTGGAGGACAGTCTGCCTGAGGTTGCCATCAAGCAGGTCTTGCACACCTGTCAGATGCAGTTCCTGGAAGACATGGTGACCTTCTGTGAGGAGGCTGAGAGCAGTGGCCGCAGCTGGGCTGGTGAAGAAGAGGTGGCAGCAACTGAGGAACTGGAAGCTCGACTGAGATCACACAGGTCACTGGGACTACCAGTGCATGCTGTACAGGCGTGTAATGTTCAGAAACGCTGTCCGCGTCTTTGACAACTGTATTGGCCTGCAGTGCAACAAATGCTGTTGTCTCACTTCGTCTTTAGAACTTTACCTTCAGCAACTCTATGTTGCAGAGAATCTGCAGCCCACAGTCTGACTTGTGATGCTCAGAAGGCAACATAGTCCAACTACAGCAACGAAACATGTTCACACACAGAAAGGATAGGGGCATGTGTTGCAGGCCCAGGGCAGGAAGGGTAGAGGAAGAGGTGAGGCAGGCCCGGGCTGTGGAGCTGATTGCTCAGAAAAGGCTGCTGGACCTCCACATGCGCTCTCAGGTCCGTGCCAGCTGCTGCTCAATGCCATGTATTGCAAACGAGCATGGGCTTGTCATTTGCTGCTGCCAGAGGCCCTGCCTGCACAGTCATGGAAAGCATGTTACACTGCGACGACATCCAATTTTGCACAAATGCTTGATTACACAACTACAGACACCATGGCTGGAGCTCAAAGCATCTACAGCAAGCACCAGTGATGTGTACTGGAAGATCTGTCTTGTCGCATGGCAAGACCACAGTGCTGAACACCTTGCCCTGTGATGTCTCAACACCTTGCCAGCCATCTTTCACTCTTGGCAAGTCAAGCCTGTCAGCAAGTGCTCTACACTCACAACACAAGAGTTGTAGCAAAGCATGCTGAGAGAAACACTCTGCAAGATTGTTAGTGCATGGGCTGTGGGCTACCTGGATGTCCACATGAGTCCTCACGGTTAAGGTCATGTGTATACTATCATCCGCAACAAGTAGAGCACTGGCCTGCAAGGCACAGCTCTCAAAACGCTGCAGCAGCAGCAGCAGAAAGAAAAGAAAAGACTATGCCTTTCGGCGTCAATTAAATGAGAAGCCAAGTGTTATACCGGGCTGCCCAGGCGCAGCAGCAGCAGGTGTCACAGGCAATGTTCACAGCAGCAGAAGCTGGCAAACCTCCAGCATTCACTCAACATGTCAAGCCAATTGGCTGTCAGATACAGCGACTGAGTGTGAACAGTATGTGAGTGCAGGGTAAGGCATTGGGGAGGCAACAGCAAGAAGTGGCAGCGGCAGTGGTAGCAGCAGCAGAAGCCCGCAGGCTGTGGCTAGCTAAGTTGGCAGGCATGGAGCAGTTGCTGTACAGTGCTCAGAGTGCTCAGTTTCTGGACATCAGGAAGCGCGAGGCTGAGGCCTTCAAGGTGTGCTCTGCTCAAGCCCTGACAGCAGAAACCTGTTCCTGATCTGGCACTCGCAAGTTTGCTGTGGTATAGGCAATTGATACAGCAGATTAATAACTACTTGTGGAGGTGGATTCAACAAGTAAGACCCTCTACTCTGAGCATGGCCTTGGGCTGCTTGCGCTTGTGTTAATAGCACTAAACAACCACTTTCTCACGGGCTGACTGTCCTGTGACATTACTTTCATCCCTTGAGTTTCCTGGCATTTATATGCGGTAGAACATACTGCCATTGTTGCTATGCTTCTGTGTTTTTGCTCACAAGGTGTAGTGACAACAGTACAGGAAGAGCATGTTTCAAAGTTTGTGCAACCATTGCTCGCTGTCACAAGTTGCAACAGCATCATTACAGGTGGTGCGCACCTGCTGCAATAGGTTATCTGTTATGGCGTGCAGGAGAAGCTGGGGAGAGACCTGGCTGCCCAGACGGTCAGGTTGACTGAGACTGTCACAGCCTCAAGTCAGAAGGTGCTGGACCTGAACACCAAGTTTGCAAAGGATCATTTGAAGGGCTTTGAGCAGGGCGGCAAGTATGCTTCAGCCACTGTTCAACAAGCACAGCAGCAGCTGCAGCAAGTGGAGTCAGCTGTCATGACTATCAGGTGACTAATGCTGTTTGTGCTTCAAACATGGATTGTCTTGTTGTGCACGGCATCGAACAGTGCCGCATGATGTGTTGCAATGTAGCCACAATACACTGCAGGACAAATGCTTTTGTTGGCACCTGCAAATGCAGTGCAATACACAATCACTTTTGGTGATGGCTATACAGAAAGTTTTGATAACAATCTGCGCAGACTGCAACAAGCCAGCAGCGTTGAAATAGCAACAGCAGAGACAAAAGGGCAGTCACAGCTGCTTTGAGCATTTGTCTTGACCAGTCGTGCCAAACTTGATCACTGTTTTGAAGTTGCTCATCCTTGCCTACGCAGGCAGCAGCAGGTGAGCAGCACTGATGCCGCAAAGGAGGAGACAGAGAAAGCGGCAGCAGCAGCTCTTGAGGCAGTCCTGGCTGCTGTGCCAAGGCACCGCCAGGACCTCACCCTCTTAGAGGCGCTTGACAAAGCCCTTGAAGGCGCAAAGAGGTTGTCTCAGAAGAGGTTCAGCGAAAGCAATGCAGCAGCCGGTGTCATCACCGCGGACATTGCCAAGCTGCAGCAGCTATTGCAGCCTCAGGTCAGGCCCTGCATGACCTTCTACTTCAGAAGCCATGACCTGTTAATCGACCCTCTTCAGTATGTGGCCCTTTTTGCCACTCCTGTTGATAATGGGAGCTGATTCGTTTTGTGCTTTTATGCTGACCAGCACGGCCTGCTGGACTGTCCCTGCTGAACTGGATGTCCCACGTGAGTTCTTGTGAGTCATTGTACTGGTGACAGTGTTTTGCTGCAGATGACCAATGTTGTGCCCTAGTAATGTTTAGCGGGTTGCAACATTGTTCCCTGCTTTTGGCAGCTTGCGTCGCCTGGTATGCATACATCTCAGGGTTTGCTTGTCAGGCCATGTGGACAGCAGGCATGTCTTTTGTACAATCCAGTCAGCGACTATATTCTATGAACATCAGATCAGGGTGCAATGCCAAGAGCATTTATATTAGACACAAGCAAGTGAAGGAAGCACAGACAGTATATCTCGGGTGAGAGCGTGTAATAGCTGGAAAGAAGTGATAACAGAGTCTGTTCTAAGTCCTCGCATAGCGAGTTATTACGCACAGGCAAAGTTTCTCCCTGAACATTGTTTAGTCTGTTTTCCCTTGTCGTATGCAGGCTGCTGAAAGAAATGATCTGGCATTCTGCAAGCAACTCATGGAGGCTGCAGTTGCTCTGCGAGCTGGGCTGCACACAAGGGCCCAAGTCCTACAGCTGGTCAAAGCACCCATCATTGCTTGCAATCCTGTTGACCTGAGCTTGCTCAACCAGTCAATAGATGCGCAAGTGACAGCCTCAGCCCCAGTCCCAGCCAGTATCATAGATTCAGGTGTGCTGTGTGATGCTCACCACATCGTGCTATGATTTAAAAGGTCGATGGTTTTTTGCCTCTGTGCCCCTGCACATATATCATTATAGCATGTCACTGCAACAGGTCGATTGTACTGCATGATGTGCATGAGTTGCTTTATGCATGGCACTCAGCAACTCACGCTGGAGGCTGTTTTCTGCAGAGGGATGGCATGCAGACCTGCCACTGTCCGACCTGCTTGTAGCAGAATTGCATCTGCGGCCCTTTGAGACCATGAGGGCTTTCTTCAAAGTGAGACGGTCTTCACATGGTGCATGTTGACATCACAAACAACACACCGAAAAGCATGCCCGGACACACAAGAAAGCATGCTTGGACAGACAAATAGCATGCGCGGACAGATAAAAAAGCAATGATGTGTATCTGACTGCAGGCACTGTGTCAATTTCAGCTCAGATAGAGGCAGCAGTCAAGGCGTGTGAGGCAGAGACAGCCAGGGTTGGCCAGGATTACTACTCTGCCCTGTCTGCATCCAGCCTTGCAGCTGCAAAGGGCCCTGCTGCTGGGAAAAGCCCCGCCCCTGCCAAGGGGAAGTCTGCAAAAGAGGAGCCCGCCCCACCTGCTGAGGTAACAGTCGGACACAAATGTTATCAACAGCTGAAGGCCGCAAATGGCTTCCAGTGTGGCAGGGATGAACAAGCTGTTGACAGATGGGGACTGGCTTGCAACGTCAGCATATTTCAAGGACCTCAGAGGCTGGCTATTAATGCCACAGCTGCAGGCTTGCATAGCACAAGCTGTTGCGTGCTCACAGACATGCTACCTTGTGCTTTACATATGAGACATCCACCCAGAGGGATTTGGAGCATCTGCATCATGCAAGCACACAATTGACACATGGCCCTTTGCACTGAGTCAACAAGGCAACAAATGATCCACCAGGAACACTTCTCAATGTTAGGTAGGACCAGCATCTGCTTCAAGCCCACTGTCACAGTAAAGAAACATTCTGTGGGGCTTACAGGGCGGCAGCACTAGGCCAGAGCGGATTCCTGCCACCTTGACCGCTCTACAGGAGCTGAACAGCAAGATCCTGCAGGACCTGCAGCAGCAGCTGCAAGACCATCTTGTTGCCTCCCACAAGCAGCTCCGTGCTCAGGTGATGCGCATCTCCTGACATGACTAGATTGGCAGCATATGCCATATTTCCTGGTACTTCCTGGTGCATGCTTAGCAAGCAGTGGGTGCATGCAACTCAAGCTGTACTGTTGAGACCCTCATTGTTTGGCTTGTCCTTGTGCACTGGTCCACCAAAGTCAGCCCAATCTTTTGACTGAATTTGCAGTTCTCTTGCAAGCGTCAATGTCACTTGCAATTGCTGGCGACATGACATGCATAGCACATCTCTGCTTGTCAGTGCATATTGTATCTCATGGTCTGATTCTGGCAACATGTTGCTGGTTCATGACCTTACAATGCTAGCAATAATACTTAAGGAATGTCGCTGAGCAGGGCACAAACCTGCCTTGACTGTGATCAGCATGACTTCAGCTGAGCACATCTGCAGGAAGACTCATGTTGTGTTCGACATGACTTCACCAGAGCACATCTGGCACAAGGACTCATGATGATCATATTCATGCCGCCACGTGACCAACTCTGTATGATTGCAGTCCAAAGTTGCTGTGTCCTGTTTCAGGTGGTGACAGTCTACAGACTGTTGGAGCTAGTGCCACCAGTTGTCACGGCTGCCTTCACTCAGCATGAGCTTATGGCAGCTGCAGCAGCACAACAGGCACTGGCAGCGCCCATTGAGCAGCAGCACCAGCAGCTGCTGCAGCAGTTTGATGGCCACAAGAAGGCACTTCAGCCTAGTATGGCGCAGCCTAGCAGGTAGCTGTGCATGCCTTGTGTTACTGCACATTAGCTTCGTGACATAGCAGGTAGTCAGGTTAGCATTATTCCTTGCCAGCTTTTGGTGTGCATGGATGCACCAACTGGTTTCCCACTACCATGATTTGGTACCAGGTTAACCAGCAGAGGTTGTCAGACCCACGGTTTAGGCTGTCATACAAGCATGGCATTTCCAACAGATGCTGCAAGCCACACAACATGCTGTAGGCAGTGCTATGGTGGCACCACTGTACCAACCCTGCTGTTACAGATGGTTTGGTGACGCTCACCAGAAGGCCATTTTGATATGCCATCAATACTGATGTCACTGTCTAGGCTTTGCTGATGGGCCCTGTCACATTGTGAACACATTCTTGCAGGCAGAGTGAGGTGACAGCATTGAGCTCAGCTCAGCAGGAACGCAGCGCTCAGGCGGTTCAACTAGGGCAGGGCCACACCCAAGCAGCCCTGCAGCTCATGTCTCTGCAGGGCCCTGCCATGCGAGCCAAGTTGGTGCAGCTCACTCAGCTAATGTTGCGGCTTCTGGATGGGTTCATTATGCCAGCTGATCTGATAGGGTCTGCAGAAGATCTAAGGGAGGCCCTCGCACGAGGCCAAAGCAGTGGGTCTGTCACCATGGCATCTTCTGCAACAGCTGACCTCTCAAGGTAAAGTGCTGTCGTCAATAGTCACACAGCATCAGACATTTGGTGCCAGACAGCACCCTTGCACCGCAGCAATTTGCTTGATGCCAGTTTCAGTCTTCAAAAATACCCGGTGTACTTGCAAACATACTGAATGTCTATTACAGTACTATTGCACTGTGTCTCGTGCATGTCAATGATTTTACCACGTGGGTATCAGCACCTCTTGAGATATCACACTGCATGCAGTCCTCAGAGGCGCAGCTTGAAGCAGCTTCAGGCCTTGGCATCAGCCGCAGCAGAAGCTGGGGGCGAGGCTGTTCAGGGCAGCCCTGCAGGCAAAGCCCCTGCTGCAGGGGCCAAGCCAGCAGCAGCTGGCAAAGCAGCTCCAAAGGTCCGCTCAAAATGATTTCCAGCTGCATTCAATTGCTGCTGTGACAGCATGCAATACTGTGCATGATAAGCATGTTGGATGTCACATTTGTTGCCTCATTTGGGCAGCACACCCAAGGGCTCTTTGATGTGCATGCAACATTGTAACTGTTGACAATCGGCACAGCTGCCCCCAAGTCAAGCCAGCCTCGCCTTCTGCTAGCACTGCTGCAGCAACAAATGACCAAAGCATTGTCACTTGAGCTGAATTGCGCACAGGCCCTGTTGACTGTAATGGGGATTTGATCAACAAGCTGTGCAGTGATGCTTGTTGGTGGCATGTAGGGTTCTGCAAAGGATGCTGCAGCAGATAGCAGCCGCTCCTACGCAGCTTGCCAATGGCACCTACCTCCACCGCTACTGACTCTGCAGGTAAAATTGTGCTTGCTTGATGACACACGTTTCTTGCAGTGTTGTCCACCACGCAATGTCTGACATGCTTGTAGACATACTCAGCATACTGTTGCCGTGCAACTGCTCATGCCATGTGCCCATTGCACATTGATTGCAAATGAGATCAAGCCCAGCCTGCCTGACTTGAAGCGCAAGAGCTGCAGTTTGTCAGCCAATGCAGCATGCAACAACTTCCACCTGCGTCATCTCTTGCATTGCCTCAGCCAGCAGAAAGTGCAGTGCATGTGAAGCCTATTGGTGCGTATGGCAGGATCTGGGCTGGAGTGCCAGTGATACAGAGGGACTTTGCCCAGCACTTGCCCAACCAGCACCTGACGCAGCAAGTGCGCCCAAAGGCAAAGCGGCAGCTGCTGCAAAAAAGCCAGCCAGTGCAGAAAAGAAGGCGCCTGCTGCTGCAGAGGGACCAATGACAGAAGAAATCGTCAGCGGATTTGAGACGCCATGTCATGTTGCTGCTGTCAGGGGACACCACGCAGCAGTGCTGCAGCTGAAGGAGCACCTGGCAGCTTCTGTGGCTGCGCTGAAGAGCAGCATGTCTGTTTGGCAGAAGAATGAAGTGGCAAATAAAGAGCGATGGGCAGTTTTGCTCAAGAGTCTGAATGATGCAGTTTGAGACATTGCATAAGGCAGGGTCACGGGGGTCGCTTACAGTATCATCGGCATAATTGCATGGTGATATCTGCTTTTTGCCATGCTATGAGACAGTGCTCATTTATGAACTTGCAAACAGAGGCTGATCAGAGTGAGGTAAAGCAAACAGTTAGTTGTGCTATAATGATCCAAATCTTGATTCACGATCATTTTGCTAGCAGGCTCTTGAGCAATTTTCAATGAATCTGAGGTAAGAATCGGTTGGTGTCATAGTGCAGATTAAACTGCCTGCCGGAAGTGATTGTGATACGGCAGAAGGATTTTGAAAAGTGGTGTATAGTAAAATATTAGATAAGGATGAAATATGTTGCAAAGTGTTTTTTGAAAAAGCTGCTGCCAGGACACCACATCAGGGCCCTGAGGGCCAACCTGAGAGGCGGCGTCCCCCCTTGGAGGTCGGTGGATGAGCCAGCGCACCGGCTCATCTAAACACCTAACTCTAGGAGTTGTTGTAGAGAGTTGCATCACCGGGGACCGGTCTCTCTCAACTGGCGTCCAGTCCCTTGCGTTCGATACCGTGCTGAAGTATCGTCGGCTGCACCAGTATGCATCGTGTCCGTCAGCACAAGCCTGGCTTTAATGCCTCGATGAAGTTGCACGTTCCAACTTCGGCTGAATTAATAAAATCGCGTTTACGAATATGAGTAACCTGACCTGACCTCCATGCCCACACGAGTATGGGTCAAGCTTCGCAAGGACTGCAAGGCCCTACACAGCGGTGCAAACAAGCAATGACAGACGGCGCACCTGGTCGAGCTCGACATACTTAAAGCTCTGCTCTGCTGCCGCGCTTGCCGGATCATCGCCCCAGCCGCTCTGGGTGCTCCGCATGCCCTCTTGTAGACTTGTGTCGTCCCAGCTCGTACACCCACAAAGTCGGGCTTCACGGTTCCATGGTGCCATTGTAGCCTCTGAAATATGTTAGATCACACGTGAGTTCGATAGCTTAAAGCCAAAGCCATGCGTGCTCAAAACGGTAATACCCACACTCCCTGTGCCTGTCTGTGCGCTTGACGGACGCCTTCATTGCGCGCTGCTTCTGGAAAAGTCTGAATCTGTTTTTGCAGCTAAGCAACTGACTCCACAAGACTTGTCTGTCCTCACTCTTCTGAGCACAGCAGCTGCCCAGCAGGAAGACCTTTTTGATTGCCTTGCTTCCATTAGCAAACCAACTCAAGCCAAGACAGAACACCTGCACATGGCATGCAAGGACGCTGAGTCAGAATGTAAGTCACAGGAAAGTATTAGGACCCTAAACATCCTGCGTGCAGCCACAGCTGTTGCAAGGGCTGTCCAGGCTGCTCTTGAATCAGTAAGTGCGTCAAGCTGCAATACGCATGTGATCCAAGGCAAAGATGTGCCTGCCAGTCTCATGGAGGAGACCAACCAATTGACCCAGAACTTGTATGAGTCAGCACCTGCAGACTTCTGGGAGTCAGTGATGGACGATATTGGGGCCATCAAGGCAACAGTAGGTGTTGTCCTTGTCAAGTATGCAACCAACAAAGGTATCTTGGCCAAGAACTGAGATATCAAATGCTATGCACCTTAGCCAAGACAGGCGGGGTTCCTGCACCCAGCACTTTAATTGGGCATGACCCAACCATATCATCTAGAAGTTATGCAGCTCTGTTTCCTGAGTATACAAAAAATTTTGAGGTCAGACGCTTGTTCATTCTCTGCGTCACATCGTTTGGTCCAATGTGGTGCATGATGAGCTGCAGCACATTGACGTGTCATCTTCATGGTAATCCTTCTCTTACAAGCCTAGCTTGCATCTTTACCAATCTGGCCAGATCCACTAATCACAGGCAGGATATACTTCCATCTAAAGGTGTTTGTTTGTACAGCCGTACATGTATTCACAACGCTGGTACAACTCTTGTTGCAAATGCTTACACCGCCAGGCTGTGCTCAGAGTACCCTTGTTTCCTTATACTGTACCTTTGATACGCTTGTATTGATATATGTGAACTTTACCAAGATGATATGTAGAGGATGTACAAGTGGACTCAGCTCAGGCTCTGGTTGGCCCAGCTCAGCCGTAGCAATTTCATGTGTAACAAATTTGTGCATGGCCCATCCATGGCTCAGAGGTCAAAGATAGTTTTATTCACATCGTTGTGTAATTCCATTCAGAGGTAGTCGTACACCACAGGCAACCTCATGTAACAAGATCATCAAAACTGAAATGAATGCAGACCTGGCAGTCAGCAAGGTCATGATCATGCCGACAGGCCACCATCTCTGCTACTCACAACCACAGCCACAGGTTGTTGCAGCGAACATAACACCACTCGCTTCTGACATATTCAAAAAAAGACATGCATGAACATTATATGGAGTGTATTGATAAGCCTACAGACTGCCCCAAGTTCCAGATAGCTATAGACCCTTCACGCATACAAGTGCACACAAGCATTGCAAGCTACCTCGCAAGAAGCTTCAACCACTCGGCAAGATAGTTTTCCATTCTTGCAGCACATTGAGATGCACCATCACTCTTAGCATCCTGTATCCATTGCCGGCATGTGGCTGTAATGCTATCTTTCCTCAGTTGAAAGTGTCGCTTGACAAGCTTTGCAAAGCATGGAGGTGGGCTCTTCAAAGCCTGGAAGATGGCCCAATGAAGTGTGTTCTCTCTGTAACGCAAACAACACAGCCTTAGCATCAACAGAGAGGCAGAAAAAAAAGAAAAGACTATGCCTTTCGGCGTCAATTCAATGAGAAGTCAAGTGTTACACCGGGCTGCCCAGGCAACAGAGGGGCATAGCTACTTTCAGAGGGCGCATCGTGCATACATGGTATTGACATCATGCAGTGTGACAACAAGCTTGCATGATCTAAAGCACAAAAAGCTCGAAACAAGCACACAAGCAGCCAATTCATATTCTATGGTGCTACAGAACGCACATGGCCAACCATGCATGTTGAATGGAATGTGTGTTGTAAGCCCACCTGATATTCTGGTTGTACGCCCGGCTTGCTCGGTCCCCCTCAGGGGTGTGCATGGTGCCCTCGTACCCTGGTTCATTGAAGTATGGCTCGTCCACAAAGATGAGAGACTGGATGGAGATCAGCATCTGCAGCAGCAGTATTATAGATTCAGTGATGCCAACTTGTGAACCCTGCAACTGCTTCAGGTTCATCTACTAACTGCACATCCTTTTTGGTTTTCCACTTATGTTGTAATGATATAAAAACAAGTATGACTTTAAAAACTTTTTTGGGGGGGTTCATTAGCTGCAGCTTGCATTGGCTAGTATGTGTCATATGCATTCTCCCAAAATATTGCAAGGGGTTTTCAAAGCTGGACCATAAGGCAATGTCTCTGATGCACCAGATGACAAGGTAGGACAGGAGGCTGTCCCAGAAGCAATGCAGGCACCTGCAGGGTGGAGGAGGCACTGGGGTCCCAGGTCTCCCCCTTGGCTCCTGACCACGTCCCCAGCAGCGACAGACACACCTTCCCACAGTTGTACAGGTTGGGGTTGAACCGCACTGTGGTCCCACCTGCAGGCACGCCCCTCAAGGTTGCAATTTATGAGAATATACTATTCTTGTTTGAGACTGCTGACAGTGGTGTTTGTTGACTGCTGGGGTCATCACAGGGTTGCTGTGGAATATGAAGTGCTAATGCAGAAGGATGCTGCCTTGTGTTGGACAAACGCTGTCATGCAGGGATGCAACATATGCTGTCAGGCTGCCTATGCCAACCTGCACACTGCTTTTAGGCAGTTGGACTGTGACAGTTGGATGGATGGTGAGCTACCTGTAGTCTTGAGCTGCACATTCATGGGCACATTAGGGTAGGTGGGAGGGAAATAGATGTCGAACTCAAAGCAGCCGCCTGAGTATGGCGTATCTTCAGGCCCTGCAAACACCATCGCAAACAGGTCATTGATGAGGTGACACACAAAATGAGAGGCTGCTCTTTGCACTTCAGCTCACAATGGTTGGGCTGCCGAAACTTTGTGCAACAATGTGTGCTGGTGCAGTCTGTTGTGCCCTATAGATGTTCAGAACTGCACCTGGACCTTGGCAGGAGTTTCTTTCAGCGTCTGCAAGGCATACAAAACCGCGGCAGGCCGGACAGGACACCTCTGGCCTGCCTGGATTTGTATGCCTTGCAGACGCTGAAACAAACTCCTGCCTGGGTCCAGGTGCTATTTTGAATATCTGCCCCGCTGTCGTTTTGCACGGCATGTCCTAAATCTGAGAGATGACATTTGCATCTCTGTTGCGCCTGTCAACTGGGATTGGTGCTGCAGGTGCTCTAGGGACAGGCGTTCTAGGCGCTGGAAAACTTGGGGGTCCCAAGAACACAGGGCATACTTGTGGATGTTGCACAAGCAACTTGTTGTTTCAAGCTATACAGGACATCAGCAGCGTTTGCGACATGGACAGAAACATTGTCCTTTCCACATGTTGCAATTTGAATCTCAAGGCAGGGGTATTTGTGACAGATGGCCCTGTTTGTCATTAAGCACGTGCAAAGATTCTTGTCTGTGAATAAGCTGTAGCTGTTCAGACACATAACACAAGTCAGGGTCACAAGGTGGGCTTCTGTACCTGTAACAACAATATTAGTAATGGACTATAACAGTGTTAACAGTGACAACAACAAAAACAACAACAAAAACAACAACAATTATTATAACTACTATTCCTAATGATAAAAACGCTTTCCAGCTCTTGTCGAGCTAGGTACATGCAGGACAAGTCTTGTTCCTCCAAAGCAGTCTGTCTTGCGCATCCCTGTAAGGTCTACCAATTCGACAGTTTTGTACCTGTGATGAGTGCTTTCCACAGCATCATTTGCTTCTCATCCACTCTGAGGAAGACAGATGAGGAGACATTGAGGGGCAGGTCGGCCGCCATGCCTGCCAGCTCCTTACCCACCCTGGCTTGCCTGCTGCGCGGGGCTGCCCCTTCCTGCCCTGCCTTGTCCTTGTAACAGTGCCCACCAGCCACGTTGTCTGCCAAATCAACCTGCAAAATCATCAAGCATCCATTAATGATGATCTTGAAGGTAAAAATCAAAGTGATAATACTAATAATAACAGCAACAATAATAATGATAATAACAACAACATTAATAATAGTAGTAATCATAAAAGATATAATTATAAATATAAATATAAATATAAATAAACATTTTGAAACCGCTTTCCAGCTCATAATGAGATAGATGCGTGCAGGACAAGTCTTGTCTCATCCATTACATCCCCTAGAATGCTCCTTGACAATGCTTTTGTATGGTTGTACCGAACTAGCAAATAGTTAAATTTCTCCGTGCTTGCCGGTCAACAATTGACAGCTTGCTGGTTGCCAGCAATGCCTGTACACTGCATGACACCTCTGCATACCTTGTGGTCCTTACACCATGCAATAGTGATAGCGATGTCAAATGACACCAAGACAAGGCAGACATGGAGAAGCCATACAGAGTCATTGTATTCTGACCTGGTCCTGGCTGTGCATCTCCCTGATGTATGTCTGGTTCACATCTGCATCAGTCTGAATCTGCATGGCTTGCGCTCTGTTGCTAGGACCTGCATCATGCCCAGGAACACCTTTCACACTGTCCTTGTCATGTTGCCTTAGTCGACTTTTCAAATGAGTCAAGCCCACACATGACACATGTATGTGTAACACATGTGAAAGATCAGATGATATGTTGGCTGACCTCAGAGGACATCATTGTGTGCTTGGCTATTGCAGTGCTTCATTACATTTCAACAATGCATGCATTGTGCACTGAGACAGGCAATGAGCAGTGATAGTGCACATTGCAACAAAAACATGGGGAGTTGACTGATCACTGGTGTTGTGAGCGACCGCACATCATTACAGCATCACCACAGCAATTTCTTTGGTGCTCTGTTGTCAAACGCCTTGAACATCTAGTGGTCATTGTTTGTCATTTCCCGAATTGTTGTCTGTTGAGTCCCCTGATGAGTCCTAAACACAGAAAATGAAAATCGATTGATTGATGGAGTATGCAACGCACCAGGAGCTAAGCTGGCCTGGGCGACGCGGTCCACCTTTTGGGCAGTCTCCAGGATGAGATCTGCCAAATCCAGGCAGGCCTGCTCCTCAGCCATCTCAGCAGCTGCAATATCAAAGAAAATTTTGATCTTGAATCTTGAAAAAAAACCAAAAAATATATTTATGATCTATAATCTGACAGTTCAATCTGACAGTCAATGCAAGGCATTTCACAAACAGCATGACAAAAACATTGACACAACAGTGGGGGGCATTCTTGAAACCTATGACAGGGTCTCTAGTGACCCATTTCTCATTGCTGACAGGAGACGTTATGCTGACTGTACACTCAGGGAAGTACAGAGAAGTTACTGTTAGTGTACCAAAAGGCATTGCCGGTCACAAAGCATTGGCGACCTATCTATGACATTGATGAAACATAGCAAATGAGTGGAAACAACAGCTTTGCACAAAGCAATGACCGGTGATATCTTGCAGCATAGTGAAACAGCTCAAGGCAGCTGTACAGGAATGTACTATTCCTGCAAAAACACCCAAGACATTGTGCAAATTGTGAACAACAATCAAGCAAGTATTTGACTCACTGAGCTGGGGGCAGGAGTAGGGCCAACAGCATGACCGACTTGCCTGTGAGGAAAGAAAAGAAAAGACTACACCTTTCGGCGTCAATTTAATGAGAGCTAAGTATTAGACTGGGCTGCCCAGGAACTTGCCTGTGACATTGGGTGGGGGGAGGGGCCGCTGTGCCTGGGGACCCATCACCTGCCTGAAGCGTGCTGCAGACCGCTTCAGCGCAACCATCAGGTCCTGTATGCTCTTCGAACCTGCAACAACATCACAACCTGAAGCGCACCGAAAGCTTTTTTCTGATGCAATCATGAGATTCTGGATGCGCTTTGACTCCGCAACACCACCACAGCAACAGCTCACTGCAGGTGTACATACAATCACAGTCTGCGCTGGGGACTGTCTTGGCAATTCCCCACAGGAATGCCAGACAGCTGCTTTGCTGCAACAATGGACAACATAAAAGTAACCATAGCAGTAACATTGCATGCGTTGGTCTTGTGATTTTCAAGCAAGACTCTGACGCGCATTGAGTCTACCACGGCCCTGTGCAACCTGCCTGCCACTATAATGCGCATGTGTGTGATGACTGATGTAGTGCACGACACGTCTGTATGCATGTTGGGATGACTCACGAGGTGCACTCCCATCAATGGATGCCTGCATGGGCAGCGTCAGGATGTGAGCTGTCTGCGGACTGCACAGCTGCCATATGACCCTAAACAAAGTTGTATAGTAGGACGCCCTGCATTGACAAGCGTACACACCAATCGCCAGTGGAATGACAAAATTATGTGGAATGACATCATCAGTGAAATGAATATATTACAGTGGCAGAACACGTCAGACTTGTGATATGGGTGACCCATTATCTATGACATTGCTACCAAGTGTGCAGCAGCAGCGCTGCAGTTACGTCACTGTACAGTACGAAGTCTTGCATACATGCTGGGGCAGTCATAGCCTTTCAAGTGCGCAAGCAGCCTGTAACCAGCTTGTTTGTGCTGGCAACATGTCCAAGCAAAGTGCATCTATGCTCCGATCACTGTCATGCCTTCGAACAGAGACCAGCCCAAAGACCAGCTACAGCTGCGGACACCTCAAATTCCAGCAAAAGTTGATATGCAAACAGAACAAGCGCCAAGGTGGCCGGGTGGTTGCACCTACATGCAGCCTTGCACAAAGTGTGCTGGACACTAATGTTGACAGTAACAGTCAAGTGACAATAGTTGGAGAGGTTCACCTAGAAGCCATGTCATTGAAGGAAGCATTCTCCAGCTGCCTGTCCAAGAAGGGCAGCAGACAGGAGCTCTGCAGCCTGAATGCACAGAGCTATGCTGGCAGCATCCCTCAAGGCATCTGTAGCGTGGTGTGCACCACTGGTGCTAGCCTCTGCCTGCTGTCTTTCTGCACCCATCACAACAGATGATGCTGTCATTGGTTCCATGCCTACCAGTAAGCACAGCCGGATGACACGTGAACAGCCGATTCTAGCAAATCAAAGGATACAGGACAGCGCACAGTGGGGCCTTGGGAGGGAACAAGGTTGTCAAGGGATCTTGCATATCGGTGCATGGACCACCACTGTGCACTGCTGTGCAACAACAAGAAAACACGAGCTATTGCGTCAGGTTGCTAAGGTTCCCGACCGCAACCTTGGCCCTGCGAGCTAGTGCTGATCTGACTGAGCTGTTCTTGTACAACTCGTGTCAGGTTGTCACACTTTCAAAAAGTTTTGTTTAAAAAGCAGTTAGGGCAACTGTCAGGCAAACATGTACTGCTGAAGCTAGGTTGCACACCTTGGTGAGAAGGACTTGCCATCATGGGCTCGCCAGCTGAGCTTGAGGCTGCCTCCTCCTCAGACTCTTCTGCCAGCTGATGTCTCAAACCTACAGGTAGACAAGTCAACGATGGGTTCTTGCCTGAAGACGCATGACATTTGAGTAGTCAAGTGCATAAAACTGCTCATGCACCTTGACATTCACTACCACATGCTGCAGAAGATGCATGGCTTAGTAATCTGGGCAAGCCCAGCAGGCAGTGCAAGGACCCACATGCTAGCACCTACAGAGTCCACAATCACTGCAAAAAAGAGGACTCTGACATATCAGGTGCAAGTCACTCTCAGCAAGATCAGTAAGGAGCTTCTCAAGCTCAGCATCTTGAGCTGCCTGAGAAGCCTCAGCATGCTTGGCATCCCAGATGGGGGAGGGTCCCCCTCGGCTGTAGTCAGTCCCATACCCCGTGCCTGCAGCCCAGGATGCCCTGCAATGCCAACAGCCATTGTATATGCAATAGCTTCTAGCCTGGTTAGGCTTCTAGCCTGTTTAGGCAGAGCCTGACAGGACACGCATGCACAAATGTGTTATGCAGGCTATATCAGGACACACATTTAATGCAATATAACACTGACAAGATTGTGAGCCTGTAGCTCAAAGCTGCCACAGCTTCAGCACACACAATAATTGGGTTGTGGCAAGCCTTTCCAGGTCTGTCTGCACAGCCAAGCAGGTACCAAGACCATTTCGTTCTCTTTTGAGCAAGTGTATGCCAGCTGGCTGCCATTTTGAAGGTCTTCAATGGGACCAGACCAGAGAGTGGGCATGTGGAGCTTACTTCTTGCCGGCGGTCTGTTGCTGTTCACCAGCATCTCCTGCAGTTTTGCTGCGCTTGGCTGAGGGGACCTCCAGAGCCTCCATGCGAAGTGCATCCACGCCTGTACCCCTTGCACTGCACATCCACACTACCCAAGTGGGATACATGTACAGGCTATGTGCTTGACACTACAAGGTCATGCAGACATATGTTCAGGGAATCTCATGCAATCACAAGTGCATCAGGTGTAGTGGAAAGTGCAATGAAGTGTGAGATACCGAACAGCAAGCATGCATGCAGCACTGAACGTACCCACCAGCAGCATGAGGACCAACATTCACACATGTGCATCTGTTTTCACCTAAATACTAAACCCTAAACCCGAAGGCGCACACAAACAGATGCAGTTGTGTCATGACTAACAGGACCAGGCTGTGTACCTGTACAGAGTCTTGTATTGGTCATAACACAGTGGCAGAACTGTCTGGGCACAAAGGCCTTCCAAGCGAGCAAGCTGTTGCTCAACAGGCAGGTAAGCAGGCTGATGCTGCTCCAGGCTGCTGATGGTGGCCTCCACATTCACTTCTGCCACAGCCTAAGGCACAAAACACACAAGTCAGGCTGTGTGATAATGGGGTTTTCCAGCATTTTTGGTATTCGTAGGAAAATGGACGTCATGCCTACTGCAGGAGTGTTGCATACTGTTCAGGCTGATGTCTGGCTTCTGGAGGTTAGTACAGGTGCAAGCTATAATCTCACAAGAGCGGTTTCGCAAAAGCTGTGCTATTTGGTTGAGAAGTTTGAGTAATCCTGCAAAGCGTCAAGCAACAGTAGGACTGCAGGGTAAGGATGAAGAGCGACACCCACAGCAGAAAGCATGTGTGGTCTTGACATGAGAGAGAGCTAGGTGAATAGCCTCCTTTCCAGCAGGGGGAAGATGAAGATGTGACCTGCAGAAATGCCTTCAGCTTTGCAGCCAGCTCTCTCTGTGTTCCCCAGGGATCCCAATGCTGCAGTTGGGCTACTGGGTGGCTGGCAAGGGCTCCACTGACTGGCCCTTTGAAACGTGGGTGTAGCAGGTCCAACAGAGGGGGGTAGAAGGGGTGAAGACCCCTTTTGAAGGAGAGCCGCAGATGCACATAGTCGCACTCGTGTTGGCGATGGATAGCGCGCAGTCCCTGTCGTGTTCAGGAACGAGTTTGTATGCAACATGTGGTCGAAGCACTTTGCCTATCAGCAGGGAGTACTGTCAGGCCTTGTGCCTCGAGAATGTTCAAAACAACCTATAGCACAGAGCTGCAGCCAGGACAGCTTGCAGGCTCAGGGTAAACAAGCAGTAAATCTAGTGATGTGCAAGTTGTCCCTTGCACTAAGCGGTCACCTGAGAAATGGGTGTGGAGGAGTCAAACTCTGTCAGCTTCATGTCCCAGTGCCACACTGAGTTGCCGATAGCGTCAACAGTTACTCCACTGCTTGGCTCCAGCATCATATCTTTCAGCTCCCTGGCAAGCATCTTATATGCCTCCTGAGGAGCAAAGATTTGACGTTTCTGTGCCAGCTGCTCTTCCATGGACAAGCCCTGGGCTGTACCCGGGCTCGTTTCAGCAGCAAGGGCATCATCCTCAGCAGCTTGCACATCCTTCTCTGCCCGGTCCCAGGTGCTGACCTTTTTCAGCACGGCTTCCAATAGCTCCTGCAGGAGACTAAGGAGATGGTGAGAAATGACCAGGTTGTAGACTGCAAAGACGTAGGCGAATATCAATACCTGATTGTCAGTTTCGGCCATATCCTGACCGGTGTCGCTGAAGTTGCCCTCGGAAGCAGCATCCTCGTCGTTTTCAGATCCAGCTTCGCTCGTTTTCTGAGGCTCAAGCGCACTAGTGTCTATGTTCAGTTGCTCCAGCAGCTTGATCATGACGTCGAGCAGAGGAGCACCATATTCGAAGTGCTCACTGAAGCCCTCAAGCACACTGTTCAGTCTGTCGTCATCGGCACACATAGCCATGAGCGGACTGTTTGGGTAGTCTGCGTCCGACATAAAGAAGATGGTACAAGTCAAGAACTGCTTCGCGGCCTTGACCCGCACTGTCACGGACCCGCCGTCAACGTCCCAACCATCTATCTGTGTGGCAAGCGTACTGCTTGCTATCCGCTGCTTCAGAGCTTCGACGTCTCGGCTGAGCTGAGGCATAACGCACGACGGAGATCTGCAGAGGACGAAGATCTTCACGGAGGGCCAACGTGAACCCCGGAAGATAACTGGGGAACGTCCTCTGCTAAGCTCGTGTTATTTATGCATCTGCACCCATGAGCGCAATTGAAGCATGGCTTCCGAGAGAGAGAGAGAGAGAGAGAGAGATTACAATGCTTTAGCCAGCCAGCAAGTCTGATCACATATAGAAGAAGACGAAGGTCAAATGTGGAAAACATCAAGACAGTCTAGAACGAACTTGAAAACCT
>JAABUP010000485.1_pt1 | contig 87441 bp, 108 predicted proteins | sample 5559201 | NCBI WGS metagenome assembly JAABUP01 (sample SAMN10711887, study PRJNA513373) | rock metagenome | isolation source: Antarctica rocks | place: Antarctica
TCAAACCCCCAACTAACCTCACCCCCTCCCGTCTCAACCCACAGCTAGAAATCTCCTCCTCAACAACAACCCTAACCGGACACCTCCTCCCCTCCACCCCCATCATCGACGCGCACCAAAAAGCCCACCTCCTCCGCACGCTCGCGGCGCAGAACTCCATCCCGCTAAAACAAGTCCTCGCCATCGGCGACGGCGCCAACGATCTACTCATGATGAAGGAAGCCGGGTTGGGCGTCGCTGTCAATGCGAAGACGAGGGTGCAGTTGGAGGTGAGCATCCATTGCCATTGCCTTTCCGTTAATGTCCTTGTTCTTTCTTGCTGCGTCGTCGGCAATGAGCTGTGGTGGCTGCAAAGACCGAAGAAGGGGTCAAGATGAGAGGAGGAAGACGTGCTGACAGATCCGGCCGGAAACGATAACAGGCGCCGACGAGATTAAACTCGGAGAGTCTGCTAGACATACTCTACATCCTGGGCTTCACGCGCGAGGAGCAGGAGGCGTTACTCGCCGGCTAGACCCGAATCGCCAACTCCTCCGATCCATGTCCTTCATGCCAGAGCCGGTGGTTGTAAAGCATAGATAGATAGACAGGGCTGTTGAGACTTCACTGCAAGCTGGGATTGGTCTTTACAGTTTATAGAGTTATAGCTACAACGGAAGATGATACCTCCTTGCATTGTAGAAGAAAAAGGAGTCTCCCTCCGCCTCGCCGTCGCAAAGGCACCTCTCGAAAGAGTTCAGAGGATAGGGGTGGGGATATGTATATCCCGCCTCAAAAGGACTTCGACACAGCAGTATTGCGATATTGCTTGTCTCTATGCCCTCGTCGAGAGTTTGAATCTCGTCGCTCCGGTGGCACTCGCGACCATTGATTTTAGCAGACTTGCATCAGATGGGTAGATACAGAGCAGTACGAGTCTCTTTGTATTCGTACTTATATACCATGACTAGGATCTACGCGTACAAATTTCGCGTGACTCCAAGCCTGGCGGGCACTACCTGAGAGGGATGATAATGCACAATCCATCCACGTAACATACTCAATAGAATGAAGGGATGAAGGATGAAATAACGAACAGAGGAGAGTAGAAGGGAGACACGTCCTTACTTCTACTCCGATGAAAGTCAGGAAAGTGAAGAGCGTCGCGTCCTCCTCCGCAGCCGGTGCACTGCAGATCCAATGCACGATAAAATGTCCAGACAACAGCAAGCAATCCAGAAAAACTGGCCCTCCCATCCACAGCTCAAGTAAACATCCTCCACCAATCACTCCTCCGTCTCTCCAAAGAACAACGCACCCTCAGCATCCTCCACAAAAGCCTTCTGCTTCGTCAACGCCCTCCCCGTCTTCGACTCACCCAACACAACCTTCCCCTTCCTCTTCTCAATTCTCTCAGCGTCAACGTAGTCCTTCAATTCTTCAACGCTCTCTTTTCCCGCGGACGGAGAAGGCGATCCTAAAATGTCGGTGTCAAAATAACTCATGCATCGAGTCCGCTTCGGTCGTTTGTCTTTCCTGTATGGAGTCACGTCCGGGCTGAGCTGAGGAATAACGTCGTCGTCGGGTTTGATGTCGAAGGTCGATCCAGTTGGGGGAAGTGCTGTGAGGTGGGGCGAGGTGATGCCGTCAGGAAATCTCTGCTTTTTCTTGCGGCAGGGTGGCTGGCTTAAGAGACCGTGGGGCGTGGACGGAGGGTGGAAAGGAGAGGCGGACTTTGGGGCTGGGGTGGAGGACTCTCGCTGTGGGATGATGGGGAGTTTTAGACGGGATAGAGGGGTAGAGATGTAGCCTGCTAATGGGGAATGTCTTTCGACGTCTGCGATTCCGTTTGCAGTGGATGTGGCGGGGGATTGGTGCACAGGCGACTTGTTCTCTTTATTGCTCTCCGTTCTTGAAAGATGTTCCATGTCCTTTGGGTTGTGAGGGTCCAGAGTCTCTGAAGAGTGACCTGCAAGTCTAGGTTTTGTAGACACCGGACTTCCCGAGGAAGCAAGTTGGCTCTGAGATACAGGGATGCGTGAAACCTTCGAATTTGGGGATGTCCGCTGGCAGGGTGTCGTAGGCATCTGAAGCGAAGTCCGGGCCTCTCGGAAGATCGCTGCCATCTTCGTGCTGCGGCTTTGACTCGGCACTGAGCGTGCAAGCGAAGGTGTGTACACTCGTCTCCTTCCAACGTTGGACTTATGATGACTCGGCGTCTTGGGTTCTTCTGCAGGAACGTTTCTTTGCTCTGAGTGTCCATCCTCGTAGGTCGGTGCCAGGGCGGGCAAAGTTGGGTATGTTACTCTCGGTGAATGGCATGATTGCGGATCTGCTGGAATTGAGGAAACAAGACGAACAGTCAGCAGCCTGTTTGGAGATACTCCAGGCGTATGGTTCTCGAAGCAAGGGAAGACATACCTGAAGTGTGGGGTTGATCTCGCAAAGGGCGGTCCTGGGTGTTCACACCTAACGGCATGACGTACAAGTACTACTGCAGATCGCATCAGTCCTCATGTCAGCTTTCGTTGCCGAGATGCACGCATATGCGACCAAATCATCTGGCGCACGGAAGGTGGATCAACCTCTTCCAGAATCAACGATCTTCCTAAAGCGCCTACCTCCTTTCAGATTTCCTAATCGATGACACTGCGTCCTGAAGCTGAGAGTACGGTGTTGACTGGTAGGTAGGTGGACGAAAGCTCGCTCGTTATGGGCGTCTTAAGGCTCTGATATCTCAAGTGTACGAAGTGCTAGAATAGTCAAGAGGAAATGGCTGAAATGTAAGGTGTGGGCCTTGGGCAAGATGTATTAAGCACGGCGCTGGACGACAATAATAACGACGTAAAGGGTAAGATGTCTAGTCTAGGAAAGAGTAGATGGAGGAGAACACAGGCGCGCCTGCACCTATTCGTTGCTTCGTACGACATTTGTTACGGTCTCTAAACTGGCTGATGCGCTCATCAAGTCCTTTGCGCATAAACTTTGGGGTGTCGCTGAAGAAAGATGTACAGCAATATGCAAGAATGCAGTCTCACATGAGATGGGGAAGTGGAGAGGAAGTATGTCATTATCAAAGCGAGTAGTCGGCGCTCTTCAATGTATACTACCTTTGTACATACTTGAGCATCACGTGGTTCTGTATATTACAATATCAAAGGCGCCTAAGGTAATATACTGATGATCGATCAAGGCTCAAGGTGAAACGAAAGCTTGGCAACCGAACCATGTCACATCTCATCCAATCACCACGTTTCCGTCAAGATGAAGCCTCTCCGTCGTTCCCGCGAGCCGATATCCACTTCTTATCACGGCTTCCACCTGACTGATATGTCAACTGTCAACCCGGTCGACATCCCGGCCAAGCATGGGAACCTTGACTGAATCGACACCAGTGTTTCACTCGTCCAAATTAAATGTAATAATATTGATATTATCGTGACAGGTACTTTGATACCTTACCGAACTGCGATCGAGTCATGTGGCAGCCACTGCAGGCTAGAGAGCGCGACTGGGGACTGCAGACTGCAGTAAGTACCTTAATTTGCTGCTTCTCTTCCTTCTAGCATCTCCACCGGTTGTACCGAGAGAGAGGTCGCTGATTAGTGCTGATTAGTCCCCGCTCCAGTGAGAGACCACCGCATTTTCACCAACTACAGTTCCTCTTTTTTCTTCGCGCTCTTTTTTGCCTTCAATTGTACATTTGTACCGCCGTCGAGCTTGAAGCTCTGTACACGACTTGACCTCTCTTGACCGGCCATATCGCAATCTCACTGCCGTTCTCTTCGAATGTTACATGTTGCGTTCCGACTACGATACAGGGTACCTTGACGCTTCCTGCACCGAAGCGAAAGGTTTGAGATCGGGACTCCGATACACGACTCATAGAGTTTGCGACAGTGGGGTCAGAACCGGGTATCAGATATTCCATGTGCGACATTACTCGTCTGAGCATTGGAGTCAATAAGTTGGACGGCGTTGGCAATACATTGGCGGGCTCCAGCAAAATCGGATACTCGATAGATTGTATGTAGTATTTCTTCTACGTCTCAACATGCTTGGTCAGAGCTTTGGGCAGTCATCGCGGGATATGAGACGTCAGTCGTGCATGTCTGGGTCCCAGAGCCATTCTAATCTCAATGCGGAAACTTGGGCGGGCTCTTGATGATTCATTCATCTTCCGGCGGCGGTGACTATAGCCAATTCACACCTACCTCAACCCCTTTCACTCCTCAGTAGGATCATCTTTTGCAGCACTGATTGTTCTAATCTTCTTCAGTGCGGCATTCATTTAGAAGTGCCCGACAGTACGCTTTTATTGTTCAGCATCCAGGTCATCGAACCGCATAGTTTTACGAGCTGGCATCGTCCTCCAGTACGACTTTCCAACCACGAGCTCAGGCCTCCCATGCTTAGACGTCATCGATACTTCGATCTGGAAATCTTGAAGATCCGGTAGAGCCGAACCCGTACTTTCTTGTCTCTCTTTTAGAACAACTTTTAGACCTCATTTACCTCGATCCAAGGTGTTTCGCTCTTTCCGTCATTTAGCTACTTACCAGTCTACACTCTCCAATCACATCTAGCTACAGGACAAGCGCCGTCAAATAATCGCCGAAAGTCACTGCGGGAAGTACGGATACTCGCAGAAGCGAAGCGGATCTACGAGAGTTTCCCCCAAGATTATGACAATTCTTTCGGCACATCGGCAATTAAGAAACAGCGAGTCTCACCAGTCACTAAATACTAGAGCTTGAGTAAGGCGAGCCATCAATATCAGACTAGGCACCGAGGCGGTCAGATGAGTCAGGCACCCCATGGGCCTGAAGAGCCTACCGGTGGCCAAAAAAGCACAGAGGAGAGTAACATCCAGCGAGAAGGCGGCTCTCTCAAACGGGCAAAGATAAGCTCGGAGGCAGGGCCGCAACTAGAGCAATCTCGTCAATCGCGAGGAACTCAGGCCGGTCGTTCGGCCGGCTCGACGTTGATTCCGTCTAGCAGTCGGCTATCATCGGGTTCGAACCATAATGACCGGCATCAGTATTCTCAAGGGCTGCGAGAAGTACCCACATCAGCAGCACTGATAGGTCCTGGTGCAGGTCCAGGAGCTATTGGAGCAGCCATCTCGAAACCAGCGCCAATGCCTCAATGGCCTCTGAGAGAAGACAATGGCGCCTCGCGGAGAAGGACCAACAGTCCGACAGGTGAGCGAAGGAGCGGAAAGGGTTCACCTCCTCACCGACCACCTCGCCCAAGCAATGTACCACCATTGGTTGATCCCCCAAAGGTAAAGATTCACACTCCAGCGTATCCGCCACAGCAACCACCGCAATCCCAGGTACGTCAGCTCCCATACTGGGAAAACGGCTCTCAAAGGCAACCGACTCAAAAACATAGCCCTCCTAATAGCTCTGGTACATCCGGAGGTCCGGGCGGATCCCTGGCGTCTTCTTCGGTTGGTAGAGCACCGAGTATCCTTAGTTCTGCCGCTCCAATAGCTCCACCTCCGGTTCGGCGGAGCGCCAATTTAGGGCCTCCTCCATCAGCACGACGAGGTGCTGCATCATATTACTTGCAGGCCTCCTATGTCTCGCCCATCCCGGAAGAGCTACCCGAGACCGGGCATAGATCTCAAGGCTCTTACGCATCGAGTCATGCCATCCCTTCAAGTTGGGGCTCCGGTCCCCCGGACTTGTATATAGGGAAAGAACCGGGTGAAGAGGAGGAAGAGGGAGATCTGTCCGGCGGGGACGATGGGCGGGAATCGAATGGTGGAGATCATGATGAAGCGAGTGGTCTCGTCAGGCAAGCTAGTTTAGGCAAGAAACATAAGCCTGCTCTTACAACCATCAGAAGCTCAGAAATGCTCAGAAAGGGTAGAGTTCCTTCACAAACACAGCCTGCCACAATTGGCGATCAGCCTAGGAAAGCTGACAACAGCAAAGCAAATATGATGACGCAAGCCGCAGGCACAACCAAAACAGGAAATTTACAAGGTCGCAAACAACTTGCAGAGCAGGCCCTAAGCGGAGGCACTGGACTTCTAGATTCATCCTCTTCGTCGGATGAATCTTTATTGAAGACGTCAAATGCAATCACGACTGGTGCAGCAGCAAACACACCAACGCCGGGCGCCATATCACCAATGGCACCACCAATCGACCCCAGGATTGGTCAAATTCTTGGAGGTCTGGAGAAGGGCGGCGCGCTCGATTCTCGAGGTGCTGGCATGACTCTTCCCAACAGCACACCCTCAACGAAGAGAGACTTTCCTGGGCTACAACGGCATCCGAAGCTGGGTTTCTATACTGTTCGGGAATCAGATGCAAGGAATAGCTTGACGAGTCTTCCGGATCTAATCAGACGTGCGACACGTCTGGCATCTGTATTGGATCGCGGCAGGACTGCTAGTAGGCTCGAGTTAGACACAGATGAAAGCGGCGATGGAACAGAGAAAATTTCTTCTCGTAAGTCACCTAAATGACCATTTCCAAGTCGAATCTCTGATAGTTCTCTAGCCATTGGTCGTCGGCGGTCAGGTTCTATTTCCGACATTCTTGCATCGTTTCCCTCACCTGGTCTTGCTACTCCTACTGGCGAGCGTCCTTCTCCTCGCTGGCCTGCTCATTTTACCAGATCTGGTCTTGCTCGAGGCAAGACTGTCTCTTCACTCGACTCTCCATCGACCGAAAACCCTGAACGACGCCGTCGAAGATGTTGTGGCATGGCCACGTGGGTCTTCATCCTTCTCTGCATTATTGTCGTTCTTCTTATAGCAGCTGCTGTCGTTATACCTGTCACATTGGTTGTCCTGCCACGACAACATAATGCAGCAAATCCGGGCAGCGCTGAGGTCAATAGCCTGGCGTCTTGCCAAAGGAGCCTTCCCTGCGCCAACGGGGGGACGAACGTCTTCAACTCCAACTCCTGCAGATGTGTTTGCGCCGATGGCTACGCTGGTGACCAATGCATGATCATTGCTGACAATAGCTGCGTTACGACTAACGTCAACGGCAATGACGCAGAAATAAAGAACGCGACGCTTGGCAGCAGCATACCAAGACTGTTGCAAGCTGCACAGAGCAATTTCAGTATCCCACTGAACTCATCTACGTTGTTGTCCCTCTTTGGCGTAACAAGCTTGTCTTGCACTTCTGAGAATGCCCTCGTTACGTTTGACGGTCGATCGCAACGCCGAAATGTTCCAATTCTCTTGACCTACCCGTTCGATGACCGCCTCCGCCCTACATCAACAAATACCATGATGACCCACATATTAAACCCCAGATCAACCTCAATGATCGATGCTGCGGCCCAGTCTGCAGATATATCCGCTCCAAGCCTGCTCTCGGATGAAGCCACCAGCAGCAATGGCATCGTCTTCGCGGCTCCCGTCGGAACGGCGGCTCCCTCCCAAACAGCGACTTCTTCTTCATCCGCAGCATCAGCATCATCTACCACAGGCGCCATGATTGACGACCGAACGCTCGACTTTGCCAGAATCAGCGTACTCTACATATTTCAAGAAACGACACTCAACACAGCCGTGCAGGCACAGGAGAAGATCCAAGCTTTTCTGGCCAATTACAGCAAGACCAGCCTTAACGCCAGCGGGTCGATCACGATCGATTTTGGAAATCTTAGTATCGATTTAGGAAATGGGACGCTCATTGGTGGGAAGGGTAAAAGATGAATCCCAAGATAACGCCTTTCGGAAGAACCGACGGACTACCTGAACGAGCTGTGTCGTGAACAGTGAGGTCCCAAAATCTCTTTCGTATGCATATGGGATCTACCTGTTATGTGCATACTGTTTCTCTTCTACTCTGTTTGTTGTTCTTTTTGGCATTGTTTGCGGAATACCATCTACAGCGAACGACTACGGCGAGGAATTTTTGTCAAGTATATTGCCATTGCCATTATTACCCCTTAACTTGTGTTGGGTCGATTCGATTCGATTCCTTTCTGTACGTGTACATATTATTACGGGCATGGAAGGTGTGGTATGTGTATGTGTATATGTATATATATATATATTATATATACCCCGAACTCGGGATTGCCAGATGCCGTTTTCGTTTTCGGAAGGGAGCATGGCCGCTTTAACCAGGAGCATGAGAGCGCAGTCTCAGGAGGGGAGCAGGGGGAGCACGAAGGGAGCACGAGGGAGCACGCCGCTGCCTTGGGCTCGGCTTGAGCTGCCTGCGTCATTTTTAAACCCGTTACCCCCGCCTGCTGCCTAGACTCAGCCCCTGACCAGAGGCCTTCCTTTGGCTGGCGGCAGCGGCAGCGTCCACATCAGCGACCGCTCGACTAAGAAGGAGAGACTGAACCCAACGGCGATAACGACAAGAAAAGACGCCTTTGCTACGTTCTACGAAGAAGCGGTCTCTGTCTATCACTGGGGAGAAGCCTCGAGTGAGACGTTGAATCAAACATCACCGCTTTTCGTCACAGAAGCACTAGCACGGCACACCTTGGCAAATGTCTATCACCCTGTTATTAACAGCAAGATATAAATTTATTTCTTTACTTATTTACTCAGTTTTAAGCATTTTTAAATACACTAACACCCTCTTAAAACAATACTGAAGCTGAACTGTGAGAAAGTATTAAAACTAGATATTTTAAATTTTACAGTAAAAGTATATTTATATCAATAAGAGAAAGAGTAACTCTAATTTATTATATGTTAGTTATGAAAATTTGATAAACTTAAAGAAAGATATAAAGTTATTAAAAGATCAGAGTTAAAATAAACATCTTACATTATGTAAGTTACTAAAATAATATTTAGCTAGGTTTTATGTATACTGAAATCTGTTAAAATTTGTGCAGTTCTGTGTTAAATCATTAAGGTTCTGTTTTGTGCTATGTGATCTTAATACACATTAAACTCAGCTAGATATTATTCTAGTAACTTAAGTAATGTAAGACATTCATTCTGACTTTAATACATTTAATAGATTATAAACTCAGCACTATACATTTAAAACATTTCTTTTATTTTTATTCTAACATTTTAGAGTTTTGAGAAGGCAGTGAACATTTTGACATTGACAAATTCTGATTGCTAGTCATTTCATAGACTATTTGCTGCTTATTAATAATTTAGCTTGTACAAAGAAGTTAATTTTAGTTCAGTAGGTGTTGAGCACTTGTTAAATCATCTCTTTGCACACTCTTTTTCTTTAAAGTATGAAAATCAACAGTTCTCTTCTTAACCGTCTATTATAAAAGTGCTCAACTCTTTTTTGCAAATGTATGTGCTCAGGTGTTCAACAGTAATCAAATTGAATACTGAAGTTGATCTGCAAAACTGTGAGTTGTATATCTGGTCTAGATTCTCATTACTGACTCAGATCAGGTAAACAGCATGGTTCTTCTGACAAGGCTTCAGAGCTCATTCATAAAAGTCAGCACTTGCAAAAGCAGCAACTGCACAAACAGATATTATTAATGTTGTTAAATGAAATCAAACTACAGCAAGGTGATCAACTTCTGTCATCATCTTTCAGCAAAACACTGAGAGCAGACATAAGTTATCATTAACTATTATCTTTGCTGACAGCTGATATGAGCTTTAGTCTCTTAATCATTTTACTGCTTTCATTCACATTAGTATTGAAGATTGAAAGTGAAAAGCTAAGCTGACAATTGAGAACATTCAGCCTCAATCACAAGTGTTTGTATATAATGTTTAGTTTGTATTTTACAGATAAATAGCAGTATAGTAATCATAGTCAATAAATTAATTACTAAAGTTTATAAATGTGTAATGTACATCTTTTATATATATATACAGAAATGAGAAACTTAAGTAAATAAGAAGTAGCTGAGGTAAAGTCTTATTGTATAAAGTTAATTTTCTAGCTTTAGTCTCTGATATAAAGACTGCTAAAATAAAGATAAGAAGAATGTTTTAAGTATATAGTGTTAAGCTTATAATCTGTTAAATATATTAAATGACAGTATTAAGAGTGAAAATAAGACAATAAAGTTAGTACTTCTTAAAGCTGAGAAAGAGATTTAAAGCTTAAGGTAAAAGTAATAGTCATATTTATTATTATAATCAGCTTTAAGAAAATACTGTATAAAGATACAAATTTGCTTTACATTTACTGCTGCTTAAACACTGCTCACTCTGCTCAGTCACTGCTTAGCTACATTGTCATTCTTTTTTCTTATCATTCAATTATGCTTCACTCAGAACCCTTTATCATTCTGTTATGTTAATCTTGTTAACTTTAGATAACTATACTAAGAGAGCTTGTTTTGGCTTCTAGGGGTTGTAAACTGAACCCTCATAAAGATAGAGTAAAAATATATTTTATAGCTTTATTATATATAATACTAACTGATAAAATATTAAAAATACTCAGAAAAAGATGCAGCTTGCATGAATTGAACAAGCAACCTTTAAATCTTCAGTCTAACACTAAAGAACAAAGTCAGAATTGCGGTTGGGTTTGAGTTTAAAGTCGTGTACGCACCTCTCCCAATTTGAGGGGGGGGGAGAGGAAGGGGAGAGGGGGGAGCTAAAGCTGCTGCCTCTGAGGTAGTCGTATTTTAGATTAATTTATAGAATGTGTATAACTGATATTAATTACTTAAATGCTTCTGAACAAATGTTAGTATAAATATGCTAAAGCTTAAGATACAAATTACAGTCAAAGTAAAATTGTTCTGAGCTGCTTTGGCGGTTGAGCGAGGACATTTCGAATGGAGCCGCTTGGGTTCCATCTCAGGGACTACCTTAGGGCTCATTTGACGTTAACGCTCGCTCACACCGAAGGTCTTTCACTTGACGTTTGCATATGGATGCATTAGGTCTTGTAGGATGTAGTGGCGCATCACCCAATACCTCAATTACGATCGATAGCAGGTGTTCTGCTCCGTATTGCATGACTAGGTAAGACAGCATCCGGGAGGTCTCCGAAATCAGGCATCATTCAATCAACCCTGATTTAAAGCGCATCCTCACCTCCACATCCCCTTCCTTCAAGTCGAGACATTTCTTCTGACTAGGTCTCATGTACTTTTCGATTGAATCTCATGAGCTATCCCCGAGCGGCGATGCAGAAGCAGCAGTTGAAGCGTTCTGTTGTGGCAAGAAAAAGCGCTCCGAAATCGAGGCTCGGTTGCGTGACCTGCAAGTAAGCCCCATCTGATATGTACCTCGTACCTACCTCCATCGCCGGTCGAGCGCAACTTGGCAGCGTCAACCTGCTTCGCCGCCATTGACAATCTTCCTGACGCAGGATCCGTCACGTCAAGTGTGACGAGACTCAGCCGGGATGTAGACAATGCCTGAGCACTGGTCGCGAGTGCGATGGCTACCTCGACAAGAGTCATAACGTCAATGCTACAAGTCCGACATACACACCCGGCCCACTTGCATTGAGTATACAGGGCATTGCATTCCCTGGAGATAGCTTGGAACGTCGGTCATTCGATTTCTTTCGTTCTCGAACCAGCCCGGGCATCTCGGGCTACTTTGAGTCCTCGTTGTGGACTCGTTTGATACTACAAGCCAGCCACAGCGAACCCGCCGTACGATATGCAGTAACTGCTCTGGGTGCGCTACATGAGAAGATCTCCCTTGGTCGATTAATCAAGCATCCCGATGTAGATGGGACGAATATCGATACGGACTACCCGTTGAGGCAGTACACCAAAGCCCTCGGCTGCCTTCGCAACCTTCTGTCCACGAATGGGGAACAATCGCTGGAGCTTGCCCTGATATGTTCTCTGATCTATATCTGTTTTGAGATTCTGCAAAAGAATTATATCCTTGCGCTCACGCATCTGCAGAACTCATTAAGGGTTCTGTGTTGGCAATCCAGGGGAACACCATCGTCCACAGCAGCTACCGTCACCATACCTCTGCCAAGTTCCAGACCAATCGATCATGATCTTACACAGGCATTTGTTCGCCTTGATGTACAAGCTTCATTATACTTAGGCATGCGGTTACCCGGCATGGTCATGGCACAATCAAGCTTCGACATGCCGACGCAATTTGCCAACATCAGCGAAGCAAGAGATTGTCTAGACAGAGAAACCAATCGCCTTTAGATATCGTACACCAGATGCAATTCCCGTTACCGCGATAGCGGAGGTGCATGGTTTCAGCGAACGTTCTCACAAGTGGAGAAAGTCGTTTACGGCTCTCCTCAATCGTCCAGGTATGAAGATGAATTGTCGAGAGCAGCAAGGGATCAACGTACTCCTGATCCAGCAGAAAGTCAACACCGTTACGATAGCTATGTGTCTTTATGCCGAAGAGACCATTTTCGATGAGTTCGATGCCGTGTTTGATGAGATAGTCACACTTGCCGGCTATGTCCTTCACCGCGTCAGTTCAGTTGACTCGGAAATATTCACATTTTGCCTTGATACGGGTATCGTGCCGCCACTGTACTTCACAGCGATGAAATGCCGCTGCCCTTGCATTCGCCAGCGAGCCATCTCACTCCTTTATTCAATGCCTTGTCAGGAGGGTGTGTGGAACGGCGTTGTGATGGCTAAGATCGCAGAACGGCTGAAGGCCATCGAGGAGGATGTCCTTATCGAGTCCAGCTCAAAATCTGACCGTGTGCCTGAGTTCTGGCGCGTTCATAGCGCCGATATCGATATCGACCTGGAACAACAGCGTGCGAAGGTCATGTTCCGGCAACGTCTGAATGGCATGGATGGAGAATGGGACGACCGAGAAGAGTTGGTGACTTGGTGAAGGGCCTGCCCAGAGCTGCACAGATCTGTTAAATTCAGTCTGTGTAACCAAGCACTGTCCATTACGCAAGCCTCGTTACAATCAATCAGCTACTTCAAGATCGGTCTGAAAACATCTAATTCAAACTAGCGGATTGCTCAACCTGCCATTGTGACCGATTGCAGCCCGTACACAAAGATGTTTTACGGTGTGATGATGGGAGTGGTTGTGTTATAATCAGTCGATCAAGGCTATCCTCGCTGTTTCAATCTTTCAGAAGTGAGTGTTTCGTGGACAGAGCTTTTCAGTGTATTTGTCTGATAAGGGTTCTATACTTCAATTCTAACAGCAGCTTTATTAAGTTGGATTGGCTAAGAAAGCTACAACACCGCCATAGAGGCCTCATTTACCCCTTCTTTATGTTCAACGCCCTGTCCAAGCTTCTTCACAAGACTAGCCCTGAATGCGCGAAGTTCCACGCTGACAACGTTTTCGTGTAGGTCAGTGTGGAATATGAAATCGTCAACAGCGTTATTTCCGTACATCGGCTCATCGACACTCGACCAAGTACTACAGTCCTCGCTGAATATCTCCCTACGGTGATTAGCATCTGATTCGCTCTTGTCTGCAACTTGAAACACGGCCCTAAATGCGTGTTTGTCGGTCGGCTCTGCATTCGAAGCAGGCGACGTCAGCTCCGTGGGATAGACTCTCACTCGGCCTACAGGCCTCCCGCCGCCAGTGGCATCGGCTAGGCTTTTAAACGTATCAAGGACATCCGTACCGTTGCTGATCCAGGCGTCGATGGCAAGACCCGGTCCATCATCCGTGATCAGCGACAGAGACGAGTTGATCGCCGTAGTCGACGCATAGATGCCCGCAAAGGCATTCGCAGCCTGCTCTTTGCTGACTTGCTCGAGAACCGGGAGGAATGTCTCCATCAGCATCTCGGCAAGGATGTCGACGAGTGAGTTATTATACCCCGCGGTAAGGATGGTGAAGGCGACATCGTAGTTCGGAATGAGTACGATGAGTGAGCCGTAGGAGCCTACGCTGCCGGTTTTGGTGTAGAGGTCGACGACTCGATGATTCAAAGGGTTGAGCTTTGCGCGCCTGATCTCCCATGTGGCGCCGACGGAGAGTTCGAGAGAGGCTGTATGGGCGACTGGCTTGAGCCAACGTCTGGTTTGAGCTGATGTTAACCGAGAGTTCTGAATGATCGACCGGGCGAGGTTGGAGAGGTCTCTTGTGGTGGAATACATTCCGCCGGCTCTGCGAGAGCGATTAGTCAACTTTGCCTTCGTCCAGAGTTGGTAATACACACGGTCCCTCGTCACCAAGCTCCATTGCCCAGCCATTGTCGCCCTCAGGAATGATACCCCACGAATCATTCGATGGTTTGGAGACACTGGTGCGGCTCATATTGAGCGGCTTAAGAATTGCGCTTTGCAAGACCATCTCGTATGGCTGTTTCGTGATGTTTTCCAAAACATATCCGAGGATTCGGAAGGCCGCGTTCGAATAGATTGGCGTGGAAAATGGCGCAAAGACGGGATGGCGAGCCGTGAAACCTTTGAAGAAAGCTACCAAAGTCTTAGTAGCTGCCTGGAAGCTATATCTTTGACTGAGATGGCCTACCTTCCTTTGAGCATGGTTGCTGTTCCTCGTTGCCAGCACAGGCTGGCACCTCCGAGGCAACCAATGCTGGAAGTCCATGCTGGGTCCAAGGGAAGCTCTGAGTTGCAAGATCGGCAAGGTTGACTGAAGATTACCATTTGTGAGTTCTCCGGAAGAACCCCAAAGTGCAGACGTAATGGAGAAAGGCTCACAGTCTCGCCCGATGCCAGCCATATGACTGGCCAAAGCCTCTATCGTGACTTCATCCCACTGAACGTTCTGGACTTCGTCTAGTTCATCTGTTGTCATCAATTCGGGGATATATGCAGAGATCCGATCGTCAAAGCGGATTCTTCCACCTTGCAAGAGCAACGCATATACCGTCAGAAGCTTGGACACGCTGCCGATTCGGAAGACGGTGTCTGCAGTGACATTCGTCGTACCTCCAGCGGCAACGTCGAGCAGCCGCGCTGTGTGGTGGTATTCAAAAATCGGAGTGGACTCGTGAACGGAGAAGATGCTCGTCGAAAACGATGTTGCATCCAGGGTGTCATTCGCAAATGCGCTTCCCCCAACATGGAGAGCCTGCTCCACGGATGAGGAGAGAAGTTCGGCGGCAGAGCGGCTGACTTCATTCGTGGTGAGGTTTCGAGGTTTGGGAAAATTGGGTCCGAGAAGTGGACAATATCTTACCCCTAATGAAGGCGGAATGAGGGTGAAGAGGAATAGTGTTGACGAGAGCATCGCTGACACTGTTCCTAACGATACTCTTCTTACGGTCTCTGCTGGATAGGCCAAAGCAGATGCCAGACGGACTTTCTGCAGGATTTATGTACTCGCGAAGCTGCGGTACTTCACATGTCAGAGATGAGCATGTATCTGAAGGGAACGCCGAGGGCGTCGTCAGCCTGCACAGAATGTCTGTGTGGATGCAATACGAAGCAGCCAATAATACATCATCATCCACATGGCAGCGTGAAGACCCAAGCTCCTCTGAAGAAGAAAAAAAGCCACATCAAAAATCAAAGTACATTTCCATATCTCGAGCGTCATACCCGATCGCGTTCCGTATCCCTCGCCATAAACTCCCACTGGCTGTGTCGTATTGCCTAAAGCTAGCCAGATGAGGTATCACTAGCTAACTTACCGCATTATTTGCTGACTGACTACAACACAGCGCGTAGTACGAATACTTGGTAGAGTCTGGAATTTATCGGCCGTGTAGAGTAGATGCGAATTGGTCTTGGATCTTTTTATCGCTGCGCACAGTGGATGTCATTGACAGGTCTAATCCACTACTAAGTTCGTCATTTACAACACATGATTGCGATGGGGTCGGCATCTTTCACGCACACTTCGCGAACCCCGAAACAGAGGGAATCTTGTCACAAGATCCATGTATCATAGAACATGCCGTGTGCTGTTTTTATTATGTATTTCAGCATAAGTTCTTTTCCAGTATATGGGATGTAGGCTGAGTCGTGTCATTGCCGCTTGGCGGAAGGGGAATAGGCATGGGGATGGGGATAGGGATAGGGATACTGTGACGTCTCTGGAGAAGGAGTGGTTCCAGGAGGGTTGGGACGAATTGCATAATAATTACACAAGAGCCAAAGATGGCAGATCTGCGACCTGACTTGCTTGTGGTGTGGTGCCGTCCGTTGATTTAAACTGCTAAGCTTGAAGCCAACATTATTACACGATCTCATCGGTATCAGAGAAAGGCAATGTCCGAAGTACACCGCATGAGTACCTGTAGGGGTCTCCCCCATTCTCCTTCTAGATGGAGACCGGACTACGACATTCTAATTTTGATTTCCGATCGACGTGTAGTCCGTAGATCGAAAGACGGGATGGGCGAACAGGTCATCGACGTGCGTGCGTGAAAGGGTGCTCCACACAAGCGAAACGAAACGAAACATTGGGTGTCCTCGTTCGATGGTATGTATGTGACCGGTCTTGGGCCACCGTTCTTGCGAGAGAGAGATGGCCCGCGAGTCCGGCTGGAGACGTCGGCTGCTGCGTACGAGTACTGATCTCGAGGATCGCAGGTGATCTTCGGAGCCTTGTGTCCGTTTTTAGGGCGGGGACGGGAAAGGGTACGGCAGGGCTGGATGCTGTTGGATTCTGTATATTCCTTGGGGGACTGGATTAGGCGGCGGGAGATTTAAATAGGCGGGAGATTTAAATAGGCGGCGGGAGATTTAGCTAGGCGGCGGGAGATTTAGACAGGAGATGTTAGGCGCCTGCATAGGTGAGTACAAATTGATTGGGCGAGTGCAATTTGCACTTGCAACTTACCATTCTGTCGTCATGTAGGAAGTACACCAGAGCACCAGCAACGCTGGCTAGACCGGCAGAAGATCGGGTGCACAATCCTTCCTCGTGGTCAGGTCCATCCTCTGCGGATCTTGGCGGCAGTAGAGATCATAGCAGGACGACGATTTGGATTTGCACAGTTACATTGGAGCTATTTAACCATGCATACGAAGACACAAGTAATCGAAAGCGCCATTCGCCGCCCTCCTTTGCCAGTGGACCCTGATATTGACCGTATGATCGCTGATACATAATCAACCAAGGATTATTGATCATCCAAATAGCAACGTGCCGCCATCTCCAGCCCCCGACTTCGCAAGCCGCTGCTGTGTCAGGATCCCACGCACTCTCCTCATCCTCTCCTCCACGACCCGCTCTTCCTGCATCCACCGTCCTTCTCCCTCCCCATTATCCTTCGTACCCATTCCAAACCACCCACTTTTCCCTCGGTTCGCCTGCCGTTCTTTGTTCTCGGCAACGACGAGCTTGCCGACCATCTTCCGCCAATTGTCCATCCCGACGTCTAGGCACTCTTGGCACCTCTTCCTGCCTTCGAGATCGGTGTTGGGGTCCGCGAACGTCGTCTCGGCGGTATCGACAGCTTCGCGCGTCCAGCCGAGTCCATCGTCTCGGGATGAAGGGGAGGAGGCGAATAGGATTTCGCCTACGTTAGCCATGATGCCTGCTTCTTCGCAGATCTCCTTCGCATCGCGTTTTGGCGATTCGTTGCCAGATGGTGGTTCAGGCGGATAGGGTGGCGTGACGATGAGGGAGCGCAGGAGGGATGTGATGGTGGAAAAGAGCGAGGGTTGCACGTCATCTTCGCCTGTTGTGGAAAAGCGAAGTATTGGTGGAGGAGAGTCGGGTAGGGAGCGGCGGGCGCGAAGGACCGAGAGAAGGATTGGGAGGGCGGTGGACAGGTTGGCGTTTCGTGCGTGATGGATGGCAAGGGAAGTGGTTGCGAGGAGTATGTTCGATGTCACGGAGCTAGCTTTGTCGACGTTGATCACCCCTGTCTTTGTATCGACGACGTTGTCGACTCCCGTTGGAAGAGAGCCCATAGCAATATCCAAACCCCAGTCGTACATTTCTTCCGCACTTTCGGGCAGACCTTTGAAGTCAAGCCAGTCTGCGTAGGCAAGCGCAGCGTCAAGACGTTGCCGCGTGCTGAAGCCGGCAGTGGTGAGAATCTTCATGTAGAAAGTCTCTGGAGCTTCGAAGGCTGGAGAGCAATTCTCTTCCAGAGGTGCGGAAGAGGCGCCTACAGGGACAGGCTTTGGGCGTGGATTCGAAGGGCCAATCACTACCTCGGAAGGAAATGAAATTCCTCGAGTGTTGTCCGACAGCCAGCCGTCAAGATGCTCTGCTGCTCTTGCAGCCCCCATCAAAGCTTCGTAGTAACCTCTTCGCCATGGCTCACTTTTGCCGCTTATATCTAAACCCGTTTTACCTACACCAGCAACTAATATACCTCCTTCATCTATTTCCTTGAGTCCAACGCCATCTTTTGAAGGGTCTTCTAGCCTTCCTATCAAGTGTCGATAATTACCCCCAGCGATCGCCCAGTCAGTCATCCCTTCCTCGCTTGCGCCGGCCAATTCTTGACCTTTTGCAGAGCGCCAGGTTGTCCTGCTCTTCCACGTCCATTCCCTTGGACTTGGGAACTTGCGCTCAAGTCTTTCCTCTCGTATGCCGAACCCTATCACGAAAAGGAGAGCTATGCCCGCCCAACCGTAGGCTGTCCACTTTGACGCTAGCCATACTTGTTCTTTGATATACTTCTTCCGTTCTGTTGTGAGTAATCGTGAGAGCTGAAATTGGAAGTTGATGCCATTGCGCACTCTGAGCGGTCGTAGGCCGGTGGGGGTATAAAGGAAGGGGAGCTGCGGGCGTGGAGAGGCGGGGGAGATAAGGAGGAGCTGAGAGTTGTGGGTGAAGAGCCGAGGTTTTGGGGGGTTGTGACGAATATTGGGAGGTCTGAAGGGCCGTAAAAGAGGCGGTATTCGGAAGATTGATAACCGTTGTGGATACATTGTGCTGTGAGGAATGAGTTTGCATCGCAGAGCGGAGACGATCGTGAAATCGAAGCACCGGCAAGATCCGTCTGCATATCTTCACCGAATGACGAAGTCAAGGGCCGCCGAGTATACATGACCAACTTTGACTGTCTGGACATTTGATCGAGATGACAGAAAGTCTAACGTCAATGGAGCCACAGTCAGAGAGCTCCAGATCCCAGGAGCAGCTCATCTGCGCTCTCGACTCCCTCTTCGAACGGTACCTACACCTCCTCGACCAGTACCAGAGATGGCAGCAACAGCTGTCAAAGGAACTCTCAGAGGTACAGAGCTCATGCTAAGTTTGTTCAAGCAGTCGGAATGATAGCTGATGCATCAGATATGTAGGGCTACTTTTCCCTCGCCCAAGCCAACTTTAAGTCACCCAACCGCATCCGCTACGGCAAGGACTTCTACGATGAACGAATGCAGGCTCCAAGAAGAGTGTACGGCTCAACAATGCTGTTCCCGCGTTCGATGACTAACAACTGCGCAGCACCATAAAGCCTTCCACCACTTCAACTTCAAGCCCTAATTTCTCCATCACCCCCTGGCTACATACAACAAACGCAGCTTCCGACAGCAGCTCGGATACGAATGGTACAGATGCGTCAGCAGCATCCGAAGGAAAGAATGGCGAGAATAATGAAGCAAAGACTGCTTCCAGAACCAAAGCATCCAACCGCGATCCTCTGAATTGGTTCGGCATCCTCGTCCCTCCAGCTTTACGCGTGGCTCAGGCAAGCTTCTCAGATGCAGTCAGATATTCCATACCCGGGATGGCTGGTGTGGAGCTGGAGATGCACGTTGTGGAAGAAGAAATTAGGCGGATACGGCGAGACCTTGGGAAGGGGGAATGATGGTTGTGGAGTCTATGCCGCGTTGATGGCCATGATGAGCTTATGACGATGTTCGGTCTTGGTTGGCAGCAACAAGCTAAGCCATAGCATAGATTGTGGCGGATTCTGGCATTCATCTGTATCGTTATGTAGGAATACCTGTAAAACTCCATAATCTCAGACACCCTTGACAGCCGCCAGCGGACTTGTCACGCACCAAGTTCTCACAGCCTGAAAATCAGTGGTGATGATGCTATGAAATCATCCTCACTACCTCCCCAACAGCGCTTAGGAGCGCCTCGTCCCCTTTTCCAAGCCCATACCCACATATGGTCTCCGTCAATCTTCCCGCGCACATTTGCAACCCTTCCTGGACTTTTTCTATTCTCGCTCTCATCTGCGACCTCTCTATCGAGGCAGATGTCAATATTGGAAGACGGATCCCCAGTCTAGCCTTTGCCCTGTCCGGGATGTTCAGGGAATCCTGCCGCGAAGGCGGAAAAGAGGAGGCCAGGTCAGAGAGATGGTTCAGAGCCAGTAACGTGGCATAAAGGGCGCTGCGGAAGAAATCTGTCGCAGTAGGAAATATGCTGCGGAGTGGCTGAAGGTCGCTTTCATCGAGGCCCTCGCTCTTATGGTAATATTCGTTGTGATAACGGCGTGGTGAAAATTGAAATGAGGAGTCGCGGCTGTGCGGTGGTATGAAGCGTGAAGAACGCGGTCGTGAAGCAGAAGGTGATGTTTGAGGAGTGTTGTGACATGGGAAGCGAGGGTTTCTCTGTCTGCGCAATTCAAGGATAACTGGGGAGTCGGGTTGAAGCATCGTCAAGGGAAAGCTGGCAACGGACTCTTCGAGCTGACAGAGAATCCATGGCAGATGCTTGGCTGTGATTGAGTAGCTAGGCTGCCTCTTCTGAGACAGAATTCCCGGCACGGAATTGGATGATCTGCGATCAATACTCTGCGATCGAGTTCCGGAGCTTAATACTGATGGGGATCTTGGTGGAGTTATCGTTTGGGGTGCATGTATTGTGCGTAATCCGAGAGTCTGTGTTGTGGCTGTTATCGCTGTGACTCCACGTGTCTTTTCTCGACTATGAGCATCTTCTGGGGTTTCAGGTGGTGTATCTGGACTGAATGCCGAGACAAGCTTCGAGTTTCGTTGAGGCGTCGATGGCTTGATCGCTGTGTTTAAAGATCCAGCGTTTGAGCAGCGGCGCGAAATGCTCACCAACTTAGGTCTTCCAGGATTGATAGCTGTGACGGCACTCTGAAGCACCATATCAGTGACAGCCAACGTGCCATCGTGAGAGTCATGTTCGTAAAGAAAAAGACACATACAAGAGACATTCCTGTACCATACGTCTCGTGGGTACTGTGTTCCTTGGCTCGATCCTGTGTATGACTACGCGCAGTCTCCGCAGTGATGTCGGACGGTCCGCTACCGGCCAAGGAGGTCGAAGAGGCATCGTCCACCCAGCTAGTGCAACCCACAGATCTTGAAAGCCAACCAGCTTTACCTGGCAGCAGCTTTGAATCTGACGTCTTCCGAGGTGCGTCACGACAGCGCTTTCGACTTTCCGACAGCCGTTCGCATGGGGAGGTTGGCCGTAGCACTGGTGGATGATTTATTGAAGTTATGACAAGCTGGTACTCCTCGTCGTCAGACAATCTCACAGGACAGCATGGGCTCTTCAAGTTTTTGCGTTCGAAGCCGTCTGTCTGGAGTACGAATGGGGAGTGGGCAGGTGCACTCTTTGCTTCTAGGATGTCCCGGGTGAAGCTACGAACGCTCATTCTCGATGGTGGCCGCATTGGATGTGACAAGTTAGCTCTTGTGTCAGGCCTTATTGATGCGACAGGACTTCGGAAGAGCTTGTCAAAGTCAATTATGGGTTCGGAAGGCAATGGCTTCTCGGCCTTGACATCCCTTCGATCATCGTGATCAGGCGATGAGAATGCAGGTAGGAGTGGTGGGAAGGGACTTTTCGTCCGCTTCACCGAGCGGAATGGGGAGGGATGTGATGGAGGACTTTGAGATGTCGGTGTGCTTCCATGACCAATCTTGACGGCCTTTGAACTTTGTTTGAAAAGGACTGACGCAGAGCGAGTAGGCTGCGTTTGCCGCAGAAATTTAGATATCTTAAGACTAGGACACCTTGTCTCCTGAGATGGCTCCGTAGACCGAAAGTTGGAAGGCGGTCGTTCGAGAAGGTTGGTAGCCTGAGGGCGTCCAATGTCAAGAGGAAGATATGTTGCAGAGCAAAGTTTGTGGTGATACATGCTGTACTCGAAATCAGGCAATTAGAAGACAAAGCACATATGCTTTGCACAACAACAATAGCCTTGCGGTACTGCTTGGGTGAAAGATAACTGTGGAAAAGTTGAGAGCAATGCGAGATAAGATGGAGATGTGAGATGCAACTTTCATATATACACGCGGTATACACCGCGTGTTCCTATGCACGCACAGAAATAGCGAGGGGCTTTGGTCCATTGTGTCTTATCATGAAACACAGGAACTTCTGAGAACACCTTGCAGAAGACACAAAAGTCGTAGGCGTTATTCAGACTGCCCTCACAGGACGTGCCACTGCCCTGCATAGCCCGAGAAGCACTGGTGGATGATATTTTATATCCAAACAATTCACACGGCCCCGTCAGAGACTATGCAAGACCGGTACTGCATGGTGTGCTTAGGTATTTGGTTTGAGGTGCGAACGGCCCCTGCCGTGACAAGTGGACAGAGGAACGATGAAGTAGGGGGCCAGTTCCCTTGAAATAGAGTGAATGCTATCCCTTGGACCATTCGAACCCCTTGCATCACGCTGAGAGAATATGAATGCCACTGTCCACGCGCCAGGTATGGAGGTACCTGCAGAACAGTTGTCAGAGACAGGACGTAGAGTCAATAATGGTCCAGTCATGGTGATCACATTAATAGATCAGAGGAAAGGTATTGGGGGAAGTTAGCCGAGGTTCGACTAGGACTAGGGCCTCCCTGCAAAATATAGAACGATGCAAACAATGCAAACGTTGGTCGCTAGGACCACCTAAGAAAACCCATGTAGGGCATCATCCTTCGCCATGCTCACAGAAAGCTTTATCACCGCCGTACTACCGCCTTCCAGGTCCAAGCCCAACTCGGTAGCCAAAGATGTCGGCATCCACCTCCAAGACTTTCAACCTGTGCCGGCGCTCAAGACTAGCTTCAAGAAAAGCTCGACACCGCCGAATTGCCTCGCCGTGAGCGCATCACACATATTTGCTGCGCAAGCTGAGAAAGCCGTTGTACACGTCTACAGCCGAGAAAAAGGTAACCAGGAAGCTACGGTACCATTCCCGGAGCGAATACATAGCGTTGCGCTTGCTGGAGATACAAACGGCGCCGGAGTACTGGTGCTGGGGACCGAAGAGGGACGAGTTATTCTATGGGAGGTAAATACCCAGCCGTTCTCATACAAAAACAAGTCTCGGATCTCTACTGACGTAGCGTGTAGCTGTGTACTGGCCGGCAAACATCAACTCTTCAATCCCACCTTCAATCGATTACTTCCCTAGCTGTAGACCCAACCTCCAACTTTCTTCTTTCCGGATCCTCAGACTCGAACATCCATATCTGGTCTCTCCCAGGGCTTCTCTCTTTCTCACAGGCCTCGTCCACCGATTCTAGCCAGCCTACCCCTCGCTCACCGCTGCGCAGCCTGTCCAATCACCGTGCAGCGATCACACATCTTGTGATCGGGCATGGAAGCAGCGTAGCCAACATCGCCGTGTCCGCTTCTAGAGACAACACTTGCATAATATGGGATTACCACACCGGTACCCTCCTACGCACCTTCCTCCTTCCATCTACCCCCTTATGTCTCGCCCTTGACCCTGCAGATCGCGCATGCTACGCGGGCTACGAAGATGGGAGCGTCCAGCTCATCGATTTCTTCAAATCACCCACTCTGACAAACACCCTCTACGACTCTGCGCATCAGTCGACGCCTCTGCAAGCATCGCCCCCGGATCGATGGGCGCCGCCTAACGAGAATTTCGGTGCAGCCCTCTGCGTAGCAGTCAACTACGAAGGCAACACCCTCATCACCGGCCACCAAAGCGGAAAGGTCATATCATGGGATATCGCCAAAGGCCGCTACAGCAGCGAACTGTTCGACCTCCCCGCCCCAGTCACGAACCTGCACATACTCCCTCCCACCGGCTTTCCTCATACCCCCGAGCCGAAACTCACCATCCACAACATCGTCAAGCCACGATATGAAGCATCCTTATCTGGCTACGGCCCTGGCGGAGGTGAAAGTGGCGTCGTCCCAGCAAACTACAACTTCACGGCGCAGTTCACCTCACCTCTAGATCTGCCGCGGCTAAGCGCTGACGAACCTCTGACACCACCACCCAGCGAATTCGACACCGCGCTCACACACCCGTCCTTCCCGCCCGCGATGCTCGACGAAGGACTTGCGGAACTCGCGTCTTGGAACCCAGCTACTACTACCAAGTCATCATCAACTATCCCCTCGTTCGACGGCGCCAATGACGATGACGATGCTCAGACCGAGAACGAAGAAATCGCGAAATTAAAGAAAGACGTCACAGAACTGAACAATCTCGTCCAATCACAGCACCGGACGCAGAAGTGGACGTGGGACAAACTGATGGAATTAAACACGTACAGATTTGAGCGGGAGAAAAGAGACCTTGCGGTCGCGGAGAGGAAGAAGAGGAGGAAAGATGGTGGTGATACTGATGACGACGCTCTACGCGATGGAGAGAACGGAGCTGAAATGCTGGACGACGGAACGAGTAGCGAGGAAAGCAATAGAGAGGAGAAGAGTAGTGAGGACGAGATGACTGATACCGATTGAACCGTTTCACGAATCAAAGACACACTCCGGCAACCTGAGGGGGTTTGACCTGGACGGCTGAAATACTCAGGCTGCGTGTACAGCGAAGCGAAGCATGGAGCCAACTCAACTGGCTGGATGACTTGAAGCACTCAAGAGCGCGACATATATCGTCCCGCCGCACGGAGCTAATGGCGCGGAGAGAAAGTGAGAGGCAGTATCAGGGCGAGGAACGGTGGGAGGGAGGAGCGAATAGTAGCCCTCATCGATCGCTGGCTCTCGTTGTTGTGGGAAGGTCAGGTGCGGCGAGGACGATTGCGGAGTCGAAGATCAGATTTTGGGGGTATATGATCAGCCATCTCAGTCCACGAACATGTGCAGTGAGTAAGGCATCTAGTTCGCGAACAAAGTCTCTATCATGTCAAATATGCCATGTACGGTACGCAGCTACACCCACTTAATTACAACATACTCCACCTTGCGATGCACAATGCCGCCATACCCGTAATAATTCATGTCTCATATATGCTTACTCTTTTACTTCAATGCTTCTCTACCTCCAGCATATTCAACCAATTCATGACCATCATCGCCTTGATGAGATTTCCTTTTAGGTCGACATGCCTAGACGCACATCAGTCAGCCAGCTTCCCCAGCAGATCCATGGGACCAGAACGCCTTACACTCCGTCGAATTTATTACTCTGAATACTCATATTCCACGTCCCCAAATGCTCGACCCCTCTCCCCCCGGCCTCCATGCTTACAGCCTCTTCAAAAATCATGAGCGCCTTGTTCCCCTGACTGACAAGCCATTCATCCGGTTTCTCTTTGCCCGCTGCGTTGGGCGTCACGAACAATCTCGGCCAGAAGGCGCCTGATTTGCTAAGATATGGGAGCTGCGAAGTTGTCAGTTCGAGGATCTGGTCGAGCCAGTCGAGAGTGGCCTGGAGGTCGAGGTCGTTCCAGAGACCGTGGCCGAAGATGAATGCGTAGGGCTTGCTGGGTTTGGTGGTGCCTATTAGGGCTTTGAAGCGGTCGAGTTCTTCGGGGGGGATGGGGAAGCGGATCATCTGTTCGACTAGAAAAGCAAGGGATGTAAGTATTTTGAACGAGTCTATGGAGTATGAGAGTGTCGTACTCATCACGTCGACTGTGCCAGGCTTGCATGCAACGCTGGTAGGATCGTTCTTGACAACGTCGGCGGTCTTGAAGATACCTTGCATGGAGCAAGCCTTGACGTTGAACTGATAGTTGCAGAAGCACTCTTTTCTGTCAGGTAGTTTCACATCAGCTACTTCGATATTATAGCGACTCGAATGACTTCTGTACAACAGCTTACCGCTCTTCAGGTGAGAAGTTCCAGTCTGTGACAGCTCCGTATCCCAAATCCTTGCGTATCAGCACGTTGATGCTTCCGATAACGTGCCTCATCATACTATCCCCGACGATGATGACCTTCTCAAACCTACTCAGGATTTCACAGACCTCTTCGCTCGTGAACCAGCGCATGTCGCAACCTCTGGGCATGTACGGAGCATCATGTCCAATCCTACCTCCGGAAGACAAAGCCGTCAACATCGACTTACGGTCCGGGCAAAGAGGTGAGAATGGCGCGTGGAGATCGAGTGACGAGATGTTACATGTGTTGCGGTATTTGTGACCCTCGAATGTGTCGATAGAGTCAGGAGCGCGGTGAGATAGGGGTTCCGGTGGTTGGAAGGCCGCGTTTGGGAGTAAGGTGACATTGTACGGTATGATCGTGGTGAGGTAGGAAGGGCGGTGAAGCTAAGACCTCGCTGTCAATGACGTGTCAAGGAAGTGGAGACACAGATGTGAGCTTACTGCAGGATGGTAGAATGGAGAAAGCAGACTATTGAGGAAGACCAAGCTTGCGATGAAGCTTGCAGCTATGAGAAGCTTGCGAGGAGTAAAGCTCCAGGACCGAAACCTCGATCCCCCAAGAGAACGAGGAGGGCTTCCACCACCTGGGGTAAACGGAATTGACGCGTACTTTTCGTTAAATTGAAACATGTTGTTCGTGTCTTCTGGAAGTTTTGACAGCCAAATCTCGATGTTCTCAACCACCAAGTTGTTGAATGCCTCAGGTGGACGCAGGGGTGGACTAGGTGGCAGTGGCCGCTCGTTAGGTCCTTTTGTTGGCAAGAAAGCTGGAATTGCATAAGACGGTGGATTCGGAGCTCTCTTAGGATTTCCGCGAGAAGGCAGGTCGCAAAAAGCAGCGTTTCTGCGTAAGGAAAAAGGTTGAGCTTGAGCTGATGTAGTATCAGAACCTCGTGCTCTAATAGCGGAATTGGAGTAACACACCGTAAGTAGCATTCATCAATTCAGACGTGAGTCATGTTGGGAGTTCTCAATAACGCGGTGTTATATGGCAAGATTTCCAAAGAGTTGGAGATTGGGAAGCCGCTGGGTTGCTCGCGTAATTAGGGCAAGCGAGCTCGGATCCGGAAATGGTCGCGTCATTTGCCTCGTTCAATCTCATGATCTCAACTTTGTTCATTTACATATATGAAAATTATTGTGCAAATAAATTGATGGGCGAGACGTTCGACTCTGCCCCAATAGCAAATTGTATTGCGAAAGTTTGTCCCAGATTCAATAGGCAATATTTCACAGCGTGCCGATTTCAACCAATGTTGCTCCATGATCCGATTCTTCGATGGATGCTGTGCCGAGGACCCAGCTTTGCCCGAGTCAGTCTTTGTGCGCTGCAGCCTTGTGATGAAGCTGTAGGAGACCACTGCACAAACCTAAATCCCTGAGCAGACCAAGTCACGCTGAGTTCTTGAGTACTCCGAAGAGGCTGATCATTTGCGAGATCCGCAATAAACGATAACGATAGCATTCATGCTCCTTTGAGACACGTGTGAGAACACGTGGTCAGAACGTCTTCCTGGGACCCAACGTCCACTTAAATGTACAATACCGAGTGATTCCGCCAAGAAAGCAGCCAAGCCGACCCTCAAGAAGGTCAAAATCTGGCCCCTTGTCCTTCTCTTTAGCAAGCATAAAGACTTCATAAAACATCCTAGCAGTGCCGCTTACGGTCATAAAGACACCTGTATCCAAGTGATAGCGCCACAGTGGCTTAGATACGCCGAAAACTCCACGAAAAATCCTCCCGGAAGACGCCAAAGCCCAAGAGGCTCCAATGATGAGAAGAGCGAAGTGGAGTACTAAATGTGCGAAATGATCATAGCGAGATCTGCGTCCACTGTATGTGCAAAGGTTATTACGGTCGAAGGTGAGAAGTGTTCAGTCATCAAGGCTAAAGGGAAATGGTGACAGCGATTTGTAGGTTCGACGAACGGGTTTCACTGAGCCCGGCTGGTCATACATTTGCGAAGCCTCGAGGCGCCTTTTATTCTGCAAACGCTCTTCGAGTGTTTCGTACTCATCGTCTCCTTCGGTGTCAGGGTTGTCGATGGCCCTGTCCCGTCTCAGTGTCTCCAGGCTCCAATCCGACGGTTGTGTTTGACGTTCTGGTGTGCCATTGGGTCGCGGCCAGCCACTCCTTGTGCCCATTTCAGGCTCCAAATCGGACGGCCAAGCACCCTGAACGTTAGCGGCAGAATTTTTCCAAAGAGGGACGGAATGCGCCTTTCCCGTGTTAGGCATGACAGGTGGAGCCTGTTTCGACCTTCTCAGGTCTTCTTGCTCATCATCTACGATAACCAACATCCAGACACCAATCTGCCCGTTGCTCCCAATAAGTGGAGTACAGTGGATCCACCGATTGCGACCCTCATCATCCGCCCTCGACATCCAGCGGACCTTTGCGGTGACACCTCTGCCTTCTGCAAGGGCCTGAGTAAGTTCATCCCGCACTCGAGCGCTTCCGCCAATCCTGTTCATGATCGGTGATTGCAGAATACCGGGTACTCGTTGGGAAGGGGAAGCGAAAAGGATGCGTAGAGATGGATATGGCCGAACGAGCAGATACTGCAAGGTTAGCGGATATTGTTGGGGGAGGACTCAGATGTCTCACGTTTTGATAGGACGCAGTTAGCTTGCCACCGCTTAAACTGGTGAGTTGGTCGCCCTTGATGTGGTCGCGGGAAGGGTCTCTCAGTAGTAGTCCAGGTCTGCGCCAATCCAGCTTATGTGAACCGTTGTCAGCTTTTTGTTGTTCTGTGAGCATCCGCCCTCCCCATTTCCTGACTGCATTAAGCTCCCGTATATCCAACATCTCACTAAGCTGCTGGAACTCATCTTTCTTCTCTTCATGTTCATTAGTCAGGGGGCCATCCGGAACATTTCCTCGACAGCTCTCTTTTTGCGCTACCAACCGCTGCAGCGATTCTAAATCTGTGCCTTCATTGACTATACTGCTAATGTCGACCTGAGCTCCAAGAAAGTACCTGATCTTGCCAGAACTATCGTACAGTGGCGCACACATGAGAAGATTCAGGAAGGGTGAGCCATCTCGGCGGCTAGGGAAGGATATTAGTCAGTGGTGTAGCTAGGTACTCGGTACTCCTTTGCGCTTACTAATTCAAAAAGACTTCGCAATGCTCTCGTCCAACTTCAATTGACTTGCGTATTCGTCGGATGCTAAAAGGGCTCGTCTTGGGGCCTTGCAAGAAGCGGCAGTTGCGTCCAAGGATGTAGTTCATTCCGTACTGTGTCGTCTGAGTAAATCCTGAGTATCAAAGATTCAGCAACAACACTCCAGACTTCGAATCCTCTCAACGAAACACATACCCTCGGACGCGAAAACTATAGGGTTATCTGGCCGCGAAGGATCCGAAAGACAAAAGACCTCGGCCAGCCCATCAGAGGCTTCTTGCGATCGCGGAGCTGTTGCGCCCGTAATCCGTCTCATTATGCTCAGATGAACTACCTGGACATAGACATGTGTGATGTAGGCAGGCAGGTCTTCTTGTACCAGCACGTTGAACGCCTGATCTGCCTTATCCTCCAGCATTGAATTCATAGTCGTCTTTGCAGGGAACGAGGTAAAATCATAGCCTGCGATCGGCTCAAGAGCTTCGGCGAGGGCATTCGCATAGTTGATGGCTTTCAAGGCTTTCGTAGCGTCGAGGTAGTAGATCAGGATGGGTACAGATCGTGGTCGGTACGTACTCAGGAAGGCAGTGAACTTGAGTAGTAACGATGGATCCGCAAATATGGTCTTCAGGTGTTCCCGAGAAAATAATATGTCGGAGAGTGTCTCCATGGAATGTAGCTTTTGAATGTCCTCCACTGGCGGCGCAAGATCAAAGGATCTGAACTCGTCCTCCTGCAGCGAGTCAAATGTTTGCGCTTCGTCAACGCCCTTTCCATGCTGCGCTGGCCATGTAGATGTGGCATTGGTCTCATAGGTATCCACAGATGAGGCGAAGGAATGTTTTCGGGAGTTTTCGCGGATGGAGGTATGTCCAGAGCTTGAGGATTCATACAAGCGATCATGCTTAATGCTCCTGTTTCATTGGTCAGTTTGTGCTGTGTTGATGAATGCACAAAACGGACCTGATACGGGGAGAGATTCCTCCCGATCTGTCGGGTGATCCGGGCTGTGAAGTCCTCACGTCTTCCTCGATTATCACTGAAAAGCCCGAGAGATGTGACTCCGCCGACTTTGGCCGCATGCGACGAGAAGGATGGTCGATATGAAAATCCTGGAAATTTGGTGGCCTGTCCTCATTCACTGCATGCTCGCGCAGTCGTATCTCGGTCTGCGTTGGCGTTTGTGGGTCATTGAGGTCGGATCGGATGTCAGAATGTTGCATTATCTCGAAAGATGGATCTTCTTCAATACGATAAAAGTGCAGAGCTCAGCGCGAGAGGGAAAGGCGAGGGGAGGCTCGATATGGAGTGAGGGGGTATGGTGTGAGGACGGAACGGCTTCTAATCTGATGGTGCCGACGAATGCAAAGGGCAGATCATGTTGTTGATTGATCTCATGTACAGGGGAGACGGAGAATGCATTTGCAATTTTGAGAAGCCGCGTCTGGGTAAGGTAATGCGTAGATTTGATCTAGTCAAGGTATATCCCAGACGTCACGACAGGTCATGTCAAGCACACAAGTCACATAGGGGAAGGTCCATGAGGATTGTCACATGGGTGGTGCATTACGAGGTTCGTCCCACCTCAGCCCCATCAGTTCCTAGGTCAAGTATGCAGTGCAGTACTGTGTCAGTTTTACAAGAGATGTCCTCGACCTCGACTAATCCTTCCCGAAACATGGGACGGGAGCTTGTCTCCAACGTACTTCGTACCACGTGCAATAGACTTGTCGAGTGTACAAAGCAAAGCACTGACTACATGTAATTTCAGCATGAGCTGATGTGATTTCTCGGCCAAACTTACACATGTAGCTGTGGTGTTCGTACCATACCGGTTACACGCAACGGGTCCATTTAGACTCTCCCGCCGGCTCCTTCCGGTGTGGCAAGGTGAAACGACCAGGAGATCATCCAGTGGGGTCCGGATCGATAGATCGATCGCATGTGCTTCGCTTCTGTGCTAGACGAACCTTAAACGCCGCGATCCCAATCACACAGCGTCTTGTAGACATGACTGGGCTTCTTGCCGAGGGTTGATTGGAGCGTCCGCTTGGAAACGCTACCCGGTCTTGCTCGCGGAGGGTTCAAGAGATCCCGGGATCACCCCAGTGTGACCTTCCCACGGGTCAAGATCTAGTCAGATGCTGCAGGCTAATCTGCGAGATTTAAGATCTTGGACGATTCCGCTACTACCAAGTACATTACTTTACTAAGGTAATTATTGCGAATGATCTGCACACTTCTTGCTTTCAACATTTACATGTGTTTTTGATATATCTCTTGGGACTGATCATGCAGAGCAACCAAGGCGTTCGCCTCGATGGCGACTCGGCAATTCACGGTGGCCTGAATACGCACAAATCCAGTGAGACTAATCATAAGCTGGCGCAATGGCGAGAACCGACAATGGGTAGAAGTCTCTCGCACAGTAACAATGCCGGCCCTACAGAATCGACCTCGAAGCAGAGTGGCATTGGCGGTATGGGTTCGAATGCACTTGCGGATTTCTTCAGTGCGGAGGTGTTCCAGATCGTTCTACACAACCCAACGACTGCGCATCAACTTCTCAAGTTCAGTCAGTCTCGATTCTGTGGTGAGAACATGGAATTCCTGGAGATGGTTCGTCCCCCTTTGCGGAGTCCACCGCATTGAGGTCGTCTTGCTTATCCCAAATCTCTCCGAATTAGGTGGACCGCTATAATACCCTCCTGGATGAGTTGACGAAGATCATGTCAGAGATACACCGCGCATTCACCTCAGTTGAGGCGCCAAGGCAATTGAACCTCTCCAACGGGATGATGAAACGGATCAATGCGGACATCAAATCTAGCACATTGTCGACACTTCCAGCAATGGAATTGATCTTCGCCGACGCCCAAGAGTATGTTGAAAAGCTGCTGGCCACGGACATCTACCCCCGCTTCGTCAAGCATCAGATGACGACAAGCGCCGTGAAAGCGTTGTCCAACGATCGCGGCAAGTACCAAGGTCTGGGCGACTGTTTCTGTCTGACGAACCCTGCGTGAGTTCTTCGGCGAACCCTTGGCTCCCAAGCATACTGGACTGACTAGACTTCTGTGTCAAGTAAGGCTGACAACCCAATCGTGTACGCATCCGACGGATTCATAAAAGTCACGGGATACTCCAGGAGCGACATTATCCCGCGGAACTGTCGGTTCCTCCAAGGCAGCTATACGGACATTGCCGCCGTAAAGCGGCTGAAAGCTTCAATTGATGGTAGACAAGAGAGTGTCGAACTGTTGCTCAATTATAGAAAGACCGGAGAACCCTTCTGGAATCTGCTATACGTCGGTAAGCCACTTTGACTGAAGCGATGCAACGTAATGACGGCACTGACCACTGACGCTTAACCCAGCGCCCTTGTTCAACGCGGACGGCAAGGTGGCTTTCTTCTTGGGCGGCCAAATCAACTGTTCGACAACAATACACAATTGCTCGGACATCCTGCGTGTACTGTCTATCTCTGACGATATCGAAGAAGAGAAAGTAGAACACGCACCACCACCACCGTTGACTCGAGAAGGTTCATCCGGCCCAAGGGGTTTCTTCAGATCTTTCAGAACTCGCAGCAGCAACAAGGTCACAGAGGTGCGGGAGGCCGGCATGGAACCGGGCTTACTGAACCGGATCGAACATATGAACTTGAAGACGCAGATGAGGATGTTTTATACTGCATACTCAAAGGTAAGCTTTTCTACCGCCGACGGTCGCCTTGTGTCTTTTCAGAGCCGCGTTGACATGGCTGACACACCACAGTACCTGGTCCTAAGCTACGACAGTTTCACCATCGAGTTCTACTCTCCTGACATCCTGGACATGCTCATCGTCAACAAGAGCACCACGCCTTTTGTCGGCAGTGACATCTTCAAGACCCTTGGCCAGCACGCCCCGTTCATGTCCAAGGAGTTCAAGAACAGAATCAAAGACTCGCTGAGAATGGGGAGGGCGATCTCGGCCGACATCAACCTACAAACGCGCCGATCGGCCGCCATGAGAGGCAACGAGAAGTTTGCCACGCACTGGACACCTTTGAAGGACGAGAATGCTGCCGTAAAGTATGTTGTTTTGACGCTGAGCTCGATGACGCAAATTTGGGGATGATATCTTGGCAGAACGGACACCCTGTATCGTTAGAAGGCTTGTATTATGATTGTAAGGGCACCCAGGGCGAAATCTAATTAGTTGATATCCATTATCTTGGAGCATAATTAGTTTGGGAGAATACGAAGGTCACTGTTCATCTTCCAAACACAGGGGGTCGCCTTCCGCTTACATTAAGGGGCATCTAAGGAAACATTGGATATAGAACGCACAGCACTCTGGAACTTTATCCCATCCTGACATAGGGGTTTTACAATGCCACTGTCGTTGACTTTGAGAGATTTGAAGCACAAGAAACATACATATTAGTGTGTGTGAAAAGTTGAGTATCAAGGAGTAAGAGACGAAGAAGCGTAGTGTCACACCTACCGAACGGAGCGTCTGGAGCCTCCATCATTACCGCCTCCCGCTTCACCGTATGCGGTGTTTGACTCAGTCAACGCCAGGCTTTGGCCGACTTAAGCGCAATGGCATGAGGCCGTAGCCTGAGTTGAACCCACTGATCCCGTGCAGTAGTTTGTGGAACACGCTCGCTGTCCGAAAGTCGTGTAGATTCCCTCTATGAGTTGACACAAGGCTTTTGGAAACGTCATCAATGGCCTGGTCCGATGACGGGTTGAACGTCAATCCCAGATGGTTGTATGGGTGCTTTGCTGGCGTCGTCGAAGGGTCAATTTATGTGGTGTATGGGCTATGCCAATCAGCCCATTGTTGTTCCCAATCTTATGAAGTGGAGTAAATTTATTGACAGTTACATGTCGGAGGAAGACCGAAAAGCCTACGGCTACTGTATGCATCACGCTGACTAAGCACCATCAGATCACCATTGAGAGATGATGATGGAATTTGAGATAATTACAACTCATCGTCACTGTGATAGTTCGGAGACATCAGTCTTTACCTGCGGACGCTTGACGACGACAGACCGTTTCTAATGTAATAATACCCACTGGTCACAGATCGCTGGGCCACGCCTACGTTTTTCAATATTTACCTCCACCACAACCATACCAAAGCACACATATTCGTGTACTCGATATAGTGCTGTGCAACCTTCCCGACCTAAGACTGTCAATGGCGTCGATAAAAGGCGATACTGCATTTCAAGCTCGGTCACTTGTATGTCTCGAAGCTCCTCCAATCGACCGCTATGGGCCGAATCTCCTTTCCGTACTACTTCATCTTTGCTACCAGTTGAAAGCCATCCAACGTTGTTGTATACCTTGTGGTCGACTAATCCTTTGGTCTCTACGGTCGTAAACAGTTCCGTTCCCTCCTCCGACAATCAAGGCAATTTGCTGCTTATAATTTCCGGGAATATGCAAAGCGAAGGACGAGAGATGCATTTCGGGAAGCAAGAGGGGAGGCGGAGGAGCGGAGGATACAAGAACTTATACAGAAGGGATTGAAAGAGTTGCAGATGATGAAGGTACGTGAAGGGCCCTGCTCGATTCAGGACGGGGGACAAGCATGGAGGGCATAGGTAGCCATTCGGCAGTGGCATACACTGCGAGCGGCGGCGAATTTGGACAACGAATGCGATGCTAGGTGAAAACATCTTGCGTGTGGATTTGCGCTGATATTTGTGGTGTGCAGAGGCAAACGATCGTCAGTCAGTTTTACCAACTGGATCGATTAGTGGTAGAGGGAGGGAAGACGGTAAGCCTGGGTCCTTCAAATGGAACGGTCATCTTTGCGCTGGCTCTTACATGGTCTACGTATAATGGTCATTGAGAGTGCTAATGACTATTCTTTTAGGGCAAGCAATCAGGCAACGAAGGTGGCATAGCACGGGTCAAAGATACTGGGTAAGTCCTCGGAGTCTAATCCTTTCCCGCTGACTCAGGACGGCGTACTGACAAACCGTCTCAGATGGAATTAATCCTTTGGACTCAATTGCCCAGGATATGATCGTTAGAGCGCTGCATTTGTACTATAAATACTGGCACCCTCGGGGTTACGAGACATACGAGTCCCCATTGAGAGTCTTGTCCCTGACTCTACAGATTGGAAAACAAAACTGGAAACTTCTGTCCGCTATGAGGCCCAGTTGTCGCACCCACGGTCAGAGGCTGCGACAGGGCTACACTTTATCACGAAGGTCAAGTTCTCATACTGCAATCGACGCCGGAGTATCCACGCTTATGCTTGATTATTCCCCAATAATTTCCTGCATTTCCTTCTGGATTTCCTTGTATGGTCGAGGCTGCCCGCTTCATCTCCTTGTCAGGCAGATGCTTGGCCGATTTGTTGGCCCCTTCGTCTCAAAGTTGAAGCCTGGCTACAAAATGGTACGAGCCTGATGTGGTCTGATCTTTCGGCAACGTCGAATAGAGGATATACAGATGCCAGACAATGAGATGGTTATGACTATTGCTGAGTTTTCGTCACGCTTGGCAGGTCATGGTGACAGGGATGTCTCAGCTCGCGTATCTTCGCCTAGCCCTGTCATGTATGCCGCTACGAGAACTAGCTCCAGCTGTAAGAACGATTATCCGCAGCTTCCATGCTCGTGGTGTGGGCATTCGAGACCTCTGCGAACCTCGTCGTCGACGCTTCGATTGACTCTGGTCAACGACTAAGCGTGCTTGATCACCAAGTCCATCGCGGACGTACAACACATCCCAAGTGGACGGTCCCCCGAATGGCTCCAGTAAGTCCTTCACAGTCTCCCAAACTCTGCTTTACGCACCCTCGCCAAACATGCAACTAATACGACTCCTCTCGTTGCGCACGCCATGGATTCTAGATTGCTGTCTTCCCCCTGCGGCACGTGTCGTTTCTCTGGACCGAGCTGACACCCCGAGAAACGTAGTATCGCAACAACCGACCCTCGCGTTCCAACCGCACTCAGATCGACCACGATGTCTTCGAGGGCCTGCCCGTACGTCACTGGCGCCGCCAACCCGCGGTCGTCGGCGCTGCTCCGCGGATTGAACCTACCATGGCCGCCAACAATAGTAACAACCGTGGAAACATGCCTTGGCCTGAGCTACCTATGCCGAGAGACTCGCATCTCTTACCTCCGCACAGTCAAGCTATACTAAGAGCTGCGAGATCGGGAAACATCTTCCGACCTCCCTCGCAGCCGTTAGAAGACGAGAAGGAGGGATTGCTGGGCGAGGACGAAGAAGGCGGTGAAGGTGATGGAGGGGGCACGGAGAGAGGGTTTGTTGCGAAGAAGTGGACGGTCGTGCCCCGCCATCTCGAAGGGCCTGAACCGGAGTTTCTGGCGAAGAGGAGGAAGGGCTTACCGTCGACATATATGGGACCGTTGGGACTGGGAAGCATGGGACAGATGCGCAAGGTGAAGGTCAGGAAAACTGACGCCGATGGGCAAACCTTTGTATGGGAGGTCCTGGCGCCAGAAGGGCAGGTTGTGGAAGGGGAGATCTTTGAGGACGTGGAGATGACAGAGACGCCAGCTCCGGGTACGGTCGTCGAAGGTGTGGGCGTTGTGAACGCAGAAGGGGTCGTTGTGGCAGGAGATATGATGATGCAACCTACACCTCCGAGGAGGAGACCGCCGCCGCCTAGAAGAAAGCCGAAAGGACCGGGTAGGGGCAGGAGAAAGAAAGTGCAGTTTGCAGGACGTGGAGATGGCTCGAACAGTACGGCTATGACTGGAGATTCCACAAATGTCACCAGTACTACGCAAGGTGGACTTCAAACGGCTGAAGGTATCAAGACCGAAATGACATCTACCGAGCGCGCTACCAACGGCGACGGCGATACAGAGATGGCCGACGACTCACTCCTGCAAGACGGCGACGAAGAAGACGACGACAACGAGGAAGGCGAAGAGGCAGAAGAGGGCGATGATGACGACCGTGAGGAAGGCGAGTTATCTCCATCACCTGATCCAGACGCGCCTGGCTCGCTATCAGGATCTCCATCAAAGCCGCCGCCACCACCCTCTATCGAAGTGACTGCCGCCCAAATATCGCCGATTGGCGAGCTTTCTCTTTCTAAACCACATACAGCTGCTCAACCCGGTCTCGCTTCTGTAATCCCACGAGATCCGTCAAGCTCGCCTGAGTTGCCGCTTGCTGCGAGTCACAACAGCCTTCCGCCGTCAGATCAAGTGCTTCCTGAGGGCCCTCAGGGCATTGGAGTGGGAGCTAGCCAGGATAGTGAAGTCATATTCTCAGACAGCGAGGTAGATCTGTTCGGGAGTCTCGAGCGTCACCTTGCAGGCAAGGGAAAGAGCAAGGACGAACACGGGGCATTGAAAGATTCCTGAGTCGGTTTAGGAAAGATTGAAGACTACTCCGTAATATGAGGATCAGAACGAACAATGGGAACATTGTGAAATGAAGGTGGGGTGTCAATTTTCTGGCGCTGTCAGTGGTTTTCCAGACAAAGAAAGAAGGCAGTTCCTCCCGACAAGTAGAGCATTGCGGAATACCCAGCTGCTACTCGGTCATGTGGTTCTGCGGGGGTCTTCCGTGCTCGGGTACGTGGCACGGTATTGAAGATGGCGAAGATAAGTCGAGAAGCGGGCTTCAGGAATAGAAAGTCGTTGGGGCATTTGGGATGGATTACGAGATCGTGGCTTGCCGGACGTAGATCTGGACAGTCAGACAGCTTCAGCTGTATGGCATGTTCGATTTGAGTGGTCCTAGCCTGACCGAATGTAACAGTCTTGCTGAATGATTGGTGGGAGCGCAGAAGTTTTGGGACACAGTGTGAAAGCTTGACGCCTTTCTTCGAGTATCTACAATGCCTCGCGGCCCCCTTCCAATTCCACCAATGTCATTGTGACTTCTAGTACCCATCCTTGCCCCACTTGTTGTATTTCTCGTGCAGCTCCTATTCACAAATATCAGTCCACATTCCTTGGAAGCGCATTCCCATGGAACATGCGGAATGATTACTCACCTTCGGCAAGTTGACATTCGGCACAATGACAGAATGCAGAGCACTCGGTGCGTTTTTCGGCGCAGCGTTCTGGTCTCCGCCCGGATGGTACTGATATTTGAAATTCTCGCCCGCAGGCGCCCCTTTTGCGGAGTCGGTTTGCCAGGGCATCGTGCCTTGCGCCATGCTGACGGGTGCTTCGGAGGAGGCGGAGGTTGGCTTCCGCCCTGTTACAACATCTTAGATGATGTCGAAGTTGAAGAAGGATGGAACGCTAAGGGAGGAGATACCGAAATGCCAGCCTACGAGAGTGAAAGCACCGGACATGATAGCCAGGAGGATCTATGTTAAGGCACCTTGATCAGCCAAGCTCTGGGATCATTTACGTGATAGATAGAGAGTAGCCTCGAAGCGACGCACATAAAGCTCAGGATCCTTCTTTGCACCCTTCGAGAGCACGCCTGTCTTCTTGTTCGAACCGGACTCCGCTGCCTTGCCCGCTGCTTGGGTTGCGGCTTGGCCGATCTTACTGGCAACCCGACCTGCTGTTCCTGACATTGTATGTATGTATGCTGGAGAGAGGTATGAGTGTGTTGGTCTGTTGTCGCGTGGAGGCTTATTGAGCTTCAGATGCCTGATAAGGTACATTGACGTCGGTGACCTCCACTGTCGGCTGACTAAGCATGCCCTCTAGCGGCCTCTCTAGTTGACGGGATGTGCCGCGTTCATCTCAATCCGGGATTGCGACAGAAGGGCCCCCCTGGAATAACAGATAGCCTTGACTCAGCCCTTCATTTCATATGGCGGTCGTTTCATCGACTGCATCATCTCGTAATTTCTAATCGTACGGAGTATACCAAACCCTCTTTACTATCTCCTTGACGCCTTACTTCTCCCAGGGCCCCATTGCGCCTTTGGATCATCTGGGACATCAGGCTTCCAGATGCCTTGACATTTCAGTGTCAAGACCGCTTTGAACAGGAACCACATTCAACCATACTATGACCTCCCCGACGAATTCTGCCCTCCATGATTCGCCAGCAAGCAGCTCCTTCCCGATTCCGCCCAACGCTGTTCCCGAATCGCACCATGCGCCGAGCGTCATCTCGTCTCGCATGACTGACATTGCATCCGAAGATGGCGATGGAGACGTTGCTGAGAGCACAGCACCGATAGAACACCCGAGAACCCGAATCTCTCTTGATGAGCCCGTCATGGATCCGTTACGCCCCATATCAGCTGCAACGGGTATCTCATCTCAGCGCGGGACATGGTCACAGCCCCCACCTTCGCGTCGAGGAGTACCTCCCATAGGCGGCGTCGGTGGACTTAGAGGTGGCATACACTCGGGAGGGATGGGCGGGTCGATTTCAGGGACAAGCAGACCGCAGAGCGTATCCAGCCGGACAAGCAGGACTCATGTCCCTTCACTAACCTCCCATGCTTTCTTTCACCCCATGAGTTCACAGCGGCTTCAGGCACAGCGCGGTGTGAGGCCGAACACAATGGCGCAATCTCTACCCGGTGAAGATGGATACAGCGAGACGGCAAGCAATGCCAACCGACAGAGTGTGGGCTCAATGCGGACTTTGAGGCAAGGACCCCTGATCCATCAAGACCAGGAGATTCCGCCGCCGTCGCGAGGTACAGAAGCTACGGAACAAGATGAACCAGATAGGGCTACAGCGAATACAAGCCCTACAGGTCATGGAACGGTGCAGAGCATGAGTGAAAGCGTACGGCCGCTGCAAAACCGTTCTTCGAATCCACGACCAACCCATCTGGACTTGAATAAGAATTACAAGCAAGGTCTTGGTATGCTCTCGCCTCCATCGAAATCACCAAGGTCGTTTCGATCAAGTTTCCTACTTCCGACCAAAGGGGATGCACAAGCGAACAATGACACGCAAGGCAGAGAGCGTCTATCGTCTGGTGCATCATCACCGAGGTTCCCGCAAACGAAGGTAGCGCAGGAGGTTAAGCAAGAAAATGGGCGGAATCATCAGTACTTTGCTGGTAACACGGTGTTTTGCTTGGGTGGGAGGCTACAGAACGCTCGGGATAGACCCATAAATATAGCGACTGGAATATTCGTGATACTACCTGGGGCGCTTTTCTTTACATACTCGTAAGTGCACGTGAGCAGACTTATGTCAAGTAATTGGGACATAGGCGCTGATAGTCTTTCTTGATCAGGGCGCCATGGCTATGGCACAACGTCTCGCCAGCGATACCCATCCTCTTTGCGTATATTTTCTTCATTTGTATATCTTCTTTCTTCCATGCATCTGTTACTGACTCTGGAGTAAGCGTTCTTCGTGTCACATCTCTGGTATAGAGCTGACTTGGGGTCATCCAGATTCTTCCCCGAAATCTCCATCCTATGCCTCCACCTGATAATACTGACGATCCCCTTACCCTCGGTCCTCCAATAAATGACTGGGTTTTGGTCAAATCATCTAGACCATCAAACGCTGCAATGGAAGTTCCAATAAAGTACTGCAAGACATGCAACATTTGGCGGCCTCCACGAGGTCATCATTGTAGGGTGTGCGACAGCTGCATAGAAACTCAGGATCATCACTGCGTTTGGTTGAACAACTGTGTTGGCAGACGAAATTACCGCTACTTCTTCGCTTTCGTAACCTCAGGGGCGATCATGAGTCTCTTTCTCATAGGCGCGAGTCTCTGCCATTGTCTCAAATACATGGCGATGGAAGGCATTTCTTTTGGCGAAGCCATCAATGAGTGGCGTGTTCCTTTCGCCATGGCTCTTTATGGTGTTCTTGCCCTGCCATACCCCTCCACACTCTTTGCATATCATCTTTATTTGACCGGTCGAGAAGAGACGACTAGAGAGCTTTTGAACTCGCACAAGTTTCCTAAGAAAGATCGACATCGGCCTTTCAGCCACAGGAATTTTATCAAGAATTGGGTCGCCGTGCTCGTCCGGCCACGACCGCCGACGTATCTACATTTCAGGAGGAAGTACGAGGAGGGGGACCAGAGATTTGGTGCAAGAAGGGGCCAAACACAAGCTCCGTTGGTCGCGGAGCAACAGGGCGGTGGGATGGAAATGGAGAATGTCGGCGGAGCAAATCCTACATTCGAAGGGCCCACAACCAGGGCTGCGCGAGCCCCAGGGGAAGACCACAGGAAGTGATCTTGCCGGACTGCTAACTTTCTTAGCTTTTGCATATTATTGGTGCGAGCGCGCGTCAGCTCTCGGAGACTTTTTGATTCCTTGCGTTTTAGCGAGCCTGGCATTACTTTGCTTCTTGTAGTAATAGCATTTTGGGAGGAGACGGAAAGGTTGTACGTCCATTTCCGTATCTGGTGTACGATGTGAGTGAGAGGCCGAGAGCCTGGGATAGACACTGCGTGTCATAGAATAGCTTAATAATTCATATCACTCTTTCTTTATGTACAGTACGAGTTGCCTGGTCGATCGATGCGTGGTCGTAGTTGCCACGCGAAGAGGGAATGTTGCAGGACCGGTGATTGGCCGGCGAGGGTTTGTTGTGGCTCCTGCACGTTCAGGCTCTCGCGAACATAACTCCACATATCCCTCTGCACACCAAGTAGACACCACTGCAGAAGCTGAACAATCTATGGTTCTGCCTTCCATGATCATATAACATGATACAATTCAGTGTCAGCCTTCTGAAGCGCCGCATACAAGCGTCCGATGAACATTCTTGAGGTAGAGCAGGCCTTCTCAGCTCCTGGATAACCAAACGGCACGTCGCCAGCAATGGCTCGTCGGGAGATGACACGCTCACCGTCCGCCTCCACTCTCTCCTGCATCACTGTACGTGAAGATGATGGTGACGTCTCCTCCGTCGCGCCCTCCACAACACCACCTACCAGCAACACAGACGATGCCTCAAGCGCGTCAACACACGCGACCAGAAAGCCGGAAACCCATAGCACCCGGAGTTCTTCTTCTACCGAGATCAGGCGCGCCGGCCGCGCACAAGACCGCTCCAGAAGCAATGAGCATCAGCTTTCAAGCAGGGGTTGGCAACAAACAGGCGGCGAAGGCGGCAGCCGCACCGTCTCCGGTGAGACGTTCGTCGAACACGTCAATGGCGCGGAACAGCGGCTCGTACGGGAGAGCATACAGATGCTGGATTTGAAGTGGAAAGTCGATGCCATGCCTGGATATGAGACGAAGAAGATTGGACCTGCGAATGGGATGAAGAGGAGGAAGTCGACGCGTCTGGAGCTGCTGGAGAGAGCAACAAGTATGGTCAATGTGGCTACAACGGCACTGGGAAAGCGGGGGAGAGAGGCAAGGGATGTAGGGAGGGAGAAATTGCAGGCCCTGAAAGGTGACAGGAGGGCTAGTTTAAGGCCTAGGGGTAATGAAGTTCAGCATGAGCCAAGCTTCGAGGGCCCACTCAAGAAGAGGGCTCGTCTGGAAACAGACGAGATGAGCAAAGCAGAAACTACTACATCTCCAACACCTCGAAAGTTCGTACCTAAGCCTAAGAGTAAGCGCTGGTTATCCCAAGGTTTATACATTGGTCAAGACCGCGACTTTGATCCACGCTTCACAGAGGCAAAGAACAAGCTCAAGAAGGCATCAAAGAGCTCCGAGGTTACCAAGCAAAATGCGGTGTTGCCACTGCCTATGTTTGCAGGACAGAGACTGTTGGACCTCGGGCGGGTTTTCAAGCTGCCATTCGGGGTTTTCTCACCATTACCGCCTGGCCAGCCCAAGCCGGAAGAGTGGAAGAGGACGCAGAAGAGTATGTCTTTCAAGCCACCAGTTGGATTGTAGCTCCTACTAAATTGAGGTTCTAGACGTGTTCGTGGGCGATGCCGCCAATATCTGGAAAAACACCAAGCTCCAAGAGCACTCGACCTGCATCTGCACGCCTGAGAGTGGTTGTGACGAGGACTGTTTCAATAGATTTATGTTCTATGAATGTGATGAGAGCAACTGCAGCATCGGTGCAGAGCATTGCACTAACCGCAGCTTTGAGGGCTTGAGGAAGCGGTGCAAGGCTGGTGGGAGGTACAATGTCGGCGTTGAGGTTATCAAGACCATGGATCGGGGCTATGGTGTCAGAAGCAACCGCACGTTTGAGCCGAACCAGATCATCGTGGAGTATGCAGGAGAAATCATCACTCAGGAGGAGTGTGAAGATAGGATGAAGAAAAGATACAAAGACAACGAGGTATAATTTACTGGCTTTGGGAGTTCTGATTGATGTACTAACGCCCTCTGACAGTGCTACTACCTTATGCTATTCGACCAGAATATGATTATTGACGCTACACGAGGATCAATTGCACGCTTCGTCAACCACTCATGCGAGTCCAACTGCAGAATGACCAAATGGACTGTTGCAGGGAAGCCTCGCATGGCGTTGTTTGCAGGTGACAAGGGCGTCATGACTGGAGAAGAGTTGACGTACGACTACAACTTTGAGTAAGCCTTCCAAGCACAGAATTTCGTCTTGATAGAGAAAGGTAGTTGATTACTTCCCTGCAGCCCTTTCTCGGTCAAGAATGTTCAAAAATGCCGCTGCGGTGCTACCAGCTGCCGCGGCGTCTTAGGGCCAAAACCAAAGGACCAGCCAAAAGTCAAGGAGCTGAAGGACTTCGTCAAGCCTATCATTGGGGCCGCGAAACGAAAAATGCACCAAGCTCTAGACGACACCATCGAGAACGTTACGAAAAAACGAAAGCTGGCAGTACCAAGCTCGGTAAAAGCTGCTTTGCACGCTGCAAAAGTACACACAAGCAAGGACTTTGTGAAGGCGAAGGTCTATACTTCCACCAGCAGGTCCAATGATAGGCTCGTCAAGAAAGTGTCGTCGAGGTCTTTAGCCTCATCGAGGAAATCGATCCAGAGAAGTACGACGATGAGCCGTCTGACAGCGGCAGTGAAGAAACACACGCCTGTCACCTATGGCCGTAGGCGGTCTTCACTATCGCTGTCTTCGACGCAGGCCAAGGAACAGGACGAAAGGCCGCTCAGTAGACGGGATAGTGTCAAGGCTGTGGCGGCTAGTATGAGACGGAATGTGGTGAGGACTGTGAGAGGATCAGGACGGGCTGCGGCTAATGTCAGTGGACGGAGTATAAGGGTCATTGAAGGCGACGATGAATGATGTTGTCGCCGTTCTCCAGCACTACAGTGAGGTGCAACGTTTCGCGGCCTCTGCCAGCCGTTGCTTGAGGCGGTAACGTCTGTGATCGCTGTAGCCTTGGGGGGTATTTCCTACTGTTCATGCATTTTGATTCCAGCATTCTTGGCCTCTCATTGCGTACAATCCCAGTCTTGCCCGTCATAGCATTATCGTTTGTCATGATCAGGGAGGAACACATTGGATAGTCGTGGAGATGGAAGCCCGGCATCTGTTCTCATTCTTCTCGGCATTGCGTTATTGGCGGGGCGTGACTCTGGGACGAATTGAATAGAGACCACCGTTGTCATTGTTAGTAGACATCAAATATGACCCTCACATCGGTCCTTAAATCGGTGTCTGTCCGTTCACACACATTGTTCTGTGAGTTGTGACTCGTCAATTAAGCACATATAAACATAATTTCAAGTGGATGGTTCGTATGTCACGACGACTCATTCGACTGTTCTTGTTACAAGACATCAGTATCTGAAAGAGCAAGAAGCACACTCACTTGATAAGGTCGAGTATATTGTCACATACCGTTACAGTCACATTGAACTCCTCAATTTGTATATAGGACTCTGAGGAAAGACATAGGTTTACAGCACTATCCCTTGCGGACGCTAGCATTCCTTATATGTCCTTTAAGAGCCTGTTTTGCAGCACTTCTGTTTTTTTATAAGGCCTGAATGTACTTCCTACATACTTGTGCTATATCGGATAAATCTATATCGGAACTACAAACCTGCATACTCAGATCATCTAGCAAACACGTGGATGTGGCCAGGTTTTTAACTTGAGAACTTTCAACAAAAGAAGTTCGCGAAAAGGCTTCTCAACCAGGACCCAGAGTTTCTGACTGTAACTTAATGGACAGATGCGGCAGGTCGCTGGCCATTGACCCATCGTTGAATACCCCACTTACTATCTATAACAACGGAAGTCGTCCGCCGTAGGATGACCAGCCTTAAAAGCGGTGTTGGATAGAGCCGTTGTTGATTCTGGAAAGCGAAGCCCACATTGTATATAGACATCGAATCCCTCATCATGGCAGCGCAGAGACTCATTGAAATCGTCAAGGCCAACCGTCCCGCGCTCGGACCCTACGAAGACCTCTACAAACACCTCCACTCGCACCCGGAGCTCTCCTTGCAAGAAAAAGAGACGGCCGCAACAGCAGCGAAACACCTCCGATCCCTCAGCGGCTTCGCCATCCACGAACACATCGGCGGTCACGGGCTAGCGGGCGTGCTCAAGAATGGCGCCGGCAAAACGATCCTTCTGCGCGCGGACATGGACGCGCTGCCGGTGGAAGAAAAGACCGGTCTCCCATACGCGAGCAAAGTGACGATGGAAGATAACGACGGGATCACGAAGCCGGTCATGCACGCTTGCGGCCACGACATGCATGTCACGTGTCTGCTCGCGGCCGCCGAGCTGCTGCACAAGACGCAGGAGAGCTGGAAGGGGACTCTGGTCGTGCTGTTTCAGCCGGCGGAAGAACGAGGCGCCGGTGCGAGGGCTATGGTGGCGGATGGGTTGTACGACAAGGTCCCCGTGCCGGATATTGTGTTGGGAGCGCATCTCATGCCGTATCGTGCTGGTGCGGTGGGTACGAAGGTTGGGCTTATGGCTTCGGCGGCGGATAGCTTTAAGATCACGCTGTATGGGCGTGGTGGGCATGCGTCGCAGCCGCACCGGACGATCGATCCTGTGGTCATGGCGGCTCAAGTGGTTGTTCGGCTTCAGACGATTGTGAGTAGGGAGGTTGGGCCAGATGATGCGGCGGTGGTGACGGTGGGGAGTGTGCAAGCCGGCATGACCGAGAATATCATCGCAGACAAGGCGGAAATCAAAGTCAATGTGCGGACAGTAAGCAAGGAGACTAGAGAACGAGTTTTATCCGCAGTCCGCCGGATTGTCAAAACGGAGTGTGAAGCCAGCGGAGCGCCTCAGGAACCAACGTTTGAGCCGACGTCTTCGTTCCCTTTCACCATGAATGACGAGGAGGCCACAGAACCACTCGAAGCGGTCTTCTCTGAAGCTTTCGATCCCTACGATCGCGATATTGGAAGGCTGCATGGAAGCGAGGACTTCTCAATCTTAGCTACGTCGCAGAACCGGCCGGCTTCGTTCTGGGTATATGGAGGCGTAGATCCGGAGAAATGGGATGAGGCCGAGAAGAAAGGGAGAGTGCAGGAGGACATACCAATCAATCACTCGCCGTTCTTCGCGCCTGTTCTTACACCAACATTGCAGACGGGCGTGGACTCTTATGCGCTTGCGGCATTGAGGTTTCTGTTTGACGAGTCGCACTTGGGTGTGCTCACACGATGTGTTTAGGGAATCTAAACACATTAAAAATTCATGAGATTACTAGGGACATGGCCGCTTGTAGCTAGCCCTCGTTGAGCAAAATCGTGTCTTGAGGGTGGTTGTCATATAACCTTTCATAACCCTCAGTAGTCCGACCAGATACGCACCAGCATTTCTGGCACATCTTTGGATATCAACACATAACAGATCCCTCCAAAACGCCTCGCAATGCCTTAACCTCTCTCACCCTTCCTCCCACCTACAAGCCCAACAAATCATCATCCTCATCATCCCACCCCGCACCTTTCCTCCTACTAACGACAATCCTCTCCTCCCCCTGCGTCTCCTTAACAGCCCCTAACAAATCCTTCAACTGCTCCTCGGTAACTTTCTGCCTCAGCTGTCCCGATTTGGCCAGCATAATCAATCTATTTTCGACGTCGGTCGCGCGCGACTCTTTGACGAGCCGGATGCGGCCCAGTCTGTCGGCGGCTTCAGGGAGGAGGATTTGAGAGAGTAAGGAGGCGCGCGCTGAGGCTGAAGGGGCGTTAGGATGCCGGATCGGGGGGGTTGCTGTGGGTGAGGTTGGGGGCTATGTACCTTCTTGTTGTTGTCTGACCTAGATGTCAGCAAAGCTGCCGCGGAACAGAGGGAGTGCATGGCTTACTTCCGTTGATCCTCCTGCCCGGCGCCGCCTGCGCCACCGCCAGCGCCGTTGTTGCTACCCTGTTGTTGGAGTTGGGCAAGCCGCGCCTTTCGAATCTGTGCCACGGTCGTTGTGAGCGGCGGACCATTTTTACTTCTCGTGAGTGTTGGGAGATGGCGTGACGGACCTCTTCTAGATCTGCATCTGACATATTGGCGGGTGAGGTACAGACGCATAGCAGGAGTAGCAATGTTGAAGGTCAGTGGTGGGATGTGGCTTTCGATGTGGGGCTATTTTTGCGCAGTAGGGCGGTGGGGTTGCCGTAGAATCACTGACTTTGTCAACTATGTCTACAACAACCCTACTATCATAAATTCTACAGTCGTCAGACTGGTTGCGGAGAGTTATAACCATAATGAGAGTACTCCTTCGTCTATCTATGGAATTCGAAGACCGTGCAAGCACTCTCCGTGCGTTTTGAGATTCATATCGTTGTGTGACTTCTTTTCGCGACACCACGACTTCTCCATCGGCGGCTGGTGTTGGAGTACGATCTTCACTATCGATATTCAGACTTGTTGGTCTGACGGTGAGGGTCATCGCCGCTCATTCCCGCTCGATTGCAACGCAGTCAGCCTACGGGGTACAGATTCTGTTATTGCACTGCCCACCATGTTTCAGGACGACCGGTGCAAGGCTGTGCCAGGGATCTGTGTATCAGCAGGCCAGCTGGTCCTTTCCTCTACGGCAGAGATGTTTCAACTTGCAAATCCACTGCATTGATCCTCGTCAAAACTACCTCCAACTCATCTGAATATCTACCCGCATAGCATCTACAATATACTGAAGGACCGCGATGGCTACGAGGGCAGATCTAGTTGAAGTCGACCCCGCGACTCGAAGATATTTTCGACCTAAATTTACTTTGTGAAAGCTCGAAATCTGGCGGCACTAGGGCTGAGCAGTGTCAGACCAACTCCAACATGTATATACCTTTGTCTTGAAACAGATATTTGCGGCCTTGGCCCGGCTTTTTGATATACGCGGGCACAGCTTTCTGACCCCCAACTTCACTTGCACGTTCATACGCCGAACTCGCGCAGACGGCAGGAGGATTTTAGTCGAGATTCCTGGAGGTGGCTCAGCAGGTCTGTTGCTGTTATTGCCATTGGCGATGTTATCATTCTCAAACCAACACAACGTTTCTCGATGTTGCGGTGTTGGCGTTTTCAAAGGCTGGGAGGGTATAAGTAGGGTGTCTGTCGTTCATTGTTAAGGATATACTTTGTCAAGCGCGATCACTCTCAACCAACACCTACATCATTTCAAATATCCTGGGTAAGTCAAGCACAAGATTAGCAGTATCCTTTCTAGTTACGGTACGGGCCCTATAGCTTCAGCCTGCACAGTTCTTCATCAAAATCTCCATTCGGTTGTCCACAACCATCTTCGCATGCATTGTCTTTACCCTATCAGTCACTGTTCACCATCCTTCTGTCGGGTCATTCATCCGGCTTAGGCCCTCCTCTCAACGCCATCTTTGCCGGCTGGATGCGACGGCATTAGTGCCCTGCAGGGAAACATTTATACTCTTGATTGAAAGACACTGACATTCATAGCTTAGACTATCGGCAGAGCCAAGCCTCCAGTCCCAACTGCAACTTCGAACCATTGCAACCTATTCTGAACCATAGTCCTTCTCAGCCGTTGCAAACCCGAGCCACCTGTCAATACCACAGGAAGGAAACCAAGGCGCTACTCCGGCCCCACTGCCGTAGTCAAGATGAAGGGTGCTTCCGGTATTGCACTCCTCTCCCTCCTCGGCACACTTTCTACCACCGTTCACGGTTCGGTATTGCCTCGAAATGCACAACCAAAGCCTGTGATAGATGGTAATTTTGCCGATCCTTCCATCATCAAGGTTGGCAACACCTGGTATGCGTTTGCTACGAACGATCGAGGCGATGCGAAGGATCATAAGGCCCCGAACGTGCAAATTTCCACTTCCACCGACTTCAAGAAATGGTCGAAACCTGATGGCAAGGAGGATGCGCTTCCAGACCCCGGCTGTTGGACCAACAAAGGGCCACTCGGGGGCCAAGGTGCGGACGTCTGGGCACCACACGTGATCGAACTCCCAAAAACACATAAATTCGTCATGTACTACTCGGCAAGGCAAGCCGAAAACTCGAACACTCAATGTATCAGCGCAGCGGTGTCAACAAATATCAAAGGTCCTTACCTCGCGCGACCCCAACCGATCGCATGTCACACCTCCCAAGGAGGAGCCGTTGACCCAGCCGGGTTCCAAGATAGCGATGGCAAGCTGTATGTCGCTTACAAGGTCGACGGGAACAGCAAGGGCCACGGGGGCAAGTGCGGTAACACTGTTAAGCCTATCCAATCAACCCCGATCATGCTTCAAGGCCTCCGAGACGACGGACTCACGCCTGTGGGAGAGCCAAAGCAGATTCTTGACCGCGACGACCCGGATGGACCACTGGTCGAAGCGCCCAGCCTCATCAAGGAGGACGGTACTTATTTCTTGTTCTTCTCGTCTCAATGCACGACCGACTCAAATTACGATACCAGCTACGCTACCTCGAAGGAGCTGTGCGGGCCTTACAAGAAGACGAACAAGCCTCTGCTTGTAGCGGGCGGAGACTTGGGGTTGGTAGGACCGGGCAGCTCCATGATCACACCGAATGGAGAAAACATTGCCTTCCATGCGTGGGTTGACAAGTCAAGGTCGATGTTTACTGGAAGTCTGTCGTTCAAAGGGGATACGGTGTCGGTGAAGGTGGAGTGATGAGGGCGATGTATTACTATGGCGTCGGAGTTATTCAGTCCAGCTTGCTTCAGTCGGGATAGTTAACAGGACATTCAATGCGTAGTTTTTCAATTCTTGCAATATGATGACGGACAATCACTGCGATTCGATGATATTCTTGCCCAGGAACAAATGACTTGGATCTCGCGTCGCCTTAGCTGTCACATTGACTCCTCATGTGAAGTGGTGGTCATGCTTGTTGTACAATACTTTTTCTATTTCTGCTACAAACAGTGACGACAGGTGACATTGAAGAATGATGACAACCCGCGTGCCCTGTGCTTGTGCAGATCACTAACCAAAAGGGGTAACCAGACCTCGCACAGCCGAGCGCTTGGAAAAATTGATTGGATAGGAGACGTCGTGAAGGTGATTAAGATGCAGCAGCTTAGCGGACCGTTCGAGCATCCAATTGACATCGCCGGGATCGCCCTTGCCGGAACTCTTGAGAGCTTCTCTCCCAGCTCGGTATCACGACTTTTGCCGATTACTTTGTACATCTACTTTGTACATTCACAGAGCTACTTACTTGTATGCAAATGGCCGTTTAGTCTGCTTCGTGCGACGCGCCTTCCTTCGTTTTAATCATGATTTGACGCTTTGGACGCGAGCTGTCGGTGCTTCGCTCTTTTTGGATCTGCCACCTGAGTGGTTAGAGCAGATCGTAACCGCTTGACTCCGCATCGTTCAAGCTGGCTGAGTATGTTACCCTGTCTCTTGCGCAGCATGAATCGCTGTTGGCACTTATATTCGGAAGATATTCTACATCACAATGATCCTGACCGTAATTCTCTAGCTACCTCAACCTCCAAGGCTGGAGCCATCGCGGCGTCCTCGGCTCACAGAAACCCTCGTCTCAAGTCCGCTCACTTACTTCAGTCCCAAAGCCTGTCATTCCACAAAGATCTGTCGCAAAGTCCAACTCTACCTCCGCGCTCTCCACAATGGCCGCTGTCACCAGATCACCTGGTTTACCCGAGTCACAGATATCCTCCAATCAGGAAGGCATGAGTACCTTACCGGACCCGCGAAGTCCAAGCATATCATCCGACCCGTCCAGGAGTAATTCTACTTCACCACATCATCCGGATCTTAGCAGCGAAGTTGCGAATCTCAGCAATAAGCTCATCAATGCCATCAACCACCAGATCAACCTAGATGACTCACTTGCGGCAACGAGGCATGAGCTCGAGACGGCGAGAGATCGGATACGGCATCTCGAGGCAAAAGCACAGGAGCATACCGGGATGATTGCGAAGGGGATATTGGTGAAGAAGACTGATGTGGATGATCAGACCGTCACTCTCATGGCAAAACTTTCCGGCGAAAGGAAGCAGAGAGGAGTCGTGGAAAAGGAGAAGAAGAGTATTGAGCAAGAGCTGGAAAATCTTACCACGGCGTTATTTGAGGAAGCAAATCAGGTAATATAGCTTATTGAGATTGCACGGCTTCCCTGCTGACATGCTTTAGATGGTTGCGGCAGCACGCAAAGAGCGGGAGGCTGCAGAGCGTAGGAATGAGCAACTCCGATCCCAACTCAACGATACGGAACTTCTTCTTGCATCGCATCAAGAACAGTTGACGGACCTCAAGACTGTGATGCAACAAATGAGCTCCGATCGTGATGAAGCAGAAACCAATACCAACGCCTCCACAGCACCGTCTACACCAGGCTTGCAAAATCAGGACAACCTGAACAAGATCTTTGACGCTTTACACTTGTCACCAAACACACCGGGGATGGACGACATCCCACCTGCACATCCTACTAGCTTCACGCATCTGTTACATCCCGTTCTCCGAACGGATCTCCAGGCATATGACGATTTTCACTCTCTACTTCAGATGTCTCGGAGTTCAGCACCACCAAGCCGAGCAACAAGTGGTTCATATGGTGGTCTCAACGTCACGAGCTTGGGCAACTCGACAAATCAGACGCAACCATATCCTTTAGCTCATGTACCTTCGAACGGATCCACGTCATCGCTTTCCACTGCCGGCACGTATGGATCTACTCCAGGCACACCAAATACGGCTGCTTCAACCAACAGTAGCGTCTCATCAAGAGACCCTCCACTTGCCCACATACCTCTAAAGGACACCAGGTTTTACAAGCGAGCGCTTACCGAGGATATCGAACCCACATTACGTTTAGACACTGCTCCAGGCCTATCGTGGCTAGCTCGACGAACAGTGCTCAACAGTATGTGTGAGGGAAGTTTGGTCGTTGAGCCTATGCCAGCATCAGCCAAGCTTCGCATCTTCTCTTGTTCTTTGTGTGGAGAGCACAGGAAAGGTGATGAGCATGCTCGCACACACCGATTCAGGACCAGCGAAAACGAGAATGCTCAACGATATCCGCTATGTAATTACTGTCTCGGCAGGGTAAGAGCTTCATGTGATTTCCTGGGGTTCCTTCGGATGATCAAGGACGGGCATTGGCGAACTGATGGCGAAGAAGGGGAGAAAGTGGCGTGGGAGGAAAGCGTTAGATTGAGAGAGAGGATGTTCTGGGCTAGGATTGGTGGAGGGGTCGTGCCTGCATTTGTACAGCTTAGGGACTCCCCAAGGAGCTCAACGGAGGTTACGAAAGAGAAAGGAAGCAAGCTCAGCCAGGAAGTGCTTAGAGAGGATGTCGATAGCGGTAAACTTCGATCACTTGGCGAAGAAAATGAGGATCCGTTTCACTCCAACCAGAAGAGGGTATCGATTGGGAGAACGATTATCTCGCGGAGAGAAAGCGACGAGGACGACTCGTGGGAGAAGGCAAAGAAAGCCGCAATCTTCGACGATGACCACCCCACGAACAAAGCCGTCGAAGAACAAACAGCAACTCAGCTGCGGAACAATCTTCGAGACTCGTTGAAATCCAACGCTTCGGAGAAGCAGCGAGCCAAAACACCATCGCAGGCGAGCGAGCACCGGCTGTCAATTGCGATCCCTGGCGCTTTTGAATGAAGCGTACTTTTCTCCGTCTCAAATCAAATCTAGCTCTCGTCGACCGTGTATCGTTCTCCCCTCTTCCGCGCCCTCCTCACACGTCCATTCATCCCATCATTCCTCAGCTTGGCATATACGTACCGTATCGCTTACGGACCTAGCTGTACGTATAGATTTCCCGTTTCGTCCTTTCGTGCGGGTTACAGTAATCACGACGGTACTTGGGTGTATTGGTACTCTACACTAATATCGTAGTCGTCGCCATTCTCGAGGGCGAAGTAGAAAAGCGTCTGTCATGATAATACAGAAAACTGTTCTTGATGAACATAGCTTGGACTACAATTATTGGGTTTGTGATCATCACTTCGTCATGCGAAAGGTAGGACGTCGCCGTGCTGTGATGAGATAATTACTATATCGGTAATATCGTAGCAATTGCGATTGTCGAGCGGACGAAAGTAGCTGTTATGACGATACAAAAATCATCGTAGATGAAGCTACCTCAGGAACCATCGGACCTGTGACATTGTAACCGCGAACTCCAAAACCCTAAGGTACTACATCGCTACAAAAAGCCCTTCCCTGACACGCAGCCAACAAGAACGATGCGCGCTATTGCTTAGCCTTCTGATGAATCTGTCTGATCTGCTCCTCAATACTAACGCCCTCCCCACTCCCACCGGGCCCCTTGCCCACTCCCAACCCTCCCATCCCCCTACTCCCATCCGCGACACCAACACCATCATAAGCCATAACGGCCGCCCTCTTCCTGCGGGCAACTTCCTCTTCGCTGAGGATAGCCTGGCCGGTGACGGCGTCGAAGACGTCCGTGCGTTGGGAAGCGAGACGTTTGAGGTTGGCGGCTACGTCCGAGGTGCTGAGGTTTGTGGTGGAGAGTCGAGCGTCGGACTTTTGGCGTTGGGAGAGCCAGGTTGGGTCGAGGAGTTCGACTGTGAATGCACAAAGGAGGGGAGAGGTTAGCGTTTGGGTTGGGTTAGGTTAGGTAGGGGATGTCAGGTTGTGGGATGGGGAAAGGGAAGCGGGTAAAGGAAGTGGTGGGTGGGGCGAGGGGAATGTACTTTTCATATGCTGCTCGAGTCCGTCGAATGGGATTTGCTGCTTGCAATTCGGACAGAGTGCCATTGTGACGTTTTGGCGTTTGGCTTGGGCGCGCGGGACGTAGTCGTTGCGGATGCGCATTGGTTGGCCGGGGGCGCCTTTTGCGGCTGCTTGGGCTGCTTGGGCGCGTTCGCGGGCTTCGGTGCGTTCGGCGATGAGGCGGTCTTCTTCTTCGGCGTCGGCGGATGAGGGTATCGCTTCGGAGAGTTGTTGTTGGAGCTGTTGGGTGGGGGTGTAGTCCATTTCTTGGGGGTGGGATGGTGCGTATGTGTTGTATGGTGAGGGGATGGGTGGAGGTTGCATGGGGTAGTGTTGTTGTTGTTGAGCGTAGGGGTTGTAATAGGCGTCTTCGTCTGTAGGCATTGCTTCTTCGATACGCATGTTGTGTGGTTGGAGGGACATCATTGCTTTTTGTTCTAGGGAGGCTGATTGTAGGTCGTTGAGGGAGGTAGGTGCTGGGAGGTCGGCTTGATCATCGGCTTCGTTGAAGAGGACGGTCTCGACGACGACGAAATCGTGCCAGTCGATTTGAGCGTATTCCACTAGAATCACCTAGTCAATACAATGACAGCGTCTAAGAGATGTGGATGTGAAGTTACGTTTCTCCTGCTCCGCCGCTTCTTCCTTCTTCTGCTTCTGCTGTTCCTGGAACTTGACCCACTCCGCTCTCTGCTTTGCCCGTCCGAGTATGTGGAATCGATCCTTGGCATTATGTTGCAGCTCTTCCATCCTCTCTCTCTCAGCTTTTCCACCATCCACACTATTCGCCTGTAGCAGTTCTGTATATTGATCTACCAAGCGACTGAAGAATTGGTAGAGACTGTGCTGCGGTCGTAGAAAGTCGAACTGGTAATTCCTCGTTTCCCTCTGCGACAGCGCCGTCATAAACGACCGTCCATTCTTCGCCACAAACAAAGCGGTTAGCTTCACAACTTCCAGGTCTTGTGCATTTATGTTTGGCATCCGCGCTGAGAAGTGGAATCCTGGAGGTTCCGCCGGACCCTTTGGTTTCTCTGGCTCTGGTGCAAGCGCCGCATCTCCTGTCCGTCCTGCTGATACTGCCGTACCCCGGCCCTCTCGTACTTCATTGAGTCTCCAGGCGTAAAACGGATTGTAGGCATCATTTGCGCTAAGGAAGGAGAATTTGGAATTGTGTTTTTCTTTTTCACGGATTCGATCTGTAGACCATTCAGCTTCCCGAAATCTGAACTCGAATTGTATGCTGCCCACCTTCAAATACCGTGCCGTTTCGAGCTACATATCCAGCAGTCTTCTCAACGATCGCTATTCCAATGTCAGTATCTGCTTCCTCGCAGTGGTTGGAGTGGACAGACCTCTTATATCCTTTGGAGGAAGCACAATCCCAGGAGGTGGTTTACTCACTGCATCTGGTAGATCTGAGGCTACTGGTTCTTCTTTGGTAGCTGCGGGCGCCATTGTAGATGATGTTTTCCAGATTACAAGGTTTGCAGCCGTGGTAGGGTTCTCACATGCCCATGGACTGAAGGTTCGCCGAAAATAGGTCTTGCATAAGCGCGGACGCAGGCGAACAAGCGCGATGATCCCTTAGGAGCCAAGCATCAATCGCATAGTCCTTCTCGCAACAATAAAGATCATTCTAAGATTTAGCTGAGGTCTCTGCGTGTTGGTTGTTGTGAGAGCTTAGATGCTGCTATCTTGACAGATATTCGCGATGATTCCCACTCGTGAAATGGATATTTATGGCACATGCATAGCGCTTGTTAGCGTGGATCTGCGGAGCTGAAGCTCATAAGCGAGGATGTGGCCTTAGGATACCGAGAGCCCCTGGGTTGAACCAAATTCTGACCTCCAACAGCCCTACAAGCACGACACCTTCCTAGGACCATTGACCGATGGTGGAGTAATATGTTACTCTTTCAAAACTCTCCTTAATTCTATTCAACAGCTTAAGCAACGCTTTTACGCTACAAGCTTTGCGCAGGGCGGAGTTTGGCGGGTTAGGTTCCGGCTTTGAGTCCACCAGCGGCCTCTGATCAAGGCTATCGTAACAAACTACCTGCAGTGATGGCACCCAAAGGAATCTCTCCTTCGTTACCAAACGAGAAATCCTCGAGTCGGGCTGGCAGATCTCCAGTACGATCGCCAAGACCGAATGGCGGACCAAAGCACGTAAAGGGGAAACCTACGGATTACACTTCGGAGGGCGTTACGGATAATGACATCTTCCTTCTGCCTGGTTTTGATCTTCAGCTTTTGGGACTTCTGACTGTTGTTGCGGCGCTGGTACGACTATTCAGGATATATCAGCCTACCAGTGTGGTATTCGATGAAGTCCAGTAAGCCAAGCCCATACACAAGAAGATGCTTTTGGTTGGCTGACCCATGTACCATAGCTTCGGCGGATTCGCATCGAAGTACATCAAGGGGAAATTCTTCATGGACGTTCATCCGCCGTTGGCTAAGCTACTCATCACTCTAGCTGGATGGGTTGCAGGCTTCGACGGGGAGTTTGACTTCAAGGACATCGGGAAGGACTACTTGGAACCTGGAGTACCTTATGTGGCTATGCGATTGTTACCAGCCATCTTTGGAGTCTTGACAGTCCCAACGATGTTCCTGACATTGAAGGCTGCCGGCTGTCGAACACCAACCGCTGCGATGGGTGCTGGGCTGATCATCTTCGGTACGCATAGTTCTGCATGGGAAGAAATTTAATTACTAAAGTGTTGATGTTGCTACAGAGAATGGTCTCCTCACTCAGTCTCGTCTGATTCTCCTCGATTCCCCCCTGATTATCTTCACGGCTTTCACCGCTCTAGCATGGACATGTTTCACGAATCAGCACGAGCAAGGACCCGCAAAAGCCTTCGATCCAAGCTGGTGGTTCTGGCTTGTGGCAACAGGTCTTGGACTGGGGGCTACTGTCAGTGTGAAATGGGTAGGGCTTTTCACTATTGCTTGGATTGGAAGCCTTACCATCGTGCAATTGTGGGTTCTGCTCGGGGATACGAGAACTGTGACACCGGTAAAAACCTTCTCAGACAGGTTTTGGTTTATGTGCTGACGCATCGCCTGCAGCGACTTTGGTTCAAGCATTTCTTGGCGCGAGTCTTTTGCCTCATCATCATTCCGGTCACGTTTTATATGGCAATGTTCGCCATCCACTTCGTCTGCCTCGTTAATCCTGGAGATGGTGACGGTTTCATGTCTTCTGAATTCCAGGCTACGCTGAATTCAAAGGCTATGCAAGATGTGCCTGTCGATGTTGCCCTCGGGAGTCGTGTCAGTCTAAGACACCACAACACTCAAGGAGGCTATCTACACTCACACAACCACATGTATCCGACTGGCAGCAAGCAACAGCAGATTACTCTCTATCCGCATAAAGATGAGAATAATGTATGGCTGCTTGAAAATCAGACGCAACCGGAAGGATTGGACGGCCCAATCGTGGGTCCTCACGCTTGGGATAACCTTGAGCCAACCATGATCCGGGACGGGGCTTTGATCAAGCTGTATCATGTCACTACGGATCGCCGTCTCCACTCCCATGACGTTCGTCCACCGGTAACCGAAGCTGATTGGCAGAACGAGGTTTCGGCGTATGGTTATGAAGGATTTGAAGGTGATGCCAACGACTTGTTCCGGGTTGAGATCGTCAAGTCAATGTCCGACGGCGTTGAGGCTAAGAACAGAGTCAGAACGATTCAGACGAAGTTCAAGTTGGCCCATGTTATGACTGGCTGTGTTCTATTCTCGCACAAAGTCAAGCTGCCGGATTGGGCGTACGAGCAACAAGAAGTTACCTGCGCTAAGGGTGGAACACTGCCGAACAGTGTTTGGTACGTTGAGCAAAATGAACATCCGATGCTTGGAGCAGATGCAGAGAAGGTCAATTACAAGAATCCTGGATTCGTCGGAAAATTCTGGGAGTTGCAGAAGGTCATGTGGACTACAAATGCTGGACTTGTGGAGTCGCATGCATGGGATTCGAGACCTCCTTCGTGGCCCGTACTTCGCCGCGGTATCAACTTTTGGGGCAAAGATCATCGTCAAATCTACCTCATTGGAAACCCCATCATTTGGTGGTCGTCCACTTCTGCCGTTGCAATCTACGTGGTCTTCAAGGGCTTGTCGGTCCTTCGCTGGCAGCGAGGCTATAGCGATTATGACAACATCAACTTCAAGCGCTTCGACTATGAGATCGGTACCTCAGTGCTTGGCTGGGCATTTCACTACTTTCCCTTCTACCTCATGCAACGCCAGCTATTCCTCCACCACTACTTCCCGGCTCTGTATTTTGCCATCATGACCTTTTGTCAGATCTATGACTTTGCCACAAATCGTATTCGTGGTCTTGGTCTGCGAGAGAACCCTTCTGTTGGCAAGACTGGCGTAGTCGCATTCCTTGCTCTAAGCATTGTGGCCTTTACTTTATACGCCCCTCTATCCTATGGCAACCCCTGGACGCAGAACTCGTGCCAGAAAGTCAAGCTTTTCGACACTTGGGATTGGGACTGCACCAATTTCCATACTGATGTAAGTCGCCCTATGCCTTCATGATCCGCGGTCGTTCGCCGAGCTAAGATTCTGGTTCTGACAATCGATGTGCAGCTGAGCCAATACGCTATTGCATCGCCGAATGCAGGCAGTGCCGAGCACACTGGCTCGCCAGTGATGCCTCCTCAAGCAGAGGGCCAAGCAGGCGAGCAAGTTGGAGATCAAAAGCCGCTTACCGATGCGAATGTCACACCCCAACCCGCTGCAGATCCATCTGTGCTGAGCCGAGAAGAGCGGGTCGAGTATCGCGATCAGGATGGAAACCTTCTCGACGACGAGCAAGTCTCGGCACTACAGGGGAAGGTGTCCTTTCAGACACGTTATGAGACTCGCACTCGCGTTGTTGATGCCGCAGGCAACGAGATTGCCGACGGTGCAGCAGGTGCGGAGGGTTTCGCACCACCGCATCCGGACGTAGAGGGCAGGAACCCTGAGACGGCAGGAGACGGTAAAGAAGGTGAGGCAAGGGAACAACCTGCCACGGCATCTGTGGGTGATGATGTTGGGAAAGAGAAGAAGGTGGAAAAAGGAAAAGGAGGAAAGCCAAGACCGGCGAGCGAAGGGAATGAGGCTACCAAGTAATCTATTGGGGTAATGTGATGACATCTCTCTGTACGACTAGATTAGGGGCGTGCGTGGAAAAAGGTCTGGTTCGAATACATCTGCATACAGCGTCCCATGAAAGCTTACTTTCTGAGATATGTTGTGCCATGATGATGTTCGTAGCACCAGATGCGGGTGATCAGTGTCAGGTACATGACGACTATCGCCTTAATGGATAGCGCATCTGTCGGTCATGGTGAATCAATCCCTCTACGCTTGCTGAGCGGTTTTAGTCGAAAGCGGTAATTGCAGTCGTCTCCTTCAACTCCACAGCCAGATCAGTTGCCCATCAAACCCCCAATCCTTTCTCTCGCCTCTTTCGCCTTCCTCCTCTCATCCCTCTCCGTCTTCCGCGTCTCTCTCAAATCCGGCGGTCTCTCAATCCCCAACTCCATTCTCAACTCATCCACATCCCTCTCCAACTGTTCCTCCCAATAAACATTGACAATCTCCTCTGCCCTTAACCCATTCCTCACCGCCCACGGCAAATACGTCTTCCAGAATCTCTTCCTCTCCGCACTCTTCAACCTCGTAACCGCCACCAAGCTCAACCCCGTCATCGGCAGCAACGTATTCGCAAACTCAAACGCCTTTAACGCCACCTCCCCCTCCACCATGACAGGCAACCCCGTCAGCGCGTGGTAGAAATCATGACACTCTCTATACCGCTGCATCACGTACGCGCACTCTTCGTCGTCGATGTACTTGACTTGGTCCCTTGTGTCGGGACTCACGCCCTCGCGGTCCAGCCACGCGGCGTAGGCCCTGCCGACGCTGTTGGTGGGGAGGGTGCGCAGGTGGGGCATGCTGAGGGTTTGAGAGGTTATGCGGGGTCGGTCGCGAAGGATGCGTCGGCCGGTAGGGGAGGAGAGCATGACAGAGCGCAGGCGGTAGATAAAGTAGGGGGTTGCGGTCGCTTCGCCGAGGGCTGCGATGAGGTCTGTGAATGGCATCAGCAAGAAGCTGGGGGAATCTGGGGAAAGTGGAAGGTAGTACCTCCTCGCCGCGGGTTGATGAAAGATCCCACTGCTGAGCCAAAGGCGAGTGCTCCTCGCTCGAGGGTGGTGAGGGGGACATGGCCTTCGTAGTTTGGTGGTGGTCGATTCAGCACTGAGAAGCTCCTTGTATAGAGTACGGCGGAGAGCCTGATAGTAGGAGGATGTCTGAGGGGGTTTGCTGTGAATGCCACAGATTTCATTGTCATTGCCGTCGTATTCGACCAAGAGTGTGAGCAATGCTGCCAGTGTTCCAGTACTGTAGGGTAGCGTCACTAAGTGCGTTTTGGGTTTCTCCAACTAGCCGGAGCATGTTTACTTCCATCAATTGAGCACCTTTATCATTGTCGTCGATCAATCCTCTTAAGACTTATGGTGTGTCAAAAGATGGAGGAAAATGATGAACGAAACTGTCGATATTCTCGCTATTAGTATGTAAGGGGAAGTTATCCAGTTGTCTATATTTTGAAGCAAGATCTGAATTTGGCAAATCATCAATCACTTTTCGTAATTCATTAACCCTGTCACAACGATGGGCGAAGCATTATGGCCCGGAAAGGCGCACGAGATCTTTACAAACTGGGCAGACGACCGAAATGTCAAGATTAATGGTGTTGCGCCTGCCAGATTTGCCGGTCGAGGTTTAGGAATAGCCGCGAAACGTAAAATCCAGGTAGCCCTATCCGAACCTGATCACGTCTATAAATATATGAATATATATTCCTATTCTGACAGACTACAGGCAGGCGAAGAGCTCGTAACAGTCCCATCTTCCGCCCTTCTGACTACCGACTCTATTCCCGCACCCTTTAAAGCTCTCCACGGTGACATCACCGCCCATGGCCTCCTAGCCTCCTTTCTCGCCTTCGGAGACCCTAAGGATCTCTCTCAGTACGCATCATGGATAGCCACCTGGCCTTCGCCTCAAGATTTTGCAGATTCAATGCCAATTATGTGGCCGCCTTCCGTGACCAAGACCGTGTACCGTAACGGTTACGACAAGGAAACCCTCCCATCAACGCTCGGATTCCGCCCGCTTCCACCAGGTATAGGCGGCCACTGGGGTACCATCTATTTGCACGACACGCTAGGCGGACCGAACCCGGGACTACTGGCTAAGCAAGAGGAGAAGTCTAAGAAAGATTGGGCTAAAGTGTCTGCAGTCATCTTCGGTGCCGACAAGGAGAGGTATCTGTATTACTGGCTGATTGTTAATACCCGAACTTTCTACCACGAGCTCCCAGGAACGAAGAAGATGGCTAGAGACGATTGTATGGCGTTGTGTCCTTTTGCGGATTATTTCAATCACGCTGATGAGGGGGTGGGTTCAGTTCCCCTCGTGTGTGAGGTGGGATATGCTGAGAGGTGGGTAGTGTGATGTTGCGTTTGTCGAGAACGGATTTACGATTACGAGTCGGAAAGCATACGGTAGCGTTTACCATGGAAGGTCTCGTACGTATTCAGATTGATGACTGACAGAGTGTTAGAGCCCGGGGAAGAGATCTATGTCTCCTACGGGAATCACAACAACGACTTTCTCCTCACCGAATGTGCGTTCACGCCCTAGCATTGCCCCTCTTTCCTACCTCAAGCAGCAGTATCTCACACAACAAGTCCCCCACAGACGGATTCATCCTCCCCACCAACAGATGGGACTCCGTCCTCCTCGACGACCTAATGCTCAAGCACCCCACGAAATGGCAACAGAAAAAGCAACTCGAAAGAGCCGGCTATCTCGGGTACGCCCCATCCTCACCCGCAAAACCCATCAAGTCCCAACTCACTAATATATCTCCCTCTATCAACATAGCAACTACACCCTCTCCCAAACCGGCGTCTGCCACCGCACGCAAGTCGCCGTCCGCACCCAAACCCTCTCCCAGTACCACTGGCGCAAATTCGTCGCGGGCGCCGACCTGCCCTTCGAGCTGCGCGACGAGAGTAAAGCGGATGCGGTGATTTGGGTGAGGTTGATTGAGCCGTATTTGCGGGAGGTGGAGAGTGCGTTGGAGAGGATGCAGGGGGAAGAGGGGAGGGAGTTTGTGGTGCCTGAGGCGGTGAGGGTGGTGTTGTTGAGGAAGTGGGGCCAGATTGGGGAGTTGTTGAGGGCGGCGAGGGAGGGGTTGGGTGAGGAGATGAAGATGGCATTGGGGGATTGGGTGTAAGGGGAGTGGGAGGTCGCGATGTTGACGTAAATATGACACCGTTCCATGTGCATGCTGTGAGGTATGTACACTATAGTATAAAGACATGAAAACGCCCATGGACTCCTTCCTTCCCTGTTGGAATGATCACCCTCTCTTTGCGGTGTCGTTAATAATAGGTACATAATCGTCGAAGCGCCTATTGACCATCTGCTGCTTTCCCTTCACCAACTGAAGCAGCATGTAGTTCATCACGCACTTGATGCCCATCTCCTCACCCCTCCTGACGATATACCCATTGATATACTCGATCTCCGTCTGCTTACCCGCTCGAACGTCCTGCAGCATCGAGCTGAGGTTGTTGCTCGTCTTGCTCATCACAGCCACAGCGATGGTCTCCAGCCGCTGCGGCGCGAAGCGTATGCGGACGTTCGGCACCCCTTGGAGTTCTGGCAGTGACCGGATAACCAGGGATATTTCGGAGAGGAGGAGGCGCATGACTCGTGTCATGGCGAAATTGGAGAGGATATCGCCGTTCTTGGCGTCGAGCATGACGGTCAGAGGGTTGATGATGGCGTTGATGGCAAGTTTCTCAAGTTGGAGCTGCATGAGGTCTGTCGTCGAGAAGCCTACAGCGGCGAGAACGGGAGTGCGGGTCAAGGTACGGAGGAGGTAGCGTGATGAGGGCGCCCATTTTTCTGAGACCTTTTCGCCATCCTCACTTGCGGGGCGGAGTGGATAGCGTGGGAGGAGACCGAGAGCTGTGGTGCCCATGCCTGCGTGCACGGCGGAGAAGGGCTTTTGGGAGTGGACGCCGTGGGTAATGATGCCGAGCATGTAATTTGGTCGGGTTTCGACGTCTGGAAAGAGCTTTTCGTTGACTTCTTCGATCATGCCCATGCCATTCTGAAGGAACAATATCGTGGATTGTCGCGTGAGGCGGTCTTTGACCGCTGTAAGCGCAGAGACTGTGTTTGGCGCCTTGACAGAGAGGATGAGGTTATAAATGATACCGCCTTCGTTCGATCCTTCCGTCGCTGCCTGCGCTTTTGGTGACAGTGGTCGTATTGTTCTTTCTGGTAAAGCAAACTCTACGTCAAATTCCCTCCGTTTATCGGATAGGCCATCGGTGATAAGCTCAATAGTTCGCCCTTGCGCCTCCCATGCTTCCAGCAACGACAGCTTGTGGAGGAGGAGAGTGGTCGGTGGCCGGTTCGGTATACGATTCAAGGCATGCGCCACAAAATTGCCAATATTGCCCGTGCCCAAGATATGTATCCTGCGAGGTACATCGCGATGATCCCCCGTCTGAGGCCGTGAAGAGACTCTTCGAATACTGAGCTCCTCTTGGTCCTCTTCCTCCCCATACTCCTGCCGAGGCCACGAGTACGCCGTCCGAAAGAAGATGGAGAACCCGGTCAAGGCCACCCGGCCCACAGGTAGGTCATCGTATGTACATTTGGAGCGCCGGCGCGGTATTCTAGCCAGCAACCGCGAAAGCGGATGTTGATAATTGAGGAGAGACAGATTGAGACCTCCACCGTTAAGAGAAAATATATCTTTCTATCGTATCAACATAATAGTCCTGGCTGGTTTAGGCGGGCTTCCTCAATGGGCGACTCTTTGTCATTGTTCTTCGCATCGTCAGGGATCTGAAGTCGATACGTCAAGATCTGAAGCTTCCTACCTTCGTGCATAAGTTCTTCGGTTCAGACATGCATAAATTTTTCCGACGTGCATAAAGTGTGTGTAGATAATCCACAGTGTCACAACCATGACTAATGCCAAATTCAATGCCAAATTTCAGACTCTTGTCTGATTGTTATGGACACTGTTGATCTAGTTCCGCTGCTGGAGCAGCTTGAGGACAATATTGATGACCTACAAGAAGTGCTCGAGCCTTTGCTCAAAGCTGCTCTTTCAGAGACTGCTGCCAAGCTCCCATTGCTCGATAAGGCGAAACTCTACGTTGTGGTTACATATGCTATAGAGTCCATTTTATTTTGTGAGCCAAGTCGCACTTTCTGAGCTCCAGACGGCTCACTAATTGGTCCGATAGCTTTCTTACGGCTTAATGGCGTAAATGCAAAAAATCACCCCGTCTTCAGGGAGTTGACGAGGGTGAAGCAGTACTTCGAGAAGCTCAAGAGCGTGGAATTCGGGGAAGTAAAGAGGGAGAATCTTGGTCTGAACAAGCCGGCAGCAGGGAGAATCATTAAACATGCGCTGGTATGTGGTTACTCTCGTCCAGATCCCACACGTTCCACGTCTAAAACTATCACAGGCAGGCAATGAGAAGTATGACCTGCAACGAGCCGGGCAACAGGCGAAAGAGAAGGCTAGGGCACATATCAGATTTGAGCAGATCTCAAACAAGCGACAAGCAGACGAAGACGAGGGACTTGCGGTGGATGCAGAAGCTTCCACAAGCAGCAGCTCCGAATCAGAGTCCGAAAATGGATCCTCTGAGCCGGTAGAGGTAGAATCCGTGACACCTGAATCAGCAGAGGTTGATCAGCCAGCCAAGAAGAAGAGGAAGCGGGTGGAGAAGAGACAAAGAGACGCCTTAAAAGCTGGAAACGAAGAGCCATCGGGCGCCGAAAGCGAAGACCCGGTAAGCAAAGATGCTACACCGAAAACGCACAAGAAGAGGAAGAAGCGGAAACCACTGGAGAATGCTACGACTGGTGCAGCAGAAGGTAAGTTAGCTTAAGCAATTACCTTGACGCATTGATTTCTGATCCAAATTCTAGAGATGATACTCCCTTCCAAACAGAGTCAGCCTCCTTTAGGCCACAGTGCAGCGTTCCAGGCACTTCTCAACGGACCACTACCGAAACGTGACAAGAAGGCACCAAGACCGACCAGGCAGGAGCGTAAAAGGGAAAATGAGAAAGCAAAGACGCCGTCGCAGGCTGAAGGATTATAAAGCCTTAGTAGCAAGGATGGTGTAAAATTCCTATAATGTTCTTCAAGCCCCTAATCCATGAGACTATGGTCATACGACTTCATGAGCGCTCCAAGACCAGCTAGACCACGCATTCAGAAGCCTTGTAGCTTCGTTGCTCGTGCTCAAAGGGGAGCCATATTCAATACTTGGACATATCTGAAAGCTTAGGAAATATCTACAGCTTCACAACCTAAGAAATCATTCGAAACAAGTAGCATAATGTACATCGACAGATACAATACTTCCCGTCGTTTCCTTATGTTTGATTGCCATACAACTGGAAGTATGTAAACGATAGCGTCAACCTCGATGTGACCAATGGTGTGCATTCTCTCAGTCACGCTAAAAGCTCGGCTTTCTCGAACTCACCCCTGTCAACATCCTTTTTTCCACTTCCTCCCAATCACACCAGCACCAATCAGACACTCACAATCAACACTTTCAATCCTCAACAACATCTCACCATGCCGCGTCAACGTCGCGGTGCCGCCGCACCAGCACGCAGCGCGCCCTCGCGCCCGACCGCAGCTCCAGCTCGCCCAAACGTAACGCCGCCCCAACCTCAAAGACGTCCCGCTAGCACCGCAGCACACCCACCGGCGACGGCCCAACAGCCTCACCCTCCAGCTCAAGCCCAAGCGCAGGGAAAGAGCCCCGGGATGTTCGGCCAGATGGCAAGCACCGCCGCGTAAGTTATCTTTGCGGAGTATTCTCCTCACGTAGCTCTCAGCCAACTTGCCTCCAGCAAAGCTCTTGCATGCGTGACTGGACTAACGCATCAACAGTGGTGTAGCAGTCGGCTCCTCAATAGGCCACGCCATCGGCGGGTTCTTCGGCGGCGGCTCCTCCAGCCAAGCGCCCGCGGAAGCCGATCAAGCCAACACCGCCGCGGCAAACACGTACGGCGACGCTGGATACCAAACTAGCAACGACAATAGCTGGGGCGCTCGGAACTGCGATGTGGATGCGAAGCAGTTTACTAAGTGCTTGGATGAGAATCAGGGGAATATGCAGATCTGTGGGTGGTATTTGGATCAGTTGGTAAGCTGCATATGTCGGCTGTTGAGATGGGGTGAGAGGAGTCACTTGCTGACAAGTGGGATTACAGAAAGCTTGTCAGGCGGCTGCTAGTCAATATTAGATGGCCAGCGTTGATTCCAAGGAACTCTTGTGTAGATGGAGGGAGCGACTTGTATAGAGAGAAGAGAAGCATAGCATGGTCCGCATAGCATCACACTACTGTACCAACAAGAAATATTTACATTAGTGTTTCAGCATCTGAAGTCTCTACTCCACTGAACATGCTTGCTCATTCCTACAACTACATGGTCAATGCTTCAAGTTATGTCTGCCCCAACTCCGCGCTAACTATATGTGACACCCTCAAAAGTCGACAGTCAGTCCCTCTTATCGTCTTGGTCCTTCCGAGGCTCGAAGTTGAGCTTTTGAGGATCAGTAACGATACGCCAGAAGTGGCAGCGTAACATGCGTGACTCACCTGGTTGCCATTATACAGCTGATGGTCATCGCGAGCCGTCTCCTGATCTCTCAACGTCCTCACGTTGATGTTGCCGCCAGCATTTTGGCCTGCCACAGTCGATGGGCCCGAGCTCGCATTTGACGGAGGCGCAACCTGGCCGATGCCCAAGAATGTCCCCAATGCACCAGTCACCGTCCCGACACCTCCAGACACTAAGCTATAGCCAGCAGACAAGCCTCTCGACAACAGGCCAGGTGCACTGCTGTCATAAGCGGCAATAGATCCCTGAACAGGTACCATGATCAGAGTCGCACTTGGCGTAAGTCCCAGAGTCTGCAGCGATTCCTCCTCTTCCGAGATGGTGATAGCTCGATTCGGCTGCGGCGTAAGGATCTGCTTGAACGTGTACGGCGTATCGCCATCAGAGCGCTGCTCGTCGACCCATGCGCGAACGTGTGAGCGGAGTGTTCGGTCGGCAGGAAAGCGGGAGCGGATGGTGCTGCCGTCGAGAAGGCGGACTTGCACCGCGCAGTCCTTTGAAGCTCGCGTCGATGCTGATCTTTGGACATTTTCACTTGAGAGTTGTCGGTCTACAAGTCCATCCGCACCATCTGTAGCCCCAGCCTCGGCTCGTGCGAGCGCTCGTCGACGTTCTTCCCTTTCTCTGCGCTCGGCTTTGTCGTTCTCAATCTGTCGCATGATCCGGTCTCTTTCCTGCCGGGCGTCTTGCTGTCTTTTCCGTTGCTGCTGCGCGTAGCTTAGCTCTTGGGACTTGGATGATCCGGGTGAAGCTCCTGCTGCTTCGGCTTCGGCTGCGGCGTCTTGACGCCGGGCTTTGGCCTTTGCTTGACGGTCTGCTTTTTCAGCCACATCTTGTCGCTTGTTCTCTGCTTCAAGGCGGTCTCTGCGGTCATGAAGGAGATTCTGTACGGTTGCGTTCGTAGGTGTCGTGTCGGCAGAGGCGGACGTTTGAGGGGGTGCGGGGGTAAATGATGTGGGCTGTGGGCTAACGATGGTTGGTTGATGGGTTGGAGGATCGAGAGGACCTTGTGAATCCTGATGGAGTATTGTGGACGGTTGGTCGGTCAGGACAGCCTTAAGACGTTGCTTGAAGTCATCCCGTGCTGTACCTGCTGCCAGGTATTCTCGTAGTTGTCCGTTACTAGATTGATCTCAACGATCAGGGTTGAACACTTGTCAAGTCTTCCGGAGGACGTACTGTATGATGACCAGGGTCGGTGCCTTGCTGATAGGGCAGAATGCGGAGAGATACCCAGCTTCCTGAGATCCGGCATTCATTCGAAGCAGGACAGTTTTGGATTGGAGTAATGGAGTTATCTGAAGAGGTTCAGGTCCGATACTGCGCTTCTGGGGTGAACGAAGATATACCTCATCGTCCTGGAGGTATATATCCTCCCATGAAGAGCTTTCTTCCTCGCCATCTAGCTTCCGCCGTAGTTGTCAGCAAGTGTCGTCTAGTATTGTCTGAGGGAAGTCGAGTCTTCACCTCTGACGAAGCATGCTACAAGTTTTGACTCTTGAATAGCAAGAGCAATACCACTCTGCAGATCACCTTCGTAAAACATCGTGAGGCATAGGCTGAACAAAGTGAAGCAGTCGGAGCCTAGAGGTAGCAAAACTTCACAAAACATTCACATGCGCACCCGTATATTTTGAACTCGATTAATCTGGCAACACTAACATCTGCACCTAGTAATTAGTTGTATCCAGTTTTAGTGTAGATTACATAGTAAATAAACACTGACGCGTCATAGAAATCATGTGTTCATTACCTACCTACCTACCTACCTACCTACCTACCTACCTACCTACCTACCTACCTACCCACACATACCTCACTATCATCATTCACCATGTCAACATCCTTGATTTCTGTTGTCTCTGACATCAAATCAATAAGGGAAAAGCTTTTTCTATTGAATAAGAAACTCATTATGATGTTAATTGATGAATTCAACATCAATTGACCCTATGTGAACAATATTTGATGTTGTCAGAATGTTCAAATCTATTCAGACTGTGTTGTTTTGAATTATCTATGTCATCAATATTAAAAGAAGTGAATTCCTGTTCAGAAAAACTTCTCAGCATCTTAACAATGTTTTGTCAGAGCTGAACAGCAGTGTAAAGTGAGTTTCATCATCACTCACTTTCTTAATGAAAGTGCAGTTACACTTCAATAAAATGATAATTAAACAGAGCATACTCACACCCTTGAAAAAACTGATTGCTTAAAGAGAAACTCAAAACTTCATGAAATTGTGACTTTGAAAGTAAGTAAAAACTATTCATCAATAACTATTACTCAAATTATACAAAAGAATAATGAAATGAAGAACTCTAACAGAGTATATATAATGCAAATGAACATTCAAAATGCTGAACAGGCATGAAAACAACTCAATCTGAATGAACACATAGCAGAAAGCAAGCTTTCATGACTCATACAGCTTGCTGAGGCTGTGAACTACCTCAATTTGTGTAATTTTGACACTCAGCAGCTCAAAATCTCTATTAAGAACAAATTGAACTCTGAAGGTGTCATATTTGAACTGTCAGATCAAATTAAAAAGCTTTGATGTCACAGACATCTTACAATAATAAATTTCACTCATTGTACAAATGCATTGAGGTGGTATTTATATACAATGATGGTACAGAACAAATTTAAAAGCTGAATTTCTGCAGTTTATCTTCTTTTCACTCATAAGAACTCTGATATCTTGAAGAAAGCTCTATAACAGTTAAAAATCTGATGCATAAGAAAATGAAACCTTTGCTACATGCTTATAAATGATTCAGCTGCAAAACAGACTGCTGTAAAGAAAGCTCTTTTAAAGTTGAAAGCAGAAGAGCAAAAAGTGAACCATTTGCTCTGTAGAGTACACAGCAACTGTACCTTACAGAGATACACAGCTTTGCTTGAAAACTGCAGTCTCACAGCTTTACAAACTGCACTGTGAACTCAGTAAACAGTTATAAGATGTGATGAGTTTATTGAGAAGGCTCTATGTGCAGCTTTAAGTCAAAAAGTGTTATGAGTTCACAATGAGACTGACACTCAATTGATAATTTTTAAATACAAGAAGAATACTATAAAGAGAAAAGAAAAGCTTCATACAAAAGTGAGAAGATAATGTGCTTTAGTTTTAAAGTCTTAAAAAGCAACTAGATCATAAGACCTTAGTATGAATTCAACTTATGACATCACCTCTTTCTTTTTCTTCAAGGTTGTGTTTTAAGTGTCTGAAAAGATTATCATATGATTGTCATTGTCTATTAACACATGTTTGCCTGCTTTATACAGATAAGAATTACAGATAAAGTTCTTATTGCTTATCAACACATGATTTTCTTTCTTGTACAATTTAGATGACAATTCACTTCAGCTTATCTCTCAGTGAAGTGAGTTATAAATTCTTCTCATCTTTCTTCTTAAATTTCTTTTTTTTTCTTCTTCAACTTCTTCATCATCATCTCTTGTATGTGAAATCTCTTTTGATTGACACATTTCAGCACTGACTTTTGTATGACAAGCTCAGCAGCAACAACAACATCAACAACTATCATCATGTAAATGTCATACAAGTATGTGTCTCAAAGCTGACAACTTGTAAAGCTTTTATCTTGTACAACACTTATATTGCTGCTTTCATCTGTGCAGACATCAGTGTCAATTCTGTTCTTAAGATTGATTAACAGCAGCTTGTTTTGTACACTCACTTTCTTCAGACATTGATCATTCTTGCTCTGTTTGATAATAATGTTTTGTTTGTACAAAACTGTATCATACTGCAGTAGATGAGAACTCATCAGCTGTCATACATCAATGCAATTCTGATTCAAAGTCAGAGCATGTTGATTTCTGACAGTTGTACTGACTGTTAAAAATGCAGTATGACACTCTGTCTGAAATATCATCATACATCAGAACATTTCAATGAATGTTATAACAACTGTAAGTGACATGATCATGCTGCTCATTACTCTGTATGCAACAATAATGTACTCATTGTCATCTTAAATGATGAGAACAATGACAGCACTGATGAGAGTGAGCACATTGCTAAATTGAGTGTTATAGTTATTCTGATGATTTGTTACCTCTCTTTAATTTGTCTTTCTTGCATTGTGCTCTTTCTTCTTCTGACATTTCTTTCTTTTGCTTTCTGATGTTTTGCTCACCTGACATGACATAATACTAGTTAGCAAAAGGGTATATAGCTGAGGCAAATCGCCTGAATAGAAAGCCAGCTTTTTACCTTGAAACAAACTTGACCAATAACAATTTGATAGCATCAACTGCATCATCAGGATGAAAGTTCATCAGGCTTTAGCTTGCTAGATCATCAGACCTTCAGCCCTATCTTATCTTACTATCACATCATCTTCTTACTTAGATGTCTTACAAATTGTCAACCTGGCAAAACTCTTTGACAAATCCCTTTTGCTGAATGTGTCAAAACTGTCAGATTGTACAAAAAATCTAGCCTTTCAGTTGAAAGAGTATGAGTCTGTCAACCTTACCTTTGCTTCTTTGATACTCAATGACCTTATCACCTTCATTCATGATGTTGCTACTTTATATAAACAACTGAGTGTCTGAGAAACTCAATTGAGTACTCAATCAGACACAAGCTTTTCTTTTAGTTGAACACACAATAGGTCATTGTTCAACACTGCCTTACAAGCCTTTACTCAAGACATAGCAACATTATGAGACAACCCTGTCTTTCTTTAGTGAGCTGCAGAAACAGTCAGCCAGTCTACTGATTCTGACAGTACTCTGAAGTTCAACTCATTTAACTCATTTGCTGCAGGATGACGTCTACGCCATTCAATAGCCACATCATTGAACTTGGACCTTAACACCCTTAGGCATTCTATCACATTATCACCTTCACATCAGTCAGAATTCAGCTCAGAAACTATCAAAAACATACCTTGAAACCAATTCAAAGATATAACAAATAACAACTGCAATGAGAGCCCTCAGAACAACAATGACGGTACACCTGTGTCAGCTGAAATGAACTCAGCTGTTTGAGAACAAATCCTACAGGTCATTGCCGTCTTAGTAGCATGAGGACAATCACAAAGCCACAATGCCTCTCAGTGTGGCTTGTTTGATTCATCTGAACCACCTGAGCCTTGTGGCTCAGAGAAAGAGAACAACAACAATGATGACCGAAATTTCAGCTGAAAATCAGCTGATATTGACCTCTTCTACTCTAACATGCTTAAGAACTGAGGTGACAATGATGTAGTTGATAAGGATAACAAGAATTACTATTGAAACATCTACTCTTTTATTAATTGAGTAAGAGTGGCTGCAGCTACCTGAGATGCTAAGCAGATACATCAGAACCTTAACACAAACTTGTGTGAAGAAGCTGAGCTTTAGTGAAATACACAACTTTCAGAGGTTACCTGCCTAGATTTAGTGACTCACTTTAACAACGTCAAAGAATGGTGCAAGGCACTAGAGAAACACTTTAAGGTATTCTTTAGTGAGGCATGAAACAAGTTCACCACGACCAGATATACCCTTAAAGACATTAAAAGTCACTGAAGTTCAACTGAATATATCATCACCCTTATGACAGCAGTCAAAAGCTGTGAGCAAGGTGAATCAAAATTTGGTCTGATGATTCAGATGTGAATGCACATTGACATGCCTCTTTGTTGTGACATTGATGAACTGAAGAATGAGACTATCATTGAAGAGTTTGTCAACATTCTGTTGATTAAGCAGACAAACTGATACAACAGCTACTCTTGCACTCAACTCAACAGAATGATTCAAAGATACCAACAAGGTTAGTATAACTCAGATCGGGACAACTGTGGGCAAAATGCCTACAATCATCAATCTTCTTTTGTTTCATATTATCAGCCATATCAGTCTGCAAGATACAGATATTCTCTCTACTATTCTCTCAAGTCATCAGGTCAATTTAATAACCAGCTGCAACAGCAGAATTCATATCAGCAGCAATCACAGAGCATGTTGTTGAACACTCAGCTAAATTTCAGACTGCCTCTTCAAATCACGTCAAAGAATGAAAGACTGTCATCTGAGTTCTTCATACCTAATCAGCAATATGTTAATCAGAACAGACAGCCTTTTAACTGATCAAACCACTGAGAAGCATGTGACAGTTACATAGAAAGAGGGTGCGGTGGTTATGACAATCAGGCATATTGGTCAAATGAGAACCAGTCTCTAAAAGAAAACTCATCAACTGATGATCAGGCAGAGTATCAGAATTTTGAAAATGTGTACTATAATGAAGAGTATCACAAAGCCAATATGTCAGACATTCAGAATGACCAGCATGATGTGGTCTATGAACCAGAAAATACTCAGAAACCCAAAGAAGAAAATGCTTTGAAGGTTGACAAAGTGGTTGATGTTGAACATGTGACTGAAACCTGTATTCTCTGTCAAACATGCAAACAGAACTTTCTCTCAAAGAACAAACTTCATTTACATTTACATGCAGAATGTCAGAAGCAGCCCAAAATTCAAAAATCTGAGCCATCGAAGGATATGTCAACATTCATCAAATTCACAGCAAAAAGAAAAGACATCAAGGGCTATGGGTTTAAAGGTTGAAGATATGCCATGGCTTTGACCCAGCTTACCTCAGAAGAAAAGGATGAACTCATATGTCTGAACACTGAATGCATCATGAGCCTTGTGAATAAAGAATTCCTGATGAAGCAAGCACTCAAAACTACTATAAAGCGGATGTCCTCACTGATACAGATTAAAGGCATAGAGGCTGAAACTCATCAGTGTGAGAAATACACAAATCTAGCCATCTATCTCTCAGGTGATAAAATCAAGACTGCTGTCATAGAATAAGAGGTTCACATTGTTAAAGATCTCAAGGTAAAAATGCTGATTGGCCTTGACATTCTGAGCCCGAAAAAAATCTTCATAATGATGAACAATATCAAAGCTGTAATCAGAAGCTGCAACAACATCAGGGTACCTCTAACTGTACATTCTCAATTGACAAATCAGGTTAAGAAAACCATCCTTTCAGAGAAAACAATCAGCATTTCATCAAGAAGCTATGTTACTGTTAATGTAGTTAAGACCAGTCTATCAAAGAATCAAGACCTGCTATTTGAGCTGAAATGTCAACAGAGAGATTCATCAATATATGCTCATATTGTTGATCATACACTATTGGCAGTTTAAGTTCAGAATGACACAGATATGCCCCTCATCATACTCAGAAAAACCTGCTTAAATCATGTGATAGAGTATGAAGCTGATAGGTGCTATTTAGCCAACCTGAAAGATGCTGAGCTTGCGACCTCAATCAAGGTCAACTGAGTAAACTGAGTCAGAACATGCTTCTGTGAGGTGTTAACTGCAGCCACAGCATTTCATCTAGAAACTATCGGTCAATTTAAATGAAAAATTGACCATGAAGTAACGGTATATGAATCAAGCACCATAGCGGCTCAAGTCAAAGCTGTCATACACTTTTACCCTCATCTTTGAGAAGACTGCAGCAATGTGATGAAGGTTTCTGAGAAAGAGTGAATGAACATTTCATTAATAGACAACTGAGAGGCCAAATATAAACCAGAACAAGCACATGTTTACTCAATCAGTTAAAATGACTGAGAAGTAATCAACAAGGCCTTTAACAAACTACAATTGCAAGAACACTTGAAATGAACAAAAACCTTGATGCCTTTTACCTTTCTCTGTTTCATTGTGTGAAAAAACTTACTGAATGAAACAAGAAAAGAAAGAGTTGTAATAGACATCTGAGCGCTAAACAAGATCACAATGCCAGATGTGTACTCTGTACCTAGTTAGGCGAACATTCTGACAGCAGTACATGACGTCAATTTTATCTTCACAGTAGATTGCAGCGCCTTTTTCTATCAATGACGGATGAAAAGGAAACACCAACACCAACTCACTGTTGCCTAGAACAGAAGACTTTCAAAGTTGCTGTTATGAGATATCAGAATTCTTCAGCCTACATACAAAGAATGATCAATAAAATACTGCAAAGACAAAGGGCCTATGCAAGAGCTTACGTTAACAACATTGTCATCTTCTCAAACACACTAAAAGAGCACCTGAAGCACCTACACAATGTGTTTACCACACTGAAAAGAATGAGGATCTGCCTTTCATCAGAAAAGTCTTTTTTGACCTATCTGTTCATTCAGCTTTTAAAACAGTGAGTCGACGCGCTAGAACTAGTCACATTGAAAGACAAGCTTGTTGCAATTGCAGGTCTCTGTTTTTCTATAAGCCTAAGTCAGTTAGAAAAATACCTAGGCTTGACAGAATATCTTTGACAGTATATCTCAAAATATGCGGCCATCATTAAACCATTGCAGCTACAAAAAACCTTCTTGAACCAAGGCCTCAGAGTCAAAGAAATGAAAGAAAATGCAAGAAAATGTCAAGCCATAACTATCAGATTAAATGAGCTAACCCTTAAGGAGCTAAATGTCTTTCATCATCTTCAGACACTATTCTTCTGATCAACAATGTTAATACATTTCTTTTCAAAACATCAACTGTATGTTGACCTGAATGCATTCAAGAAGTTTGGGTTTGAGACTCATGTCTATCACACAAAGAAGGCAAAAAAGAACAAAACCTCATAACAGAAGTCTATGAAACCAATTCTTTTTCTAAGTCAGCTACTCACAGACAGCAAGACACATTATTGATCAACGAAACTTGAAGTGGCCAAACTGATATGGGTACTGAAGAAGACTCACCACCTGATTGAAGCAGTTGAACAGTCAACAATCATATACATCAATCACGCAGCAGCAGTAGAAATAAAACGTCAATTCAGCTTAAACACTACTGCAGTGAAGAAACTTAACCTAAGACTAGTCAGGGCCTCAGAATACTTACAGCGCTTTCAGTTGAAAATTCAGTATAAATCAGGAAAAACCAACATTATACCAGATGCCCTGTTCAGATTACTCAGCAGCAACAATGTTCATGAACATCTAGCTAGTAGAGAATATCAACCTGAGTCAGATGAGTCAATACTAAAAGCATTACAAGCAGATGTGTCAACTGCAACATATGCTGAGACTCTGGTGAAAGTCTCACCTGAACTACAACAAAGGCTAAAGAATGACTATGCAAAAGAGTCAAGGTGAGGTTGAATACTAAAGATGTTAAACAACAATAACACCTTAGGCCTCAACGCAGCAAAACTACCATATGAGCTAAAGGACAGACTTGTCTACTACAAAGACATTGAAAAGGGGCCTCATCTGTGCATACCACACAGCCTTCATGACAAGGTGTTCAAGTTAACTCATGATGAAATGAGACATTCAGAATACGCACAAACACACAAGAGATTGATGAACGCTCTTTACATCTATGACTTGTTCAAAAACCTACACAAATACTTATGACATTGTCTGCAATGCCAGCTCAATCAAACACCTCATCATAAGCCATATGAGGTGCTACAATCAATTCTTGCACTGTCGCGCCCTTTTTGCACTTTGATCATTGACTTTATTCTAGCCTTATCAGTGATCAAGGTCTCTGAGACCTATGAGACCATAATGTCAGTCACAGACAAGTTTAGCAAGACAGTCACCCTGATATCAGAAAGAGATACAATGACTGCAAAAGATTGAGCAATATGCCTACTGAACTGCCTTGCACTTTTAAATTAAGAACTATTTAAAGCAATAATATCAGATCGGGACAGGAAATTCTTGTTCAGTTTGTGAAAAGGGATATTCAAACAGCTCAAGGTAAATCTACTATACTTGACTGTCTATCATTCACAAACAAATGACAGTTCTGAGATGACAAATAAAACGGTAGAAATTGCCTTACAGTACTGAATAATGACCCTGAAGTGCTCAGAAGAGTGACCAAAAAGTTTACCACGCCTTTAAGCGGCCTTAAATAACTCAACAAAGTATAGCTCTACACAGTAAAGCCTCAATAAGGTGCTATTTAGGTGTGTAAAACCAGAAAGGCTCTGAACTTGTTGCGTGTTGCTGAATCAGAAGCACAAACACACAAAATGGTAGATGTGCACAGTATTCAGCTCACAATCATGAACAATTATCAGCCTGTGCACATTGACACAAAAGATGTAATAGGTTTTGCTGCTATGCAGATGAAATACTATTATGATGAAAGGCATCAGCCACTATACTTTCAGCTCAATGACATGATGAACCTACACTTGCACTGAGGGTATACACTCTCAAGCTTGTTCACCAATAAGAAGCTGAAGCAGCAGTTTGCTGACCTCATCAAAGTACTGAACTGAGTTGAAAGACTAGCATACCACTTGAATGTATCATCAACATGACAAATTCACAATGTCATCTCTGTTGTGCATCTAGAACCAGCTCACACATTAGACTCATATCAATGACCACAGTCAGAAAAGCCAAAAGAGGTCATGGTAGATGAAGAAAAGGAATGAGAATTGAAAAAACTTCTAAAGAAAAGAATGTATTGAAGAGAAAAGAGTATCACCACTGAGTATCTGACACAATGATTAGAATATGAACCAGAATTTGACAGCTGAATTAACATGAAAGACCTAGAACACACTGAAGAACTAATAAGACTCTATGAAGAAGAGAATGTGCCTATAGCGTGACTATATGACAGCATTTCATGTAGCCATAGTGGTGAATTCCTCTCACCACGCCGTATCAGTGAATTTCACAATAACATCAAACTGCAAAAACAAACAAAGCAGTGTGTTCTGTTTTGGCTGAACAACAAACATCTTTCTTTTTCTTGCTATCAAAACAAACATCTTCTCTTAAAGACAAACCATTTAATGAAAGCTCTTCTATGTCATACACTTTATTATAACATCAACAAGGCATTTCAATGCAGTTACAACAGTATCATATTGACTGAACTCTCACTAAACAAGATTACTGTCATGACAAAACACAAGGTTAAAGACAACCCAACACTGTTGAACCACAACACATGAAATGAAGAATCACTGACTCAACATGTAGATACAGGCGGTAAAAGCAATGTCTCACAAACATTATGAGCCACATGAAAGCTCTACACTGAAACACCAGACTACTCAAACAAATGATCACTGACTAAAGTCAGATTAAATGATGCCAACATGTATCATGTCACCTTGCACATGAACAGCAATGAACAAGAAGTCAACTTATCAGCAGATTTTAATTGTCAAGATGATATCTGAGTGATTAAGGCCAACTACAACAACCTGACAACTATGAAGAATTTGACAGAACAGGATTGCTATGCAGTTTATAGAGAATACTACCAGCTTTGCGGGACAAAAGGGTCAAAACACGTCAAGACCAGGTATGTTAAAAGCAGAATGAACAAAGAAGACACATTTTGCTCAGAAGACAAGGTGATTCAATTCATCAACACTGGTTCAAGCAATGTCAAATCGTCTACAAAAACACCAAAACCCCTTACCACCAATTCAATTCAAGCAAACACATCAAAACCTCTTACCGTTAATTCAAATCAAGCTGAACCATTCACAAATACGTCAGAAGTGAGACTGTTCACCACTATAATCAAATGCCTCATCACAACATTGATGATTAAAGATGATTCTGAATCTTCTAAAACCACCGCACCTATTAAACAAGGTTTGATTTTCACATGAGGGCCTCACTATATTTCATCATGAGGCATTTGTGTTGAGATTTCTGATTCACCACAGCAGCTCAGCACATTTAAACAGAAGGCTGATGAGGCAGAACTTCAGACTCTGTCAACAGACAAGCAGTGTCTTATGAACCAGTTAAAGAATTGTGTAACAAGAGAGAAGTCCTCAAATGTCAAAAAGGTCTCTGCACCACAACCAGTAATCAATATAATCTTTCTCAAAGCTCTTGTGCTGATGATTCTGAACATCACAGCAAGACTTAGCATGTGAGTTCAAGAATAGACAGAGTCTCTACAATGAATTCAGAGACATATGACAGAGGTGATAATGAACCTGAATGGCTTAAAAAAGAGCGTGAATGCAACCCTGATATACACAAAAGAAACACAGAACGCGTTGACTGACCTTGTAAATATCTCAGAAGACCTTATCAAACACCTGAAGGTTCTAAAAAGAACAGCTGATGTGATGAAGTTAAAGGTGATTGAAGACAAGTGAAAAGCACCAGACATTGAGGCAGAAAGATACCTGATTGTACAAAAGGGAAAAGAGGTCAACTGAGACAACAAGCATTGAGGCAACACATTTTTCGGAGACAGGCAGTTTGTTATAGTTATTCTGGTGATTTGCCACCTCTCTTCAATTTGTCTTTCTTGCATTGTGCTCTTTTCTCTTCTGACATTTCTCTCTTTTGCTTTCTGATGTTTTGCTCATCTGGCATGACGTAATACTAGTTAGCAAAAGGGTATATAGCTGAGGCAAATCGCCCAAATAGAAAGCCAGCTTTTTACCTTGAAACAAACTTGATTGATAACATTGAGACAGATTACATTAGTCTCACTGTTAACAGAAGTGATTGTTATCAATCTTAATCTTTAAGTATGTACAACTTCTTTTTCTTTTCTTGTGTTGCCTCTGATATAGATTTAGTTGTATGAGCTGTGTATAACATTTAAGCTGTATGCCTCATCTCTGTGTGATGCTTAAAACAAGTAACTTCAGTGAAATTAAGAAGACATCATTAGTAATTAGCATAGAAATAAATTAAATAAATTCAACACTAAATTTTGAACTCTGTATGATTCTTTGAACTCATGAAGCATCTCAGTCTTCTGTGACATGATCTCATTCTTCAAACTCTCACTTAATGTTAACAAGGTCTTTGAAGATCTTCTTGTGTATGATTAAGATTTAGTCATCTCAGATTGTATTAACTTTCACTGATTTTGTAAGGTTTCACACCTATTTGTCTCAGATAGGTGTCAGAACAGGTTTATGACAGTGTAAGGTATGACAATGCACAGACTATTTGATGATAAAGCAAGACCATATATCTTAGTTAATGTTAAGACTAACTCTGAAGAGTCTTCATGTGCAAAGAAGCTCTTCTTATATGAGTCTTTACTTAGCATGCTTAGTCACATGAACTACATTCATATTCACTCTAACAATTGCCTCTTCTTTTAAGTGCAGGTTCTTTGATGTCTTCATAAAGCTGAGGTATCATAAGGTCATCATCATGTTGTGCTCACAAGAGTGAATTCTTGTTGTTTGTTGTGGTTAAGCTTGTTCAGACTTAGCGCACTTGTTGTACTGACGATGTTATTCACTGTTGCAGAGCACATGAATATATTTTCTTTTTGCCTTTCACTTTCTTTCAACTTCTCTTTCACATGACACCAACATCAGCTCAACACTAACTGTCTCACTGTCACTATCTTGTTGTGTTGTTCTCGCTTTGAAACTCATATTACAACACCTATCAAAGCCAGACCTTTATCATAGCTTCTGTGGGTTTCATACGCATTTTTTGTTTGTGATACTGACACTGGCTTCAGGGTCATGCTCACAGTGATGCTTGTGACTGTGAGAAACACATTGCTTCATCTAGTGTGTCTGTCACTTCAGCAAAATGTGCTTGTGTTGTCTTTGCTGTGTCATCATCTTTGTTGTCTGAAGTAGTTGACTCTTCACATACCTCTGCTGGCTTTATTTTCTTTTTTGTCGCTGCAACACTATTGACTTCTTGTTCTTGTGGTTCTTTGATTGCACTCATCTGTCTCTGCTGTCTTTGATGCAGCAAAGTCATTGCTGCTCTGCCTGACCACAAATGTGAAGTGGTGAAGAATGTTCAATGCGGCCGGTGTTTCAAGAACCGTAAAGCCTGTGACAGCATATGTAGAATGTCAGTGAAACACTGTGTTTGACTAACAGTTCTACTAGATTCTGACTGAGTTCAATGCTCAAGTCAATGAGTTATTCACTGCTGTCACCATCATATCTGAAAGAGAGAACACAGACAAAGAGCTGGTTCAGCAGCAGACAAGCTATATTAAAGTGGTTGAGGCTCACTTGCATGTTGCAAACCGTCATGACCTCAGAAAGAAACCAACATCAATAGTAAAGATAAAGCTTCTGCAGCTTGAGAAGTCATGTCATTAAACCTGCCTCTTTGAAGACATGCTTGATTCATATTGTGCTGTGATACACCGTCATTTTCCGCTTGCTATACATGCTCTTACTGACATTTTTGAGAATAATCTTTCTGCTTTGAAGCACATTGTCATCACACCTGCTGAGTCTGTAAAGAAGAAAGATAACAACAAATCAGTCTCATTGTAGAAGAGGCTTCATTAACACTTCACTGATGCTTTTCTTTGATTTAGTTGACGGTTATTCTTCTGAGTTCCTAGTGTACTTCTAGGTGCAATTGCTTTATATGGGCTGAATACAGCTTCTTGCCTTTGCCTTTGCGATGCTTCATCTCTGATGTCTTTTCTTTACTCTGACATTGTACATTTCACATAACTTCAATGCACCATCAAGGTCTTGTTCAAGAATCCACTGATTATACTCTGAAGAATAGCCTATTTATTTAACCTTATATCACAGCTTGCCTTTTCTGTGTTGCTTTTCTAGAATTTCCTCAACCTCATATTCTTTTTTCTCATTGATTAGTTTTGAAGGGGGTAACATCTGCATTATCTTGTCATTTAGACGTCAATCATAGGGTTCAAGGTATGAGACATGAAAAACATTATGAATTCAGTAGTGAGTAGGTAGATATAGGCAATACGCTTGCTTTTCAACAATATCTTGTATGTGAAATAATTCAGCAAACTTATGTGAGAGTTTCTTATTTGAGCGTTTCTGACTCAGGTTTTTCATTGACAACAGAACTAGATCACTCTTGTTGTATGTCTTAGGCTTGTGTCTCTGATTGTAAGCTTTGACTTGTGATGCTACAGTGCTTTTTCATTGCTTTAATAGCTTTTCATGAGCTTTGTGTAGTTGCTTGACTCTGTCCTTAACTGCAGACATCTCTTCTTCTCAGACGTTGTTCTCAATGTCATAACGAATGAAAGCATTATACTCTGTCATCACATAGAAGAGGCTACACCTTAGTGTAGACTGCTTTGTGTTTATATATGCAAATTCCGCAAGAGAGAGAAGCTTGACTCAATTGCTTTGCTCTTCATTGCAATAGCATTGAAGGTAGTGTTTTAAGGTTTGATTTTGATGTTTGATTTGTCTGTCTGTCTGTGAGTGAAATGTGGTGTTAAGCCGGCGCTTTATCTTTGCCTGATAGCATACTTTCAATCAGTAGCTGCTTGTGAAGATTGAACCTCTATCAGACACTATTTCTTTGAGAGTTCTGTAGCAGCATACTATTTTCTCAAAGAATATATCAGCTAATTGCATAGCAGTGAGTGTCTTACTGATAGAAATGTATTGAGTCATCTTGATGTAGCGATCTACTATCATCAGAATCACATCATAAACACTATCACTGTGCTTGCTTGAAGGCAAGCCAGTAATTATGTTCATGGTTACCTTCTCTCAGAGATTATTTGAATGGGGTAGTGTCTGCATTTCACCATATGAATGATGTTTAAACACCTTCATCCTCTGACATATGTTGCATGAGAAGACATACTTCTTGACATCTTTGGCTAATTTCAGCCAGTAATATTTGTGTGACACTAATTCTAGTGTTCACTCAATACTAAAGTGTTCTGTCAATTCATCGTCATGATGATGCTTCAGTAGTTCTGTTTGAACTGATGCTTCAGAGGGTATATATAACCTTCTCTCATATTAAAGCAATTCAGTCATATTGAACGCTCATCTCAGGCCTCAGCATTTTGACTTCACTTATTCTTTGCTATTGTCACTTTTTGCACTTGAACAAAGAGATTATTCATTTGCAAAGAATGTACTAACAATAGAAAGAATTCACTACTGTCATCATATACTGTTTTGTGACTAGTCAATTCTGAGGCTAGTGCATGTGAAATGAATTGTCTGCAGTCAACAGTTTCAGCAGCAGGGTTAAGCAACCTCACTATGCTGTGTTCACAACAGACTGACAGTTGACTGTCTTCTAGTTCTCTCAGTATATGTCAACTGAGTTGAGGTTCTTTAGGCCTCATGTCAATTCACTCTTCACAAGCTTGACAAACTGTCTCAAGATGACTGATAATTGCTGAAGACTTAAGCATAGTTGCAGGCATAGCTGCTAACTTTCTTTGTAACGTTGACAAGAGTCTATCAATGCTTTCACTGATGGCCTCAACATAGTCTGAGCGCCTTGACGACGCATCTGCAGGGTTTGTCTTGCTCAACCTGTGCTTAATCACAAAATCAAAGGCAGCAAGCCTTACAGCCCATCATGTCTGTTGTTCATTTAACATTTTAATGTTCATGAACCCACATAGATTATTGTGATCTGTCAGAACTTTCACTGAGTGAGTACTTCTCTCAAGGTAGTGATGTCACTGCTTAAATGTCTCAACAATGACTAAAAGCTTAAGATCATGTGTCTCATAACTTTCTTCTGCTGAAGACAGCTTCTGTGACCAGTAAGCAACAGGGTGTCACTGCTCTGACATCTGCAACTGAGAGTAAATTCCCGTCACTGCGTGTCTGAAAGCATCAGTCTTCATTCAGTTCTTGAGCTTTGAATCAAAGTGAACAAGAATGAGCGCTGTCATAAAGACTTTCTTGAGATAGACAAATGTCTTTGCAGCATCTTCTGATCACTCAAAGGGCTTTGTCTTCTTCTCATTCTTACTGCCTTTCAATAGATCTGTAAGTGGGCTCATAATTTGTGAATAGGCTTTAATAAAGCGTCTATAGAAGCTGACAAACTTTAGAAAGACTTGTACTTTCTGAAAGGTCTTAAAGGTTGACCAGGTTTTAATAGTGTCAATTTGTTGTGAATTCATCATCATTTCAATGATTGACACTATAAATCCCAGAAACTCTATGATGTCAGTAAAGAAAACACATTTCCTCAAGTTGACAAACAGCTTGTAGTGTTGCAACTGCTCAAGTATTTTACATACATGGTGTTTGTGTTCTTCTTCTGATTGTGAGTATATGAGAATGTCATTCAAATACACAACACAAATAAAGTTCATATGCTCTGCAAGTGCTCAATTGATATAGGCTTGAAAGGTTGCAGGCGCATTAGCTAGCTCAAATGACATAATCAGATATTCAAAGTGACCATAGTGTGTGCAAAACGCTGTCTTTCACTCATCACTGACACATATGCAAATACAATGATAAACATCTTTAAGATTCAACTTGATGAAGATCTTAACACTGCTTAGTCAGTTTAAGGTTTCACTGATTAACAGCAATGAGTGACAATTCTTTACAGTGATATTGTTTAACTCACAGTAGTTGACACACAATCACAAGCTACTGTCTTTCTTTGAGGTGAATAACACTGACGCCCCTGTCAAACTAACAAAATGCTGAATTCAACTCTTCACTAAGACATCATTCAGATAGCTCTGTAGAACTTGAAGTTTCTTGCCTGACAAATTGTATAGAGGGCTGTGTGAAGAGTTCTTCTCATTATTGTCAATGACATAATTGTGCTTCTCATGTGCAGGAAGACATTCTGCTTCAGACTTTGAGAAAACATCAGCATAGTCGGCATATGCCTGAGGTATAGATGGCGCTGTAGCGGTGCCTTGCAGGTGTACCGTCAGTGATTTGAGGACAGCTCAGAGGAAAGCACAGGTTACTGACCCCTCAGCTGTCTCTTCAAATTTGTTCAGGTCTTTCAGACTCAACATTTGTGAATTGATGCTGAAGCGTCAGCTGCACAACTTGCAGTCTATATGAACTTGTTTCTTCTTTAGGGTTGGTAGGCTCATTATCAGGTCAGGTTCATTCTTTTTCAAGACATAGAAGACATGTTCACAGTTGTGTTCCTGATCTCAGCTGTCTCTTAGTTGGTACTTCATCAGGTATGCCTCATAGCAATAAGTGAAATGGTTGCTCAGAAGAAGAAAGTGTGATATCTTCACATTCAATTTAACTATCTCATTTGCGACAGTGAAACACTGGCTAATCACATTGAATTTAGCATCAATATTCAGAAGAAAGATGCTCAATGCTTGACTGATCTTTATGACAACAGTTTCTTCAGCTATAATGCTGGGCATGATCTTTACTTTCACTCTTTATTGTGTTGACATTGAGGTCTTGACGTGGTGTTCTCTTTTTTTGATGAAGTCACTGAGAATATGTAAATCTTATTTGAGTTGTTCATTGGCTTTGTGCAATCACTTGAGTAATGGCCTTTTTCTTGACAGCAGTAACAGGTTACATTCAGCCTTGCCCTTGAGTGAAAGAAAGATGAACTTGATGTTGCATTGATGTTATCTTATCATCTCAATGATGTCTGCTCAGATAGTCTTTGATCAATAGAAGAAAATGCTCAACCTGAAGTATTTCTTGAATGAGAACCATCAAAAGTCTTCTTCAGCTCTGTAGTGTCAGGTGCACAAAGATTGCTCTTCAGCTGTGCAGTCAGAGTTATCAAGCTGTCTTGCTTGTTCAAAAGATCTTGATAATTTAACAAGATCTTTCTGATTTCTGATTGCAGCTTTGTGAAGAGATGCATTATCAGCTGTTTCTCATTGTATAACATCAACTGCACTTTCAGAGTGCTGAGGTAGGCTGCAAAAGCGTGCACACTTTGACTCGGCTTCTGTACAGCCTCAGTGTATGCCTGCGCATTATGCAACTGACAATTCACTGAGTCTTCAACAAGATTGAGAAGGTAGTTGATGAAGTACTCTCATGAGATATCCTCAAAAGAAATGATTTTCTGATGTTGATACCATGCATTTCATGGTTCTCTCATCAGAAACTGCATGACATATAGAATCTTTGCTTTGTTCTTAAGAAAGTTTTTGAGCATCAGGCAAAACGCTGTCTCTGCACTGTGTATAAAGTTGAGATGCTCTTGTACTGTCTTCTCAGTATAGATGTTCAAATGCTCTGAGCAAATGTTCTTCTTTGACATCATTGTGCTGAGGTAGTTCTCTGCAGACTGCTTGATGAAGGCTATGAATTGAGTGTGCTTCAATATAGAAGAAATATAATCAGTCTCTAGATCAGAAGAGTCATCAACAAGCGGCTTGTCAGCATCTTGACTTTGCAGCGCTTGAATCTTTCTCTAAACAGATGCAAGATGACGTTTCTTTAGAAGCAGATTTCTTTTCTTTTTCATCTGTTTCAACTCATTGTTTAAACCTTGTATTGTAGACGCAGAACCATCGGTCTCATGTTGCATTGTTTGCAATGAATTAGCTGAAGATGGATTTTCTTCAAGAGGGTCATCAGATTCTGCACAACTTTGAGTTTAATGAGATGAACTCAATATGTGACTGTCGCTTTGATGGCGTTGACTTCTCATCTGCATATTGTCACACAATGAACTGTCAATCAAAAGAGATTTGAGAGTTAGAATTGTAAGGTTTCACACCTATTCATCTCAGATAGGTGTCAGAACAGGTTTATGACAGTGTGAGGTATGACAATGCACAGACTATTCAATGGTAGAGCGAAACCATATATCTTAATTGATGTCAAGACTAACTCTGAAGAGTCTGCATGTGCAAAGAAGCTCTTCTTATATGGGTCCTTGCTTAGCATGCTTAGTCACATGAACTACGTCTGTATTCACTCTGACAAACAGTCTCACACAGACAACATGAACTGAGAACTCATTGAGCACATCATTGTTGCAGTTACAGAAACTGAAGAAAGACAGAGCACAATGAGTGTCAAAGAAGAAAGTGACAGAACATTGTATGAAATAACTATGTATGCACTGCAAAGACAATGATCACTTCATTAAGAACTGCAAACTTCTGTCTGCTGTACAATCTCATGTCATCAATGTTGTCACTGCTGAGACTGTGAAGAAGACAACAGAAGAAGAAAAGAACTCAGAAAAAGAGTGGCTTTTAGCAGAAGTCACAGCTGAAAGCATATAAGATGTGATAAAAGCTGAAAGAAGTTTGAGAATCAGATGAACAGTGTTCTCTTCACTATGTCAACGTTAATCAATAAGAAGTTATATGTGCATATCTTATATGACACAAAATGCCTGTTCTATGAAATGATCACTTTTCACTTTACTAGAACTCACAATCTACAGTGCATGAAGATAAGACCTTGTACAATTATGAGGTTTGATGAATCTTCAAGTTCATCAGTAAATGAAGTAGCTGTTGTACAAATTGATATTGACAGACATCAGAAGTCAAGAACATTCTTTTATATTGTTTTTAAGTTAGCATTCTACAACCTCATACTAGGTCTATCATGAATGAAGCAGAATGAGATCATATTGAATGCAGACAGAGTCTCTCTTACAATTGAATTCACAGAAACTATTGTATGAAACAAAGAAGCTTCTGTTGAGAGTAAGTTCAATCATGTTGTAATGTCAGCTACATTCTTTATGAATCTCATATGAAAGAAAGAAGAGAAACAGAAGAAGATTGAGGTGTTCTCAGTCAGCATGACTGATATTGAAAAAGCCTTAACCTCACAGAAGAAGACTGATCTGAGAACTATACTCTCTGATCATTATCATGAGTTTTTAAATGTGTTCAATCATACAATAACTGAGAAATTGCTGTTCTTAAGAGAAGAAGACACAGATCATCAAATTAAACTAAAAGTGTCATAAGTTGAACTCATACTAAGGTCTTATGATCTAGTTGCTTACTAAGACTTTAAGACTAAAGCACATTATCTTTTTGCTTCTGTATGAAGCTCTTCTTTTTCTCTTCATAGTATTCTTCTTGTATTTAGAAATTATCAATTGAG
>JAABUP010000486.1_pt1 | contig 87287 bp, 96 predicted proteins | sample 5559201 | NCBI WGS metagenome assembly JAABUP01 (sample SAMN10711887, study PRJNA513373) | rock metagenome | isolation source: Antarctica rocks | place: Antarctica
CCGTACTTAGCCTTGGAGCTTCAGCAGATGCTGGCAGACGGCACTCTGGCAAGCTGGCCAGAAATTGTGTTGCAGTCTGGCATTCCTACGGAGACTGTCTTCGTCCAGTAGGGCAGCAACACCCTTTGCAAACAGCACAAAGCTTACCAAGCTCTGCAAATTAGTGTATCGATATCCTTGGGAAAGTGAATCTGAGGTTTAATCAATCAAGGAAACAGCACAAATTTTTAAGGCTAAAGCCGATTGTACCATCTGAGAGACACAACATCACTGGAGGAGCCACAGGACATGCATTGGAGAAGCAAAGTAGAAGCAATGGAGGCCCATAAGACAGCAGGCAATTTGCATGAAACGTTTGTGCTTTTGTATCAACTGCTGGACTGCCATGGCCTTGCCTTGTACCGGTAGCAGGGCTGAGGTAAAAGGTGCATTGCTAGCGTGTCAGGAGGCTAATTTCCTGCACTGTTACATGCACATTGTAAGAGACCCCAAATCAAATTGCTTGACGTTAGATCAGTGCTAATTACATGGCAAACTCAGAAGGTCATTGAGTCATTTCGTAAAGTAAAATCATATGGTGGTGTTGTCAGTTGCGCAGCTGGCTTGTAATTGCTGCAGGTACTGCCAGAAAGGTTGACTAACCCTCCTAGGAGAAGCCATGCAATGATATTTTGTAAGCAAAATTACAGCAAATCTGTTGCAGCTGGGTGACCTAAATCGATTTTCATGTCCAAACTTGTACCAAAAAGCTTGTAGCAGTACATTGTCACTTGCATACCGCAATCATGCCTTTGTTGCTGTCTCTGTGGCAGGCTGGTGAGTGCCTCTGCGGATCTTCTTGTGCACCCTGCAGACCGCAGCATCGCTTTGTTCCTTGCTTGTTACTCGGCACAGTATGCATGTGAACGCCTCATGCATTGCTCTGCTACCAAATTGTAAAAGCATATGTGGAGCTTGAGATGCTATGGGTCACAATGCATTGCTTTAAAAGATGTCACCAGAGCATGATGTCACCGTGACATGACCAAGCGAGCGAGTAAGTGGTGTTCACCTGTAAGGCCCCTCAAGAGGTAGAGGCTGACGGTTTCTGATACACCGTTTCAATGCTTCTGGGCCTTCTTGTACTAGTACATCATTGGCATCCTTGGGCATTACGCATCGGTCTGGTGCTTTCATGCTGTGACTTGGATTGTGATCTGTGTCTATGGTCCAGTTGATTCTGAGGCATCTTTCCCGCCCTGTTATGATACAGAATGGAGTCTACTGTGCTGGATTGTGGATGGCAAAATGGCAGACTGTTAAGGCAATGTCAAGTGACAGGCATCATGTCATGATGAAGCTGTTTAGACGCCCTTTGCAATGCATAGTGTCCCCTCCTGTCCATGCATTGTCAGAATATACTCCAAAATTGTCAAGCGTGATATGTGCATCATGCTTCAGACGAGCAGACAAATGGACAGGAGCGTGCAGGCTGAGCAGCAGCAATGTACGCAAAGTGCAAACCATTGGTGCTGTCAGGTAAGAGAAGCAGCAGCAGCAGCAGCTGGTTCTGTGTGATTGGAGCTCAGCCATCCTTTGCAGCATTGACAGACCTGGGTTGATGTGAAGTGAGACTATACTCTGCAGCTGTTCTGTCCTCGTTGACCCTGAGTGTTTTGAGTATTGTGAGATCCTGAGATACTTGTCTGTCTGTGCAGTCGGTCTATTGGGTACCGCTTTGGCAAGCACCTGCCAGCTGTCATTCCACTGGTCATTAAATTCAGCCACAATGCTGCCGAGGGCGATGATGAGCTCAGAGAGCACTGCCTGCAAGCGCTTGAAGCATTTGTACAGCATTCCCCACATGAAGCGCGGCCTAGCGTTCGTGATGTTTTTGACACAGCGCTGCAATTCCTGAACTATGACCCCAACTACGCTGACACCATGGACGAGGATGAAGAAGAGGAGGACGATCACATGGAAGATGATGATGAGTAAGTCAACATACATGTTGTGCTCTGTAAAGTCAAGCCAATGTGAAGCATGTCCCACCGCCAAGCACACATCAGGTGGCACTGGCTGTTGTTGGTATGTCTGCACAGTGTTTCATGTGTCCATAGTGATTGTGCTGGTAAAGCAGCCATCCTTTTGCCGTGGGTATACACCAGGCTCAAAAGCTTATCTTGTAGGGCATTTAAGAATGCCTCCATTCCTTGCTGGACTAGCCTGCAACAGCCTGATGGGGTGTGACAGCTGCCAAGAAAGGCTTGTTGTGTATGCAGCCTGAGCGATGAAGAGTACAGCGATGACGAAGACGTCAGCTGGAAGGTCAGGCGTGCAGCAGCAAAATGCTTGCAAGCCATCATCGAGAGCTATCCTGACTTGCTGAGGGACATCTACCCTAAGGCTGCAACAGCCCTGATAGCCAGGTTCAAAGAGCGGGAAGAAAACGTTAAGTCAGACATCTTCCAGACATTCATTGAGCTAGTCAAGCAACTGGGCAGCACAGTGAACCGGTTTGAAGGCTCTGGTGGGTCTAAGCCCATTGACCAGCTGCGGTCAGATGTGCCCAGTGTCATCAAGGCAGCAGTGCGTCAGCTGAAGGAGAAGTCTGTCAGGACAAAGCAGGGCGTGTTTGCAGCACTGCAGGAGCTGGTCACTGTAGTGCCTGACAGCATTGCCACACACACTGCTCAGATGATGCCTGGGATCCAGGCTGCCCTCACTGTGAGCACCCTTTGCCTGATGTTTGGCACAACTCATTGACTATGCCCCTGAAAAATGCACTCATCATCTGTGCCTGACAGGGGACATATCAGCATTCACTGCTATGGCATTTGCCTGCATGAAAGAATGGCACCCTGGTTGCTGTTGGTTCTTCGCGACAAACAGCTGCATCTGCCGTCAGCTTCATGCTGACAGCCTTAGCTATGTTGCGACACAATCATCTGAGAAGATGTTCCCCAGGATAAAACGCTGAATCTCCTGCCAGATTACGCTTCTCTCTGGCCTTGACTTTGTCACAATGCATCATGAAAGCTCGTTTCTGATGCATATGTTATTGCTGGTCACAATCACCTGGGTGAAACTGTGGTCACAATCATCTGGATGAACCTGCAGGACAAGAGCCAGAACAGCAGCAACCTAAAGATCCCCGCTCTCACCTTCCTGCGCACAGCTCTCGAGTCTACAGACCCCAGCGTCTGGCAGAAGCATCTGCCTGTCCTGTCCCCAGCCGTGTTTGCCACTGTGGGTGAACGCTACTACAAAGTCACAGCTCAGGGGCTGCGTGTGGCAGAGAGGCTCATCTTTGTCATCCGGCCATCAACGCAGTCACAGATACCTGGAAGCTCATCTGTAAGGCTTCATGCATGGCTCCAGGCATTCTATCATTTGGGGGTTTCACACACCTCATCTTGTGTCATTTGCATGTGAGGGGTTGCTGCTGTTGGTTGTGCAAGAGTCTGCTGCAGCTGACTTAGTTGTTCCACACTGCTGAATATGCAAATTGATGTTGTGTAAGCACTCTGATCCAAAGCATTCCACAGCTGCCCAAGCCTTGTGAAAGTCTCTGGCCTGAACATGACACTTTCAAAGTGCTTGAGAAGCTGTGGAATGCTTTGGATCACAGTGCTTGCAACAATTCAGCTCTGGCATGGCTATCAGCTCACTTGTTGACATGCCCAGCCTGACACGTCTATACGACTGATGTGGTCCCTGCTGCAGGACGTCGTCAACTCCTTGTACAAGTGCGTGATGTCAAGGCTGATGGCGCAAGACCAAGATCAGGAAGTCAAGGACTGCGCAATCTCATGTATGGCGGCAGCTGTCAGCCAGCTGGGTGATGTCATCACCCCACAGCTGCCCCAAATACTACAGGTGACCCTTCTGGTCATGCAGGCCGCAATCTCTCATGGGCTCTGCAGCCTAGACACCCACACCTGTTGCTTTATTTTGTGGCCATGCTGCGTCACCTCTTGTTTGCTGTGCATGTCATTTTTGCAGCAAGCATAGCATTCAATCCTGCAACTGTCGCCCAGCTGTCTGGGCTAGGCGTGTTGGGGTTCCTAAGCCCATTGCGATAGTTTCCGACAAGCTGGCGGTGCAGCAGCATTTGCTAGTCAAAATTTGTGGGTGGACATGCCCGCCAAGCTTCAACTTGCTGGCAGCTGGCATCACTTTTGGCTGGCTGAAGCAGGATCTGTATTCACCTGTGCTTCCAAGCCAGAATGTCTGATGAGTCACTACTGGCGTCACGCCCAAGACTGCCAGGTATCAAATGGGAATCGAGTTAGATGGTCCTGTTGTCAGGTGTTGTTGGAGCGGCTGCGCAATGAGATCACCAGGCTGACAGCTGTAAAGGCCTTTGCTTCCATTGCCCAGTCACCCCTCAGCCTGGACTTGAGCCCTGTGCTGGAGCCACTGCTGGCAGAGCTGACCAGCTTCCTGCGCAAGGCCAATAGAGTCCTCAGACAAGCCTCACTATTGGCTCTTGAGGTAACCTCCTTTCACTCTACTGGCTGTCTGCTTTGCCATCTCTCTTGTTTCTGGTGATGCGCTTAGTGCATAAGCTGACAGTAGGTGACTGTGAACAACATCCTGTATTGCTTCATTACTTTGAAACCCACTTAGCAATCCTTTAGAATTTATCGACTGTGGTTCATGAGGGCAACCGGCAAATCAACTATGCAGCTGCGTGTTATTGTGTTATTCTTAGATCAAAATACAAAAGCAAGGAAGCTGTTCATGGTCAATGGTTTAGTCAATGCTTGCTGGCCACAAGCAGAAAGGAAGGACCTCATTTGATTGCACAGCAACTCTTACCAGGGGATCATGAGCCCATGATGTCCTGTATTTGTTCAACAATTACAGGGCTTGATGGACTCATGATCCCCCGGTAAGAGTTGCTGTGCAAAGTGCACACAAGCTGTCCATTACCAAAGCTTGCAGGCACAGGTCACAAGCTGTTGCCAGGCATTAGCACACATAGCATCAACAGTGCCTGCAAGCAGCTGGCATCATGCCTTGAAAGCAGCACTTGCAACCCAGTTGTACCATTCTCCAGTCGCCAAGACTGCGCATTGGTATGGCTGCCAACGACTCCTTCGCTTGTGCAGGTGCTGATAGCAGGACATGGCAGCAACATCCAGCCAGGAACCTTGAAGGCAGCAGTGGATGAGGTAGCACCGCTGGTGAATGACACCGACCTGCTCATCGCTGCCCTCAGCTTGACCTTCTGCACTACCTTGCTGCAGCGGCAGCCCCAGCAGAGTGGCCTTGTCACAGACAGGGTGCTGCCTGCAGCCATGACCCTGTCCAAGAGTCCGCTGCTACAGGTGCCAGTCACGACCAGTCAAAGCGCAGGAAGCTTGCAATGATCGCGTTGCCTTGCTCCCTCTGATGCCACTACCAGCTGGGATGATGGTGGTTTGCGCAGTGCCCATTTGACAGTCTCTTTGTGTCATCCCTGACTACCTGCAACAGCGTGTTGTCCTTCATAACATTGATGACAAGAGTCAAAGTGAGCAGCTTCAAGTCAGAGTGAGCAGCTTTGGTCAGGTGCTAACTGACCAAATCTGCTTTGGTTAGGTGTGAACTAACCAAAGCTGCTTACTCTGACTTGAAGCTGCTCACTTTGACTCTTGCGATCAAGGTTGTGAAGGACAAGTGCTAGGTGCCGTTGATGATGTTTAACAAAACCTCTGTGTTTGCTCGAGTACTCATAAATGAGACATCCACGCAGTGCTGAAGGCGGCTGTGCTGTGCAGGGATCTGCCCTGCACTCTCTCCAGATCTTCTTCCAAACTTTGGTGGCCAGCAAAGCCAAAAGCGCTTCCTTTGAGGCGCTCCTGGCAGCGCTTCTGGCAGCCGGCCATGACAGCCAGGTCGGCAAGACAGCTCAGCACAACATTGCCCAGTGCATTGCTGTACTGTGCACAGCAGCAGGACCCAACCAGACCTCCAACACCGTCAAGGCCTTGCTCAGCGCAGTCCAGGGCAGTGATGAAACCGCCAGCAGGCTGGCTCTCTTCAGCCTGGGTGAGATTGGGCGCTGCACAGACCTGAGCAAGTTCAAGCAGCTGCAGGTTTGCCCATCTGCTATGCACACACTCTCTTGTCTGTCACAAAAGAAAAGTTGTTGCGATCATTTAGATGTGGCTTTGCCAGTGGAAGCGACCCGCATGGTAAACTGTGCTGATGTTTGGCAGACAGTCAATTTTTAAGACCGCAGGTCAGCAGCCGCCGTAAGGGCTATACTTGTATGCATGACTGCTTCCATGCTGAACACGCATCACTGGTCACCTCTGTCTGCCCCAGACTTTTCATAAACACATGGCAACTCACATGAACACTTGGATTTCCCGTTCCCTTTTCCAGCACTGGTTGACTCAGCGTCATCAGGACAAGTGATACCCTTGCCCTTTGCTGCAGAGTGTGTTGACGTCGTCACTTGACTCATCATCGGAAGATGTCAAGGCAGTTGCCTCTCAGGCTCTGGGTGGGGTAGCCATTGGCAACCTGTCCACCTACCTCCCTTTCATTCTCAGACAAATCCAGAACCAGGTATGCTTTGCCCTTCTTCCTTTTATGTTCACCCTGTTTGTACGCTCCCTCAAGCACCAGAACAGACTGCTTGGAGAGACCTATTTGTGTCGATACATACCAGCTCAGGTTGTTTAGCCTCAATACACCCCATGCCATGAGTGTCATGATGATCGGCATGCACTTTGGTGTGCATTGTACGTGGGCAACAACTGCAACTGGTTGCATTACCTGGCAAGAGTCATCACACTTGTGATGTCTCATTTCAAGTCAAACCACCAGCTGCAGTTGTCGGCTATATGCAGTCCAAACCAAAACATGTATGTGCTGATCAGGCAACCAGGGTGACTGGTTTTGTCAAAGCCAGCTGCATCGCAGGACCTACGTTTGCCAAGCATGACAACCCATTTTCTGCATGGAGCACAGCTCCTCTGACGCCCATCGTGTGGTCCTATTGTCCGTTTTTGCTGTGATGCAGGCAGAGAACCCCAAGCAGCAGTACCTTCTGTTGAGGGCGCTGAATGAGGTGATTACCAGCTTGACTGGCGATGCAAGCCTGCCTGATAGGCAACAGGATGAGGTAAGCCTCCACCACCTGCTGCCAGCCCACATGATCAGCTTAGTTGGGCTGGCTTTTGCACCCATAAATGAGCTGTCTCTCGCCTGTCATTGTACGCCTTTTCTTCATGTCATGTCACATCATTGTGCTGAACATACTCCAAAACCTGAAGATTCAATGTGATTCCATCGTGCGCATTTTCATCTGCATACGCACTTATGTTGGCACTCGTCTGTTGTGTCACTCATTGGAGCTTGTGGTTGTGACCTGTACTGTGTACCTGGACACACAGGTGCCGCACCATCTCAGCAATCTGGATCATTCCAGATGTGTGTTGCTGCCTGTAGATATATACACTGCAAGCATTGGCTTGTGTCACTGTTACATGTAGTCAAACATGAAGCTTCTGCTACAGTACATCTGGGCAGGAAGCAGCAGGTTTGGTGACAGCAGACAATTCTCATATTATTTACAGTATACCTGCTGTAGATAACATGACATCTGTCTTCCTTCACCAAATAATGACTTGGGCATCGCCTACTAAGTTCAAGTGCACACAAGCTTGTGCCAGTGCAGGTGCTGCAACTGCTGTTCAGCAGTTGTGAAACAGAAGAGGAGTGCCGAAATGTGGTGGCCGAGTGCCTGGGCCACCTGGCTTTGCTCTATCCCAGCAAGACGCTGCCGCTGGTGCAGCAACAAAGTCAGGTGCGCGGGCAAGACAGCAGTGATAACCCACCACCAAAAAAGAGGCGCCTGGTATGGTCTTGTCACACTTTGCATGGCTGCCAGCTGTGCAAGTGTGACACCATATGCAGCCTGCCTTGTGCATGCTGCCTGTCTACTGCTTGCATCTCTCTTGCACTGCTGCTGTGCCACAGGCTTCTGGTGCCGCCGGGGCTGCTGCTATACCAGATTGCAATGCATACTCCCGAACATGCCTCTTTCCCGTTGCATGTTGAGAAGAATAACAGTGTCAACTTGTGGGGCACTGTGCCCGTGCTGCACTGCACTTATGACAGCATGAGACAGTTAAGTATGCTGGTGGCAATTTACTGACCCATCTTGCCTGTGTTGACAGGCGCATGTTGAGAAGAACAGCAGTGTCAACTTGTGGTGTACTGTGCCCATGCTGCACTGCACTCATGACAGCATGAGACAGTTAAGCATGCTGGTGGCAATTTATTGACCCACCTTGCGTCTGTTATGACAGGTCCACAGCGAGCACATGAGGACAGTGGTCGTCATGGCCATGAAGTTCACCCTAGTAGACAGCCCCCACCCTGTAGATGCTCATCTGCATCAGCTCATGCCCTCAATGCTGAATCACATGCAAGACCAGGACAGGTCAGCCCATCTGCTGCAATGACTGTGCATGGGCGCTGTGTGAAAGCATCGTTTCTCTGTTGCAAATGACCTGTACAGCGACAGTGCTCTGCGAAGTCCTTACTGATCTCTTGATGTTGCAACCATGACCATGCATGTGTGGCTGCATGTAGCCAACACTGCAAGTTTCATCAGATCAGTTGTGGGTATGTAGAGTGTTTGGCGGTGCAGGCATGTGCGCAAAGCAGCAGTGCAGCTACTCAGCACAGCAGCTCACAACAAACCCGGCCTCATCCTGGACCACCTCCCATCTGTGCTGCCACTGCTGTACCAGCAGACCACCCTCAATGCTGCTCTTGTTAGGTAAGGAAACCTTTGATGATATCACAACCTTCCTCGAGCCTGCATGCTGCTGGAGTGCTCTTGGCTACCATCATGAAATGCGAGCCCAATTGATTTGCTGGCTGTCCATGACAGCACTTTGTATATGTGCCCATGCCTCAAATGCCCTGTGCATCTGCTGCATGGATGGCGACTCTGCAAGCACTGAACAATGCCTGCTCAACACAACACTGCTGCATATGGTAGTTGTGAGAAGTCAGTCATGAGTGATCTGCATCAAGTTTCCAAAGTGCAGACACTGTCTGCCTGTGCAGGGAGGTAGATCTGGGTCCATTCAAGCACAAGATTGATGATGGTTTGGAGCTGCGCAAAGCAGCCTTTGAGTGCATGGATGTGCTGCTGGAGCGCTGCAAAGACCGCATCAACATGCCTGAGTTCATCACACATCTAGAGCAGGGGCTGCAAGTGAGTCACTGTTGCTTGGCCAGTCATTGAACCTTCTTGCTGTGAAACCATTCAATCTTGATGCATGCAATGCCATTGGAACACACCAATTGTCTTCCTGATGGTGTCTTGTTCTATATAATTGACTGAATAATTGACAACGTAGCTTCCAGCACGGCTGACTTGTGCAAATGTGTGTGGACAGATGGCACACCATTGACAATGTAGTCTGCAGCGGTATGCCATGTATGAACTTGCATGCAACTTGACTATCAAAGCCATCATCAGATGCCCTTGATACTTCAGCATGCTGCAGTGGCCATACATGCCTGTTGCAAGTTGAGTTTGGCCATAGCAATCAATCCGAACAATTTACATTTGTTGTCTTGGGGACTCATCAAAGGCGTTAACAAACAACAAATGTAAAAGCAGGTGCCTGTTCCAAGCTGCGTGTGGCTGAGCCACATGGCTGCTGCCCAGTATCTGAGATGGTCTGACATGCAGGACCACTATGATGTGAAGATGCCGTGCCACCTGTTGCTTGCCAAGCTGGCAGCTGCTGCACCCGGACCTGTGCTCACCTCTCTGGACCGCCTTTTTTTGCCCCTTGAGAAGACTCTCACCACCCGACTCAGAGGAGAGCCTGTCAAGCAGGAGGTCAGTCTCAGCCTTGACCCTGGCATCTACATGACATGGCTTGGCTGCACCTGCAAGTTGTTTCATGTTTGTGTGGCCCAAGAAGTGTGCATGTGTCATGCCACTCTGGCATGCAAAGCAGGCCTGGCAGTCAGGCAACAAAGCACGATGCTGTACTGCCAGTTAGTGTTTGTGTGCTTGGTCTTGATGCATAGGTTTGTTTTGGTAGTGTTGTTGTAGTGATTGGCAAGCAGCCCTATCAACATGCAGGTGGACCGAAATGAGGACATGGTCCGCAGCTGCTTGAGAGCAATCGAGGCTGTCAATCGTATCCCCAATGTGAATTCATGCGCTCCATTCAAGCAGTTCATGAGCAGGACTGTCTTGACTGGGGCCATGGCAACCAAGTACAATATGATAAAGGAAGAAAGGGCAGAGGCAGAGGGAACAGAAAGCATGGACATGTCGTAGCTGTCTGGAACTGCAACTGATGCTAAACTTGTACGTGTTTTGCTGTCAAACCGCTCTTCCTGTCACCCATGTCTGACCTGTCAGGCTTCAGCGCGCTGACCTCCAAGGTTCACACCTGAAACTTCAAAAGCTACATAGTACTAGTATACTGCCTTACTGCAACAGCAATGTCAGCCTTTAAAAAAGTTCCATTAGCACTGACGTATTGCTGGCGTGCCACATGCAAAGGGTGAGACAATGTGCCAGGCTAGTGCTGCCAGAGCACCACATGACAAGTTGGGCAAAATTGTTGGAATTTGCGATAGCACAATCTGCCTTCAGATTCCTTGCACCGCCATGTCAAGCAGTCCGTGTTGAGCTCTGGCTTGCAGCGAGGATACGTGTCATAAGCGAGGCTGACTTGGCCATTGTGGTGCAGTTTTACACTGAGATCTCGTGTAGCTTGAGAACAGGGTGGCAAGTTCAGCTGACGGTCACGAAGCCTGCGACATGTCGCCTGTCCAGCCTTGCAGGACGTGAGCTATTCGCTGAACAAGCCAAAGATCTATGCCATATGCTGAAGCCCCTTGGACTTTCAGGGGAAAGTACGTCGATCATGACAAAGCACCTGCACGCCTTCCACAGACAACACCGAAAGAGTTCTGCTTGCATGCAGGGCGTTGTATCAGCTGCAGCTCGTGAAGGAAAGCGAGGTCGGTGCTGCGTCGCATCTTCCATGCATTTGACGTATTTTGATATATAGCAAGTGTGTTTTTGACCGAAAGTGCTGCTGTTTATGGTGCGAGAAAGTAATGCAAACTAGTTTGCATATACTGCTTTTACCCTGTGACTGTCATTTTTTGCCAGCACAGCCATTTCATTAGTGCTCACACAAAATCCCATCTGCAGGCCCGCAAGCACACACCTGCAGAGCTGCCTCTTGTGAGCTTGTTTGGGTAAGTAGCAAGTTTTGCTTTGACAATTTTGTCTTTGTTGCAATCATCTTGTTACAGCATGCCCTCAGGTACACTCTTGGAGGCTTTTACTTGGCCAGGTATTCCGATAGTCCCGTGGGAGCTTTTGACGAGGTAGACCACCAAAAGCACTGCACAGTGTTGACTCACAACAACACATGCATGGAGTGGATGCATGCACCAATGTGCACTCATGCTCTGTCCAAAACATCACAATTGTCATGCATGCAAGTGCATGCTGAGGCCAGAGACAGCTGACGCCATGCTGTTTTCATGCAGCTAGTGGTCATCAGCGGGTTGGTTTGGAACTTTCCCACATCTTGTGCTTGGGCTGCAAGAGTGTATGTCAACAACAGGTGAACTTTCAGCTTGTCTTTGAATCCAAACATAGGTTGGACTCTGAGTGTTGCATCGGAGTTTAAATTTATTGCTCTCAGCAAACATCCCTGCATCAGTGCCTTGTCTATATACAGCTTTCCAGTGCACAAAGTGCCAGTGCACATATAATCAGCAAGACGGCAGTCTTGTAAGGTCAGGTCAATCACCCACCCCAAAACAAAACAGCATATGCCCTGCAGTGCTGCACGCAATCATGGACGCAAAGACGTAGGCCTACCCTCAAGACTGGCCAGCTTTGACAACAATGATAGCTTGCCAAAACGCAAGCAGCGAAGTTGGTGGCACAAACAATCTGAAGGTATCTTGAAGCTTGCACCAGCCCATTGTGTGTGTTGCTGCATTCACACCAAGGGTTCAGGGTTGTGCTGCTTTTTCACCAGCTGTTCAAGGCTGTGCCTGACCATCTGGCAGAGCAATGGATGCAATGAAAACATTTGCTTTTACCAATGACGTTCTGTTTGTTTGCATGCATCACAATTGGTTGCCCCTCCCTGTCATTGTGTGTCTATGCTGTGCCAGCAAGTCTAGTCAGGGCCCAGGCTCTGTCTTGTGCAGACAGCAAGTCAAATTTTCATCTTGCCTGCTTTAAGCAGTCACTCATGACCACCAGCTGCAGGCCTTCTGAATCCACACGTGCATGTTGTACTTTGCTCTAAACTCAGTGCTCGCACAAGATACTGCTAATGAGACACTTGTCGCATGTGCATGGTGTTGCCTTTCATGCATGCCAGCGGCAGCTCATGTCTATCATACATACTCTGGCTAGTTTTACCTCATAGCTGGCACAGTGGTGCATGTGGCGGTGTACTGCAGCAGGACCATCCAAAGCATCTTTTCAAATTGTTGTTTTGAAGAAAGCCAGTTTTGCAATCTTGAGTTTTATTCACATTTTTATAAACCTCATTGTTTATCGTTTTTGTTCTATATGGAGTCACATTGCAAGCAGGATGTTGTGGGGCTGCAGGCGGCGCATTGGACCCTCTTAGCATAGACAGCAGAAGCTCAACACAACAGCATACACAGGCCTCTGCGGCAGCAGCAAGCAGCAGCAGGGGCATCACAGTCAGGAATGTGGAGCGCCGTCATTGGGCTCAGCCGTGGCGAAAGAACCATGAACAGCTTCAGGAGCCGGTTTGTTCCCTGGACCTGCCTGAGGCGGCAAAAGGCTGGAAGGGACCTAGGCTGAAGCTGTCTTTGCCTAGCTTCAGGTATGCTCAGTGTCACCCAAAGAAGAAGTGAAAAGACTATGCCTTACGGCATTGCTTGAAAAGCCTGAGGGTGAGGTTATGGGGCTTGTCTTTCAATGTGAAATGAGGGCACTGCTGTCATGATCCTCTCAAACCTGGCCTGCTGTCTCCTTGAGATGTTAGAACAAAAATTCAACAGATCAGATCATGCACAAGCACAGCTCAAGGTGCTTCAAAGCTTGTTGAGCACTGAATCAGCATGACATGCCTTTTCAGCATGTATGCCACTCACGCCTTGCAGGAGGACATCACACAGTGTGACTGTTGTTCAACACAGCATCCGTGCACACAAGTACAGTGGAAATGCCAAGGACTGAGAAGGAGTCCATGTTCAATTCGTGCTGACTTTGCCAAGCTCCTGGGTTGCAAGACTCAACCCATGACTGCATGCAATTGTAGCGCATTGTTCCTGAATGATGCTTTCCTGAGTCTCCAATACCTAGGAAGGAATACAATTTTGATGTCTGACTAAGGGCCACACATCTGGCTTTTTTTTAGTGTATAGAGCACAAGAGCTCAGCATGCATCACTCTTGTAGCTTTACAATGCACACCAGAGTCACTGCTGCAATAGCCTGGACTGTAGGTATTTTGCATTATGGAAGTAGATGGCAGGCCTTTGTAACATCATTGGAGGACTGACAATCAGCAGTCCTCTCATCTATCAATAGGACGCTGCTAGTATGTGTGCATCACTAGGAAGGCCTTTTTGCATGCGAAGATTTTTAGCTTGATGCGTATGGTATACAGATGACAGACTCAGGCTTGTTGATCTTCTGCTGCAGTGGAAATACTGCGGAACATCCTGGGCTTTTGCAATATGCTTGCCGGCTGAGCACCAACATCAGGCCGACAGCTGCTGCTCGGGTGCATATATCAAGCAGTGAGGAAGACAATGACATGGAGGTTATGGCTGGGGTGTTAGGGGGTCGGCCCGTGCTTGCTCTGTGCTTTGAGGACATGGAGGTAAGCATGCCGTGGCTTCAAGACGGCATGTGTGATCCATGTGTGGTGTTTCGTGACTCCAATGGACATGAGGTCTGTCAGTGTTGTGAGGGCTGGCAGACACAGTTGCATGGTCCTGCCTTGCATGCTATCACATAAACAGGCTGCTAAAGCAACCATGCTGATGCGTCTGTCAGTGGCATGGTGGTCTTGCGCTGCCATAGCCATGCTTGTGCATGCATGCCATCTGTGCGTGCCTGGACTGGCTGAGCAAGGCTCAATGATGTTCAGACCATCAGATTGTGACCAGCCTATGCATATTGAGTCAGTCTATGGTTTGATTGCAGATGAAGGTACATGCTCCAGCAGCATACAAGCTTAAGGCTCCAGCCCGGCAGTTGACTACTGCTGCAGCGGCAGTATGAAGCACTGTAAACCTGATGCAATGCAAAGCAGATTTAACGCCAACCGCGTAACGCTAGCCATCTGATGCATTTCTGGCAGTTAAGGTCTCTTTTGTGCAAAGCAAACTGCAGTACACAAATTACCGTCGACGCGTGCAGCTGATGACAGCCATCGGTATGTTGCAATGCGGGCGTAAGTAGCCCACTTGCACAATTTGCTAGGGGGTACACGGCGTCTGCATGACTTGTAGACCAGAGAAGATCACCCACCCAACACGAGCGCACTTCGGTCTCCAGCTGCGCTGCAACACACGCGTTCTACACCACCGCGTTTGCACACACAAGCACCGCAGATCCAGGCCTGCTGTCCGCTCTGACGCTACTCTCGAGTCTGGTCAACCTGCCGAACAGGCTGCTGCTACTGTCAGCGACTGCTTGAGGCTTGCTACAGAGGGCCAAGCAGATGCCCTGCTGGAGCATGTACCAGACGATGTGCTGGATCGGTGCATAGCCATGCGAAAATCTGCCAGGTAACCAGTGCCCTTGTATGCTGTCTGTACGGTAGCTAATAATTCAACTGCTCGCATGAAGATAAACACACATATTGCCAAACCATGCTTGCTTGCAGGATTAGGACACCTGGCATCCATGTGAATGACCTCAGCTTTGCTGATGTTGTGAGAAGCAGTAACCGGAAGGAGTTTGTGTTTGATGCGTATGGGCAAAGAAGCTTGATCTTCTTTCCACTCATACACCATCAGGTGAACAACACAGACAAGTCACTTTGCACACTCTGCAGCTAGCTCACACACCTGCACAGCTTGCTGTGTTGGCTTGTAGAAATGCCACTGTTCCTGTTTGCAGTGATCCTGCAAGCATTGTTCACAGGCATTCCTAAGAAACATGATGCATGCTCCTCACCATGCTTGCAGGTGCTCAGCTCTATACTGCTCTCTCCAGAAAAGTTCGTACAGAGGTGTGCTGTCAAAACCAGCATAGGGGAGCAGGCAGTGTTGACATTTGAGCTAGTGCAGCAAGAATGTCTGCAGTCTGCTTACAAAGGTGTCCAAGTTATGAAGAGATGGGTGCTGCACAGTGTGACAGGGGAGTCTGACATCTGTGAGCAGCCCCGGGGTCCAGACCCCAGCCTCTCCCCAGATGCTGTTGCTTTAGCCCAACTCCATGCTTTGAGGTGACATGCTCAGAGTTTCACCCTGGCATCGAGGAGATGCGATGCTTCACCAATTGTACACACATGTGGGCTGTTGCACAAGCATGACTGCATGCTTTGAGCTGCAACCTTCTGCAAATGTCAACAATGCTTTGCAAATGTCAACCATCAGATGTTGTTGCACCGCCATGTATGCTAGGCAGGCCACATTGTCTCTTGCCTTTCAGCTTGCCTTCACTTTCCTTTTGCTGTGGCCATTAATGGTGTTGACAAAGTATCCAGTGATGCGCCTGTCTACGCACTTCAAGGCCCTTCTCATGCTGCTTATTTGAGGTGCATGCAGTGCTTCCTGACAGTGACATGCTCTTGGCTATACAACCACCCACATTCTATTTCATGACTCTTGTGTACATGTCTATGCTGGTAACTTGGATCATTCCCCTGTTCACAGCAGCAATCATCATGATGTTGATAGCTGGGAAATGTAGAAGCAGTCCTTTCCTGTACTGTACAAGCTCTGTTGCCTTGCTGCTGATCAGTCCTGGACAGTGTCAGCTTTCCAAACAATGCGTTCATTCTCATAGTTGTCAGCACATGGTTTGCTACTGTAGACTGGGTAATCTGGAAGAGGTATGTGCCTTTGCATCACCAGCCAGTCACGGCGCAGCAGGCAAGTTTGGGTTCACCCCCATGTCAGCCCACTTCCGGCCCCTCATGGGCCATGATGCCGCCCAGGTTGTCATGACTATGCAGACTCTGCCGGAGAAAGCCACTGTAGTCATAGGTATGTTACTGCTATTGGTGATTCCTAGATTCACCATTCTTTGTATGCCTCAAGTGGCTTGTATTGGTGACATGATGGCTTGTGTTTTGTTGCCAGAGCTTTGCTTTGTTAACAGAGGCGTCATTGCATAATGGATGGAGTGATCATGTCCACACTACACTTCAGTTTCTGCTAACAAGCATGGGAACTCCATGAGCTGCATTGAGGTCAGCGCTGACTGTTGTACCTTGAGGTGCTATGTGCAGCACCCATGCTTGCTTCACAATGGATCAACAGGTCTGCAAGAGATACCCTGGCAATACCAGGCTTCTTGCATGCTTGAAATGATATGCCTGTGCTCATGCACAGCCCACTTGGCATGATGTGTTGCAGAGTTGTGATGCTCCCAAACGCTCTCAGCCAGTCACTCTACGCCATGCAAGCTGCTCACCTTGCACTGGACTATGTGAGAAACATGAGCTGCTGGAAGGCTTACTGACACTCAGGCTTTTTATGGGGTTTTGCATGATTCACGGCTGATAGTTGATCAGCATGGTCAGGCTGTAAAAGCATATGCTGCATGGTGCAGGTGTGACGCCCAGTGACTTCTATGCCAGCAAGGGTCAGGCTACACAGCAACACATTTACCTATGGAGTTTGGGCTTGCAAAAGGCTGAACCATATGTCAACTGCTGGATGACTGAAAGAGTGCAGTACACCAAGCCTGTGAGCTTGTGATCTGCCAGGGTCTAGATCGTGTATAACTGGGTTTTGTCTGAGAGAATCACAGCCCTTATCAATGTATGTTTCAGTTTGTATTGCATGTAGTACATAGCTACCTGGCATAGCTACCATTACTTTTGCAGAGTTCTGTACATTAAATTGGCACTGATTTGCAATATTGATGCTGGACGACTCCATTAATGCTGGACGAATTTTGGGAGAATGGGTAGTCTCTACAGTCATCTGAGTTGCTTTGTATCATCAGTCTTTGTGTCCGACATTAGATCCGACATTGGAAGTGTGCAAAAGCCCACCGGTACTACTGTCATGTCGGCAGCAGTATGTCCAACAAGCAATCAGATTTCTTCGCTGCAAGCCTGCAAATACACAGCATCTTATAGTCTGTTAAAGTAGGGTACAGCATCATGCAGAGCCTTGCAATGAGGCTCATGAAGCAGCTGTAGGAGCACTAGAAGCAGCTGTAGCCTCAGTTGGGCGCTCTGCGCTCATTAGGCGCGATGGTAGCGCCTGATGAAAGTTACAGTGCCTCAGCCAACACGTGATCGTGGACGATTGACGGCTGCAGGAAGTTTTACTGCAAATCAGATATCTTGCTGGTCCCATGCCCTGTAGTCACCGGCTCCGGCCGGCTTAGCCAAGATGCGATGAGTAAGGCAGGAGCTCTTTGCAGCGTGAGTCATGTGTGGGGCCATAATCTAACCATCCAAATTGGAAAATTCGGTTAGAAGCGAAGTGCCAAATGACAAAAATCTCCAGTGTAGATTTCTGATGACTTGAACAAGCTGTTTCGCGTGGATAAGGGCTTCAATTATAGCAGGCGCCTCGCTCGGCCTCGACGCGCCGACTCACCGCTGCCATTTGCGCTGCATAAGGACTGCGACAATGTGGGCTGCCAAGCAGCGGCACTAGGCTCTGCAGTCCGCAAGGGCCCGGAGGCGGGGCCTCCAACGAGGGATGTCTTTCATACCACAGGATTGTCTGCTTCTGAAGTAAAAGCTGCCAGGATGACAGACGAGAGCACTGAGCCTCGGGAATCAGAGCTGAACGACATGAATGACCCCGACAATCAGCTGGCGCATATCACGCACGTGCTGCAACTCGCTGTGTCCGGGCAAGACAGGGGTCAAACACCTCAGTTGCTACCGATTCTGCTTCAGCATCTGTCAGGGTTATCTCAGCAGCGCCATTTGCCTCTAGCAACGGGATTGCAGCTTCTACAGCTTGGAGCTCAAGCTTTGAACCTTTCAGCTGGAAACCTGCAGGTGCATAAGCCCCACCTTCCAGCTACTTGCTCTGGTGCCTTGAACAACATTTGTATTCATCGATGTGTCTCCGTGGCTGTAGGCACAGCGGGCAGGCTGCCAGGTTCTAAGAGCAGTCAGTCAGGCTACTATTGGCTTGCAAGAAGTAGAAAGTGATCAACTGCAGGCACGTACCCACCACCTGAATATGGTTTGTGACTTGTGTGCAATCATGTGAAAATACCTTATCAGCGCCTGCAACATGACAGCAGCAGTGTCTGCAGGTGCAGCATCAGTCGCTTGAAGCAGTTGCTACTACCATGCTAGCTTCACAGGGTGACAGGGTCCTACAGAATCATGGCACTGCTGCTATGCTTGCCCTTGTTGGCTGTGACACCAGGCCCATAGGCCCTGGTGTATATGATGTAAACAGTACAGACAAGGAAGGGTGCACAGTCTTGCACAGGTACTCCTTCACGCCATTGTTCTCAACTTTTGCACGCCTGGCTTTGCATCTCGCTAAAACTTTAATCTCTGAGAGCATCTGTTGCGCGACTCAAGCCCAGCATAGTGCAAACTTCAATGGCCAGCTAGTTGATGTGTGGCTTGCATGTGTCAACAATGTCTATGCGCCATGTGTTCTTGCCCTGCAGCTGCTGCTCATGCATGATTGACAACCTCATGTTGTGTATCATGCAGGCTAGCAAAATTCGGCTTGTCAATCTGCCTGTCAGCACTCATTCACAGCTGCGGCACCCAGCTTGACTTCAGACACAAATGTAATGGCGGTCAGACCCCTCAGATGGCCGCTGAAGCTGGTCAACATCAGATGTGTGCTGATATCCTGAGCCAAGCTGCCAGCTTTGGCACTAACACAGCACCAGCCGCCAGTCAGCCATCTCGTACAGAAGCTGCACAGGCAGCTTCACTCATCCTTGATCCGAGAGGCATGTTCCCGCCACAACTAGCTCAGCTAGGTCATCGGCCTGAAGATCACCAGCAGCCGTCGCCAAGCACCATGCCTGGCTTGTTCCCTCTGCTGGCTAACATGCAGGGCCAGACCAACGCCATGCTGCACCTGAATATGCAGCCAGCACACATGTATGGGTACAACCCTCTCCCGCCAGTTTTGTCAGCTCCTGCCCCTTTCAGAGCAGGACCGCCAACAGATGCCGCATCAATAGCAGCGAGTCAGCGTGCAAGTATGGAGTCAGCAAGCACTTCACATACACGGCCCAGCCTTGATGATGCCAGCATGCTGTCACGCCTCTACCCCTCCTCCAGTTTGGAGTCCTCGTTCAGTCTGAATCGCATGAGCATTGATGACCCTCAGCATCGCATGTCTTCTGGTTCACGTCGCAGCAGTGTGAGTGTCCCCTTCATGCTCCATTCTTGCATTGGCCTTGTTTGACCCTGCTTGACCTTGACAAAGCTGCACATTGCTTCAACAATGAAGCTTTCATGCAATGCATATGTCATGTCCTGGCATTAATCTAGCTGCTGCTTTTCTGCTTCCAGGCATGGCATTTACTCAGCCTGCAAGCTATATCCGGCCAGCATGATCAATCACAGAAGGTTCAGCAGAAGTGCAAGGCAGCTTTGTTCATGCGTGCTTTCTTGACAGCTGTGTTCACTGTGACCACTGTCTGACTGCAGAGTTGGAGCCCATACCACCCACTGAACACGCACACCAGTCCCTGGCCTTCACGGCTTGCCAGTGTCTTCTCAGAAGACCCCAGCACCGCCTCGGAGCGCCTGTCTCGCGAGTTTGAGGGGCGCATGTCCCTTGAGGGCAGCAGAGCCTCCATGGATGCACAGAGCACAGTCTCCACAACTGCTTGTATGCCGCACCATGTCACCGAAACCATAGCAGAAGAAGAACAGGAGGAGGTTGTTGAGTCACAGGGCGAACAGGGTGAGGAGGGCAGTTGGGCAGCAGCTGCAACCCCTGCAACAGTGTCGGTTGGAGGGGAGGAGGGCGGTGAGGCAGGGCAGAACTGGAACTGGGCCTGGTTGGCTGGTCAGTTGCCGCCTGAGCATGGCACCAATGACCCCAGCACTTTGTTGGATGATGAGTCAGAGGGTGAGCTGTCGATACCCTATGTCTCTGACTGGTGGGCAAGCTGTCTTTGCATACAATATGTATTTCATTTTTGCAGATCCTGTGATGCTTGCCAAACCAAGACGTACTACAGGGACCATGAGGGTCAATGAAAGCAGATGCTGGTGTCCCCTTGCAGCACACCTGAATCATCGTAAACAGCTGTGTTTTCTAAACAAGTATCAGCAGCTGGCCTTGCAGGAGCCAAGACAACGCCTTTGCCATGCTATTGCAGTGGGTTCTGCATGACATGGCAAAGGAGTGTTCTTGGCTCCTGCAAGGCCAGCTGCTGATACTTGCTTAGAAAACACAGCCGTCTAACAAGTAAAGTACAACACAACATACAAACCGCTGCAAGTTAAGGTTGCAAGCTGAACCACTAAAGCTTCTGTCTTGAAGTGCTGTTTGCGCTCAACAATGTGTGGACTGATTGCCAAGGGTGGCTTTTGCAACAGGCAGGCACATGTAATCAGGCAACATGTGCACCAGGACCTGCTTGAGGCGCTATCAAAGATCACGTCTGCACAGCTACAGGGCTGTCTCTCAGAGCTGATCTGCTGATCTCAAAATTGGAGTTTTCGTCTCGAGTTTCTTCAAAAATTCAATTTGTCTCAAGAGCTGCTGCCTGATGCAGGAGCCAGCAAGCACCTGTGGCTGGGCAACCTGAATACACGGCTGCCTAGGGCAGTGCTGAAGGTTGTCTTTGAGCAGCATGGCCCTGTGGATGATGTGGTCACCTTCCCCGGCCGCATGTATGCCTTCGTCAACTTCCAGCATGCTGAGGACGCTGCCAGAGCTCAAGAGGCCCTGGATGGCAAAGAGGTCACCACTCACCTGCTGCTACCCACACTCACTGCATGTTGCCTAGCAACACTTACTTGCTGCTGCTGCATGTTGCCTAGCAACACTTACATGCTGCTGCCCACACTGTCTGCATGTTGCTTAGCACTTGGGGAGCCAAGTTTGATTGGCGCTTCTGCTAGCAACTGGACAGCTTGTTGACCAGCATGCCAATGCGCTTGGGGTTGATGCCAACGCAGTTGGCGTTGCAGCATTTAGGCATGCATTGCGTCCTGGTAACACCCAGTCATGCCTTGATTGGCTGATGCGTTTTTCTCTTTGTACCTGAAGGGTGGGATACTGTTGCAGCAGAAATCAACGCATTTCTTGCACTGGATCCGTCTTTCTTTTCGCTGTTTTCTGCACTGGTGTGTCTGTTGATCCTGCAACCCTGCTTATGTCCCACTCTCAGCCTGCCAGGTGGCGAATTTCATCCCTCATGTCACGGTTTCAGATTATGCTGGACATTGTGCACAATGGCCACAACAACACCTGATCAATGCACCCAGCCTACAGTATTAAGCACACCAGCAAAGGCTGACTGACATCTGCACTGACAGGCGGCATCACTGTCAGGAGGGCGGCGCTTGACAGTGCGCTTCAGGCCTTCCAAGCGTGCTCTGGGCAAGCTGACAGAAGGCCACCCTGATGCTCGTGACTCCCCTGCTGTCCCACAGATCAGGTCACTGCTGCTCAGCTTTCAGGCCGGTTGCTGTCTGAAGCTTCACACAGCAGGAGTTTTGCAGGCTATTTTAGATTGTACTGAGCTGAAGTCCCCAGAATTTGGACTACTGCTTTTTGCAACTGAATTCTGGGAATGCTGCATCATACTGCTACAGCTTGTGACTGATGGTGTCATCTCTGGTCCATGTGCTCAGGCCCATTTGTTGATGCCCAGTGCAGCAGCACAGCTGAGGCCTGTCTTTGCTTCCAGGGACTTTGATGTGCAGCATTCAGAAGCTGGGCTGCTACAAGGCAGCAGAGCAGGGGAGTGGGAGGGGTCCAACACCCCCTCCAACAGGGTCTGGCTGGGCAACATCAGCGCGACAGCCACGCTGCGCTCTGTCAGGAGTGTCTTCTCCAAGTTTGGGCCTCTCACCGATGCTGCAGTGTTCCCAGCACGCATCGGTCCGCTGGGCTATGCCTTTGTGAACTTTGAGAAGGTGTCTGATGCTGCTGGGGCCTATCAGGCGCTGAACAATGTGGTGCTGCCTGCCCTCACAGGCTGCAAGCAGCTCAAGATGCGCTTCAAGCCAGCCAAGGTATGCCACCACCTGCCTGCCTTGACCCGCTGGTGCAGTATGCACCCATTGCTCATAGCTTGATGGCAGCACATTGTGCACTCCAACTTCACACCATCAAGCAACCTGCGTGTCACGTTGCAACATGTACACCTCTTGGCAGTGGGGATGTCTTCATGACTACCAGCCTCTTTGCATGCATTGCCTTGCCAGCGTCAAGATTACAACAAGAAGGATCTAAATGGTGTGCCTGCTACCTGGAAGCCTTTTGTAGCTGAGATGCGCTGTGTTCAATGCATTGCTAACAGCAGTACATGTGATGTAGGCCAACAGTGCTGAGCTGTTGCGGGGCAATAGTCAGAGCCTGGAAGCTGACTGGGAGGGCAGCCTACTGGAAGGTTTGTGCTCTCCCTCCCTACTGCATGAGTTATCAATGACCACAGGTATGAATGACCATGCATGATGCATGCCATCACGCCTGCATCATGCATGCTGGGCTGTCCTTGCTGAGCAATGGATCCTCAGTGTCTACTGCAGCAGCACATGCCCAAACAGTGTCCCTGCTGGCAACACATTTTTGCTGACCTGGCCTCTCAGCTGAGCTTAGCTCACCTGTTCCAATCTGACCAGATTGGTTCCAATTGAAACTGCTGAACTAAGCTCAGCTGAGAGGCCAGGTCAGCAAACTTGTGCTGCCAGCAGGAGGTTGATCCGCAAGCGCAACATCATTGCTCCCTGCTTCATGTGTTCCGGTAGTGCAAACATTTTGATGTAGCAGCTACAGAATCTCTCCTTGCAGACACAGCATCTTGTGTCGTTTTGCTGCAGCGTCTCAGCCCAGCATGTTCCAGTGGTGCAGTCATTTTTATGTGGAAGCTAGAAAATCTCTTTGCAGATACAACATCTTGTGTCGTTTTGCTGCAGCATCTCAGCCCAGCATGTTCCAGTAGTGCAACCATGTTGATTTGGAAGCTACAAAAGCTTTTCTGATAGACACAGCATCTGGTGTCGTTTTGCTGCAGCGTCTCAGCCCAGCAGGCATCTGTTGCTGGGCAACACCTCTTCCCGCCCAAATGAGAGCGCTCTGGAAACAGTTTTCGGCAAGTTTGGCCCGCTGGACAGCGTCAAAGTGTTTCCTGGCAAGACGTATGCCTTGGTGAGCTTCAAGGAGGTGGCACCTGCTGCTGAGGCCATGCAGTGCCTGGACGGCCACTCCCTGCTGTCTGTCTCAGGTCAGCACCAACACACTGTGCATCAGAAAGAAAAACAAAAGTCTGCACCTTTCGGCGTCAGTTCAATGAAAAGCCAAATCTTACACGGGGCTGCCCAGGTACACTGTGCATCACTGTCTGAAGCAGCTTCCAAGAAAATGTTCACTGCTGGCAACAGAAGCGTGATATAGCTGGCAGCAAAACCAACTTCTCATCTTAGGTCTGATAGAAGCATACAGTCTCAGCATGCGTTGGACACACTTTGGCACACTGCTTGTCTCACATCAAGCTCTGGTGTTGCCCAGCTCTCCTGTGATGGACATGCTGCTGGGACCGGCAAGGCTGTGCTTGTGATGCAAAGCAAAGGTAATGGAGGCCTTTCTTAGGCAGCATATCTGGCTGACTGTCCGTGTGACTGTGCCTGCAGGCCAGAAGCCACTGGTGATCAGATATCAGAGTGGCACAGCAACGCAGCCCAGCAGCAGCGCAACAGCAGAAGGGGGCGATGCCAGTGCCGCTGCCCTTCAGAGGCGAGGGTCATTGGGAGCGGCAGACCCCTCTGAGCCTGCCAAGGCCCCCCCACCACGCACTGCTAGGTAGGCCAAGCTTGACAACCCCTCCTGCCTGACAATGGCCAGGGGACCAGAATGTCCTTTCCAATTCAGGTGTCCGGGTTGAGACAGGAGTACCTGTCCTGTCTAATCTGCATCTGCTGCCTGTGCTTCTGCCTGGTCTTCAGTGAAACGCATCAAAAGGCATTTGCTTGCCATGACCTGCTGTGCAAACTGAGTATGCAAACGCATCAAGGACCGCTTTGCCACTCATACGGCGCATGCCGCTGCTGCTGAACCATTGTCCAATTTGCAACGATAACCCAGGCCAATGGTCTCTATCATGCATACTGTGCTGACTCATGAATGCCAGCTTTTAACCTGTGAAATTGGTGTAAAACAGGCTCAGTTTGGACAATGCACTCTGCATCAAAGGAAAAAAAGAAGAAAATATCATGTCTGTTGGCGTCGATCTAATGAGAAGCCAAGTATTATACTGGGCTGCCCAGGTCTCTGCATCAAAAGCTGATCCTTGCACTTGCATGCTCTGTGCCCATGCCAAGCTAACACTCGACTTGACATCTGCAGATCTTTGGCTGCTGCTGGGGATGAAGAAGAATCTGAGGATGACCTGCTGATGCCAGCTGTGAACCTGTCCAACAGGCTGAACCCCAACAATGTGCACTTTGACCGCCAGCTGGCAGCCCAGTACAAGCGCATGAGCAAGCATGAGAAGGAAGCTCTCTGGGCATCAGACCGCGCTCGCCAGCACCAGCTCAGGGAGCTCACCGAGCTGAGTCAGATGGCAGGGTTGAGTGCTACTGAGCTGAGCCAGCTCACAGAGCTCACACAGGTGAGTGAAATTGTTTGTCACAGGTGAATGAATCAGTTGTTTGTTACAGGTTGCCCTGCCACCTTCCATACCCTCCCGTTCACTGACTAAAGTGGCCATTCTGGACTATATGTCTCACACACAAAGCTTACAAGTGTATTCAAGAAAAAGCTGGTAGTTTGGATATTGTCTGCATGACCACTGTCTTGACTTTTTGCGGGTCAGCAGTAGACCACGATGTCAGTGAGGGTGACAGACTGTAGGGCTGCCAGTGCAGCCCCAGAGCCAAGTCTTCAGTCATCTGTGTGTCCCCAGATGAACCAGGAATCGAAAAAGAATGCATTTGAACTAAACACAAAATCAACGTTTGGAAGTGTTTGGTGCAGGCCGCTATGCTGAACCAGACTGCAGATCTGAGCTCAGGTCTGCTGTCGCAACTAGGCAACTTCTTCCAGAAGCCCCCCACCACCCCAGGCCTACCCCCAGGCCAGGCTTGGGAGGGTGCAGTCCCGCCAGCGGGAAACTTTCCTGCCAATAACGGTCTGGCTGTGGGCAGTGGCAGTGGCTCAGCTCTAACCGGCGCTGCCTCGGGGCTTCAAGCTGCTGCCCAGAGCCTGCTTAGGCAACGCATGGAGGCTCTCAGGCAACAGGGGGTGGGTCTCAGGGGGGCATTCGCACCCCCCAGCCCCGCCCCTCAGTGGGAGCGTGAGGTGACAGCCTTTGAGATTTGCGTGAACATGACAACAGTGTCTCCATGCCTTGTTGGACTTCAAATTCAACCTCATGGAACTTTGATTTTCATACATCTGCTTGTGCAATACATGGGGCCCAGCTGTCATGCTTGTTACAGCCATCCAGTAAGTGCGCAGGGATTGCTTGGCCTTGTGGCAGTCACAATGCCATCTTGCATTGCATTGCATCGCTGACATCATCCAAGGTTTTCATGGAAGGCTACATACTTGTAATAAGCTGCAGTTTGTGTGGTGTTCGACAGGTCTATTATTTGCTCTGCACCCTCACCCACTGTTCATTACAGGGGCAGCAGCATCAACAGCTGCAATTTCAGCAACAGATGCCACCCATGGGTTTCCCATCTCGAAGCCAGCCTGCAGGTCATTGGCCACCCCCTCAAGCAGGCTTCATGCGAGGAGCTGCTCCCACCGTGCCTCAGCACATGATGCAGCGCAACCACAACCAGCCACCAATCGGGCCCTCTGCAATGAGAGCACCTGGCAACCAACCTCAGGGCTATGCTGCTTCCCATCAGAATCAACAGTACCCCTTTGGTGTGCGCCTTACCCAGCAGCATCAGCAGCCATTGGTTGCACAGGCTCAGGCACAGGCTCACCTTCAGCATGCTCTGGATGGCCAGGCAAGGCTGGCTGCTGACCAGCAGCTGCAGCAGCACCAGCAGCGGCTGGACCCACGCCACTCATTCGACCAGCGTCAGTCGCTAGAACTCCAGCAGCAGCACCACTCACTGGACCTGCGTCAGTCTTTGGAACTTCAGCAGCAGCGACAGTCTCTGGAGCAAAGACACTCACTGGACCAGACGCAGCCTGAGCAAGCTGACTCTCAAACATCGGCGAATACTTTCAGCTCGGGATACGACAGTCACCTTTGGTCGGCTAATGAATCGGGGTTGCCGAGTGCGGCGAGTCGAGCTGCCGAGCAGCACAGGCAGCTGGCTGATCTCCTGGCTGCAAGCAGCCTTCACCAGCATGACAGTTGTATGACTCAGCAGACCAGTGGCCTGAGGTATCAAGGCAGTCAGGCATCGCAAGAGCAGCTGCACAGGCTGACAAGTTTAACAGGATCTGGCTCACAGGACCAAGCACACAGGTTGACAAGCTTGGGAGCTGTTAGCTCACCTGAGCAACCTTATAGAATAACCAGCATGGGAGACGTGAACTCACATGAACAAGCATACCGCTTGCACAGCCTTGGTGCAGCTAGTTCTGCTGATGCTATGGCAGCTTTTCATAACAGCCACAATCAAATGAGATCATATCCAAGTGCTCCTATATTAGAAACTCCGGATGGTGGGCCACAAGGTGGCAGCATGGGGTCTAGCCATGATTGGGGACGTCAGCTCTAGGACAAAAGTTGCAACGTTGGTGTGGAGACAGTTGAGAATTGTATGTACAAGACAGTGAGCACATACAGAGTGTGGTGGTGCAGATACAAACCCTTTACATCAGCAAAAACTAAGAAAGTCCAAGTCAGTCTGCTCTGTGTGTGCTGAGTGATGCAAGACTCGTGTTCTTCCTTTTGTTCTTGCCAGACTGTTGATACGTACAATTGGTGGGGGCAAGGTGTACAGGATCAATTGATGATTGCCTGAGGAATTTTGATCTGCTACGGAGCATATTTACTTGAACACAGTGTTTCATGGCAAGTTTTTGCCATGATGAATTGAAATATCAGCCATCAATGGACATCAAGACAGCCAACAACAGTTGGCAATGAAACTCACAGCTGCTGATCATCTGCCTTTTCATGCTCCCTTCTGGTTTTAGTCATCAGATGTATGATCATGGTAGTGTATTTGTCAACAAACCAAGCATGGCCCTTGTTTGCTGACAATAGCTGCATGTAATTTGCTTGCAGTTGACTGTGTCTGTGCAGTAAAAGGACAGGGGGGCCGTTGCGTGCAGATCATGGGCGTGTCATATTGCTTGTGATCTACTTGTTCTGCGTGTTCGCTTTTGGGGTTGAATCAGCAGGCTGTTTACTCCTCTGCTTTTTAGTTTACCACAGAATAAGTCACGTCTTGTGCCATGGTCATGCTGTGGAGCATGGGTGTTGATGCAACTGATGGCAAGTTTTAGCAAACTGGCTACTGCTTGGTCACGCAATGTCTTTGGAAGGCCTGTCTCTAAATGTTTTCGGATCTAGGCATGCAAGGGTTGAATTGTATCAATCATTGCAGTTGTGGAGTTACTGACGACAGATTCTTGCCTGAAATTCCTTCGTTGTAGTCAAGCTGCACTTCATCTTGCTAATGCCATGAGCTTTTGGGTCACCTTACACTGATGCTGTCATACACTATACCAATGCATGGTGTCCTGCTATCTCAATATGGAACATTGGTCTGTAGGGCCAAACACCAGCGTGATGTGGTGCAATAAGCAAAACTAGCATGCTTGAACTCCAAAGCTGATGCAGGACTTCAACGTGATGCATGCTGCGCAGGAGTTGATGCAATGCTGTGTTAAGCCTCAAGCAGCATCAAAACGTGTGTATTTGGCTGAATATGTGTCTGCAACTGCAGGATCAGCTACAGAAACTTCATGGCCATGTCTTTTGCTTTGCCTTCCACTGCCGTCTTTTTCTCAGGCGCATCTCCACCTTCCACTGAAGCTTCTGCCTCACTCAATGCGGCCAGTGTGCCAGTTGTAATGAACTCATCAATCTGCAGCACATTCCGTGCCTGGCGCTGGCAATTCTGATTGCAACATGGTATTGTTCAGTACACAAATGGGCTGGCTTGCAGGAAAAAGTGCGTGGTGAGCAGCACTTGCAAAACATAAGACAGAGGACAGTGACTGTGATGCCCAGATTACAGCAGTATTGTTGGCATGAGAAAGCAGTTGCGAAGCATCAAGACAGAGGACGGTGACTGTGCTTTGAAAGCTAAGGACATGCAAGGCATGTGATCATAGCAATCAAGCAGATTTGCTGCTTGTTATACAGCATGGCACAAATTACCTTGTCCATGGAACCTTTGCCAATGCCCTGTACAGACTTTAACTCTTTGCCTGCTTCCACCTTCTTGGGGTACGCTGCCAGGATGCCTGCAGTCTTGTTGTATGCACGTGCTGCAAACACGTTGTTACCCCCTGCACAACTCAAGAATGTTCCCGAAGCCATTGTGGAACAGAGCTCCTCAAGAAAGTCAGGCACGGCACTGCAAAGCTGCTGCCACTGCTGGCATGCACATATGCTGGATCACAGCTGCTTCAGAATCGCTGTGCATGCTCAAGCGCATGGTGCAGTGTCTTGTCATGGAGGTCATGTGTCACTCCCTCAAGCAGCCGCATGCAGCCAGGTGGTTGAATCTTGCAGTGTTGGCTCGCACTGCACAGACATGTGCCATGCATTAGATGAGGCACAACCTTTGGCTTCATTCATATCTGCTAGCGCTTTTAGAGCTGTGCACAATGCCTCATTGTGATTGACACCGCCTTCTGCCACTCCAGTAGGAGCTGCTTTCTTGATGACGCCTTCCCTGCACCACACTCCAAAAATATGTCAATGGCTGCTAGTGGTCGCCATGGACCAACCTGATTTTGCAAAAAAGCACCAGCTGTGTACACTGGCTTCAATCAGCAAACAAGCAAGCCCTGGTTTCCATGAAAGCGCTTGCATGAACACTGCCAGTTGTCTCTGCTGACCCACAGGCATCCGAGTAGAGTGTAGCCCCTCAACACACTAAAGAGAAGTATTTTGATGGACTTCTTGCTTTTGTTGCAGTCCTTGTCTTGATTGCCTTTGTGACATCTGGACAGACACTGGGTGTGCAAGGCATTGGGTGTGCAGGACACTTTGCCCAAGACATTACACATGGCACTGGTGTGATAAGACATTGCAGTCTGTGTAAAGGCTGGTGCACTGGTGCACGGCAGCATGCAAGTAGGTTTCACTCACCCAAAAATGTCCTCTGGCAGCTTGAATGGAATGCCCACTGCTGCTGCAAATTGCCTGCATGAACAGCTCACTTTGATGCTTGTCTGTTTGTGGCACGCTGTTGGAGCCTTACAGATGACTTGTTCAGAACACATTGTCCACACCATGATCACTGTGTCCAGACAGCTGGCATGGAGCTTGTCATAGTCTGATCAAGTACAGACTGCATTACATGAAGATGATGAGAGGATGCAGGGTATAGTTGCCAGTCAGCTTAAGGCTTACTTGTCGCTGTCTGCAAAGTCCCCAAGCCGGCCAGCTGCATCCCCAACAAAGAAGCTCTCCTCATGATCTGCAGACCAAGTGCCACACTGCTGTACATGCTGAAGCCTTCAATGCATGTCAAGTAGACCGAGAGCTCTTAAACATCAGCAGACCTGCTTTTCTGTGGCAAAGTATGCAGACAGGATACAGACCTGCATGAGGAGGATGGCTGCAATATAGAGGGGGCCAAGCAATGGCAGCATGCATCTACATAGGCTCCTGATTGATTGTGTGCTGTCATGGCAGATACCTGGTTCCTTGCCCTCATTACCATGCTCAACAAAATAATCCCACATGCCTTTATCAGGTTTTCGGTACGGATCAGTGCCTGTTGCCAGTAAGATCTGCGCTGGGACCCCAGCCTGTAGGCAGTGTCCCAATGTTGCACATGCTTTGTTGCGCTGTTGATACCACTGCAAGGTCACAGACGCATGGAAAACTCACAAGTCACGTCTGTAGACGGACAAAGGGGACAGAAAGAGATCTAGATCACACATATGGCACCCATGTATATGCTTGACTTCCCTACCTCTGCCAACATGTTGGTCACTCGCCCCTTGATCTTTGTAGCCATCTTTCCTTCCAAAGCTGTCTTGATGCCATTCTGATTGCTGTAGGTGGCAGATGATGTCAGAATTCGTCTGCATCTTGTCCTGTTATTTAAATCAGCAGATTCACCTGAAGATGACTATCTTGAAGCCTTTCTCATGAAATGCTTGAAGCTCCTTAGGCACCTGCTTACTGAAGAACCGCCAGTCATGTTCATCTAGAGGGAACACTGCTTTGCCCTTGGTCCCCACAAGTGTGCCATCCTGCTTTGTCATGATATTGGCCTGAGTGCCTGAGTTTGAGCTGCTAGACACAGAAGTAGCACAGACTGAGGCAGCCCACCAGATCAAATGCTGCTATCTTGTCCGAGTGCTTCAGATCTGCGTGCCTGCAGTAGTTGGCCTTCAGTACAATACCCATTGCCTCCTCCCCGGCATGCCTAACTCACTTGAAAAGTAGAGAGGGCGGAACAACGGTCCATCCATCGTCGCCCGTGTGAGGCTCCGCCAGAGGCTTCTCCTTTTTAGCACGAGGTTTTTTTTCTGGCGTGCCACTGGTTTCCCCCTTCTCTGCTTTCCTTTTGGGTGCCATGCTGAAAGCACTAGCAACCTTTCTGGGCCTCAATCTTGCGGACCAAGCACCGTAACAGCTAGACAGAGTTTGATCACAGCGACGATGTTTGCACAAATGCTGGCAGCGCACAGATATGCTTACGAGCATGTGTCGCCTTCTTTCCCGAGGCATGTACCCACATATGCGTGACAGACAAAGCATCGATACTGTACCGGCATGCGTTTCGTCATCTGCCACAACTTGCAACCCATACTGACGTACCCTTCAGTATTGGCACGCTTGCAACAAGTGCGTGCATTATGAGTGTGCTTATCTCGCTCTTTGTATGCACCAGTCTTGACGAGTGATCGGCACCAGCACAGGTTTTCACAGCGTCAGAGCTACAGCTTGCCTGCGCAAGCTTGTCGCGTGCAAAGTACATGCTTGCGTGTTCTAGCGTAGTCCATTTAGTCTCCGCATGTAACCCAAAAGGGCACTCACATATCAACAGAAACATCCATGGCATGCCATTCTGCAGACAGACTGCAACTCCAGTCTTTCGGCCTAGGTAAGCATTGCAGACAGGCATTGCCTCATGTGGATCAGAATATCATGTATGGCCACAATGCATTGCCACACCAAAGCCACAATCAAGCCACAAGAAATTGCTCAACCACATGCTGGTCTACTTGTGTAGGCCAGCAGCGAGAATGTTCCGCCAGCGAGTTGAGGCTACAGCAGCCTTGCAAGGGACTCCTGGCCTCCTGGTCGGTCTTGGAGCCTTCCTTGCAGGTGCTGCACTGGCAGCTTTTCTTGTGGCTGCCATCCCTGTGCTGCTGGTGAGCACAAGCACATCATGCAAAGCTTTTGCCACAAGCACTCCACCCAGATTCTGAGTCTAGGTCAGAGATGATGTCCACTGCAGAGCGTCAGACGTGCTGCCCGAGCAATGGAAGTCATGCTGCTCACTGTGGAGCGTGAAATTCCTGAGACAGCGGCAGCTATGAGGCTGTCAAGCATGGAGCTGTCTGATGCCATTGAAGAGGTGACACTGCTCAGGTAACATGATCGGTGGTGTGCAAAGTCATCAGATTTGACAGGATCCCAATTTGCGTGCTGCATGCCTGAAAGCTGCTTGAGGTTGTATGGCATTGAGTGCACAGCTGGATCAGCTCAAAGGCAGAAACAATGCTCATGTGCAATCTGAATCAAGCAGCGTTCTTCTGTTATCCGGATGAAAGGGTTGAGAACGTCAGCTGTTTGAGCTGTCTGAAAGCAGCTGAGGGAAACAGACGAAGGCATCTTTGCTTTGTGTTTGAGCCTGGATGTCCACACTGCTGTTGCGCATGCTGAATCAAAGCTTTTGCTTGCATCCTGCAGCGGTGACATCTCTCAAGGAGTACGTTCATCAGCAGCAGCAGTGACGGCAGCTGAGCAAGGTGTTCGGCAAGGAGCTCAGTATCTCAATGTTGCAGTCAAGGATGCAATCATCCCTTCTGTGAAAAGCCGGGTGCAGCCAGCCAAGGGTGAGGTTTTTGGTCTCTGTATTGTCTAGCAATTGCACAACTTGTGGTGGCAGTTGTTCAATGGGACCACTGCCACCACAGGTGTCAATTTGACCTGTTTTGGGGTACTGCCAAAGTGACGTCTGCTTCTGCTTTTCATTTCCCTGTGTGATTGAAGTGACCCTGGCATGTCTTTGTGTGCCAGTGTATCTGCAAACACTAGTACAGACAAAAGACTGTAGTGCTTTTAATGTTGGTCGTTTAAATTAAAGTTTTTGGCCCGACCGTCATTACATGCCCGTTACACAGTGCGAATGACGCTACAAACCGTAAATACAGATGGTAATGACGGCCTGACAAAGGCGCGACCCTATATAAAATCTGACCAACATTAAAAGCACTACGGTACTGATTTGGGACTCCTGTTTTGGCCTGCAGAAGCTCTGGAGACCCAGCTGAAGCACAACACGCAGCTACAGCACACTGAGCCAACAATTAGAGAGCTTGCCAGGTCCACAAAATCCATTGCAGGTCAAGTCAGATTTGGCTTGGGACTTTTCAATGCGCTAGGCAAGGCAGCAATTGCAAACAGGCTGTTGCAGCAAAGGCCTGCAAACTGAAAAGGATGCAGGCTTGCAAAGCATTACTTAATCACTTGCATGATTGCTGTGGAGTGCTAGTTGACAGTCTTGTCTTTCTCTTGATGCATGAGGACATGCATGTTGTCACAGCTGCCTGACAGACTGTGTCTGGCATGCACGCATCTGCCTGATGTTGAAAATGCTACTTTGCATTCATGAAAGGCTGACCACATTTATTTGAAAGTACTTACAATTCTGAACAGTGCTAGAGATGCGGGCCTGGGGTGCATACATTGTAGGGGAAACTTCTACAGTGCGCATGAGATTTCCCTTGACTCATTGCACCCTGTTGCATACCCATCTGGAACAGCACGACTCTGCTCATTAGGTGCACACATTCTGATCATGATAGCTTGCTATAATAAAACCAGATGCTGATCTTCAAAATCTGTTAGTGTTGCAATTGAACGATTGAGGGTAAATGTTGGGCATTGCAAAGGGGTGTGACTTAAAATACCAAACATTGCTCCTGCGACTTAGAGCAGCACATACTGTATTTGCCACACTTTGCTCATACCGCTTTGACACATGCTATCTTGCAAACAAAATGAAAAGGCAGTGCTGCCCAGCAGAAACTCGCTATTCAATGGCCTATGCCAGTACAAGGTATGATGGCAGGGGGAGGACTGTTCCAGCATCAGAACATGTCAATTCACATAATATTCAAACAACTATTTTGCCATCAGCGCACCCCAGTCAATTGCCAACATGACTTGTGCAGCTTGCTTGCAAATGTGCAACACATAACAACAGCTGAACGTAGTTTGGCCAGCTGCTTGTGCTAGTATGTCAAGCTTTGCCGGCCAGCCACAAGTTCCAATATGGCCTGATACAGCTCATCACGCCTGATACCCTTGACAAGCATAGGCGAATTTCCAGCAAACAAGTCTGGGCCTGCTTGTGGACCAGTGCTATCGTTTACTCAAGAAAGCATTTGATTCCTCTTGCTGTTTGATGCTGGCTTCGCTGCTGTACTTTGCAAGCAGATCTGCTTTCTTCTTCAGCATGACACGGTGCTCAATCTCTTTCTGGTCTGGCAAAGGAACATATGCAACAAACTCTTGCTGAGTATTGTCTGCGGTTGTGCTGTCCATGCCACCCTTCACATTTGCGAGGGCAGCTTGCCGGTCCTCCTCCTTGTCTTGCCATTCTGACAAGGCCTGCATGCCAAGCAACAATCAGTTGCCACTCATCACTGACCATTTAGGCGTGCCTGACTGTCAATGTGGCTGAACTTAATCCCCATAAACCAAAGGATCATGGTTTTCAGGTACGCTTTGCGCATTCTCATTCCTGCAAAGGCATCAACCTCACTAGCTTGAGATCAAAACAGCATAGCATAGCATAGCATAGCATAGCATAGCATAGCATAGCATAGCATAGCATAGCATAGCATAGCATCTCGTTGCATGCTCGTTTATTTGCATGCATGTGTGACGGACGCCACCTCCTGACACAAGGGCGAGGAGAATGCCGTGTACCAATGCCTACCTGAGCACGCATGCGCTTCTCAGCTGGCGCTTCAACTTTCTCTAGGACACCATCCTCGTCATCTCTGAAGCCATAGTAGTCTGCATCAATATGTCTGAACATCTGATGCCGTGTGCGGCGTATTTGCCGTGGTGCTTCCTTCTCAAAGAGCTCCCGCACTCCAGGTAGCTGTTTTGCTGCACCAAAGTATTTATACCCGCCTCCTTTGCCAGTAGCTCCTTGTACCTGATTGCCCTCGTCATCTGTCATTCGAGGTGCATTTTTGGCATAATCTGGGCCCCCAAGCTCAACTATACGCCGCTCCCAGTGTCCCTTTTCCCTGATGAGCTTGTTAATCTCATCATTGAGGTCACGTATCCTGCAGAATACAAGGCTTGAGTGCTCCAGCCAGTGCAACGCAATGCTGCAGATGTCTGCAAAATGAGGCGGATTGGTACCTGTGATCACCAAGGCCAGCATTCTGAATCTCCATGACCTTGCGCCCTATCTCTCTCAGTATCTGTTGCCTCCATCTGTCAGCTTCGTTGAGGTCGTGACACTCTGTTGCCAAGTATGGCCGTTTTTCCTTGGGACCCCTCGCCTCCTCAGCCTTGCCGGCCAAAAACCTGTTGAGCATGGCCTGAGCCTTCTCTTCATTTCTTGCCATCTCTCTTCGCTCAGCAGTCTGTCAGGCGTGCCCGCCGGTCTGTGCCGTGTTTTGTCCAACGATCTCAGCAGCAGCGAACCTCGTCCACCAGATAGTCTGCCGAGCAGCTACCACAAACTGTCTCGCTAATAACTTATGGCCAGTGATTTCGCGAGTCCCACAAACGAGCATTCTTGTGCGAGGTCCGAGCTACAGTGCAGACTTGTCCATTGTAGGTGCGTCTGTGCAATTTTGACCATGCCTATGATGATGATGACCGCACCAACGCCCTTGAGCGTCGTCAATGATGCTCAAGTATGCTTGCAAATCGGCATGTCGGACTGCTCAGACAATTGCTCCGTCAGCGCATCTGCAGGCGGCCCTACAGCATAACAGGGCCTGTTCATCATCTGATCGCAGCTATCCCAGTGAGCCTCGCGTGGGTGTTGGTGTGGTCATTTTGAGGCCAAATGCACACAACAAACAGTCTGCAGAGGTGAGTTGGCTATTGTCACGACACATGCAAGTGTTGTGTTTGATGGAAAACATTGTTTTGGTTGCAGGTCTTGCTAATTAAGAGAGGCAAAGCGCCTAGCAAGGGCCTTTGGTCTTTTCCTGGTGGATCCCAAGAGTTAGGTGAGCTTGGCAACTGTGACAGCATAGCGGCCTTGCAGGACTGAAGACAATGCTTCCTTGCATAATGACAAGCTAGTTTCCAGGTGAAACATTAGTGGAGTGTGCTATGCGTGAGAGCAAAGAGGAGACAGGTCTTGTGCTCAAAAACGACATAAACTCTGCAGGTATATCCTTGAAAGTGTACTGTGTTTGCTTTCTTTGTTATTAAGTTGTACAAAGCTGTGCAGTACACAGCTGTGCAGTACACAGCTGTGCAGTACACAATGTTCAGTTGCTCAGGGTGGGTTGGCTTTCTCCACAACGCTGCAGGTCCCCACACCCTTTGCAGCAGCTGATGTCATCTCAAGAGACGATGCACAAAACATAGAGTATCACTACACAATTGTTGAGGCAAGCGCCTCATTGCCCTCAGCACCATTCTGCATTGTCTGTGCACTTGACAGCTCCAGTGTGCCAACATGACTGCAGCTTTGATTACATGCTGTTCAGGTTGCAGCTGTCCCCGAAGACCTCTCAGTAGTTGCTCAGGCAGCTAGTGATGTTGATGATATCAAATGGGTCCCTGTTACATCTCTCAGGCAGCATCAAGGTCAGTGTGACTATGTATGCGGTCATGCACAAAGTAGTGCATGCTCAGGGTCCACAAATGAGTGCTCATGAATGTCTGTTGACGCAAATGCTTCACCTTGAATGTCTGTTGACGCAAATGCCTCACCTTGCAAGGCAAGAATATTCAACACTTGTTTTGGTCTCATGGAGTTCAAAACAGCACTGTGTAATGCAGATCTGGTGGTGAATGCTGCAAGAATTGCTGAAGAAGCTGCCGAGCGCTTTGACCTGTCTGGTTGAGCATCGTGCTCAGCATCAAGATGTAGGCTTTTTACAAGCAGGCTGATTGACAGCGCCCAGCACACTGTCTCGTTACCCAGCACACTGTCTCGTTACATTGTGTGACATGGACCAGGCGACTGCGCGGTGCCACACTTGAGAATACAATGGTGATATTTCTTCAAACTGTCAGTTTGTGGCATTGTAGCATTCAAACGACTTCACACCATGATCTGGTCTATGCAAAGTGTAGCACAGCAGTATATATCTATGATACAGCTGACCCTCAAGTGACAAACAAACGAGCCCAAGTGTGCTTCAATGCAGGCAACATAAAAGTCTGCAACATACTGTCCAAAAGCCTTGTACATAACAGCCTTGCAAGTGATACACATGGTATGGTAGCTCACAAATCTCCCAGGACTGTTATTGCAGCAATCCAGACAATGTACGCATATTAGTCCACTTGCATTGTGCAGCCACACAATGATTTCAGCGACCTGTGTGAAAGCACAATGCAAACAGACTCTAGAAAATGAGTAAACAACACAAGGTAAGGACAATGTGCCCCACATAAAAACACCACTTTCCTGAAGTCATGTCACGTGGACCTGAACACCCTATACCAGTTGACAGACTCAAACAATATACGCAGCTGCATGTCCTCCACAGACTTGTTAGTGACCTCTGCAAGCAGTTCTCTCACCCTTTTGACAAAGGGCTGGCAGCTTGGCACCAAAGCTTCAAACTCCTCTTGGCTGAGCTTGACTGGCACTCTAATGGCAAGGGTGATGTCCCAGGTCCTCTGTGCATCTATTCCAGCATTGCCCACACAGCTTGCAATACAATCCATATACATGTTCTTTTCATGTTCTGCTTCTGGCATCAAAGCAGTCCAGACTTGACTGCTATCAATCTGCTGGGTCAGCAGCATCTGCAGCAGGACTTCTGCTGATCTAACATATAGTCCACTGATTCCGTACAACAAGCTGATATGTGAATGCTCGCTGTGTGAGGTATGTGCCAAGACTTGGCACTTTAGGAAGAGAAGACTTGGACTTGGCTTCACTGTGAGCTGTAATCTGGACCCTATTCTCAGGCTGTAGCAGCAGCTTCATGCATATGTCACTGTGGTGGCGGCGAAGTTCTGCATGAAGCTGCTTGCAAGTGGCTCCCAGGGCGAGCGCTGTGATTGGGTGTGCTTGCAGCAGTATGTTCTCAAGGACAAAGTCAGGTAGCTGTAACAGCGACATGCTTTCTGTCTGGTCGGAAACGGCCTTCCCCTTTCTGCGGCTGAGCGTCTTTATCAAAGTTGTCAGCTTTTTGCCTGTTAGCTTGGGTTTGTTTGTAGGTCTCGCCATACCTGCCCTGCACGAAAAGATTGCTGAGCGAGTGAATTGCTACACTAAACAAACTATGTGAGGTCGAGCCTTGAACGCTGACCTGTGCCAAGCCAGCAGAGTGGACCAGACGTCTCGAAAGGTGTCCCGCTTGCTCTATCACTTTACTGGACGGAAGGCGCTGGCTGGAAACGCCAGTTGTGACACCAAAGGACACGCAGATAGGAGCTCTACGAGCGAAGCAAATGGGTGCAACGCAAAGCTGCGGAGATTGTTTATAATACACGACCCTCTGCTGGCATACCCAAAAAGCAAGTCGCTGCCCAAGTCCCTGCCGTAGATTTTGCCTTTGCGCTGCCGCTCAATTTGATTGGCTCTCATGTGCCATCTTCGCTGGGTCATGACTAATGTCAAGACGTTGTACTCCGTGCCGTGTCTGCGTAGCAACATCGCAAGCCGTGCAGGTCCTAACTGTAGCTAGTGATCAATGCACAAGTACTGTCATTCTCAATCCTGGAGGGCAGCATCGCCTTCTTGACTTATCCTGTCCCATCCATAAAATTCTCGAGAGCTTTGCATGGCAGTTGCCTGACCGTGATCGCTGGAAAACGTAGGCAGATGGGCTTAATATTTGTGCCTCTGCTGCTTGCAACCTTGCTGAGCCAACAAGCTGACGCGGCATACTTACAAAAGCCTGCAGTCACATCTAGCGCCCCAGCATTTGCTTGGGGATCTGTGCCCGTACTGAAGACAGGCGTAAGCGACGAGGCTTCGAGGGTCATCTACGAGGTCGGTTAAAGCACAAGTTCGTGTGGCAAGCTTCACCACATTTGCGAGCAGCACTGCATCTCATCTAACTCCCCTTGACATGGTCTTATTTGCGATTGAGGTGCCTTGCCTTGCAGGACACTGACAGCACAACCTTGGCAACTGGCCTATGGGACTCCTTGTCTCAGGCAGTGAGCACAGTCGCAGCAGAACCCCCACAGGCGTTGCTGTTGTATGTTGGAAATAAGGTATCATGTCTACGGCAGCAGTTGTCCTGTGACGCAATGCCAAGCTCAACAATGTTTGCTGAGCAAGCTACAAAGTATGTTGCAACTCCCAAGAACATATTGTCCGTGTCTGCAGCTGCGCCTGGAGGATGTTTCAGCAAAGCAGACATCATCTGCACTGCTACCACTGCAAGACAGCATGAGATTTGCTAAGTCCTCCGTTTCCATACCAAGCCTTGTACATCAGGTACATAAGTCTTGCCTAAATTGCTGCATGCCTGCAAACCAAGTCGTAGACATAACAAGCACAGCTTGCACCACACGGCATGCACTACTGCATATTCATACAATAAGTTGAGCATGGCAACGGGCAACATTATTCTTACATATGCCAAAGAGCAGTGCAACAGCAACTATGCTGAAGCACTCGTCAATGCTGCCAAATATGCATTCTGTCTTGTTCTTTCACTGCAGCAGAAGCATGCTTGGATAGTCATGTCATTGGTTTATGGCATGCCTGGGAGTTGCAGCGGCTCGAACAATCTGTCTCTACCTGACTCTGAGCTGCATTGCAATTGCAGGAAGCTCAGTCTTTGGGTGACAGTCTGCTGGCATCATTCAAAGGCAAGGCACCCAGTGCACAGACTGCTGGTGCATGTTCCACTGCTTCTCAAGACAGCCAGGAGACCCCATCACAAGCAATGCAGAGGCTCAGAGATGTGCAAGCGTCTGGTCCCAGAGTCTTGATTGTTTGTGGGCACCCTGATGCTGACCTGGCTTCAGAGATGACTCATGTCAGCCAGTATAGCCAAGCACTGAAAGAAGCTTTTGGTACACATGTGATGGCATATGTATCTGAAGTGTCAGCTGAGGTAAGTCCAAGGCTTACAAGCTTTTGCTTTCAGGACCCTACATTGTCAGCTTTTGGTAGAGTAACAGCTGTACGGCAACCTGGCCATGCCTCCCTAAAAGTTTATGCGCATCAAGGTGGTGCACAGGCCAGTCTGCATCTTCGTGCTGGTTTGTCTACAATTCTGTCGGCTATACTCGATTCCTTTCTGCTTGTACCATGACACATGCAGTCCGCATCATCACAAGAAAGGCTTTTTGCAAACAGCATTCCTTTTGCAATCACATGCCATGCATATGCAGGAAACAAATGTGGCTGGAGCTAGCAGGTCTTTGCTGCAAAGCATGGAGCTGCCCAATGAGATGTCAGGCCTGCAGCTTCCATCTTATGCCAGCCTCACTGCAACATCTGACACCTACCTGTGTGATGCTAAGTGCTTTACACAAGTCAGGGTCATTGAGGTGTTCATTCTGTTTGTTACACTGCTGACAGCACTGCTGTCAGGGATCTGTATGATGAATGTGTTGGGTACACCCTCCAAATTTGAGACCACCAAGGAAGCAAGGCAGGAGTCATGATTCTACACTATGCTACAGAACAAATATTGCATTCACTAGGCAAGCAGTGAAAGGTAACTGTTGAGCATTAAAGGTGCACTGCAAACAAGGAGAGCAGAGGACTGTGGTCAATAGTTCATATGCCGGTATGAAAGAAGCTGCTGAGCTTAAACACTAAGCTGTACAATTAAGCTAACTCGCACTTTGATCTTGATTTATGCTGTTATGTGGGGCTGTTGCTCGCTGCCTTTGATCGTAAATTCCACCAGCTTGAGCTCAACTTTGATTTTGACCCATGCGAAGAAGCTGTTTAGCAAAGTGTCTTGAGTTCTGAGGGATTGCTGGTCATCCTGCACAATGGAATTGCATGTCACATCATTTGCAACAGCAACAGATATGTGGATCTATGCCTAGCGTCAAGACCCCCTTTACGCGATACTGTGCTGTCACACAAAGGTCCCTGTGACCGATGACCAGGGCTGTCATGCATGATCACACATCTACAACAGAGACACTCAGAAGACTACAAACAAGTTGGCATATGCATGCATTTGTTCAGAGCATGTACAGGTCTCATGTATCAAACAATGAATGTACCGTTGTAGCCATCTGTACACCCCGCAACTCTTTGTCCATCCATGCTGTCATTGCTGGCATGGTCAAGCCAATTGTATCCTGCATAGAGACATGTGAGCCTAGGGTCTAAGCAGGCAAAGCACCACATGTGTGGGAACTCTTGTGCTCCAAGACTACTTTGCATTGGCATGGGATATTTGGACATGCCACATTCCTCTGCAATAAACCCTGAGACAGGCAATGCAACCGCACAGGAACCCTTCAGAGGTCTGCAAATGAAAAAGGCAGATTCTTCCTGCTATACATCATGGAACGGCAAACTGTGATACCCACCTCATGTGATGTAGGTCCACGTTTGCACAGCAGGTCTAAGGCTTTCTCCACCAGCCAGCTGGCACGCAGGAAGGTGTTATGGCTGGCGCCATTCACTTCCAGTAGCCATGAGCCATCGCCCACGTTTGGCCAGAAGTGCTGCACAAGAACCAGGTGCCTTAGTGAACCAGCGTCAGGAAGCTTGTTCTGCATGCACTTGTCTGCACTCAAAACATTGCCTGTTCGAAATTTGGTAAACACTGTGTATCTACCAACTTTACAGAAACTTTTCACACCACTTTGGAGATGGTGGGATTGCCCAGATTACAGCTGGTCAAAAGGCAACCCTCACATGGAAGATCAACATGGGGGGCCATTTGACATGTAATGCATGCTGATGCCAAGTCTGATCAACAGCACACAGGTGTGTAGCCAATCAGCAGACAGCCTAGCAAGAGCTGGGGTGATTGACGGCATCCATTACAACAACTGTGGACTGATTTTTCCTGCACCTTGTTGCTGTACTATTTGCACTGTTGGAGCTGCAACCATGTCACACTGGTAGTTCCCCTGTGTGCTAGCCCAGCACAGACCGCAATCAAAGCCCAGCCCCTAACTAAGATGCTTGCATGCAAGAGGGACACACAAAATGACACAATGGGTGGTGAGAGACAGCATGATGCAGCAGGTGCTTGTGAATACCTCCCAGTTGCTGCCAGCAGGGTTGCAGCCGGTGATGACTGATGCTCCAGCAATGCCAACAGGTCTGTTAGCTGACTTGAGGGCTTTAGCTGCGCTGGGATAGTCCACAGACTCAGGTGTCTCTCTGGTGTTGTCAACAGGATCAACCAGGAAGGCGGCTTTGACAGAGGACCGGCCTGTATGAACACGCTTAGTGTGGCTGTTGATGAGAGTGCACACGGCAGTTGTGGACAACTCTGCATACACACAAATTGAGGCATACCATACTATTCCAGATGCAGTAGTGATTGAGCATGAGGCACAGGTGAAGCTGTCTGCAGAACCTTTCTCTCACAACATACCATCAGAGGGTTGCAGACAACCTGTGAATTCAGCAACAGCTGGAGAACTTGCAAAACAGATCTATTCTCATTGTGCATTTGTGCAACAGCTCGCAAGCTTGAGCATGAATGAGTACCGAGCCTGTGCCGTTGTACATGTGGCAAAAGCTTAATTAGATGCTCACCTGACGCAAAGTGTAAAGCTGCCAGCTTGGCTCCTCTGCTATGTCCTGCCACTCCAATATATTCAAGATTTATAGCTTCTTTCAGTTCTGATTGTGTGCTGAGCCAATCTATTAATTGCTGAAAGAATGGCAACTACATGTAACACGCACATCGTCATCATCGTCACATCAATTGTAAGCCTGCTGCAGAGCTTGGCAGATGCTGCTTGAGCATGTAAATCTCAGGCAAAATTTGCTGCTGTTACATGCAGCATTTTGGCAAGATATTCTGCAGTTGATGCAACTGACCTCCTGCCTGTCTTTCAAAATTGGCCATCGCCCTGTGTCATACTGTACAACTGCGTATCCCCAGGTTGCCAGGCGATTTGCATAGGCGCTGTAATATGCAGGTTTCAACTGTAAGGCAGAAAGGACTATGTACTGTGTGAGCTCAACATGGTTGGAAACTGCAATCTTGCTACAGCTGTACCAGGAAGCCGTTGAAGAAAAAGATGACGGGATAAGGAGCAGTTCTACTGATCTGCCAGGAAGTTGAATCTGTGCCATGTGCAGGCAGGGTGACTGTTATGCTGAACCTACCTGCGTTTCGTTTGCTGCATTTGCAACATTTGCCATGACAGTGTAATGGGCAGCAGGTAAAACGCCGCACGGGCCGTCCGTGAGATAAGGATATGAAGTTTGCGTAACGCTCGAAGCCATAGATCCAAGCAGTATAGACAAGCCCCGCAAATGGCCGTTAAAGCTTCTCATGATGCGAAGTGTACTGCAGGGCCTGATCAGCTTGTGTGACTGCTGTGAGGTCGCTGCGGGAAGGTCACCGCAACTGCATCACCTGAGTGAAGACTCTGTTGGTCAAACCCGTGCTTTGTCTAGTCAACTTATTCAAAATGTTGTAGTTGCTCGTTCCCCTCAATCGACGTCTACTGCATAGCAACGTTCAGCACATAATCAGGAACTTCCAATAATTTGCCGCAGTTGCTGGGCCTCTGTAGTCTTTCCAACGCTGTCTCGTGGTGGTCGCTGCCAGCTTGATGCAGATGGCTGCCAAGCTGGACCAGCAGAGCCGTTGCGGCCTGGTCTAGCGCGCTTGATCGAGTACCAGTTCAGAGAAAAATATGATTCCCTTGGTCACGACCGCAGCTGAGTTCGGCGTAAGTTGTGGTGCATACCGCTGCTCACCAGGTGCAACGGGTCAGTAAACGTAGTAGAGAGCCACCCAGATCAGCAGTGCTGGGGCGCTATGTTTGCCAAGCTGCAACGTCAGATTGACCGCAAAAACAAGCACAAATCTCCAAAGAAGTTCAGGTTTGACGTAACAGTCAGCAGTCTAGAAGGCATACCAGCCACCATCAAGGGTTGCCGTATTGTATGGACTAGAGGCTCCAGAAGCCAGACTACACAGACAACCCCAGTAATCAATGGTGAGCAAAACTTTGCAGCAATGCAAGATCTTACTCTGCGTGCGCGCTGGACACCATATGCATGTGCATGCAGGTGTGGCGCACTGGAGGGAATCCTTGTCACAGATATCCACCATCTACACTGACGCCAAGCACGCTGCTGATGTTGAGGAAAAGGTGGGTTTTGGCCATTGCAACTTCTCCTGCATCTTCCTGAGTAAGCACCAGAGCATGCAGATGCCAAAGCAGCATTGCATTGGTCTGAAAGGACAGCCCACTTGGCACAAGCGGTGCAGAAGCTAGGCTTGACACCTCCTGGGTCTGACAGCAGGCTTTGCTGTGCAGGAGTATGTGTTTAAGGTCCAGGCAACGACACAGCATGGCCATGATGATGACCGACTCATCACTGTGGGCAAGGTCAAAATTGACATGGCTCAGTTTGCCATGCTGGGACACAAGGAGCATCACACTGTCTTGCAGATGCCATTCACTGCTGGCAAATCCTTCACGCAGGCTCTGCCATTTGGTCAGCTCAGACTGAAGATCAGTGCACAGATGGTCAAGGTATCTTCAACAACCAACAGTCTTTGCGAGTTTGCTGTTGCAACTGTCTATCTAGATTCTGCTGTCGGCTCTTGCATTTCCTGGTTTTCATTGCAGCAATGAAAGCCATTGCTGTCCATCCACATCAATGTCTAACTGAACATGCTCCCAGCAGCGTCAAATGCAGACAGCAATCCACAGTCATACATTGGCTTGCATGACCAGACCCATCGACCCAAGTGCAACTTGCAAGCACTCCACAACAACAGCAGCGTAAGGCACAAGCCACAGAAGGCAAGATGTGGTCTGCAGCTTTGACTTCGAGCTTTCACAGTGGACGTCCACAACACAAGCAGCCTGGTCTGCCTTTCCTGCCCTGAGATCTTGCAGCATATGCGTACTACTGCAGCTGAACTGACAAACAGACGCAAGGTGCTTTGACTTGTGTGCAGCATGTTGGGGAGAACGATGAAATGTCTGAGGTGTCATCCGGCCTAGGAGCCTCAACAGTGGACAGCAGGCATCATGAGCAGGACCTAGCCGGCTTCCCTGAAGTGGAGCACTCAAGAAACAGTGTCACTGCCCATGTAGCTGACTCTGTGAGGGAGGGAGCAGACGTGCCTGCTGCGCTGGTGCACTCCCCTTCCAAGTTTGCTGCAAGGGAAAGCAGTGGGGAGGCGCAGGCCATTGGTACCAGTGTGCACCCTACCTCAGAAGACATGCAGACTGTGAGCACTCGCCATTGATTACCATGACTGAAAACATGTCTGTATATTATGTGTCATCTCTGCTTGATGGCGATGCTGTTCTTGTCTGTATTGTTCCAGATCTGAAGCAGATGTCATCATGTGTCATGGATCTGGAATTTGTCTGTTGTGTGCTTGACGACTGATGCTTGAAGCTGCTTGCTCACATATGCCACTGGGTAGAGATCTGCCTTCTAGGCACAGCACTTTAACGTGTACATACTAAAGATTGTACTGCACTCACAAAGGGCCTGAGTCCTGTGTTCTAGGCTCCTGTTCTTGCTTTCGGCTGTCAATAGTGCATACAGGTCTAGGATGGCGTTGTATGCAGACACCCAAGTATGCAACAGACTAGCTGCTGTTCTGAGTAACGTCGTGATGCTTCAATCTTTCAGCTGAACTACATGGTTAAGCCTGCTTGTGGCAGGCTGCTGAACGGCCAGCTGTTGTGATTATGACGAGTGTATGGGGTTCAATCACTTGTTGCTCACTTTCTCAAGATGCAGACTGCAATGTTCTTTCACTCAATCATTCGCGCATTCAGTCGTTCATTCACTCATGCATGCATATATTCATTCACTCATTCATTCATCCACTCATGCATTCATCCATTCATGCAACCAACAAATGTATGTCTCCCCTTTTGGGTCAGGCACCCATTAGCTCCCATGAGAGGTCCTGTCTGACTGAAGCGTGTTTCTGTGCAGGACAAGGAGGCTCGGGAGCTGCAAGCAGCCCAGCAGGAGGTCGTGGCCTTGCGCGCCAGAGTACATCAGCTGGAGTCTGACACCCATTCCTCCAGCTCACTGGAGCTCAAGAACCTCTCCTTGCAGCAGGTCTGTGCCCTCCTCAACACTGCCCACATGCTTTTTGTGTCGTGTGTTGTGTGTTGTGTGTTGTTTTTTTCTCTTGGTGTTGTTTTGTGTACTCTTTTGAGCCAAGTGTCTTAGTGACAATTGAGCTACTGACTGGGGTGGCAAAGCACCTTGGGTGCGGCAGCACACTGTGTGCCAAGATGATGTTGCTATGTGAATGTGCATGATCACAGAGGCATCTGACAAGACTTTCACACATGAAAACATATTCATGTCCAAGGTCTTGCAGGCCACTCTCCATACACTTGCAATCATCATGAGTACAAGACAAGCCAGCACTGATAATAGCATGCCACATTTGCTGGGAGCAGGTCAGTTGGAGTGTGACTAAGCCCAAAATCATCCTACGTAAAGGCGTACACATCCTCTACAAATAGAAGGCACTGCTTGCATTTGTGGTAATACTTGACAATCAGTATGTCATGACAGCAATCAAGCTCAATCAAGAACAGGGTTTTGCATGACGCAGCCAGAGAGGGATCATGTCAAAGTCAATTCATGGCACCAAGCACGCAACATTGCAAACTTGGTTGGTCCACTATAGAAGTGTATAAAGCATGAGCTTAAGCAACACACGCAACATTAGTTGGATGAGCTGCAGCATCAGCAGCATGGTTGGTTGTGAAGTGTCAGCAGGTGTACCTGGGCAGCCCGGTATAGTACTTGACTTCTCATCAAATTGTCGTAGTCTTTTTCTGACAGCAGGTGTGTGTGGCATAGCAGAGAGGGACCACATGGAGCACAAGCTGGATGAGCTGCAGCAGCAGGGCAGCCGGCTGGGCCCCGCCAACCTGGCCAACCATGACCAAGTCAGCCAACTGCAGCACGAGGTCCTGCAGCTCACTGCTGAGAATGAGGTCAGCTGCAACTTGCTCACATCAGAATAGAAAAAGAAAAGACAAAACTACGTCTATCAGCGTCAATTTAATGAGAAGCCAAGTACTATATCGGGCTTCCCAGGCCACATGACCCTCGTCCCTGCAGGCTCAGTGCTCCTGGTCAAAATGAGGTTGACAGTATCAGTGCTGATAAGAACAGAAAAGGGAAGGTCAACACCTTTCAGCGTATACTCACTGTGAAGCCAAGTGTTACACTGGGCTGCCCAGGCAGTGGTTACAATGTGTTCTAGCAAGTGCCAGGTATGTGTGGCACCAGTGTTGTCTTGCCAGGCTGGCTTGTTATGGATTCAAGCATCTGGTCTGACCTGTTTGTCACATGGCTTCCCTGCCTGTACCTCCCATCCGCATGTCTCCTTGCTTTCATGGGATGTCATATGTCTCATTGGCCTAAGTGCCAGATGTAAGTATGGTCACAAGGCGTCAGAAGGACTGAAGCATGATGAGAAGTTGTAATGGCTTCCTGGCAGCTTCTGCACCAGGGTGTCCACCAGCTTGTGACTAATGTTGGCGGTGCCTCCCACAGCGTTTGAAAGTGCTGCATGCAAAGTTGAGTTTGGGGGGGGGGGAAGTGCTTGACAACACAGATAGACACGAGAGGCATTGACTGGCCAGCAAGGCTGATGGCCTGTGGTTCAGAAACATCACCACTGTCTCATGTCAGTCATGTGAGTCAATCTAAGTGTGGCAAGCAATCTCATGTCAGTTATGTGAGTCAACCCAAGTGTGGCAAGCAATCAAAAAGATGCACCGCATTGCTCCAAGGCGTCTGTAACAGCACCTGTGGTAAAGCTCTTGTTCAGCCTAGCAACACATGTGCAAATGATGCATGCAGGAGCTTGAGCACCAGGTGCAAGAGCTGACTCAGCAAGCTGGCTCCAACTCAGACTCAGCACGCGTCCTTGAGCTGGAGAGTGAGCGCAGGCTGGCTGAGGAGCGTATTGCTGAGCTGGAGAGCCAGCTGAATGCTGCTTTTGGTGATGCCAGTGAGTCACAGAACATGCAATTGTGGCTGTGCAGAGTTTGATGGCCTGCGTACCTCAATGTATGGCACAAAACTTGAACCAGCATGATGTATGTTACAGCTATGTTGTTGTTGTACCACGTATAGTCTGGAATGCTGTCCATGTTGCTTTAGTGCAAAATACTCCTGCGCAACAACTCGTATTTCAGTTTGTGCAGGCTGACAATATGGCACTATGTTGCTGTGTTGATTGGTCTGACAGATATGCTTGCTCAACTCTGTAAAATGTGACATTTTGACACAGGTACTGATCCTTACACCAGAAGACAACAGAATTACGCACTGCTGGCATACAGTAATTGACTGCATGCCAGCAGTGCAAATAGCTGGTGTCTTATGGTGTGAGATTCAGTGTGACTATGTCAGGATGCTACAAAAAGAGGTTCATGCTGTTCAACCTGTAAGCTATTTTGTGGGCATGAGCAGCAACACTGATGTGCTGGCACAGAGCAAGACCTGTCTGCAAAGTGCAGGTGCAGCACTGTCCAGTCATACAGCTGACACAGACACAGCTCAGGCCCGCATTTCTGAACTGGAGGCCCAAATCGAGGCCATGATTGAGCAGATGCCCTCAGATCAGCCTCAAACCCCGGACCGAGTTGCTGAGCTTGAGTCTGAGAGGGCAGCAGCCCAGAGTCGAGTTGCTGAGCTGGAGAGTCAGGTGGAGGCCATGATTGAGCAGATTGGCTCCTCAGCTGATGCAGCAGTCATTGCTTTGGAGCAAGACATCGTGCGTCTGAAGAAAGAGCTGCATGATGCACAGAGGGAGCGTGATGCCTTCAAGATGCAGGTACAGTGATGTTCACAGCATGCTGAAGCAAATGACCTTTGCACAATGCTGTGATGTATCTGTACGCGCTGAATGAACCATCAAAGTGTTCCAGCATGGAGCTCCGTCACCACATTTAGTTGCCCACTTTCTCGTGGGTTTTGCAAAAGATCAGCCCTGTCACATTGCTGCATTGTGAGATTGTGTGCTGAGTGATTATCTAATGCAGCATACATATCACACTTGCTATGCACATGCACTATGCACCAGATCCATCCACCCTCGCAGTGTTGCATGTTCTGTGCAGTTCCAAAGGCAGGATGTGATGTCATGATTACGCCTTACTCAGGGATGAGTAACTGCATGCAGGCTGAGCAGTTGACCAAGCATCTGCAGCTAGAACAGCAGAAAGCAGAACAGGATAGAGCCAAATGGGAGCGGCAAGAGGCAGACATGCAGCATAGTCTACAGGAGACCATGAACACATCCCAAAGGCTGCAGGACGCTAAGGATTCTGTTGAGCAGGAGCACAGCAACCTGCAGGAGCTGCATAGGCAGTTGATGGCAGAGCTGCAGCAACGTAATGGCCAGACACCTGAGGTATGGCTAACCTAGTGTTGATCTACCTGGGATGTGTGCGCATGGCTGTTACAAGGCATTAGGTGCATCTTTGCTGTGCTTTGTGTACCAGGTGCTTGCCAGACAATGAGTAGTTGCGGTGACAAATCAGGGCTGAAGAGCATCTGCCTCGTCATCAATCTGAGTACGACTTGCTGCTTTGCATGTAATGCACGTGATCTGTTGTAGAAGCTGTTCCCGTCATTCTGACGTGCATGTTGTCGAGTCAAACGCAACGCGGTTATATCATTACAGGCTTGCGTAGAGCCCAAGTGCTGCGCTTTTGCAAGCAGTGAAAGGCATGACTGTTTGGCAGCAGGCTATGATGACTCTTGAGCCAAGCCGAAGCAAGCATTCGGACTTGGAGGGGCAACTGGAAGCAAGTCATGCAGAGGTTGCGCATATGCAGCAACAGATTGCTGCAACGACCGCAGCGATCGCAACTGCTCGGGGCTCCGACATTAGCCAGGTGCATTACAGCGCGCCGGGAGATCCAGACTACTCTGAGGACTCACTGATCAGGTGTGAAACTCTCCTTTCCTTGGAATGCGCCGAGACCGTTTGTCAGCCATCATCGCGCCATTGACGTCTCCCGCACATTGCCATTACAGTATGGGTTCTTCTCGTTTTTGCTTATGCACTGACTTATCGCCGGCATGCTGCACAGGCAACTGACAGACGAGATGAATTTGGAGCTGGAGCAGCGTAGAAAGGACTTCGAGCAGCGGTCGAGGCAGCTGGAAAATCAGTCTAGGTGCGAACTGCGTCCAAATGGCAATGTGTGCATGCTGCCTGCAGACACTCACCTATTCTCTGCTCTCGTGCAGGGAAATTGCAGAACTCAAACTCCTGCTAGAAAGCCAGACAGACCTGAATGCAAGCTTGCAGAGAGAGCTGCAAGAAGGACAGCAAAAGGCTGCTGCTATCTCACAGGTAAAATTGACACCATGTCTACATTGCAAAGCCCATTGCTCCTTTTACAGCCACTGCTGTTACAGATGTATTCTGCCTCACTGGACTCAGTGCTCTTCACTCATGACCAGCTTGTGTCCTGCTTGTGTGTTGTGCTTTCCTCTGTCGTCAATGCTAGTTATGCTGGCCCTCATGACCAGCAGTAGCAACAACCCTGTGTCATTGCTTGCACAGGAAGAGCTGTCATCTCTGAGGCAGCAAGTGGCTGAGAGCTCTGTGCTGCGCACCCAGCTCGAGGCGGCTCAGCAGGAAGCAGCTCACAACCAGAGCAGAGCCAAGGAGCTGTATAACCAGCTGGATGCAATGTCAAGACGCCATGAGCAGGTGACCGCCGCTCTCCTGTCATGCGTGCAGTTGATCCATCAATCTACATTTTTTGCTTGTGTGACTCATCAAGGAAGTCAACAAATGACTGGGCAGTCAGCATACATGCATGCTCCCGACATTGCTGTCAAGCATCTGTTGAGCTGTATGAGATCAACAGCATGACATGTTACTAGTATATGGAGCTCGGTCTGTGCTGTACACCCTCATGCTACATTGCATCTGGCAAAGCTTACCTGCTGCTACAAGACCTTGCTTTTGTCTTCTCATCCCATTACACATGAACAAGCTCTGCTGGCATGTCTGTCAGCATGCAACTCAAAGAGTGCTGTGGCTCTGTGGCACTTACTTTATATCGAAAACATCAGACCTCAGACAGTTACTTTGCCTCTATGGAAGTTGATACTTGTGCTTTGTAAACACACTCCATTTCATGCTGTTGTGGGTCATTTGGCAAGCTGTTGTGCAGGAGCTGCAAGGGCTTGCACAGCAGCTGACAGGCCTACAGCACCAGCTGCAAGACAGCACTCTGGAGGTTCACATGCTTGAGGAGGAAGCAGGTGCACTGGATCACAAGGCTGTGCAGCTGCAGCTTGAGCTTAACCAAGCACAGCGTGCACACTCTGATGCCCAGCGGCATCTGCAGGTCAATATCTAACTCATACTTCCAAGGCACCCTGCACTTGTGGCCAGGCATCATCTGCAATTAGGCATGCCTGTATCCCTGCTCTGTGGATGACCAGGTCATGCTGCTGGATGTTGCATACATTGTGATTGTGTTACCAAAATATGAACAGTATGTATGTGCTTGTCAATCACAGCTGATGTAGACACATACTTTCGCATACAGTACATGAAGAGAGAGATCTATACTCATAAGGCATGCACCCATAAGCTCGCGCATACATACACATATATACTGGCACATTACAAAGTTGGGTGTAATCTCACGTTCAACTGCTGCACCTTTACTCCAATCCATTATGCAATCTTTGTGACTGCCTCATTTCCTGCTGGTCACTGGCTTGCTTCATGCCTGTATCCGCTCATGTGGCAACACCACATGTGTTCATCATCTCCTCATAATGGTCAATTGCTGCAATGATCCTGTTGCATCTTCTTGCAGGAGAGCCATCAAGCTGCAGTGCAAGACACAGTGCAGCAAGCCGTTGCAGTGGCAGTGAGCAGCAGGGATGATGATCTGGTGACATTGCACCAGCAGCTGGATGAGGGTGAGGCCCACTTCCAGGCTGACCTGGATGAGGCCCATGCACAGCTGCTGGCCAGTCAAGAGATCCAGCATAAGCTTGAGCAGCAGCTCAGAGACAGCGAAGCAAAAAGGTGGTTGCCTTTTGTTGTAGACAGAGAACTTGAGGCAGTGTATTAGTTGTGATTGGCATGTTGTACATGGCATAACAACACAGAACCAACATTCCTGCCAAGGCTAAGGCCCTTCCCCATGAGGGGCCATCGGCTCTTGTGAGAACTGGAGGCATCCTGCAGGCCGACATTTGTCATCAAGCAGTGCATGGTTGTCTTTTTTATGACTCATCAGGGGTTTTGGCAGGCAAACATGTGAAGCATGCATCTGCCATGTTTTGGCGTACAACTCACACAAAATAAGCTCCACAGTTGGCCATATTTATAGCTTAGTCATGTCAAGCACATACCCTGACTGCCAGAGAAGCAGAGGCTTATGCAAGGGACTGCTAGGGTCTTACTGTCCTATTCAGGGCCACAATGCTCTACCAAACCAACAAGTCTGATGTAGACACTGCCCTGAGACAGTTATGGCCAATATTTGCCTCTTTTGCAATATTTATTTATATACTTTGATTTATATACTTTATGTTTATATACTTTTATATACTGTGGGCGGGGTTTAGTACAGATGCTGCTGGACAAGTACATCATGCAGCAATATCCTGCACCAGATTGCTGTCAAAATGCCCGGGCAACAACATCTTGAACAACTGAATGTTTCCTTTTCGTCATCTGCTGTTTGCTTCTTCAAGTCAGCCAGTGCTAACGCAGGGCTATCCTGCCCCCACTGGGACTATCACTTGTCATACTATCCATTCTTTCAGAAAGTGAGTGCACGCTCTCTTGAGTGTATGGGGCTGTGTTGTATGCACACAGGAGAGCATGCACTCACTTTCTGACAGAATGGGTAGTATGACAAGTGACATCAGTCCCAGTGGGGGCAGCATCGCCCTGTGTTAGCATTGGCTGAAATACAAAGAAGCAAACAGCAGATGCAAATTCTGTGCCTGTCGACACTCCATGCAGACCCTAGACAAGTGATCACAGCTTGGCAGCAAAACTGTCTTTCTGCAATGCAGGAATCAGATGCTGCTAGAGAAGCAGATCATGGAGCAGCACTTACAGGAGACTGCCGGCGACCTGGAGTTTGCAGAGAGGGAGCTCAGCAGGCGGGGGTCCCCCACTGGCACACCCCCCAGGGAGGATTCTGAAGATGGCAGCCCCAGACAGCAGACCCCAAGCCTGAGGCAGGTGTATGCTGATGACCCTGCTGACCTGAAGGAGGAGAATGAGAGAATCATGGAGGTGATTGTTCAGAGTCATGTCTGATATGCACACTGGGTGTTTGCTCTATGCTGGTCGACAAAGCTCTTCAGCTGGATTTGGACACATGCACAACCGATGGCCTGAAGGGGCTATCAGACTGCTCACAGTTTTATGCTGCCAACTGGTGGCGCAGTATAAGCCCTTCAACGCATGCCTGCTTTGCCACATGCTTGATCTCTGCTGTTTGGTGGGCAGAGCAGCTTGCTAGCTCAGGTTAGCACCTTGCCATAGCAAAAGACTGAAGGCTGTTTACTGTAGGAGCTGGTGATGTGTAAGATGCAGCTGGCAGAGCTGAACGAGAGTTACCTCAGCACCTGCCATGAGCTGCACAAGTCCAAGGAGAAGAACCTTGCCATTGCTGGCAAGATGACCAGGTCAGTCATGTGCAAGCATTGGTTGCACGTGTTGTTGATACCTTTTGGTGTTCAGCTGAAGTGTGTAACAGTTGCTGCTTCAAGACACTGTGGCAACTGTGAGCTGGACAGATTACGCCGGGCGCTGTTTGACGAGAACAACGAGCAAATGCTTTGTTGGGACACCTCATTGCTGCTGTGCAGGCTTGAAACCATCATCTACAAGCATGCTGAGTCCGAGGCAGGCACAGCAGAGAAGCTGGTTCAGGCAAAGCACTCTCCAGCAAGGTCTGGCAAAAAGTGAGCCAAGAAGCAGTCATGTGTGCACAGAAGTTTGTTTGGACTCAGGATGTGTTTGTGTATACTAGATACACATGTATTTTAATTAGTTTAGCAGCATACTCCAGTCAAAATGACATAGTATGTGGACCACATGACTGATGAGCACAGTGCTCTTGCATCTGCTTGGTGGGTCTGCGCTTAGGTTTGTCAGGCATGCCGTGTTTTTCATGTCGTTTCAGTACAAACGGACTGTGCTAGAAACAGTGCATGTGCACATTAGTCATGGATATGTCAACGTCCAAGCAACACATCATAATGGTACTTTGCTAAATAAGACACGCGCGTGTTTCCACAATCATATCCAAAACAGCATTCGCCCAACAGCAACAGTGTCATTCTCCCGCTATCAGCTTATATGTGCATTGTAGATGCATCTGCACAGGGCATGATGAACATGTGAATGTGTCCCATCAGTATGTGATGGTATTGCCCCATGGCACACACCACAGTGTCATGCTGCAGCACTTGTATATTTGGTCTACCTGCTGCATCTTATCAGTATGTGCAAAAGCAGACAGCTGACCCAATTTGCAGATGGTGGCACCACAACTCAGAGCCACTCAATTGGCAAGGGCAGTGTATTGCATACAGTTTTGTTGGGCCAGCGCCCCTTTTCATGAGGCTAAACTGATGGAAACAGCCTAATTCAAATAGGTCCAAGTATGAGCGTAAGAGACACACAATTGTCAGATTGCATGCATCCTAGTTAGTGAAGATCTGAGGGTCATTCACATGCTAGCTTGCAGGTGCCATCTGGACTCATGTATCATGAGAAGGTCTCCATATTCTCATTGTAACCATTCTGCAAGCAATACAGCAGAACGTCCAGCAGGTTGTAGATAGCACAGGATTTTGCACACCACTGTATGCCTGGACCTGAATATCCATATCCACATGATGACAGGCAAGCTAGCTTCATACATGCAATGACTCATGCAGGTAATGCACACATATGATGCATCATCCAGCAACAGGGATCAGACAAGTTGCTGAGGTACAAATGCAGGAGCTGCATGACCTGACCTCCTTGAAGAAGCCCTCCAACTGCTCACCCATGCCATCAAATCGCCTCTTGCACCAGTCATGCAGAGCCTCAGTGTTGTCTGCAGCAGGGACACTACATCAATGACAACTTGGCGTATGGCAACAGACCTCGACCAGGCTTGAACACATGATTGGCCAAGCAGTTCTTGAAAGCCATTGCAATGGTCTGACTGCCAGAAGAGTGCGCATAGCACAGTACACAACTTCACGGCACCATCGAATGCAAGCAGAGCACTGCATTGTTTACTATTGGTGAGCCATGCATACTGAGACAGTGTACAAATAGCACACTCTCACACAGACTGCCTTGATGCCCACATACGCATGCTAGAGCATGTCCAGCAAGAACAGATGCACAACAGCAGGCAGCGCAAATAGAGTGGCAGCATGTGAGGGGGCCCACCTTGCCATCTGTTGGCAGCATCCTTGGCTATGCCTGCAGCCTCCTCTGCAACCACAAAGACATCTCAAATATTAGTATGTATTATTGCTATTACTTTCGAGCTCATGATGAGCTAGGTACAAAGGCATCTCAGCTGCTCTGAGGACTGCTCTTGGAAATAATGATCGAGACATTCCACAGAAAGTCTCTGACAAATACTGACAGGGTGAGTGGGTGTCATGTTCACGCGTGATGCTCTGCATCATGTTCATTGTCTGTTGACTGCTGTGGCAAGGCATGTCACTGCAAAAGGTGCGTGCTGATGCAAAGTGTGTGAATGTGTCAGGAGTGTGGGTGGAAGTATCGGTTTACGTACTCAAGCTCTTGATCTTGTCTGGGTCATTCTCTGCGTACTGATCAAGCTGATTCTGGATGTCATGAAGCTCCTTCTCATGCTTGGCCACGTCTGATAGCTTTGCCACCCTATCTGCCTGCAGAAGTGCGACTTCAGGTCTCACAGCCACACATTTTTGTAGGTGCAGTAGGTTGGGCAGCAGCCGCTTGCTGTGGTCATACTATCTCTGTTGTCAAGCTTGCGACATAAAGACAGAATCAGTGTGCTGTGAAGCTGCTGTGAAGCTAATTTCTGAGTGTACTCACACTGTCCTCTCTGCCAGCCTTAGATGTCTGAAGCTTCTGCTGCAAGCTGCTTTGCTGCTCTTTGTTCTGCTCAGCTTGCTTCTGAAGTTTGGTCAGCGCGCTCTCTTGCTACAACGCAATGCTCACCACAGGTCAGCCTGGCTGCTGAGCAACAGATGCTGCTGCATGGGCCACCAGCAAGCACTGCATGTGGACAGGAGCCTCAGGAATCAGACCTACCTGGACAGCTGCTTCACTTGGAAATGCCCTGCAAAGTTGGAAAGTTTACTTGCTCAAAGTCTTGATGCAGTGCAGCCCACCACAGCGCACAGTGGAGCAAGCAACAGCTATGGAGTTTGAAGGTGCCGATGGGCACCCTCATGCAGCCTCTGTGCCAGCACTCACCAGAAGAAGTTGGAAATACCAATCTTGTCTTGGTGCACCATATCATCATCTACTAGGCTCTGCAACATCAGCGCAAACAAGTTGCGGAGTCCGTACCCCGTGAGGTGAAGAAGAGCAGTATGTACAGGAAGTTACCTGCAGAACCTCCTTTACGCTTTGCGAAATTACGCCTTTCTTGGGTGCTAGCTTCTCAATGTCCTGCAAGTTTGAAGGGAGTTGGTGTGCCACTGATCACTGTCTGGCCACGTACAACTGCTTGGCTACCTTCAGCTGGAACACGTCCTTGCTTTCGTGGAATATCTCTAAAACCTTTTCCCGCTTCTCTTCCAAAGACAGGCCCCGCTTCTTGCTCTACGAAGTCCACACAGTTTCGCGGCATGCGCATGCACGCTTGGCAATCGCTCAGTTGACGTCGAGCCCAACAACTGCATGCTTATCTCCAACTCTTTCACAAATACACATAAGCAGAGTTGCTCACCATGCTCAATGCTGTGACAGAGGTTCAAGCGTTTGGACTGAAAACTGGGATTAGGTGCAGTCACTGGATCGCGAGGTCACGAATCAAAGACAATGGCAGCAAAAAGGAACGCAGAGCTCACTATCGGCACAACGCTGCAAGGCGAGCCAATTGTACTGCGATGTAACAAGCAGAGTCTTCTGGATGTTCTGGATCAAGGCTTTCTTCACACAACCGAGCCGTGCTGACCCCAGATCTGTCACCGACATTGACCCCTACTGGGCCCATGGGTCCCCCCAGGCTGCCGTGTACCGGTACAATCCCTGACTGACTGTGGAGCACCTGCATGAACACTACAGCCCAGTTCCCACGTGCAAGACTTCATCTACCGGCCTTTTTTGCCCTGCTCAGCGGAGCTTTGGTGCAAGTCTAGAGCCCCGGCCGCCAAGATCAACAACTGAAGGATCAACACCTGAGATCAACCTATGAAGGATGCACTCACAGATCAGGTATTACCTTTGCTCATCCAGCACCCTCTGTCTTTGCATTCACCTTGCAATCCTATCCTCTTCTCTGTGCAGATACCGTCACACATTTTGTATCACATTCTCAAGCACCTGAGTCTTCAGGACAAGCTGCAATTCCGCCTTGCCTGCAAAAGTTGGTGCGAGGTTTGTCCAGCACAGACTTTCAATCACAGATTGTACCTGCAATACCAAGACGACTGGCAAAATTCCGCGGAGAACATCCGACGCTATTGTCCCTCTGTTTCGATTGTGTTATCCGTGACTGACTTGGCAGATCTGGGACCTCTACTTGCAAACCCATTGTGCGACGTCGTCTATTGGACACCACCCTCAGCACGTGTAGGTTTGTGGGAGCTAGCATCGGAAGCAGCCATCAGCCAGTCTGCTGCTAGTGTTCTGCGTGACTTGAGCCAAGTGGAGGTGTACATAGATGGACCTCAGGTTAAGTTGGAAACAGCACATCCCCAAACGGAGCAGACCTCACCAGATCATCAAATGGACCCGTTCTCGCCTGTTCCCTCGCGCGCAGAAGGCCTTGAGCTATGTTTGACATTGCGATGTGGGCACATGGGAAGCAGGGAGGCACAGTCATTGGTAGCTAAGCTGCAAGGTGCCATCTACGAGTTGCGTGTCCTTGAAAGTCTAGTCTTTACTGCAACTATCTTCCCCCTGAACAATTTGAGGGTCTTGGCTTTCCTTTTGACAGGGAAGGCAAGCCAACACAATACTGGTCCGTACTGGAATCTATACCCAATCTGGAGTTCTTGCAAATTTATAGCGAAACTGAAAAATCTGCTGCACGCATACCAGACTTCCTGCAAGTCATGCCAAGGCTGAAGAAGGTAACAACATTGAAGGTGGCCACAGACCATTTCTTCTTGTGCCTGCCAGCAAAATACTTGCAACATGTGACACATCTGCAGCTTGGCGGCCAAGTCACTGTTGATCATTTGCCATCTGCCCTTCGTCTGTTACGTTTGGAAGTTTTCCATGATGGCCTGAATGCTGATGCATATCTGCCATTGTTTTGGGAAATTGACCAGCATGATGCTCCTATTGAACTCAGTTTGGACAACTTCACGGCTGCAGCATTGCAGCACTTGCCCACAAAATTGCATGGTTTGATCTTATTAAAGTCTTTTGAGGAGGATTCATCATCTGCCCTACAGATGTTTCAGTTTCATCAGGCATTTGCTGGGCTTTCAACATTGCATTCACTTGTGATAGCTGACTTTATCACACCCTATGTATCTTACATGCTGTCAGGCTTGATGATGCACCACATAGATACACTCAGCTTCTGTTTAGCGTTTCACGCAGTCCCTGAAGAAGAAAGGCATATGGAGAATGGAAGACTAGTTTTTACACCTGCCCATCCTGTACCCATTTCTGTCTTTCCCAACCTAAATCATGTGAGGGTGTATGCTGCACCTGATCGCAAGATGGTGCCTGCCAGATTGAATTGCAAGTGGCTAGATGCGTTTTTCTTTGGAAAGCTTCAGACTATCACAATCTACTGCCCCGAATCTCAGGTTCACCTGGATTCACCATGTGCCTCCCACCAGATTATTTTTCGCAGCAGCACGCATGTGCACCCATGACTGTAATGATCGTTCTTGTCAAATCTTTAGTCCAGATGCTTCCCCGAGTTTTTGTTGGGCTCCTTTGAAAAGCGCTTTTGGAAAAAGGCTCAATACCTGGAGTGTGGTCCTATGCAATTACGCATGCAAATTGATAACAAACGGATTCAGCAGAAGCAGTTGCAATCACTTCTCATTGGGCAGCTTGCTGGACTGTAGTGCTTTGCATTCACTCATACAGATCTTAGTCACCAAAAATTGTCAGCACAAGCTGTAACAGTACCGCTGTCCTCACGTTGTGAGGTAATCTTCCAGTTTCTCACCAAGGCAGCAAGAACAAGTGTAGCCAGAAAAATGTAGCATTTTCATCAAGTGAGAAAAAACACAGCGCTGTGTCAAATAATATTATGACCCAGCACACAAAACAGAAACAACACTTCTTGCTGCATTAAAACACTTATGTCTGCTTATGATGCGAGGCGGGTGGGCATCAATGAGGAGCCTTGATTGGGGGAGCCTTTGCGGGTTGCAGTGACTGAAAGTGTCATCCATGCTTCTTCTGGGACTTGGCAAATATGCCTCAAAAGAGGATTGGCTGTGCAAGTATTCTGCTACTTTGTCTTGAGGGCACAAGTACTGTGTGCTTACCAAAGGTAGCCAGAGAATCACGTTAGTTCCTGGTCCTGAAAGTGATCCTGATGAACCTGTGCAGTCTTTTCCTGGTGCATATGCTGCCAACTTGTGGCGCAGTGTAAGTTCTTCAACACATGTGTAAGTTCTTCAACACATGTACATGCCTGCTGTGCCACATGCTTGATGTCTGCTCTTTGCTCTCATCTTTGCTTTGGTGGGCAGAGTAGCTTGCTAGCTCAGGTTAGCACCTTGCCACAGCAAAAGACTGAAGGCTGTTTACTGTAGGAGCTGGTGATGCTGGTCCACCTTTGCCTTATCAGCTGCTGCCAGCTCCTGCACAAGTCACCAGCTGTGAGCAAGCAAGTGTCATCACCGAGGAATAAAAGTGCACAACTGGTCAGCCTGAAGTGTCTAACGATGCCACAACCACACACAAGCAACATTGAGCCATTCACACTTGTCAGCATTGGCTCAAGCAGACAGCATGTGTGCAAGTGAAGTCTAGTCAGCAACTGTCATGGCACAAGCTGCATGCTGCTTGCAGTTGCTCATGCCCCTCGAAGGTGACTAAGCTCAGCCATAGCCAGAACAAGCAGCATGCAACATGTCACATGCATCCAGGCACAGGTCGCATTAAAATGCATCACCAGGTAGGGCGGCTTTTCCTCTTTGGTCAGACCCTTCCACGTGTCACCAGCAGCCTTGACAATTTCAGCAGGAGATAGCCCAGGCTGCTCAACTGTGCAATCACACGTCTTGCTGTGTTGCTCTGCCACCAGATTTGCATTGCACAATGGAAACTTGACAGACAGACTACCTTACCAAGCACAACACAGAGCTATTGCCAATGCAAACACGTGCGCACAAGCAGCTGACCACTGTCAATCAGATCGTTATCCCGGGGCCACTGCTTGAAGCAGGCTGAAAATAAACAGGTGGTGCTAGAAGCTGGTCACAACACGTGTGAAATGCTCAATGGGCATAACAAGCTTGCAAAAAGCAGCAGCTGGTCAGTGAGCACGACCTGCGCAGCATGCTGCATAAGACATGTTGGTGTTTGCGCAGATGTCCTTGCACACTTCCAGAAAAGAGGTAGTACCTTGCACCGCATTGTCATCAGCTTTGTTGCCGGAAGCAATTGGCAGGGGTTTGAAGCTCTGCTTGTCATGTCTGATCAGAGGAGGTCCTGCCAGCGTGCCAGAAAGAATATGCGTAGCAAGAACCTCAAGCAATCTGCTGCTGCTGCCAGCTGCTTACTACTGACAAAGGCTGCAATTATGCAAGCAAGAGCAGCAAAACAAGCATTTGGGCATCACAGAGCAGGTGTATATCAACAATGACATGTGAGGCAAGTCTGCAGAGCAGTCAGGGTAGGTGCGTAGCTGCTACCAGCTGTTTGGTGCCCATGCTGACAGAATCCTCAACAGAAGATGCGCAAGAACTGCCTTGCAGAATATGTTCTCTGTTGGAGAAAGGACTTACTGGGACAAAGACCATGTGTATCAAGCAAATGAGAGATTGAAAGATCTTACTCTAGAGATCTTACTCCAGATCTGCTGCTTGCTGCATATGAGCACTGGACAGCTGGCATGGTCCTGGCTGAGGCAGTAGCAGCATCCCCAGATAAGCATGCACCCTGTGTGTTAGGGTCGCTAGCAGTCTCCTCCTGCAGCACATGACCAGACATACTGCAAGACATTCAGCTGGTGCTGACAGCATACTGTATCCAGGAAACCAATGTTCCCATATGTATGAGACTTGCAGGAAGTACCTACTCAAGATAAGTGTTATTGCACAAGGACGCTATATTGTTCTCTGCTACTATTCCTGCTCTGACTTGACCAGTGCCACATTCAATGTGTGACCAGGTTGCAAAGGACTAGTCAGTTTCAGATGCGCCTTGCTCAGCTAGGAAGCAAATTTGACTTTGAATGCCAGCATGGCAAAATACGAGGTGGATGTGAACAACAGGTGTGCTTGCTGCCTCGCCAGTCTATACAGCTCCCAGGGCTGTGATGACATTGATGACTTCATTGCTAACCTTCCCAGAATTACTGCCGAGCAGATGCTACTGCTGCATGCCCTTTGCTTAGAAAAGCTCTACTGTCCCCAGCCACATTGTAATGGTTCAGCACACACATGTTTCCGCCCGCAAAAACAGTGATTCTCAGACCAGCTAAATGTCAGGCTGTTGGTCATGGCTTCATTCAGAACCAAGCATGTCTGCCAGGTGGAGGGATGCTCTGAGGCAACTCAGAGGCATGCGTGCTGTTGAGGAAGAGGCAGAGGACCCAGGACCAGATGAACAGAGCCGCCAAAGTGCTAAAGCAAAACGTGCTCAGTTAGCTGCAGCCAAAGAAAATGCTCAGACAGTTCTTGCCTTCTCGCTGAGCAAGCAGGAGCAGAACACATGCCATGAACGCATGCAAACAGCCAAGAAGGAAGGCCTCTTGCCATCAGGTATCTTCAGTAGCGCAATCTGGGGAGTGTTCAAAAAGCCAGGGTCTTGCAACACTCATGACCAGGTCCTTCTCAGCGGTCCCCTTGGCATGTATGCTCTGCATGGCTTGCTATCCAAGAACAGCAGAAGGGCAGTCAGTATGCTTCTTGAAGCAGTTGGCAGGCTTTGGGCAAAGTCCTTTGAGCGTGACGATTTACTTCTGCTAGAGCAACTGGTGCAGCGTGCCCTGGTTCAAATTCAGATTCAGCTGCCAGCATCTCAGGACATTGTGGTTCACATGGTCCACCACCTTGCCTCTGGCATAAAAGTAAACGGCCCTCCCTTTGCTAGTTCTATGTGGCCGTTTGAGCGTGCTTGCAATTGCTTCCAATTGGAGAAGCTACATAGATGGGTGCCATGGAACAAGATTCCCGCACATCAGCATCATGTATGACAACCGAGACCAGAGACTCGCAGGGGACATGCGTCTTAAGTTTGCCGATGAGTTTGATCAAGAGGAGGTAGCTCTCAGAACATATGTCTTCAAGTTGTTGACTCATGTTCTTCAGCATGACACATGCATGTGCGGTAGTGAGTGTGTCTACAAAGCAATAGCAACACAGTACATCACATATGATATGCAGTTGCAGATTGCTATACACTTACTGTTGCATAGTTTTGAAAAGGGTGCATTTGGCAAGCATATAGAAAGCTGATACCTGAATGCAGCAACTGACTTGTTGACAGCTGCTGCAGCACTTGTAAAAACCTTGCCTTTGATTGACAAAGTGCTGCACATATGCACATGTCTACAACCCTGCACAGTAGCAACGGCTGCAACAGCATTGTAGCAAATGCAAGAATGCATCCGTTTCATGTGAAGGTATTCGACTGCTTTGTCTCTCCTGTGCTTGTTGCAGGATGATGCTTCGCTCAGGATCATAGCCCCGGCCTGGTATGAGCAGACAGGTGATGTGAAGATTCAATTCAATCGCTTTCGCTGTCGCTGGTTTGCTAAGTCCAGAACAGAAACCCAGATCATCGAGGCCAATCGCATGATGTATGAGCTGCATATGCTGTACACAAAGATTGATGAGTATGGCAAGCTGTGGCGAAGGTAAGAGAGGCTTGGAAAATATGTGTCAGTGTCACTGTTATTGCAAACCTACCAGTCTGAGTGCAAGATTTGTTTTGTGCATTCCACTGTGCATGACAGCCCTGTGGCCACATGCACTGTAAACACTGTTGAGTTCGGTACATGAATGAATGCATGAAACTCAAAGACTCAGCATTTGCACCATGTGGTTACAAGCTGATGCTGACTTCCCATGTTCCCTCTGCATACAATGTCTCTCAGGTTCTGCAAAAAGTGGAATTGTGCAGTATTCAGCTGTCTTGCGCATCCGTAGAGGCTTCAGCTGAGTAAAGGCCCCAATGTCAGCTCTGGTACCTGCAATGCCAGTATGACATGCATGCATTGCTCTTGCATTACGAATTGGCGCTGTAAAATATGTCTTACATTCATGTCCCTTGGTGTGACCAGGTTTCTGGACGAAGGTCAGAACAGACTGCATCCAACTGAGTCTCGGATCAAGACCTTACTCAAAGAGCACAGCTGGGAGTTGTGGGGCAGAAATGCACAGCCCCCTCTGACTGATCGTGAGCGTGCTATGACGCGGCTGCCAATGACGTCTTGCTTTATCTATGATGGTGCTGACTTCCAGGCCACAAAGTTCTGCACTGAGAGGGTTGAAACAAACAAGAAAGCTTGTGACAGCATTGTCATGACCTTAGTTCAGGATCCAAGCAGGCCCATACTGACACCATACATTGGCAGAGTGCAAGCTTTCATCAGCCACATACCTCCTTGGGCTAGTCATCTACCTTATCCAGAGCAGCAGAAGCAAGCAATCCAGATTGCTGATGTTGACTGGCACAAGTGCTTGGGCCCAAACCATCAGCTGTACAACTGCCCAGTTGTCAATCATGTCATGGAGCGACATCCAGATGGCAACTTTGTTTTTTGCGATCAGATACATCCAGTGCCAATAGGTCTGGTCCCATACCTTGGCGATGAATATGTGCGGAACAGCTGGCAAGTTGTGACAAGAGATGTTGCTGTGTTCAAGCCTGCCATTGACAGAAGGCTCCCAGCAGCATGAGGGGCTGCTTGCCTGGCAGTTGTTGCAGCCTTCAGCTTTTGTATGTGTGTATATATGTATCATTTGTACAGCATGTACTAGACATGGATGCCACTCTGAGCTCCTGCTTGCCTGGCAACTGTTGTGACCTTCAGTTTTTTTAAATGTTCACAGACATGTGAGTTGTGCGGTAAGTGTGTGATGATGTTATAACTATTAGATTGTGATTGATCGTCAGGGTGTTGACTTGATTGCTCGTGGGCAATGACCAAACTGCTTTGATCATACAGGTGAACATGCACATGTTGGTGTAACTACTGTTATGATCATAGGAAATTCAATGATGTTGGGCAATTGTGAAGCTCTGATCTGTCACTGGAGCGCAAAATGAAATGGCAAAGAAGAGGTGCACAAGACTAGATGCTGCATCTGAATTGCAATGACAGACCAGAAGTGTCCAGCATCCATAGTAGCCAAAAACAGATGCAACATCTGTCTAGACAGACCAGATGCAGGCCACTGTAGATGTAATATCTGTCCTGCATGCAGTACTGCAGAAGGCACAGATGCAACATCTGTCCCTCAGTAGTTGTGACATTGTGCTATTCCAGCTCCTAGTTGTACAGATGTGCCCATAGTTTTTTTTGGGGTCTGTGGCTCTAGTGAAACTACTACATTGCAGACCAGACAAGCAGGCCACAAGAGACCAGCATACACCAACATGAGGCAACAAGACAAGCACCTTGAGCTAAACAAGTGTGTATTAATACCTGAACATGCACGGCTTGACCAGTAGTTTTGGCAGCATGCTGGTTAAGGCGCCATCAACAGCTGGCTTATCTTTCACTACTCCCCCTTCCTCCACAGCCCCATCAGTCCCAGCCTGCATGACACGCATTGTGTTCAAAGCACTCAGATGCATGAATACTCCATCATTCCTATGTAGGCGGCAAATGCATTTACACCTGTTACACAACACTTGAGCTCATCTGCTGATCTGCAGCAAGACTTGGTGGCCATGCCAAAAGCATTCCCAAATGGACAAGCTAGCAATAGTCATGTACCTTGCGTGCAATACTGGCAAGCTGCAACATGGCAAGCTATGACCATGCAAGGGAAATATACAAAGGTATATTGATCAGCTATAGGCTGACACCAGCAGCACGGCAACTGCAAATGCATTTAAGAGAGAGTTGCTTGCCTATGGGACAAAGCTTGTGTTGCACAGTGAGGGCAGCTCTGACAAGTATAGATTACAGGCAAGCAAGTGTCCTTGGCCTTAAGCTTTGTGCAGCAAGCCATACTTGAGTCATCAGCTCAGTATTGACTGCCTAGTCCATATGAGCACCCTAAGCATGTTGGAGTGCCTGCAGGGGCAGAAATAGATACAGGCAGACAAACAGTGGGGTGAATTGTGTAAAAGAAAGACAACATACAAGCCAACGATTTGACAAATCACCACAAAACCCTGTCAACTTCTGCACAGAGATGTAATGGCATACTAAGTTCTCTGGGAAGTACAGACCATCCGCACCAAATTGCAATGATATTGGGTTGTTTGTCAAAAGAGTTACATGCAAGGTTCGCCTCATTGCCTCTCTGCTGCCTAATTGACTGACCTGAAGGCAAGATTGGCCAATGGTTCAAGCCTGTTAGCAAGCATCGGCGCTATTGTCAGCTACCTGATTCTGGTAGCCTACAGGCGCATGCAGCAATCCTACACTTTAGAGGTGTAATTGATTCTCATTGCTTGCCATTTGTTCTTGCTTGTGTTGCTGGAGGCCTGCATGTTGCCAGGCCCAATAGGGTGTGCACACACTGAGGTGTTGTGGCTATTGCAGATGAGATGCACATGATTTTTGGAAATTGCTCCTGTGTTATCCAAAAACACCGACAACACGCGGCCCTTTTTGCACAACAAGATCACATGCAAGTTTTCAAGCTTGTTTTAAATTGTCTTGATGTGTTCCAATTTTGTCCTTGGTCTTTTCTATATGTGATCAGACTTGCTGGCCGACTAAAGCATTGTAGTCTCTCTGTCTCTCTTGCAGGATTGCATGGTGTAGTGCCCATGGACAAGCTGACATAGCCGCTTATACAGCCCAATTTTGTGCTCTTTGTCCCACTGCTTTCTAATTGACTTCAGGTAACTGTGCAATCAGGTCCAGGGCAGCATTCCTCATCCAGGGGTGTACTACAGAAGCTGCTGCAATGAGCTTCTGAACTTTACAGGAACTCTGTCATAGTTGGAGATGTCTAGCCTCATAGCAACTTTGATTGCTGTCAAGTCCAGCGGGGACACGCCCTCCTGGTGAAAATGACCAGCAGAGCTTCTCAACCAGCGTCCCAACGTGTCAAGGAAGCCAGGGATCTTGGCCATGACTTGCAAGCTTGCTGTGGTCAATCTCTCTGTAGTCTCCGCCATCAGGCGCTGTTGCCGGTAGAGCTTTTGAGCTTTACAAGCTTGACACAGCGCTTTCTCCTTGCCTGGACGAACGGCTAGTTGACTCGTGGCAGTACATTCCACGTAATTGTCAAGATCGACACCTGCAAAATCCCTACTGTTTTCCCGCAACCTGTCATACGCCGTGTTCGGCGTGATCGTCATCGTGCTTGACTGAAACCCAAGAGAGAGCAAGTTCACGAAGATATAGGCATCAAGCTGGTCGATTCTCGATTGATAATCCAAGCGTTCCTTGTGCAGCGGAACTGTAGTTGCTGCTGCTCCGCAGTCACGCACTCGAGTACTCAGACACCCTCTAGATTTACAAAAGAGTACTGGACATTCCAGTAGCTGCAAAGCGCATAGGGAAGCTTGTTGCTGACCGCACCAGACCTACTAGCTAGACCGCTCCCTGACTGGTGTTTTAGCACACTGACCATGGTCCAGGACTCAAACCCGGTGCATTTCATATTTGCCTTTCTGCGTAGCTCTTCGCACTGCGAAGTTCGCAGTCCGTCTGACTTCGGATTGCGTTCGAGTGTCACTTCATCGATTTGAGGCTGTAACACATGTATGCGCCTGAGAGAACTTCTCGGCATCGGCCTATGTCCTCAATTGCTCGCAACTCCCATATCTTGCTTATGTAGGCTGAATGCAGAGTGAAGCGTCGTCTGCTGTGTAGTCAGTTTCGAAGTGTTTGACTGTAGTCTGACGTTGCCATGGCTTTTGCTGTATTCACAGAGCAGGTATGCACCTCAAGCAAGCCATTTCCAGTTTTACGCAATACTTGTGTGCACGCTTAATTTTCCAACAAATTTGCAGGTCCCATCACACTTGCTTGACGAGATCACCCACCACTGCAACTGTCAGGATCTTGCACACCTGCGCCTCTCCTGCAGATTTTGGCGCGACAAACTTCCCGCCAAGCCGTTTACTCATCGAGTGACGTTGCAGTACCAGTCAGGCTGGGAACTCTCAGCTCAGAGGATTCGAGAGCTTTGTCCTTCGGTGGTGGTGGTACTGGCTGTCAATAACACTAAAGACCTGCTCTCATTGGTGGTGAATCCTCTGTGCGACATCGTTAGCTGCAGTCCCTGTTCAAAAAATCAGCAAACATGGGACTTGGCCATTGACGAGGTTGTGGCTAACAAAGCTACAGAACTGCTGCAGCTCCTGAGCCCTATACAGCAAGTGCTAGCTGACCCCACACTGAATAAGCGTGTGGAGTTGCGACTAGGCTTAAAAGCTGGTGTAGTGCAAAAGCAGGAGGCTCAAGCAGTTATGGCTCGGGTGCAAGCTGCTGTCAGTGAATTACGGGTTGCAGGCAACTTGACTGTTTGTGCTGCCCAAGTGTTTCCAATCATTGGTTTAAGAGACTTAGCGTTTGTGTTGCCTGCTAAGCCCAAACTGAGTCAGTACTGGGATGCTGTGGCATGTCTGCCTAATCTGACCTCGCTTCATGTCTATACTCAGACATCAAAGGCTAACTCTTACATGCCACGGTTCCTAGAGGTATTGCCCAGCCTTTGCAGAGTAAATTTGTTGCAGGTAGCTACATTGGGTCAGCATCTCTGCCTGTGTGCACACTCCTTGCAGCATGTGACACAATTGCAGCTAGGATCCGGAGTGACCATTGATCATCTCCCAGCTTGTCTTCGGACACTACGTTTACAAGCCCTTCAAATAAATATAGAAGGGTACCTCACCCTATTCTCTGAAGTTCAGCAGCGGCACCAAACTCTTGATTTGATGCTAGATACCTTCACAGATGATGCCCTGCTTCAGCTACCAACAAATTTACAGAGCCTGAGTCTTTTAAAGTCTTTAGAGCAGGCTACCTCAACTAAGCCATACATCCAGAAGGGTCTCAACTACCATTTGGCTTTTGCCCAAATGTCCAGCCTACAAGTTCTGATCATAGCCGACTTTCTGACACCTTATGTGTCATATGTGCTGCAAGGCTTAGTGATGGAGCGTATTCATACGTTTGGGTTTTGTTTGGCATCCAAGTTGGTCCCTGAAGAGGAAAGGCATATGGACGGCGGGCGTTTGGTATTGACAGCTGCCCGTCCTAGACCCGTGTACACTTTCCCAAATCTCGAGTGCATAGTTGTGTACGATGGATTTGAGCGTAAGATCAAGCCTACAACATTAAACTGTCGTTGGATGGACACACTATATTTCACAAAGTTGCGACACATAGTTTGCTATTGCCCTAAGTCTTTAGTGAAGCTCCAAGCACTTCCAACTTCCTGTCGAGCTGCGTTTAGGCACATCAAGCCCCCAACTTTGTGAGGTCGTCGTTGCATTCTGAAAAATACCAGCAACTTGCATATGTCAATAAGCTTAGCATATAATAATTATTAAGCTCGATCAGGATTTGGGTAATTGCAACGCAACACAAGTGAGTCTTTGTAGGTAAAACCGATGAAAGTGATACGATGCGGTTGTGTTATGTGCAACAGACATTGCATCGATTGGCTGCTCAAGCTGCTACATTGCACGTTTGGATTGGTGATCACTTTGGTGAGGATTTCGGCACTTAGTGACTGACCCTACACACTCAAACTGAATTGAGATGTATGAAGCCACAAGGGATCTCCTTCCAGAACTGCAACAATCAGGCTGATCATCCTTCAAGGCGTGATCCTCCTTGGGCACCGCGAAGGTGGTCTGAAGGGCCTCTAAGGACTTTCAACTGATGCTCTTGCTTCAGTTCAAGATGGTGAGGTTAAACGGTAGGATCTGAATATAAACCACCCTTGATGACAAAGGGAACGAACAGGTATGGGTCAACGTAGGGTGTCTGAGCCGAGAGCATGAGTGCATGAATGCGGACCAGCAGCGGCCAATTCTTCGCTAAACAAAGGACGCTTAGGACTCGTGAGTAAGAGCGATTGCTGGTATCTTTGTGACCTTGTTCTCGCTTTCGCTTTGTCCTGATCAGGCACGATGCCGACCATGTCGGCGCATTGTAGACGTAATGCAATGGGTACCATGGTGACATGGAATGTGTAGGCAAAAAGCTGCATGAATCACAAGATGATCATGCCTTGTGAGGCATCTGCACTGATGTCAACAAAGGAGACATCTGTGTTCAGCCACAGGAAAGGCTGAGAGGTCGCATTAGGTCTGTACAATACAATTCAATACTAACATACAGTCCTCACAATGCACAGGGGTGCTGCAAGAGGGTACGCAAAAACTTCTAGCCACTAAGCAGAAGAAAATCAAAGAAACAAGCTGGAGCTGCGCCAGAATGCAGAACCTAGTGTAGACCACCTGATATCTGCAAAGATGTGGCTGCGCAGTATTACCCTGATTGCATTCAGACGTGATGCATTCAGAAGGCAACAGAACTCTGTGCAGGCACAGGCGAGGTGCTGTACGCTCCATTTGGCTGACTTGGCACTATAGGCAACAGATCTGCAGTGAGTACTTGACCAAATTGCATAACATGGCTGTACCTGTATCCTCTCCTTTTAAGAACTCCTCGACCAGTGCTTTGAGATCGGGAGCATCTTCATGCAGCTGAACCAGACTCCGTAGACTGTTTCCTACTGGGCTATCCGCAGCAACCAAGACAAGAGCGCTTGCTCTCAAATCTGTTTGCAGGCCTAAGCTTCTGACTACTGTAGCGGCAGCCCTCTTGTCTTCCATTGTGCGGCTCATGCCTGAGTTTGTTGCAGCTGGGTCCTGTGCAAAGCATTGAAAGGCTAAGGGCATCATGACTATACTGCCTAAAAGCTAGGGCTTCAACGGAACAGCACAGCTGTCTATATCTCAGGTGACATTAATTGTGTCACAGTCAGTACAGCAGTTAAGAACAGCGTTCCCCTCAAAGCATAGACTAGCAATCAAGCACCCTTGCAGCTTGCAGATCACCAGGTATTACAGCCTACCTCCGAGTTACGACAGCCTCAAAGCCAGGTGGCAATGCATTACAGAAGAGGCTTGACTGCTCAACCAGCAGTATAGCACTAGTACGCAGCAACAGGCTTAAAGGTCACAAGCACTTCACTGAAGGCTTGAAGGACGCCTGCTCAACAGCATGTCAACACCTGCGGCGACAGCAGGCAACATGCAAGGCTTGTCAAGCAAAAGTAGCAGCAGCATGAAGAAGCGGCGTAGCACAGCTAAACAGGACCATACCTGTACAGACCGTGGAGTTGGTCCCGGACACGACTGAACGAGCTACACGAGACAACTCGCTGCGAATTGCTTTTTGCTAAGATTGGAAGGAGTGATAACAAGACCAAACAGACAGTGCGACAACTGCTTTCCGGAGCTACCTTTCCATTATAGTTGTGCGACGGAAGCCTCTCTTTCTAGCTACGTCCAGTCGACTGTGCGACGCTTTGCATTCAGTACCCTCGCATTGTTTCGTGAGTAAACTTCGATGCTGGGCGCAATTTGCGCGTGCTGGCATTCTCTGGCATAGGTCCGGGCCTGCAGCCGCTCAACGCAATGCTACGAGAAGCAGCACCATGTTTGCCTGCGAATGGGTTGCCCAGCCCGTTGTTCGTAGAGGTTCTACGTGCAATGTAGACTTTCCAGATGCCGACGATGGATACCGATACAAAGCACCGCAGAGGGGGAGCAGCTCCGCGTGTATTGATAGGTGCTCGTGTGAGAAGCAGCACTGATCCCGTTGCTGACAGCTCGCAGCGTGTCAGGGGCCAGGTACGCTACCACCGAAGCTGCTGCAGCAACCTGCTGCTGAACGGCCGATTATGCGTCGTTGTTCCTGCAGTTTGGGCAGTTCGACTTCGACTATGTCCACGACCAGAACTCTGGTCAGGAGGACGTGTTCTACACCACAGTTCGACCCTTGGTGCACAAGCTGATTGAGGCAAGCCTTGCAGCTCTGACATGACTCGCTGTAACAAGGGTTGCAGTTGCCTGCCCTGCATTGCATGCAACAGTCAGAGAAAGAGCGGCATTCGCAAAAGCCACTTGATGTGCCTTTGGCCGGAGTCTCATGTGTGCGGTATGCTGTTCAGGGCAAGAGCAGCGCCATCCTCCTGTATGGTGCATCCAAAACAGGCAAGACATACACCATTGAGGTAAGCATTGTGCAATGCACACTTTGTGCCAAATGCTGCACCCTCTCGCGTCACCCTCAGAGGATGTTTGCAGATAGCTAACGCACGTCTGCGTACTATACCAGATTTGGGCAGCTGAAACACACGTAAGCTTTGGTGCAGGGTGTAGGGGCTGTTGGGGGCCACAAAGAGGGTCTCGTCCCCAGAGCCGTCGCTTTACTGCACCACTTGGTACAGACCAGCCAACACAAAGGCAGCCTGACCGTTACCCAAAGCGGTGAGTCACACAATGCTCACGACCTTGCAGGATTCAGAGATCAGCTAATGCGTTGCACAGCAAGGGTATCTTGCAATGGCATGCACCTAGGGGTTGTACAACATTGCAGTGCCATGCATGCATACAGCAGCATGCCAGAGCATTTCACATTAGTATCACAGCTTGTACAAAAATAACATCATACGTTTGCAAGGAGCAACACATAGGTTGTGTGTGCAGCTCTGACAACAGGCGTCACCCCTCAGCTGTTGGACCTGCAATGCCCCGGTGCAGCACCCCAAAAGCTGCCACAGAGCTGTGACCAGTGCAACCCCTCGCACCCCCATCTGCACTTGCATCCCATCAGGTGAAATCTGGTGCTCAGCCTGACTGCACAGTCATGCATGTGGCTTGAACCATCGCACAAGCAGTGTGCATGGTGTTCATGGCTTCAATGCCTGCTTGCAATACAGCGCTGATGAAGTCGCCTTGTTAACCTGACCATTGTCACCTGATTGCAGCATGGTCATACCTATTTGCACCTGGGCAAACAAAGAGTTCAAGATGTATGCAGCTGATACATGCAAGCTGAAGGAGTCCCAGCTGTTGCGCTTTGGGGGCGGTGAAGCACCTGATGAGTCAATGAGTGTGACAGGTGGCATGCATGGTGCAGGCATCCCAATGACATCTTCCAAGTGTTGGGCAGTGGCAAGCTGGTGAACAGCCTGGGCAGCCCTGTTTCCTGCAGCCCCTCCTCCCACAACTGGAAGGGCCCTGCCCTGCCAGTGGGGCCAGGCACTGCTCACACCATTCTCACCGTCGCCTTCACTCGCTCCTGCTGCAACGACATGGTCAGCTCCCGATGGACACCAATGCGTGCCATCAGTGTAGACTCTTTGTACTGCAGCTCTGCCGTGGCGCACTGTCATCAAGTCTATATCAGCTTGTACGTTCACCTGCTTGTTGATACATTGCAGCTCCAGGTCGTTTTGTTGTCTTCCCACATGACCCTTGCTGCTGCCTTCTATCCCTATGGTGAGACCTGAATCACCACTGTGTGTATGCATATCAACTGCAGGAGTCTCTGCTGCCTGGACAAGCCTGACATCCTGGATGCGGCGTCAGCATGCCCTTCCATGCATACACGTAATGGGTCATATGAGCACCTCAACCCTTGCAAGGGTTGTCAACCCTTGCAAGGGTCGGTTACTGCACGCAATAGCAGCCCTAGCAACACACCAAACCATGTGTTGTAAGCATGCAGCAGCAATGCAGGGAGCACTAGAGACTGCCAAGCTGCACTTTGTGGAGCTGGCAGCACCCCCCAGCAAGCAGGCCCGGGGTGGGGAGGGGCCTAAGGGGGGCCTGGCACAGGCTCAAGCCCTGTCAAAGGCCTACAGCAGCCTCACCAGTGTCTTGTTGGCCCTCAAGCAGCAGCGGCGTAAGCAAGATCAGGAGGCGCCAAGGTCAGATCACAGCACCCACATCTCAGCATCTTCAAACTTCAATGCTGCCAAGCTGGCCATGATCCCTTTTCGCCTGCATTTGTGTGGAGAGAATGTTATATAAGCACGGACATGCTGCACGCCATCATCTTTGATACATTGTCGTGACCCTTGTAGTACATCTTCACTCTAGAGCTCCACTTGAGCACAGACGCCTCACATAGCAGCAACATGCATGAACATCAAACGCAATACCAAATTGTCGTCGCTGCCTAATGCTGTCACACTGTGGGAGGCAGCGCATGGTGACCAGGCTGCTGTCAAGAGTCTGCAGGCAAACTGCATATGCCTGCATGGGTTGTGGCCACCCTGACAAATGGAAAGAAAAGAAAACGAAAAAGTTTACACTTTTCAACAATCATTCCGGGAGCCTCCTAAGGCGGCAGCCCAAAGCTTACTGACAACCAACTGAGCCACCAGAAAGACATTGACATCCTGAGAGCCAATGCTGCCCGCGGCAGTAGGGCATCAGACTGAGCTCCACAGGGTTGTCAACATGCGGTGGCAATACCCCAAGGAGGGAGCCCATCATCATTAAAGCGTAAAGACATTGACATACCGTCATGTATGTACGCAGTGTGCACATCCCATGGAGGGAATGTTCCTTGACCAAGTGGCTGCAGGAGCCCCTGTCTGGCTCCAGCTACGTGGTGCTCATGGGGACTGTTGCAGCGGGATCATCCAATGCTGGGGACACCCTTGCCACCCTCAACTGGCTGTCACGCTTCAGGGCTAAGGGCAGCTCCCGCAATGAGGCTGTTTGGATCAGCCCTGATGGGGACGTGGAGGGTTCACCTCACTGTCATGAGCGCAGGTGACCTCATCTCATCTTGTTCAATCTGTGTGAGTTGCACTTCATGAAAGAACAGGCATACTGTAGTTTCTGCGCTGCACTCTGAGACATTGCCCCTGAGACATTGCCCCTGACAATCTGTGTCTAACAGTGTTCGACCCCTGCTTGAGCCTACCTGACAGGTGCTGTTGGTATGCATGGTATATGTGCCTGTCAAGGATGCATACTGCCCACGTCAGCTTGCACCCCTTGTCACATTGCTTTGTGTGAAACCTTTGACAAAACCATGCTCATCAGTCACACAGTGTACACTCCGTGCAGCCACATGGCATGTGCTTCCTTTTTTCTGCTAACTCTTGACAGTACATAGGAAAAATGATACCATTGTGTTGACTTTCCGCCAAAGGAACAAACAATAAACCCAACATCAACCAAAAAGGGAGTAGGGAAGCAGGGAGAAAGCAGTATGCTGGTAAAATGAAAAGCAGGTCGAAAGCAGATTTCTGTGTAATGAACAGCAGGGAGAAAGCAGTATTTGGTTGATGGATAACTGAGGTTTGGGATATTGCAGGTCAATGCAAAGCAGGCAGAAAGCAGATTTCTCGTCAATGAAAAGCAGGGAGAAAGCAGTGTTCTGATGAAGAATTGAGGTTTGGGATGTTGCAGGTGGCCTCCAGGGTACATGCTGTGGAGGGAGCATGAGCACCGCCGCCTCCATAGGGAGGGCCTCCTCACCCATCCCCAACAAGCTGGCTTTGGGGACCAGGGAACTGCTGGGGACCATTGTTGTGGGACTGAGTGCCAAGTCCCTGAGGAGGATGAACAGGTCATTGCCCACAAGGTTGGGTTCTAACATAAGTGCATGTGCCTTGCAAAGAAACATCATTGCTGCAGCGCCATAGCTGGCAAACAAGCGTGCCAATCTGTGACTGCTCAAGCCTGATCTGTCAGCATCTTGGTAGAACTGATCAAGCAGCAACTTTCACTGAACCTCGCTCCACGGGGTGTTGTGCATCAGCAGCAGCAAGCAGGTTTAGTGTTTTGTGCTGTGCACCAAACGCTATCAATGGAACCTATACTAGATGCTATCAGTAAGAGATCCTGTCAATATGATAGCCTATCAATGCATGACTGGGACCGTCAGATACACAGTCCTCACCAGATGTCATCAACTTGAAGATCCTACTAATGCATGACTGGAACTGTCACCTAGATACTCTGCTCTAGAAATCATCAAACTGATACTGGTTACTATCATCTTGTGGCGGTGACAAGCTGGTGTGATGTCGATGCAGCGTGAGCTGAAGGCAGCTCGTAAGGCGCTGAAGAAGAGCCTGAAGGAGCTGGACAGCGCTGAGGCTGACAGAAGCCACCTGCAGCGCCAAGTCAACAAGCTCTCCTGCACCCTGCAGGTCAGCTCTTCTTCTTGGTACCACTTCTTGGCAACACTTCTGGGTAATTTGTTTCATAAATGGTGAATCTTCTTGCTATAAGCTCTTGGTACAAGTCCTTGGCACCACATCTCAACACGACTTCTTGGTACCATTTTCGGGTACAACTTCTTAGCTTAGGTCTCTAGTACAACTTCCTCAAGCCTGCAGCATACAGAGTCAGCACTGATTGTGCACCATAGGCACAGCATATCCTAGCTGCAGCAACAGCACATGCCTGCAGTATGGGCCACACAAGTTGTTCACACCATTGCTTTGTGTCGTACATACAGCAACGAGCTGTTCAGCGCCTCATGCACTGTACATACCTCCACTGTACTTGTTCCTGACTAGTGAGAATCTCATGTGTGGCTGAGCCTGTTGCTCTATCAACTGCACACAACCACAAGCACTGCTGCGCAATGATGTTCACTCACTGCTGATTTCAGCCAAGACCTATATCAAGGAACATCTCTAGAACGGGATATCTCCCCCTTGTAGAGCCATGTGCTCATCTCATTTCAATCTCATCTCATTGCAATCTCATTTCTGCATATCCAATGCTGCTGCTGATGCAGGTGCAAGTGACTGCGCTGAACAGGGAGGCATCTCGCATCAGGGCACACAATGAAGTGCACTCTGCAGCCAAGTGAGTCCGCTTGTCTCCTGCTGCCAACACAACATATCTGGCAGAAGCTTTCAGACACCTAGCTGCTGTTGATGTGCTAAGCTGCCTGCATGTCAAAGGACTGCTAGGCTCACAAGCTGCTGTTAGTACACTCTGCTTGATGACGACCTAAAGTTCCACAACTTGCAGAAACTCATGCCGTGTTTGCACAGTCACTGTCTATGCGCCCCCAAGGCTGTTTTGTTGTGGCTCAGACCATTTCTGCTAAGCTGGAGAAATGATCTGCAGGCGGCAGGAGCATGAGAAGCAGGTGCAGCTTTTACAGCAGCAGCTGCAGCAGAAGAAGAGCACCGCGGCATGCAGGCACGCCTGGAAGCTAGCATCCAAGCAGCAGCTGCCAAGGAAGCGGAAGCTGGAGCTGCAGCTAAGGCAGAGCAAGCAGCTGTGCAAGCAGCTGCTCAAGCAAAGCAGCAGCAGCAGTCATCAGCAGCTGCTGCAGCAGTTGCTGGGGCGCAGCCACAGCTGAGCTGCCCTGGCTTCCAGCCCTTGGCCCTGCCCCAGCAGCAGCCTGTGCAGCTGCCTGAGCAGCAGGTCTGGCAGGAGTTTGAGGGGCAGAGGTTACTCAACACAGCAGCTGCAGCAGCAGCTGCTCAGCCCTCTGCAGCAATGCAGCGTTTTGGTTGGACAGATGTTAGCACTGGTCTCTCTGCATCTCGCACTTGTCTCAGTCCCATACGGGATGAGTCGCCAACCTATGCATCACGCATACGTGACATGCAAGACCACATTCACGCACTCAACAGGTCTTTAGCAGACAACCGACGCAGCAGTCCCAAAAGGCAGCATGCGCATAAGAACAGCAAGCATGTCAGCAGCAAGGACAGGCATGCAGTGCAAGAGCACAGCAAGAGGCAGAGGTCATTGTCTCCCCAGGGTCCCCCCAGGGGGCAAACAGGGGTCAAGCCAGGGGTGACAGACTTGTTCGACTCAGATGCTGAGTCTGATGAGGAGGCTGAGAGCAGAAGCCGTCACAGTGATGGTAGCGAAGCTTCCTCTGACAGGTTTGATGTTCATTCAGACTCACCATTTGTTGTCTACATCTTGTTGCATCATCCATGCATCAGCAGCCACTGTGGTTGGGTTTCATCAGCCTTCGGCATTTTTAAGCTTGAGCACGCAGAATTCACTACAGCCTCCATTGGAGTGACCATCAGTATCCTGACTTGAGCTGCCAATCATTGTCAGCAAACTTGACCAGCAAGCACTGCTGGGATCATGAACAACCCCACTTGTGTCATGCCTGTCAGCAACGCCTGTCATGTGGAAACGCTGGACTGAATTAGGCATAATGACAAAGGGTCGTATATGTCTTCGTGCAGTGACAGTCTGGATGGCAGCAAAGGCAAGTCTGCGCACAAGAAGCTGGTGAGGAAGCATGAGCAGCTGCAGGTGCAGCATGACCGGCTGCAGCAGCACTGCCAGCAGGTGCTGCAGCAGTACTCACACACTCAGCAGCAGTGCAGCCAGCTCCAGACTCAGGCCGATGCTCACTCTCAGGATCTGACCACTCACAAAGCCAGGTCAGCTCTCCTGTACCTCTTCAGCCTCAGCTCTATAGTTCACCGCTGTCTTGATGGCTGATTGCATCACAGATGGTTCTTGTGTGATTGAAAATTCGTGCCTTTGCCAGCTATGCTGCTCTGTTGCCATCATTATGAAGCAGACTCAGTTGTCATCAATTGTTCTGAAGTTTCATCAGATTGTAAGGCACCAGCTGCTAGGCCTGCAACATGGGCCTGTGCTGCTATCAAAGCAAGGTCATGAAGGGCAGGGATGCATGTACATCTTACTGCAGCTTTTACTATTTGCAAGGTGCACTAATGCGGCAAATGCTGTTTCTGCATTTTCCCTTATGGCCCGCAAGGGCCAATCTGGCTTGTTCACTTCAACTTGCAGCTGTCCTTTCTGCAATCAAGCTTTCACACAATTTGTGTCATGCTGATGCAGGGCAGATACTGCTGAGAGGAATCTGGCTGCCACGCAAGATTCCCTGGCAGACAGCCGCCAAAGCCTGGAAACTCTGCAGACTCACCACTCAGCGCTCAAGCAGCACCTCGAGCGCGCCGAGTTGCACAGCCAAGACTCAGCGACACAGGCTCGCGAGTTTGCAGCCCGAGTCAAGGAGCTGAGCGCTGATAAGGAGGCTCTGGTTTCAGAGCTGGTGACTGTCAACAAGTCAGCGGCACACATGAAACAGGACTTCAAGTGCTTGGTGAAGTGTTTGAAGGGCTCAGAACCTCTGCAGGCCATCACTGCTCTGCTCGAGGAAGCCGAGTCAGACTCAGGAGTCAAGGCTCGCAGCTCTGAGCTGATGTGGGTGATGAAGCGCCTATGCGACCACTTCAAGCAAAGCTCAGGTACTGTCTATTAGCATTCAGAAAGAGCACAGATCACACTATCATCATGCACATCTGATGACATCAGAAACAGCACATCTGCAGTGAGCATGGGTTGTTCAGCGATGCTGTACACATGGTGTGAAGATGTTGGACTCCACCTCTAAGCTTGCTGGCAGTCAGTCCATATCTGCAGGCGTGTTGCCACCAGTGATGCCTGCTATGCGCTGCGTTCCCAAGCCAAATCTGGCTCCCTGCATTTTGCCACCACATTCCTCTAACACTACTGTTTTCAGCGCCTCTCAGCTGTTCAGTCACGCCTTAAAATGTCCCATGACCAAGGCCCCTGTCGGCCCTGCCCCTTTGAATGCAAAGATGGCATGCTATCTAGACCTTCAGAACCTCAGTCTTGCAGCTGCTGTAAGACTCAAGTGTTGCATAGTGTCAGCATCAGGCTAGGTACCAGTCTTGGTATTGCTGGTCTTTGAGTCCTGTTGCTTTGCGCACAGGGGCTCAGCAACAGGCAATAGCTTTTGCAGCAGACAAGCAGAGCCTGCAGGAGAAGCTGAACCAACACCTGGAGGCCGCTCAATCCTCCACTGCTGCTATGCACACTGAGCTCACTTCCCTGCGTGACAAGGCTGCCACGTCAGAGGCTGCAGTCAGTGAGGCACAGAAGCAGGTTAGAGATCTTGCTTAGCAGCAGCGTCATGTACAACATTGGCTTGATTTGGTGGCATGCTAATATGTACAACGTCGGCTTGATCTGACAACATGGTGATATGCACAACTGCCTCAGGTGATAGAGTCACTGTGTGTGTGACATGGCAACCCTCTGAGCTGCTGTAAGGGCATAGTCATTGATGATCCTGATCACCTCACACATTGGCTCTTATACAAGTATTGATGTCGTAGGTTTCTTTGCTGCTCACAGCGCATGCATGTGTCTGCTGCTGGCCTGAGTTCTTCCCGATGGAGAAAGTCACATGGCAGCCTTATGCTCATGTAGCTGCCTGCTGGCTTCTCACGCAAGCCTGAGCCATGCAGATGAGCAGCGTGTGATTTTTGGTGGTAGCTTTCGCCAGTGAACCTTCTATTTGCTGCTGTGCGCTCTACAAACGGGTTGTTGTCTGCTGTGTGTGCAGGCACAGCATCTGAGTCGCGAGGTTGAGCAGGTCACAGGTGAGAAGGCTCAGGCTGAGCAGCAGGTGGGTGAGCTGAGGGCTGTACAGGGGCAGTTGGAGCTGGAAGTGGCCCGCCTGCAGCACCAGCTTCAAGGCCTTGAGGGGCAGTTGCAGGTATCCACAATGTTGCAGGGTCAATGTGTTTTGTGGCACATGCAGCTGATGTGCAGCTGTCTGTTTGGTCAAAGCACCAGGCTGTGTCTGTCGTGTTGCAGTGTGTTGCACATCTTACGCACTGCATTACGTTTTGCCTATGAAGTTGACGAACCAGTCTGTAGCCACACAAGATTGCTGTGCAATGACATCATGCAAAGTGGACGGCAGCATTATTATTGCAAGATGCCTGCCAATGCTGTGCTGACAAGATGTTTGCACTGGTGTTGACTACTCATCCTGAAGGCACAAAGCATGCCTGTTCTGACCATGTCTCTCTCTTGTTTCTTCATCTCATCAGAAACACAAGCCTTGCGCTGTGTAGCATGTGCATACCAGTTGCAACCCTACGCAGCTTGCCAGCGCCTACTCTAAGAACAAGCTCGTATACACTGCCACTTGTCTACTGTCAAATCACAGTCTGCAAGTTCTGAAGGCATTTTGGCGTGTTTGTTCAGAGTGAGGTGGGGCAGCTTCAGGAGCAGCTGCAGGCTGAGGTGAAGCGGCTGCAGGGGCAGCTGCAGCAGGCCAGGGCTGAGGAGGAAGAGGCACAGGAGCAGCGCCATGCTGCCAAGCTTCAGCTCTCCAAGGTTTGACAGTCAGGCCCTTGCAAGCTGACTAAGCTCACAGCCATTGTTGTCTACATCTGATTCATGCTACAGTCATCAAATGTCACAGTGGGCATTGGCGTTTGATGCTTTTTTTGCTGCTGTTGTCAAATGTAAAACATCCATGTGGCTGGTTCGGTGCCCTGAGCATGGATGCAACACTGCATCGGGATTTTTGACGACTGCGCTGTCACTGTATCATGTGGGTCTGTCTGCGGCTCTTGCACAACCTGTGATCTCTGACTGATGTTGTAGCCATGACACGTCTTTGTGGCTGGTCTGGTACCCCGAGTATCGATGCAAACAATGCATCAGGATCTCTGATTTCTGTGTTGTCACTGTATCATGTTGGTTTCTCTGTAATCCAGCATGAAACTGTTGCAGTCCAGACCTGCTGTACAAGTGGAATGGACTCCACTTTTTTGAGTCAACCATGCTGTTTCTGCTTGCACACACAGATTGTATCTCCTCCTGGTGCTTCTATGTGATTATCTGTCAAAAACAACTTTCTGTGGTTCCTTTGCTGCTTTTCAATCAACATGCACATCATAAATCTGCAGTTTGTCAAGGAGCTGGATGCATCAACCTCAGAAGTCTCTGAGCTGGAGTCCAAACTGAGCGCAGCTCAGCGCAGGATCCAGAACCAGGCAGAGGAGCAGGAGGAGGCTGAGTCAGCCAGGGCACAGCAGGGGCAGCAGCTAAATGCCCTGGCCCAGGACATGCAGGCCTTGCAGAGCTCACTGGAGCGCGTGAAGCAGGACAGGCAGCAGGTCTGTCCGTGCGTACTGCCTTGTCGCGCCTTGTGTGCCACTACACGCCCCTCAGATGCTTCTCCTTTGTCTGCATTTGCTGTGTCATCTCATGACTTGCTCTTTTGCAGATGCACAGAGCTGCCAGGACTGCAGAAGCAATGCTTGCGGTCTATCTGCATCAGCTTGATGTCCCATGCAGCTCCCTCTGCGTTGGTTGTACTCAGATGCACTGATGTATCATAGGCATATGAAGAGGCGGGTCAGGCCAAGGCAAGGCTTGGGGTGTGTGAGCGCGAGCTGAGTCTCGCCCGCCAGGAAGCTGAGGGCAGCAGCCGCTCTGGGCAGACCCTAAACACAGAGCTGCATACCCTAGGCCGCCAAAATGCTGCCCTGCAGCACCAGCTGGCCTCTGTGCAGGCTCAGCTGGAGGAAACCCTAGACGGCCGCCAGGCTGAGGTAGGTTTTCGTACTCTCACACTGTAGTACTCTCACACACAGCATATCAGAACCGATACGCCATGGCAGCACCATCACCCTTTCCCAAAATGCTGTGCTGCTACTTGATAGCCCATTCGCAGAGCGTTACAGACTCGTACTGCCTTCATGACAGCATTGCTACACCAAGGCTGTATTGTCAATTGTCCGCAGAGCTAGCACAGTAAATCACTGGTTGACACTCCCTGCTCATGACACCTTCTTGATGTGCATGAGAGCCTGAGAGGCCAATAGTAAGGCTGAGCATGGCAGACAAAAGTCAAGCCAATGCCTATGCATGTATGTCATCACAGTAGGCCTTGCTCACTATGCCGTGACATTTGCAGGGGCGCAAGCGGGAGAGAGCGTGGAAGCAGGCTGCTGACGAGCATGCCACAGCTCTGCTGGCTGTGGAGGCACGCCTGGCTGGCAAGCAGCGTGAGGTGGCTGGACTGCAAGACATCAACGCCCGCCTCTTCAGCCGCTTCCAGGACATGAGGGAGCAGCTGGCCCGCAGTGAGGACAAGCTGTCCCATGATAAGCTGCGAGGTGTGATGCACCCCTGTCGTCACAGCCTGTACTCTGTACTGATGTCCATCGGCTGCGTCATCATCCACATACGTCATCTGGTGTACATAGCATATGTGTCTGCATGCACAAGAGGCAAGCTAGTTGCACAGTGCTTACGTATGTGTCTTTGCTGATCGTGACTGGTCTCAGGTGCATGTCATTCAGACCATCAATGACAACTGCATTGTCGTTTAAAGGCTGTCTACACCTGCACGTGCTTGAGGTCCTGGTGTAATGCACTGTTGTGCAACAGCAACAGCTTGGCAGATGCTTTGTACTGCAATGTCCTGAATATTGTGACTGGCTTGGCCTGCTGTTGGACATGATGCACATGGGCGTGAAAAAGTGTTGATGAACATTTCTGAAGCACATGGGTTGTGCCACCTTTTGCTGATGCAGGGTGGTTGGACGGTATGGTGGAGCAGTTTGAAGAGGCAAGGCAGCACAATGTGTTGCACTCTGTGCTACGCAGTGACGACCGGTGGGACTCCCTGCAGGCTTCTGCCAGGTACCTTTTGATTGTTTGTTCACTGCTTGTGGCAGATATGCCAGCATCCTTGTGGTATGCTGGGCCTTTTTTATTCTGTCTGCATTTATCTGTTCATTGTTGTTGTCTTGGCATTGGAGAAAAGCAAGAATGCATGCCAAGGAGCATAGCTTGGTCTTGGTGTTGAAGTGATACTTTGTGTGATGATGCTCACGTCGCCACACAAGTTGTGAGGCACGTAGCCCCATGCCTGTGAATAATATTGCCTTGCTGCTTGCTACTGCATTGTAAAGACAGCTCCTTTCTGAAAGTGTGTAATGACTTCCCTGTGTACGTGACCGTTGTTCTGGTGGCAGAAAGTTTGTATTGAAAAGCTGATGTTGGTTTGCAGGAGGACAGATAGCAGGTCTCCTCTGTCAGGTCTCAGACGTCATGAAGAAGATGCTGGTCTCATTGCACCTGTCAGGACTACCAGCAATGTATATGCTGAGCTGAGTCCCTTGCAGAGCCAGAAATCAGCGCTTGCCAATCCATACCTGAGTCCTGCAAGGACAGTGTCTTATGTCCCTACCACACCCTTGGGCAAGCAAGTGGCTGCATCAGCTGATGCGATACGGCGGCGGCTGTTGCAGACTCCTGCTTCAGAAGCGCGCCATGCAGCCAGCCTGCTAGAGTCGGCCAAAAGTGTGTTGTAGTTCAGCAACTTCTGAATGAGCGTGTAAACAGCGCACGTTGCACAATTTGTTGAAAACAAGGTTCCAAACAAAAAGTTTCCTGCTTGCCAAAAAGCGCTTATGGAGGCTGTCATCTGTCATCAGTTCACGACAGATTGGTTTCGGAGCACAGCACTGCAAAGCTCGAGTGCAAAGGAGGCCGCTCGGTTTGTGTTTGCGAACGCGTTCAGACGACTACTCCCAGAGACAGATTGTCGACTATTTGCTCGGATAAGCTGCGGAATCACCTATTTACTGCGCATCCGGTTGCAACTTGTATGGACGCAGACGACGATTTGCAGCTTAACTTGGCCGGTTTTGAGCAACCCGCAAGCAACCCTAAAGCACAGGCGAGGAGCAATCGCCATACAGTATCCTTCAAGAAGCAGCAGAAGGTACTTGCTTGTCCCTTGTGCACGCAACTCGCGGACGGTTTTGTCTGCTGCACTGTACGCTTGTTTGCTTACGGACAGTGCGACACCTTGACTATAGAAACAGAAGCAAGCTCAAAGAGCAGGACGGCAACATAGAATCCTCAGCGACCAGAGTACTGGCGCAGATGCAACAACGGCAGCATCATTTGGTGCACTGAAAGGCTATGAGCTGACTGCAAGCACGCCTCAAGCACCTATCAGCTCTATCGTAGCCAAGCAGCATGAGCAGCAGAAGCAACAGTCCCACAATACACAAGCTCCTGCAGCCAGCCAGCCAAATCATTTTCCAAGTAGATCACAAGCAGGCAAGAAACTAGCAGCACCACAAGTTAAGCAGCGCAGGCATGAGCCCTCTCGCAGAAATGATGAAAGCTTAATGGCAGCAGTCAGCGACATAGAAGCAAAGCGCGAGCACATTGCTAGAAAGGCAAAGCGAGACAGAGCTGCATTTGAAGGTGACTTTGCTCAGCATTGATGTGTTCCTGAACATGGGGTGTCAGATGACAGAACACAGCTTCTCTGCTACAGCAAATGCAAGATACCTGTCTGCATCCATGCATGTTACAACAAGCCAGTGCATAAGCAATACGCGGTGGCATGCACGCATACCCAGTCTAATTCAAAAAATATTGACAAGCCAGCACTCACCACAAAAGACACCACCCACTATATGTGTTGTACAACAGATGATGATTGGGAGGAGGTAGAACATAAAAGTGACGAGGAAGAAGATGATGTCATGGCTGCTGTGGCAGCCATCACCAAGCGGGATGCACAGCTTCAGGAACAGCTTCCAAAGGCAGCTTCTAATGCAGCTGATCCTGCAGCTCCTGAGGAGGCTTTGGGACCCAGCTGGAGTGATCTTGAGGTATTGCTCCTCTTCATCATACTCCCAGTGTCAAATGCAAGCCAGCAGGCAGCATGTCAGTGTCTGCAACAACAATTTTGATGTGCAGTACCATGTAAATCAATTGTATGCCTTATGACAGCTCAGCAGCAAATGATTGTGGCAGTCACTGCATGCTTTCAACCAATGTATCACTGCACTACTCCACCACTGGATGTTTGTGAAGCTGTGAGTACACTCTGCACCCACGCCAAGGTTGCTACAACTACATCCGAACATCCTTGACCAGATCTAACCGCAACAAACCTTTCAGGCAGATGACGATGATGACAGTGACTCTCCAGCTGGTGTGGTCAGCTTTGTGCCTCACAGTGCAAACAAGTACCCCAAGCAGAAGAAGCCTAGAACAGCCAGCAGCACTGATCAGAAACCGCTGGCCAAAGCAGCCCAGGCACCGCGTACGTTGCTGAAGGCGGGAGAGCTGGTGCATGTGGCCACTGACGTGCCCTTGACAGCACAGCATGACATGTTTGGCGCCGTTGACAGCTCCACATTTCAGGTTGCTGCATGTATGCAATCATGCCCTGCAATGCCCAATAAGCGCTAGGCGTGGACATGGAGTCACAAATGCTTGTGCATGCGCTGTGACCTGTCTGTCCTGTCTCTGTGTGTGATGCTGCTTGGCTTTGGAATTCTTCTGGGATCTGCTGAGTAAATGAGCACAACCATCATTGGCCATTCCAATTGTGACACGTTCTTGCAACCTGCATCAGGACCATTTCTGGCAATTGCATAGAAGGCTTTGATGCATGCTTGCGATGCCACCAAAGCTGACAGTTGCACAGTACAAGTGTGATGGAGACCTGTCCTGTCATCTCACCTTGCTTGCACCAAAGGTCTCTGCAGCATCGTTGGCTGCAGTCAATTACGATTGCTCCTTGCGTTCCTCAGCCTGTGATCTGGCAAAGGAGCGTAAGGAGCAACCTTAATTGGCTGCAGCCAACAATGCTGCAGAGACCTTTGGTGCAAGCAAAGTAAGATGACAGGACAGGTCTCCATCACACTCGCACTGTGCAACTATCAGGATTGGTGGTGTTGCAAGCATGCGTCGAGCCTTGTATGCAACAGTCAGAGATGGTCCTGATGCAGACTGCAAGGATGTGTCTACTTGCAAGCATGCGTGCTTCATGTTGGGTTGACTGTCTGTGCATGTGTGCAGGGCCTGGGGTTGGCGCCGGTATTGTGCGAGCATCTGGAAGCCATGAACTTCACAGCTCCAACACGCATACAGCAAGCTACCTTGCCTGTCCTCCTGGTACGCCATGCTCTTCTTGCTTTGCTGCCTTCAAAAAGCATTTCTGCGTTGGAACAGCAAGGTCAGCTTCCCTACTACTGTCATATCAGCATCGAGGATTGATGTTCATTTCACATCTTTGCATTGCCGACGTACCCCAAGCTCTGCAAGTCCTTAGTTGGAATTTTTTGATGTACATGACGATGCACACCCGCTGTCTTGCAGTCGATCAAAAGTGATGAGTCACTTCAAGGACTGCTCTTCGGGCTGTGTGAATCCTGATCTCCACACCATCTAGTCAAGTTACATACAGAAGTGGGACAGCATACAAACATGGGGATCTCGGTTGCAGGCAGGCAGAGACGCATTAGCAAAGGCTCCCACAGGGTCAGGCAAAACCCTAGCCTATTTGGCTGCCATCATTCATGACCTGCAAGCCCAGGAGCCCCACCTGAGCAGGGCTGAGGGCACCTATGCCATCATAATGGCCCCTACCAGGGAGCTTTGCATTCAAATCTGTGATGTGCTCACTCTTATTCTGCGGCGCTTCATATGGCTGGTGAGCATTGTCTAATCACTCAACAGGGTTCACTACTGCTTGGAACTTCATGTGCAATTCTGCAGCTCGTTGTCATGCAAACCTCAGCTTCAGCTGGTCACGCGGCAGCGCATGCTTTGGCTGAAGAGCCTGGGCAAAGCATGTCAGTCATGCTTCACTGGCTGGCCTGCTTTTCAGGACACAACTTGTATTCACAGGATCTCACGTGATCTGGCTGTATAGAACAGCAGCAGACCCTAAATAGCCCTCTGGACAGTTCACCACACATTTTAGCGTTGGAGTTCCCTGATCAGAGCATCTCAGCGCAATCTCACAGTGTAAACTCGCTGCAAGCAGTTCAAGCAGGCTGGGACAAGATTATCACATCATCATCATCATCATCATCATCATCATCATCATCATCATCATCATCATCATCATCATCATCATCATCATCATCATCATCATCATCATCATCATCA
>JAABUP010000487.1_pt1 | contig 87181 bp, 110 predicted proteins | sample 5559201 | NCBI WGS metagenome assembly JAABUP01 (sample SAMN10711887, study PRJNA513373) | rock metagenome | isolation source: Antarctica rocks | place: Antarctica
AACATCACGTCTTCTCGTCAACCTTATCTGGTGGTGAAAACTCCGGGTTTCAAGTACTCTCAACATACTGCTGTATCTCACACGACCGGCCACGCTTCGTTTCACGCACCTTCCAATTCAGTGCACAATACAGACATCAAACCACCATGAACCCTCATCAGAAAAACAAGATTGACATCAGTGTGAGTGATACCATTTACGCATAACGTACTACTACATCGACGCCCTTGAGGTCTACTCGCTGCCTCCCAATTTATAATGAGCTTTACTTACTTAGAGTGATCCTTTAGTCTCTCTCCGAGGAGGAACAGCGCCTCTTTCGCCTTTACGGCAAACTTCCCAACAAGAAAGACCTCCTCCAAAACAAGTTCAAGGTCAGTACTCCATCCAGCCCGGCATAAGGTCTCTGCACCATCATCTCGGCTGACCATCAGGAATACTGCCATCAGGAACGGAAATACTTCGACTCCGGCGACTATGCTCTTTCGAAAGCCGGTAAAGCCACGGATGTTGGTGTCACCTCGATCGGCTCCGAGCACCCTTTGCCAGGGCACATCCCACACCTCTCTTCACCAGGACTACACTCGAATGGCAACAATGGCAATGGACATGCTGGCAATGGACAGCAGGGTGCACAGAGCGGAAGTCCAGTGAAAGAGAGCAGTTTTCTGCACCGTGAGACGAGCGTCGATGAGCCGGAGAGGCAGGTGGAAAAAGCCAGCGATAGGTTGGAGGAGAGTGTGAGTCCGCCACCGGTGAAGGAGGGTGTTCCGATAAGATGGCAGCACTAGTGGATGTTGCATACTGCCGCTGTCACGTGTCGCCGACCGGGATGGTTCAACCTGGGGCGATGATCATGTGTCAATTTCTACTGTCGCTACAGCAAGGTCTTTATCCTTTGCGATTGATACCGAGGCAGGGCGTTCGGGTGTTTCCGGTGGCTGCAATGTACTTTTTCAGATGATTGTCAGACCCGACTCACAATTGCGTCACGTGGGATGTTCAATGAATGCAAGCAGTCATCACCACACGCTCCTACTCTCCTCGTCAGGCTTGCCTATGCACGGGTAGAAAGGTTCTGGGCTTTGTGAGAGTCTTCAACTCAAAATTTTTGTAAACTTTCCGAAACCTGACGTTCTCTTTTTTTCAAGATCAAAGCATCAAGATTGATCCAAGTCTGAAGTTGGACAAAGGAAAGTGAAAAGGAAGGCGGAGAGGGCCCTAATGTTATCTAAGCCGATTGCCTTACGTCTAGGGATTCACATCGATCACGATCCCTAAGGTAGCTAGTGGAAGTGAGGTCATGGTACGACTTCTTCACCGACGATGAACGCTTCGTTTGACAAGCCAGGAACATGTAATTCGCACTGACGATAGCTTTCCCACACGTACGGGAATCAGGAAAGATCATCGGCGATCGATATCTCCATACATCTATTCTATCGAGACCATCTAAGTCCCATCCCAGTCCCAGAGACATATTCGCTTTTGCCTGCCCACAAAACGCCCAATACAATGCAATGCAACGCACTCATCTCCAATATGTACCAGGTCAAATCTCTACATCTCCACAGCCTTGCGCGCCATCTCCATCGCGCCCGCAAAACTCTTGTTGCCCCCAATAAACCCACTCGCATGCACAAACACACACCCCTCCACACCCGTCGCCTCATCCAGCTTATCGTCCCTCACACCCCTCCACGCCTCCGGCAACGGTTTGCGGCTTTCAAAACTATCTTTGCTCCCGCTGACAGCTTGGATGCGCCATTTCGCACCCTCGTGGGGCCCCTCGGGGTAGAGCACGTACAGCACTTTCTCGTCTTCTGGGGTCGATTGGGAGGCTTCGAGGGTGTAGAGGTGGTCTTTCCACGGGACGGAGCGCGAGAGAGCCATGATGCGGCCGAGGGGGGAGTGGTGTTTGCGCGCGGCGAATGAGGCGTGCACGACTGAGCGCGCGGGTAGCCAGCCTTTGTGGTAGTAATCTAGTTTGCGGAGGAAGGTGGTGCCCATCAAGTGTGAGGCTTGCAGGAAGCGGTCGTCTTCTTGCTTCTGCGTTTCTTCTGCAGAGAGTTGTTCGGAATCGCCTGGTGTGTCGCTCCAGTTGGCGTTCAGGTCTCCGACTAACGAGCCGAGGCTGCTGCCGCCGTCGTAGAAGCGCTTTTGTAGGGTTGCCGTGTCTTTGGGGTCGTAGACGGATATGCCGTTATCGTGCGCGTCTAGAGCTTCGATGAAGTCGGAATAGACCTTCTCGTACAGCACGTCTACCTCCTCGCTTCCGTCCTTGAACCCCGTTCTCTGCGCGATGATGGCTTTGCCGAAATGCATATACACCAGTCCCGCCGAGCTCAGTTTCGTCGAGTGCGCGGGGAAGGTCGTGGTGAAGGTGCGCTGGTGGTGGTCGTAGCGGTGTGTGGAGGGAGAGTATTCGCCGCCGACATCAACGACGGTGTGGCAGGTGCTGAGGCGGGCGGGGTCGCGGGTGCGGAGGAGCGCGGAGGGCGTGTAGGTGGGGAGAAGGCGTAGGAGGTAGACTGCTAGGGCTTCGTCGGCGTGGAAGTGGCCGTTGTGCGTGCCGATTAGCGGGGGAGTGGAGGTTTTGAGGCGCTTGGACGCTGTTTCGGAGGCCATTTTGAAGAGGTTGCGTAGCATTCAATGACGAGTGATGCTTTGTGAACAGGTAATTTTCCAAAGTGATTTGTCCCAAGCTTCGGACCCTCGATGCTAAATTCCCTAAGCGAATCAGAGACTTGGCCGAATCTGAACTAGCTCGTTAGAAGGAGATTGAAGATTGAATTTCACAAATTGCATGTGCAAGAAGGAAGGCCAACCTGTCTTTTTCTCGCAAACGTCACAAACACGCAATTGTTCATCAAGCACAAGACGCTAGATTGCGAGGATTCTTGAACGATACTCTCATACAGTTCTTTTTCTAAGGGAGGTTCATTCAAAAGTGCCCCTAAATTCCCTGCATGTTTTGTACATCATTGATCGACGGCTGGACTGGGATAAATCGTCCGAAAATCCGGGCACGCACGCGACACCAACCAGTCATTGCATCAAACCAGATCTGGGTAGAAACAAGGCAGTCACAGCCTGCTACAGTATTTCAACCCGCTCAGAAAGGTCCAGTGGGAAAGTCAACGTCGAAACTTGTCAAGAGTCATTGATTGAATGCCGCTGCCTTTACAAAAGGCACGTGAAAGTAAAGCATCCCCATGAGATCGTTCGATTTAGAGGGCAAAATCCTCCAACTTTCCAGATACACCACCTCCTAACGATTACTGTGCGTCTAAGAGATTCAGCCTGCTTGGACTGTCCGCCGCGCTGTAGGCGCTCTGCGCCTTGAGACTTTGCCGTTCAGGTAGAATATCTGCTGAGTACGCTTCAACGCCTGCTCAGCGCCCTCAGCTCCCATGTGGATCCTCCGAATATTCTCCTCCGTCGTTTTCCTTACATCGATTATCCTTTCGATACCGCTTGCTTTCGATGTCGGCGGCAGGACTTGCGGTTTGGCGTTTTCATTGTCTTTGGCATCATTCTACTTCTTCTACTCGACCTTACGATTAGCAACACCGGACCGATCTCGATTTCGATACGCCCTGGTACAGATGATCACATGGACACAGTGGCTGGCTATACCAATACTGCTCATATGGAGCTTGAACCGTTTCTCGGTGGATTCGAACAGCAGTGGAGGATGGGTGGAGCGGACGTTCAGTGGGAAAAGAGCTGTTGATGTGTCTGTGAGGGACTGGATATTTGGACACGATGGATTGATTGAGTCAGCGACTGTAGGAAGCTGGGACAAAATGTTAAGATGGTCCACGCCAGTATTCCAGCTCTGTGAAGGCTTCTGTAGCTTGTTGGTCATCCAGGCTGCAGGACAAATAACAAGATGGTTGGTCAATAGGGGAGGGAGGAGCGACAGCTGGATGGTAAGGCCACAATCTCTTCGTGCTGGAAGACTTGCTGACAGTATCTGTCACATAGATTGGCTTACTTGTACTGTCGGCATCAGTCATCTCAAGCTCGGTCTACTTCCTCTGGCGAGTAACAAAATTCCCCGAAATCAACAACGTTGACGCGACCCTCATTGGCGTTACCATCACTTGCGCTGTGTTCCTCTGTGCGTGGGGCATCGGCAGTGGTAAAGGCAACCCTGTGGAGAGCTCGCTGCTCTTTGCATACGTGGTTCTTTGTATCTATCAGATTTTCACCGACTACCAACCCTCTTCGCCGACAGAACCTATGCCACCACCTTCTCAAGCCGCAGACTTCCCTCCATTTCCGCCAATCATCATGGCCTCCTATTCAACTCTGATAGATATCTTAGCCACTCTACCTTCTACAATACATGCCGTGTTCAACTTCATCACAGCTGCATTCAGCACCATCACGCCTTCGGTCATCATATCACTCGCCTACCGCCTCTTTGTCCTCTACGCCTCGACTCGGATCATCCCAGCTGTGCGTGAGTCCGGTGCTCGGGCTCTTTCACAGGAAGCTTGTCTCGAAGACTCAGACGGTGCCGGGCAATTACTCGGTTTGCTAAGCTGGTTCAGTCCAAGCATCCTCGTTGCCGTTTACACGAGCTTGTTGATGCAGCATTTTGCAACAACGAGTGGCGAAGGGGGAGGTGGAGAATGGTGGATCAGTCAAGGAGGAGATGCGGGTGGAAATGTCTGGAGATGGATTAATGTCGGAGGCACGATGGCGTTGTATGCGTTGGAGCTGTATCTGGGGAAGGAGGATATTGATGGTCCGCTGACCGGGCATTGGAAGGCTGATTGAGAGCTCGATTGCACGGCGGAAAAAGGCTGTTTCCGGCTCAGAACATCACCGGATTCTGGACCGTCGGGGTTGACCTGAAGTCAGAGCTGGGAACCATGAGACTAATCCATTGCTTCTACCGGCCACAGGTACAGTCAAGATCTAAACTTTGACTAATATGTGCATTCACCAACAAGGAGGCACGTCAGGAGTATCTCCCACACCGCACATATACACACTATTACGACGGTCACACCTGTGCGAGCTACCATCCTGCATCTCGGCAAGATGCCTTGCTACACACCAACCAGGACGACTTTCTATCTAGACGACTTTTCTTGCATGGTGCTCCTAGCAGCCGAACTTCACATTGTAATAAGTTGTATTACCATGTACTACTACTGCTCTTAATGCCAAACCTAAAACATAAACTAAAAGAGTCTATGCACTGGGACACGCAGCGTTGGTACGGAGTGAGGTGTCCCTGTGGAATCCCAGGGCTCAGGCAGCTCGAGTGGATAGCGTCTTTACATATTGAAAGCGTACTGCCTCTTCGTTGTGATCAACAGCGGTTTGAAAAGATTTCGATTGCTATAGTGTATTGTCTAGAAAGATCTGATTGGTATACTGCCCGAATCTATCTGTGTAGATAAACCTTCAAAAGACTTTACGTAGCTAGAAGGAAAAGTGATGAAATGCTCAAACGCCGCTTTCTACAAGAAGCCATGCCACACGGACTCTAGGAGCCAAAACACCCCGTCAAGAAGTCTGCAAAGTTGCCTGCCCAACCCCATCCGTCACCGCCTCTATCCCCTCCTGATCGACCCTCAAATCCTCCGCGCCTCCCTTCTCCGTCGCCTCGACACCCTTCTTCTCGTTCGGTTTCTTCACAGCCTTCTTCTCGGCCTTCTTTGCTTTAGTAGCAGCCTTCTTCGCCGCCGCCTTCGCCGTCTCCTCCTCCTTCTTCAACCGCTCCGCCTGCGTACCACCGTACATAGCGCGCCACTCGTCCTCTTTCTTCGGATCGATTTGGGCGAAGAGATACTTGGCCTTGCCGATTTTGTGGCCGGGTTTCAGGTCGTCGGCGGTCCAGTGGTCCGGGATATGCAGGAAGGGCGCGTTGAGCTGGTCGAGGATGGATGTGGATGTCGCGGGGAGGTAGGGCGCGAAGATGCTGGCGCAGAGGTAGATGAGGTTGATGGCTATGCCGGTGACGGCGGCTGCTTTCTGCGGGTGTTCGGTCGCGAGCCGGTTGTCGAAGCCGTTGCTTTGGAGGAAGTTGTTGCCACACTGTGCGATTTGCATGGCGCATAGGAGGCCACTTTTTAGCCGGACCGCTTCGAGGTCTTCGACGTATTGGGTTAGGAGCTGGTTGATTTCGGTTTTGGCTTTGTCGAAGGTCAGGTCGGAGTGGAGGGGGGTGTAGTCCGGGATGATAGCGTTGTAGATTTTGCTGTTGACGAGCTTGATCACGCGGTTGACGAAGTTGCCGAGTTTGGCTAGGAGTTCGCTGTTGTTTTGTTCAATGAAGTACTTCCACTCGAATTGCGTGTCTCCTGTTTCCGGACGGTTTTTCAGGAGGTAATAGCGCCAGACATCTGCAGGTACGCCGGTATCTTTTGCGTTGTTGCCGAAGACCCCTACACCACGAGACTTGGAGAATTTGCCGTTCTCGTAGTTGAGGTATTCGGTGGTTGAGAGATGATTGAGCATGGTCCATTTGTCTCCCGTGCCAATCTGCGAGCCTGGAAAGATGACTGTGTGAAAGGGTACATTATCTTTCCCTAGGAATTGGTAAAGTTTGATATTTTCTGGGTCTCGCCACCACTTCTCCCATTGCTTGGTGTAGTTTGCGGTTATGGAGACGTATCCGATACAGGCGTCAAACCAGACATAGAGTACCTTATTATCGTAGCCGGGAAGAGGGACAGGAGTCCCCCATTTGAGATCTCGGGTGATCCCTCGGTCTTTGAGACCCTCTTTCAGCCATGAGTCAGTGATTATGCGTCCATTCCTCGACCACGCACCCTCTTCACTAGCTTTGGAGAACCATGCCTCGATATCAGGCTGCAGCTTGTCAAGAAGGAGGTGGATGTGTTTTGTTTTCCGTCGTACTGGATGAACAATAGTGCCCTTTTCTAGGTTGCTGCACACCTTGCAACGAGGTTCGATGAGGTCGAAAGGGTCCAAGAGATGTCCGCACTTATCGCATTGATCGCCACGCGCGCCATTGTCGCCACATCTTGGACATGTGCCCTCGACAAAGCGGTCTGCCAGGAAGGACTGGTGATTCTCGCAAAAGGGCTGCTCAGTGGTCTTTTCTGTCAGGTACCCGTGCTTGTTCAGTTTCGTAAAGATATCTTGCGCAATCTCCGTTTGCTTAGATGTTGATGTCCGGCCGAAGATATCAAAGCTTATCTCAAACCATTCGTAGACCTCCGCGTGGATTTTATGATATTTGTCGCAAAGCTCTTTTGGGGTTACGCCTTCCTCGAGAGCCTTGGTTTCGGTCGCGGTCCCATACTCGTCGGTGCCGCAGACGTAGAGCGTCGGTCGACCTCGAGCTTTATTATATCTATGCTTGTTAGGATCAGGCGTGGGAGGCTCCCAAAAGGGTGAAGACAGCTGTACCTGGAGAAGACGTCTGCACTGAGTACACTACCCACAATATTTCCAAGATGGGGGACGTTGTTCACATAGGGTAGAGCACTTGTGATTAAGACGTTCTTTTGCCCAGGCCGGGGCAGGGTCTCTGTAGTTTCTTCCATAGTGACTGGGATATTCGCAAGGCGGGCTGGTTTTCTGATGGAGGGGCAACCGTTATTTAGCTCGCGTGAGTCAGCGCCTGTAAGGCTGCTGGTAGCGAGCGACAACTCATGGTGACGAACATACGAGTAAACCACCGTATCCATGATACTTAAGTCAATGGGTTCTACTTATCATCATTAGACTTCCTCGCCCATGTTTATCGTGGAGTTACTGAAAACACTCAATATCCAGTGGCAAGATGGAGGACGACCCCTTTGACAGCCTGCTTAGTCTAGAGGACAAATTCTACGATGAGGGTCATCAGCTTGGTATAGCAGATGGCTCACGCGCCGGACGTATCGAAGGTCGGGTCTTTGGCCTGGAGAAAGGATTTGAGAAGTATGTGGCTATGGGAAGACTGCATGGAAGATCAGCCGTTTGGTCTGGACGGCTGCCCAAAGCTCGAGAGCAGCGGAAGGGCGCAATCCAAGAAATCACTGGAAGCCATGCAGATGAGCTTCAGCCCCAAGAGTGCGACAATGGAAAGAAACAGGTACCGAAGACATCGGAGGACCAGAAGGCTCCAGTTATAGAAGGAACACGGCAGTACAGATTGCCAACGCTAGCGAAAAATCCACGGCTGGAGAAGCACATCAAGACACTGTTCGCGCTGGTCGAGGCAGCTAGTTTGTCGACTCATAATACTGAGGATGCGGTATCTGATTTTGATGATCGTCTGAAGCGCGCGGGTGCCAAAGCCAAGATCATTGAGAGACTCATTGGAGAGGTTAGCCACGACGATGACTTCAGTGATGGTGGCCAATTAGAGGACCACAACAGCAGAAAGACACAGGAGGACAAGAGTGGTGGCAACGGTAGCATAGAGGATATCAGCAGCTTGCAAGCCAGGCATTGACGGTCAGCTTCTACGCAAGCCTTCCCATCGTTTACTTAGACGCGATTGGATCTGACACAGCTACTGGATATCAGTACATTTACAACGACCAACGTATTCAAAGCAACTCAGCAGAGATTCTGCGCGCATGAATCCCATGCTGAATCTGCTGTAGTTCGGCACAATATGGACCGAGATCTCGCACCAGGCACGACGATCTTTTGCTAGGGTAACGTTACCCCACAAACCGTTTGTATCACCCCGCGCTCTAGCCAAAGCGGTACTCGAGCTGGAACGCCACGAATTGCCCTGTCACAAAGTTCCTAGACTCTCATGGGATGTTGTGGTTCCCCGCAATCAGGAACCTACCTGACCCCACAATTTCGGCCAAGCTCCGTTAAAAGCTTTGGAGGCGTTGGAGGAGTATAAAGTGAGCTGAATGAGCTACTATGGTGTCTTTCCCGAAATATCGCAAGTCTGGACGGCAGTGGTACAGTGGATTGAACTCTTCGAAATATCGTGGACTATGCGTCTATCTGCTCTTACAGCTGGCGCTGTTTGCGCCGGCATCAGTGTTGCTCAGACTGGTGTCGTTTCGCCGTTGGCTCAAAAGTGCGACTCGTCGCTACCTGCGGTGGTCTGTGTCAACAAATATGCCTCGGTTATGCCCTATCACTTCTTTCGACCGGTATTCAACAGTACCTCAGAGCCTACTTATGGAATGACATCTGTTCCCAACGACACCTCCTTCGCTCAGGTTGCCAATGCCGATTTTCTAGTCTTTGACCGGCAACGTGGTCTTGAGCTACTTGGCCCCAATCCGAGCTATGAGTACGTTTTCCAAGTCTCTGCGGCGGTGCACGAGGCCCCAGTATACGTTCCTGCGCAGAACAAGCTATACCTCTCACAGCTCGCACCACCACCAGGATATCTTCCCCAGCTCGTTGTAGACCTCAATCAGAAACCGCCAACCTTATCCGAATATCTTTCAGACCCTCCGGTTTACGCACCGAATGGTGGCACTATTCACAATGGCCTGATCTACTGGGCTGCATCAGGCGGCAACAATTCGATAGGCGGAGGTGAACAAAGAGTCGGCGTCAGAACCTTGGATCCTATGACCAACAAGACGACAACGCTGCTGAACAACTACTTCGGATACTACTTCAACACTATTGACGATATCTTCGTCCACTCGAACGGAGACGTTTGGTTCACCGACCCACGTAAGACGAGCTGCGTCTGTGCTAAAATCGGAAACAGAGCTAATATGTTGTAGAATACTCTTGGTTCAACGCGCTCACAGACACCGCACCGCAGCTCGAGACTGCAACTTACCGCTTCCGACCCAGCACTGGCGCGGTGAATGTTGTTGAGGACAGCATTGTTCAACCTAACGGAATTGCTATATCCCCGGACGAGAAAACCATCTACATCTCTGATACCGGCGCGATCAGCGGTCCCATCGCCATGTCCCTTGGGTATCAAGGAGCAAGGGTTAACGCTACTGGAAAAAGGATCATCTATGCGTACAATGTCAGTGACGACGCCATGTACATCAGCAACAAACGGCCTGTATACCTGGCGCAAGATTGGGTCCCGGACGGTCTCAAAGTTGCTAGAAACGGGTATATCGTGACGGGTGCTGGGAAAGGTGTCGACGTTTTGGATTGCTACGGAACGCTCCTAGTAAGAGTACAGACCAACTATACGGTTCAGAATTTCGCGTGGACTGGGACTGACTACAAAACGCTTTGGATTGTGGGACAAGGCGGCATCAGCAAGGTGGAATGGAATTTGCAGGGACAAGAGCTGAAGTGATACTCTTAAAGACGCTGTAGCCCCTTCACGGCGATCCACGTGTTCTTCATGCCTCGAAGCGCAGCGAATGATACCCTAACGAGGGTAAGCAACCCCCGAGTGGGAAAATCCAAGCATGAGCTTGTAATTATGATCATTATCGTTTCTAAAATGATATACCTTGAGAGCTTCCAATCGTTACACATACACCAGCTATTTTAAAGTACATGTATGTAACAGTGTTTCCAGCAGGCCGGAAAGATCTACGAATCAGCTTTACTTTGTTAGGTCGTGAGTGATAGCTGATCCTAAGTATTCGGTGGAAACCGTAGACATAGAGCACGGCAACACCATACAGACTTACCTAATTAACATCATCCTAAGGTAGGTCTGTAAGAGGTTCTGTAGCGAGCCGGGTGTTCAATACAAGACTAAAACCGTCACAGTATCATAAATAGGTCATTCAGCGAATCAAAATTGAAAAAGATGTTCATCTCACTCTTGAAACACTTTACAATATTTTCTAGAGAGATATACAAGCTATGTTGAGTGCAGAGAATAGTTGGGCTCATTGACGCTCACTGTTGTAGGCCTCAATTGTTGTTGTGAGGTGCTCCATACATATTATTGGTGTGCCCAACTGTTGACGTTATGTATTGACAACTATTGCGGAGTGACTCTCCGTCTGTACATAAGCGATTGGCACCACAGCTTTCCCATGGTGACGTCGAAAAGACGGTAATTGTGGCTTTACATTTGTGCCTGACGTGACCAAAGGTGACGGCGCAATGAATCCCGTTCCTGGTTTGGCCCTATGCTTCCTTGAACCACCACCTTCTACATACATTCCTATTGAATATTTGCATAATTCTCTATCCTAGCTCAGGACGCTCTTCAGAATGGTCTCGACCAAAGAACTCAGAGTGGAGAACATCTTCTCAGTCAAGGACTATGTTTGCGTAGTGACTGGGGGCGGCACGGGCATTGGGTTGATGTGCACACAAGCACTTGCTGCTAATGGTCAAACCCCTCCACGAAAGCGGGAAGAACGTGGCTGACATTGATACTTGACAGGTGCCAAGGTCTACATTACCGGACGGCGTATGGAAGCTTTGGAGAATGCAGCAAAGTCACACAACCCGTCCGGAGGGCAGATTATTCCGTACGTATCTTTGTTATGAGTTCTGGACGAAGCATGCTCTGATGCTCTTCCTTTCTAGAGCTGGTCCTTGCGATGTCACAAAGAAGGAGGACCTTGAGAAGCTTGTGCATGAGATCTCGAAGAAAGAGAAGCATATCAACCTGCTAAGTCCGCCTACCTCTACTCCAATCTGCCAAGTACGAGACTGATATGGGGCCGTAGTCACCAATGCCGGCATTTCCGGGCCCAAGGCCGAACCCAACAGCTCCAACGCGACGGAATTGAAAGACAAGCTATGGGACAACGAGGACTTTGAGGGTTGGAACAGCGTCTTCAACACTAATGTCTCCGCCGTGTACTTTACCACCGTTGCCTTTCTGCCTCTCCTCCAAGCAGGGACTGAAGCCTACGGTCATCTCTCAGCCTCGGTGATCGTTATTTCCAGTATGTCCGGCATAATGCGGGAGGCACAGGGCCACTTCTCCTACAACGCTGCCAAGGGCGCGACGGTGCATCTATCGAAGCTCATGTCGGCGGAGTTCCAAAAGGCGAAGATCCGGGTGAACTCCATCGCTCCAGGGTACTTTCCATCCGAGCTGACAATGGGGGAGAGTGATGATTCGCAAAAGACCAGTATGCCTAATGAAGAGGTGCAAGAGAAGGGTCATGTACCGGCACAGAGGCCAGGGAGTGACGAGGAAATGGCCCAAGCTGTTGTAAGTACCCCTTTGCCAAGGAGCAAATGGTCAAGCAGAGACACTGACGCTTGCGAATACAGCTCTTCCTGACAAAGAACACGTATGTCAATGGGGAGGTGATTGCTGTCGACGGAGGCGTGCTCAATGAAGTAGGGAGGTGAGGGGTTGTCCCAAATCTATGAAAGAGGAATAGATAGAATTATGCCAGCCTTTAGGACGTCAATGCTTTGTTGAAATATACTGAACCCGGTCACTAAGAAACCTGTCTCTTGATAATCTCCAATTTGCAGCACCTCTAAACTATCTGCCTCAGCCTAACGTTATCTTATAACGTGTCACCGCCCTTTTGAATCCCGGAGCTCAACAGCTTTTAGTGCAGCGGTGAACGGAAGCTACCCCGGCCCAAGCTTATCTAGCATCATTGAACCCCGCTGCCCCAAATCAAAGATACCATATACATGCGCGGCTTTTCGGGGAGCATTAGGAACTCCTCATGAGGTCAAATGATGCAAGTAGACTCCTCGCCTTCTCCCCCTCATATTTCTGAGATCTATATCATACCATTACAAAGTAGCGTTACCTAGCAAGTCCAATGGCCTCGAGTCGTATCTCTTTGTTACGTGCCCTGAACCGGCTTGCTACTGCGGGCAGCAAACAACAGTTCCGTCGTGCGCTTATCACAGGGACCAATGCGACTCCCTCATCGCTTTTAGGCTCTGGATTGAGCGCGACTTACTTGCCGCGAAATGTTGCGGACTTGAAGACAGAATGTAGGAATAGGAGTCTCAAAGCCAGTGGCAGCAAAGCCGAGGTCAGTCTATGCTTCAAGTCCGAAATTAGGTTGATGGTCTTGCTGACGATGAATGATGCAGCTTGTTGAGCGCCCTTCCTGCAGTGACTTTGTGCAGTCCCGAGGTTTCACAACCGCAATCAAGGCGTCAAGGCGACCCCTGGCTGCTCAGAGGTACGATTTACTAACTTCCCTACCTTTTCTTCATCCAATGTGCTCATTACTAGCGTCAGTGGCCTCAGCAAACCTCAAATGACCCGCCAGTTCAACACTACCCGATCCCTCAAAGCTGTCAATGACAACTCCACCATTGACTCTGCCTATATGCCTCAATTCGAGCTCCGCCCCGCTACCGAAGACTACGAACTGCGTGTCCCCCTTCTCCCCGACAATTTCTACCCCGCCCGTAAAAGCGCGACGCATCAAGAAGCCTTGGAGCCTGTCATGCGGCCGGAGATCAGCATCGTGTCAGGGGACGGTACGCACATCGCGAGCCCCAGCGCGATGTCAGAGGTTGTGGACAATCATGCCATGGATCTTGATCCGTATGATCTGACAGCCAAGGTGCAAGCGGCAGCGTCGAAGATAGTGGGGATACCGGTGGAGAAGTTGAACGAGCCGGGTCTGCTCAAGGAGTTGTGGAATGGGCTCTTGGATGATTTGCTGGGAGCGAAGAGGGCTGACAAGTCGTAAAGGAATCCGTAGGGAGGAGAATCCTGGTCTTTGCGTTTTACCAATTACGATTCGGAATGCTCTTGGCGATAACAGCTCGAAGTAAGAGAGCCACCTGTCTCGTTTTCCTGCAAAGGAACAAATTCGGTTGCATCCTGGACAAAGCGAGCATGATTCAGGGGCTTTTGAAGGAGGGTCAACACCGTCCTTTAAATGCTTCCACCCCTTGAGTTTGATGGGGCATCGTCGTAGATTCATCATCCAACGGACATTTACTTGTTGAGAAATATCCATGCTGGTAAGCCCCGGTTTTGCCTAGTTCCCGAGCTGGCGTCAACAAAGAAATCCCCTATGCAGCTGCAAGCGAAGGGAGATCCCCCTGAGCCACAATGCGATGAAAATGCCGTGACCCACTGTTTCTTCCCGGTCGTGCGGACGCCATGACACCAGTAAAGCGACTCGATTGGTCGACACTCGGACTGTAGAGCTGCAAGGGGCGCTCCGGTGCCCATTTTCCTTAGCGCCTTGTTCGCCGTGCACTACCTTGCTGTGCTTGACCCACCTCCACGTATCTGCGTACGAGTCCTTCGATTTCGACTTCGTCCTGTCGTTTCTGCATTGCTGACTTTGTTTGACCGAGAAGCGAACAGAGTTTATGATACTTCCGGTTTGCTCCACCCTTCGGCCTAGCTCTTGCTTGATACCCAGCGTTTCCTCCTTCACCAGTCTGTTTGAAGATACCTAGATCTTGAGTCTGGCACTCAAACATCTTTAAAAAATCCTCCGGGGCCGTTTTTCTCGGTGTTTTGCTTCCGTCGTCATTGTACTTTGAGCGCATGTTAGCATAGGGTGCGCAGCATCTACACCACCGAAACTGCCGTAGCACCAAGAGGGTCCCCAGATACGATATTATCATCCGCTCATAGTATTTCGACCGGTGTGGTACATAATTCACAGGTTCAGATCCCCGAACGACACCCCCGGTTTCTATACCCACAGGTAGATAAGTAGGAGTTCAAAGCGAGCGTCTCGATATCTTAGTCAATACAACCTCCGAGCACGGAGACAGCATCCATTACGTCCAATGCTGGCACCCTTACCCTCTCGCTCGCTCGCATTGCTCTACTATGCATCTTTCGGCATGGATTTTCCCCGCAATCTACTTTTCACCATGTGTTATAGCATTCTACCCTTATAAGGCGGAGCAAAAGGCAGTGTCTGTTACGGAAGGAGACGAGAAGGCTGCTCGACGCTCATGGACTCCCGACTGGGCTGGCGAAGAACGACGAAGCCCCGCTGCAGCAGGTCTTGATGTACCAATATTGAGTATCAGACGGAGAGCACCACGGGTAAGCAAAATTTTACCGTCTGTCAGACATGTACTGATCTGTTTCTCCCTCGTTAGGAGAATGGCGATCCTCATCTGAGCTACCTTCAGGAACTAGACCACATTTCTGCGAAGTATCGACGTCGTGGCATGCCAGAACCCACTGCCAATACTGCCGGAGAAGGTGCGGACAAAGAGCTCTTTGGCATTAGAGGTTCACGTGTGAAGCGGACGAATAATTATAAGATTGTGACCGCCTCGCAGCCCTCGCAGTCCAATAGCATGGCAGTCAATCAGGATGGGACGGACTACTCCTACTTCTCAACACTCAAATTCGGTTCGAGCGGCGAAAGCCTGTACATGTTGGTCGATACCGGTGCCGCCAACACGTGGGTAATGGGATCAGACTGCACGTCAAGGGCATGTAATGCGCACAATACCTTCGGCCAAGCGAACTCAGGGACCCTTCAGATTACAAACACACCTTGGGATGTTACTTACGGCACTGGGAAGGTCAGTGGAGTGGTCGTAAATGACACAGTTTCACTGGCTGGGTATACACTTCCGATAGCATTTGGATCTGCGTCGGAAACGTCCGATGACTTTTTGACGTATCCAATGGACGGTATACTAGGCCTCGGCCGACCCAAATCCAATGTTATGGGGGTACCTACAGTCATAGAGGCACTTGAAAGCGCGCAACTCCTGAAGGCGAAGCTTCTTGGCATCAATCTGCAACGGAACGCCGATGGTGCGACGGATGGCGAGGTGAACTTCGGAGCGGTGGACTCATCGAAGTTCACCGGAGACCTTTCATATACAGCGTCTGTGTCCCATGACGGACTTTGGGAGGTGCCCGTGGACGATGCTGGTGTGGACAATGTTGGCTGCAAATTCTCCGGAAAGACGGCCATCATCGATACGGGGACCTCGTTCGTGCTGATGCCACCGGATGACGCCCAGAAGCTACTTACTCAAATTCCCAAGTCTCGGCAAAATGGTGAAAGCTTCAATATTCCGTGTTCATCTACCGTCGCTGTGCAATTTACATTCTCTGGTGTCACTTACAATGTCTCTGCAAAGGATTATTTGGGAAAGACTATAGATGGAGGGAATATGTGTGCTAGTAACATCATCGGTCGTCAGACTTTTGGAGCGAATCAGTGGTTGATGGGGGATGCTTTTTTGAAAAATGTCTACACCGTCTTCGACTTCGACAAAGACCGAATAGGTAAGCACCTATGTACTACTCATTCTTGAGCAATTATCGACTGATTATGCTCTAGGCTTTGGCGTCAAAAACGATGTAACGAACGCACAAAGCACTTCATCGAGTAGCACGTCTGGTCAGAGCCTTTCCTCTACCTTATCACCTGCCCAGTCATCTATTGCGATGTTGTCCGCCTCTCAAGGCACCTCATCATCTCCATCCCTAAGTCCCTTACTTTCCGGATCTGTTGGGACCACTACTTACCCATCCACGGCTTCAGGGACTCCGACAGCCACTGCAGCTCCCGACACAGCTTCCGGAACTTTGAAAGGCACTTCTCGAACCTCCGATGTACCATCGTCGACGAGCCCAGCAGCTGCTCAGCCGGATACAAAGGCCTCGATCGCACAAACGCGGATTCCGTTAACATCGGCCTTCAGCTATCTAGTCATAATATTGGTCATATACTGCGTATAGTGGGATTGATTATTTTTGGATATATGGTCTGGAGGTAGTGGCACATTTCGCTTCTAGAGATCTTGCATCTGGCGGATTGGCGGTCATGTTGTTGGCTTCGGTTCAAGTGAGGCGTGAATGTTTGTACATACGTGACCGTTCAATGGAGACTTCATAGTCAGTCGTTTACTCTCGCTACCAACACCAACACTATTACTCTCTTCTGCACACCTAACTTTGACTTGCTCCTTGCGATTTCTGGGTGGTGGACGCATCCATATTTCAATAATCCTTAGATCCATTATCGTAAAATACCCTTGTCTCCCCTCATATGTAAGCGAGGATCTTCAGGACTTCCATGACAGTTCAGCCTCACCGTATCAATCGATCAATCAACGCCATGTTGCTGCGATAGCGCAATGCCCAAAGACGATTCACTCCATGTGCGAAAGGCAGAACGCACCGGAGAGATTGATGAGGAAGCCAGATCTCTGCTTTCGGGCTCCTCCAATGATGACAGCCCTGACGATGACCACCCTGTAGTCGACCATGGCCCTCCTTCACGAGCACCACCGCGGCAGCCGCTTCGCCAATCCTCGATATCCTATCCTGCATCGAATGGCAGTCCCCGCACACCTCGCACACCTAATCGTGTCCGCTTCGAGCTTGATGATCGATTAGACAGCGATGCGCAAGCGGATGGGCACGTACAAGCAACGTCACACCGTGATCCCTCGGACTGGGTGGAAGAGGAAGATTATCTCGCCTCCAATAATAGCGCGTCAGCGAGTCGCGGGGGCAGTAGGATCAGTATAGGGCAACGTGCACCGCTGTTGACCGACATCGAAGCGCCGAGTGTGACATTGGCAAGTGAAGATTTCAATGCGGAGGATTTGTTGGAGAGTGCGCGGCCGAAGAGTGGGATGCGGAGCGCTTTTATGAATATGGCGAATAGTATCATGTAAGATAGCTTGTAGTGTAGTGATTCCGGAAATAGGGGCTAATGGCTTTGTAGAGGAGCTGGAATCATCGGTACAGTTCCGCTATGGCCCATGCTATGCGACACTTGCTGAGAGCATGGGAATAGGACAGCCATATGCGTTTCGACAAGCTGGTCTTGTGATGGGTATTATACTGCTTGTATCTTTGACGATCACTGTATGTTTTAGGCATTAAAGTCTTGCAGTGGAGAGTACAAGCTCACTATGCCTTGATAGGTTGATTGGACAATTCGTCTCATCGTGGTGAACTCCAAGCTCAGCGGGGCCAATTCTTTTCAGGCCACGATGGAGTATTGCTTTGGCAAATCTGGGTTAATTGCCATATCTGTGAGTATATCGATTACCCTCTCCTTGCGTTCGATACTGATCGAGACCAAAGGTTGCTCAATGGGCTTTGTAAGTAGAACCACTCTTTGCCTTGATGCGGTACTGATACGCCATGGTAACAGTGCCTTCGGCGGCATGATAGCCTTCTGTATCATCGTTGGAGATACCATTCCTCATGTTATGACAGCATTGTTTCCATCATTGCCCGGCGTCCCTTTCTTATGGCTTCTTACCGATAGACGAGCTGTAATCATCATGTTCATTCTCGGCATTTCCTACCCGCTTTCTTTATATCGCGACATCGCGAAGGTGATTTCTATCTCTCCAAGTGAATGCATCAGCGGTTCTGCTGCTAACCCTAAACAGTTGGCAAAAGCATCGACTCTGGCGTTAGTCAGTATGCTCATTATCATAGTCACGGTCATCAGTCAAGGCGTTCGGATTCCTGCGGACCTCAGAGGTCAGCTCAAGGGATCCCTGTTGGTTAACGATGGTTTCTTCCAGGCCATTGGCGTCATATCTTTTGGTAACAACCTCCTATATCACCTATTTCAACACATGCTAACTATTGTTTAGCGTTTGTGTGTCGTATGTCGTTTGTCTCGACAGTCTGAAAGTTGTGCCGTACTGACATATCTCAACAGACCATAATAGTCTCCTCATCTACGGTTCGCTCAAGAAGCCTACCATGGATCGGTTTGCGAGAGTCACACATTACTCGACTGGGATATCCATGGTTGCATGTATGGCAATGGCGTTGGCAGGTTTTCTTACGTTTGGCGATAAGACTCAAGGCAACGTTCTCAACAACTTTCCCACTGATAACATTATGGTCAATATCGCTCGCTTGTAAGCTTCTTCCTTCATCTTGGCCTGCTTATGACCTGGCACTGATCGTTCCTAGCTGCTTCGGCCTGAACATGCTCACCACCCTGCCCCTAGAAGCGTTCGTGTGCCGCGAAGTCATGACTAACTACTGGTTCCCCGACGAACCATGGAACCCCAATCGCCATCTTATCTTCAGTACTTCTCTTGTATTCAGCGCCGTGATGATGTCTTTACTTACCTGCGACCTTGGTGCCGTTTTTGAGCTGATTGGCGCCACAAGTGCGTGTGCATTGGCGTACATACTACCGCCGTTGTGCTATATTAAGCTAAGTACGAAAAGCTGGAAGTGGATACCAGCTGGAATATGTGCGGCTTTTGGAGGTGTCGTGATGGCAATCAGTCTTGTGCAGGCCGTGGCTAAGATTATCAGGAGTAAGTGACAGACCTTCCTCAGGTTGTGGAGCATGTTTGCTGATTAATGCTACAGATGAAGGAGGAGCCCAGACGTGTCGATAGCACTGGCGAGGCTTCGCACATCAATGTATTCGCGAAAGCCGTGTAGCGATAGACCGTCGAAGCTTCACCACGTCGCTGCTGCACCGTGACTGCTTGAGATCTCGCTTGCACAATATGATATCCAAATGGGATTGCGAAGATTTAAACATCATTACAGTTAAAAACAGAACTGATAAAGTGCAAATATTACTGACCGAATCTGATGAAAGATGTTGGATTGCGAAGAAATGGTGCTTATGGCATCATAGAGAAGAGCTTAAAAGACGGCAAGATCGATACCAACTGACACAGGCTATCTGGCTACACGGCCTCATCCTCAACCAACATTCATGCATGGTTTCTCTACCTCGTCCAGCTCCTGCTAATCTATGATCAGTATCGTAGGGCTTCCATTTCGCAACAAGAGCCCACACAGGCAGGTTGGCCTACTTACCGCGAGACTCAGAGCCCGAGGAGATATGTCAGATACTGCTGGCGTGTACATCTGTGATTGACTAGGCTGATTTTCTTCCTCTACCCTATTGCCCTTCGTCAAGCCGCCTATGTTGCTACTGATTGGGCACTGTGTATGGATCCAGCAGGCAAGCACGGACTTCAGAACACTGAACTCCAGAGGTGTCAACATCGCACAGGCTTCCTGCTCGATGCTCATCGAACGTCTGAATCAAAAGTCCTCACCATGCTCTCATGCCCTTCATCACAACAATGCTGCTTCACATGACCTCGCTTATGTATCTTTGCTTCACTGAATAGGTGAATGTTAATTTGGGTGTTCATCAAGGGGTATTTAAACCTCACCTTTGACCATCATACTCCATCTTTCTCACATATATAATACTGCACCATTGTCACTGTCAATCTTTCTCTCTATATAGTAGTGTTGTTACAGTATCGCCGCAGCAACTATGCCGCTTTACTATGCCGCACAGTGGTTCAGGAACATCATGTAAGTCATTTCTTGTCTTGTCTGTGATATCATATGAGTATAATCTCTATGACAATACTGAGACTGCAACGGTGCCAAGTAAGAAACCTAGTCTGCTTGTGTGTGCTGTGCTTATGACACTGATTTAGCTACCATATCACTGTATTCACCGATGATATCTCCCAAAGTGCAAGTGTGCTGACTTAGTTGTTACAGTGAATGCTCTTAGATCCTTCCTCTTTGAAGAAGAAGAAGAATGTTAAGTGACAGAAAATGGTGTGTAAGTGTTCATTCCTCTGCGCAAATACTCATGATTTTTCACTACTTCAACAGCTTCTAACTTCTTTCATGTCTCTCAAGACACTTTCTTTGGATACAAATATATATCAAGGTATATTCTATGATATTCATTGTTCCTTCAAACTATGTGCTGAGATCTCCAGAGATCTTCCCACTGTATTGGACGATAAATGTGACATTAGCGCATGCTGTCCTGCAGTGGTGCCTTCCACCTGTTGGGGTTGGTCAAATCTAGGTAAGCAATATCAGCAGATCTTCTCCTGCAGCAGTTCGCTGACAAACTTAAGCGCAGTCTCAGTTGGCATTGGAAATGGGTAAGTTCTCTTCAGTGCTAAGTAGTAAGGCTCGCCGCCGAGCCCTAAACCCCGCCGCCAAGACAAGATTGTACCTTATTTCGCGAGGTCCATTTTTGATTCCCCCACTATCGGTACCTTGCATTCACTTTCGAAGCTCTCTCGCTTTGTATAACACTTCGAGTAACACTTCGACTCCTGACTCGCGACTTTCCCTTCATCTACACGTTCTGACAATCTCGATACCCACAGGCTGCTAGCCCACGCATTCTCCATTCTCTCGAGTGGATACTGCGATCTCATCTGGTAAGCTTCCTAATGTCCCTTTGGTCAACCATTGGTCCACTGCTTATGTATGTTTGTATTCACAGCAGCTCCCACGTTTGCTGGGTAACTGGGCCTCTCGTACTTGTCTAACACCGCCACCGGAGCTTCCCTTCACTTCCGACCGTGTACTTCAACTGCGCAACACCCTCGGATACTCCACCTGCGGTGGTAAGTTTCTTCTTCTATTATCGCACAATGTCCCTTTCGTCCCCAGTCCTGCGTCTCCAACCCGAACAATTGTATGCCGGTCTCGAAGCTCGTTCGCGATTCTGATCTACGGCTCTTCGCGTACCTCATCGAATTTGACTTCCTGGGCTGCTCGACCCGTTGGAGTCCCTCGTCTGGCTCCTTTCCATAATGGTACGGACTCCAGTGTGGCTAGGAAAGGATATCTGCACAAGAAGGCTTCCCGGTGCCGGCTGCTGCCAGCGTTACGGTGCATCTCGTACAGCCAAGGCCTTTCTGGGATCTGATGATGAGAAAGGCACAACAAGACGAGTTACAGTCCTGGTCTGGGGCACTGCAAATCACTGGAAAATAACACATCACAGCATCTAATGAGCTCTTCTTTTGCTCCAGGTTCGGAATCTCAACTCCTGCGTACCTTTTCACATTGAGGAAGATACATGCCGGCTACCGAGCTGATTGTTCTCCCTTGTTCATCTGAAAGGAATCTTGGACTCAACCAGCTTTGTATGTCGTTCATCATCACAGAGTACAGTCATAGCCATCTGTCCGGTCATGCCCTTTGACAGTACTGTTGGATCAATTGCATTAGCACAGGCGCATCTCCGTTCCACGCTCATGTGCATGAAAGACAGTACAAGACTCCGCCAGCTTCCGTGGGCCCAGTGGTCCGGACAATGCCATACTTTCTACCAACTTCCGCTCCACCCAACGACAATTCACTCGACCCTGATCTCAACGAATCCTAAACGCGGGAATTCTTGGACTCCAATCTCTTCCCATCCTTCTCACACAACTTTCCTTCCCTTGAATTTGTCCTTTTGCACAATCATATCTTCCATCATCAGCTTCTATGTCTTAGTTTGCTGACACAAACCTAGATCGTTGATGGTTACAAGCCGCTAAAGAGCATCCTCACACTACATCCGGTGGACATTCCTTCCAGGTAAGTCTTGTATACATGTTCCTATCGTGAGGGATCACCACCGACAAGTGTTCACAGTGAAACCCTATGCTCTATCTGTTCAACACAATTTAGCTTACCAGTACAAGATCTAATGTTCTCTACATAGCTTTCTCCACCCTTGTTCGTCCCAGTCGCGATTCAATATGTCGGGCAATCACGAGTATGGAGCGGGTCCTGCGCCAACCGGAGAGACTGCAATGACCGCAGAGGAGAAACAGAGGGAAGAGCGGCTGATGGCCATCCAGATGGTAAGCTGACCTTCTTTCAAATAGATCCTGGCATACATTTCACTGACATCTTTGGTAGGAGGCCCTCGGATTTCAACGCAGAGAGCGTATCTCTACGGAAGACTCTCGTAGAAAACAGACACGCATAGACACAGAAGCTTTGGAGACTTCCAGGCTCGTGAATAAGGCTGGCTCGGGGGCTTTTAAGAAGGCACAGGAGAACCAGGGTGGGCTGTCAAGCTGGAACAGTAATACCAAGGCTCTTACAATGAACTGCTGGGAGAATACTGATTATCTCCAAATAGATGCGTGGAAGAGCCTGGCCGCAGATTCGTCAACCGAGGTTCTAGAGTCTTTGGACGATGGGCAGAGTCACCGCGCCGGCTTGTCGGCAAAGCTCGTCAGTAACTATGACGATGATCTGGGCAATCTTCAGGCTGGCAGAGGCGGTCGAGGCGCCGGGAGTGGAAGAGGAGGTGGAATCATGGGGACTCGAGCTCGGGGCAATTGGAGACAAGTGCCGGCGAGGTATGTTACTGCCGCTGCCATAACGGGCCTTTATTCTAAAGGCCTGTTGCTGAATCCTTTCTAAGTAGGACACCTTCCCACCCATGGTCAGACACTACACCGACGACGTTCGGACCTCAGGATGCACGTGAGCGCATCAAGTCTTCCAGCGATCGGAAAGCTATCTCTTTCAACATCCCCAAGCTAACTGGCAACGACAAAAGCTCTGCCCCAATGTCGAGGAGCGCTCTACAGCTCAGACAGACCATCAAGGATATGCCACCCTCGGGGCCAAAAGGGAAGCAAGGAGGTAAACTGCCGTTCCAGAATGCGACGGGCTCAAGAGGACAGCCAAGTCGTGCGCGTGCTGCCGCCACGACTTCTGTGCCTAGGGGAGGAAGCAAGCAGCCTCGTCAACCTAGGTAAGTTCTCCGTTGACCAGCTCCCATCGACACGTCCATGCTCATACTGAGGTGCAATTGTAGCCCGGACTACGAGAGCAGACTCGCCTCGCCAGAAGCTTTCATGGCTGCGGGGACACGTATCTCCTCTCAAAGGCATGAGCCACAGTCTACCTCTACCTCCTCTACTGGCATTCCACCTCCACAAGCGACGTCAGCTGCTGGCGTTTTCGCACCTCCAGTCCGCTCTTCGCCGACTGAGCCACCCACACCCACTCCTACAGTTCGCTTACCTAAGGTTGCTCCAAAGCCAGTATCAACCGCTACACAGCAAGAGTCTCAGCCAGAGAACTCTGCTAGACCCCGCCGCAAGAGCGTAAGGTTCGCCGATTTCAGTGAAGATACTACATCAGCGAATGATGACACTCTCTTTGGGGCTCAGGTTGATCTTGCACCTGTCGGTGTGCACGTTCTGTCTACGCCGCAAGCCTCCATGGCCCGTTCTCCTCCGAGCAAAGCAGCGAGCTCCTACTTCGATGACCTCCTCGGTCTTGAAATAGAACAAGTGATTGCTCCTGAGACAGATGCCAGCCAGATAGGGACGGCAACCACGGGGGAGATCGAGGATGAGAAGCTGCAGCGTAGCGAAAGCCAGGCGGGCGATGCGGACTACCATGAGCCCGAAGACCACGAGGAGATCAGGGACAACCAAGAAGCAGAAGAAGAAGAAAAGGAAGTGGCAAGCCTAAATCATATGATATCAAGCCTGCACTTAACGGGCCTTGCCCCTAGGGAGCTCATTGCTTACTACGAGGATCGCTTGGCAGAAGTCCAAGCACGTATGCAAGAGGACCTGTCCTCGGCACGAAGGGTTCCCAATTGTTTGGTTGCAGAGACACCGCGATCTGTCTCAGGTGTGAACGAAGCGCCGGCCGCAGAGGGTCCAGAGCACCCAGTACTGAGTGTGACCCAGAGTGACGCAGCCTCAAAAGAGAATGTCCAAGGACTATCCCCAGAGGCCGGGCATGTAGCTGCACAGCGCTTGACGAGAAACACCGAGGCCTCAGATAATAGCCAATCGGAAGAGTACAGTATTATCGGTGAGCATATTCACAAGTCCAGGTTTAATAGGAGATCCTCAACGCTATCTCAACGTGAACCTCAACCGACTCCAGTGGCAACATCTCAAGCTACAGCTAGACCAAGTCCCCTCAACCCTGCTCCACAGGCATCAATTGATCTTTGCTCATCTTTGCGGCGAACCACGGTCGTGGATCTTCCATATCGTACAGTCGGAGGCCGTTCTATGCACACGAGAGAACATGTAGGAGGAGACAATATCATCGGCGAGCGCGTCTTGCCTGGGGTGCGGAGCCCTTCTCAGGCGGCTCAATCTACTACAAGCGCTGGCAGACCATCAAATGCTTATTCGCCCACGGGTGCTGTCTCTGCAACATCAACTATCACAGTTTCTAATGCTCTCCTTTCAACAACTTCAACTCAGGCTACAACCGTGAGTCCCAGCGGAGAACTTTCCGATACCTTTTTGGGTCAGTCTTCAAGTCGAAACAGCTCGGTTGCGTGGCCGGATATCACGGGCCGGGTCCACCCTGTTATCGCAGAGACAGCCGCTGCACAACAGTATGGTGGGCCTCCTACAGTCGAAGCATCTTCAAGCGCGACCAGAGCTACCCAGGATGGACTCGAAGCTACACTTCCTCCTCAAGCCACATCTATTGCAAGACCAAATATAACCGGCAGAGTCTTACCTAACATCCCAGACAGCGCCGCCACCCGGCAGTATGCTAGATCTATCACCTCCGAGTCAGCTTCGAGCAATGGCACAATCATTGCCGCACCAGAGGCTACACAACCTCCCAGAACCAATTCTATCAACCAACCCAGCGTCATTGCCACCACGAACACCGCTGAGAGTACTGCCCCACAAACTAACGCGAGACCTACCCAAGCGGCCACAGCAACTACTAGTAATCTCTCCAGTCCGTCTTCGACAGCTTCGTTCCCTCCAACGCACGGTGTTTCAGATGCACGTCCTAACGTCTCAGGCGGCCATTGGGCCCCGAGTCATGTCCTTCCACAGACCATTATCGTACCACAGCTTAGTCAACCTCTACCCTCTAATCGACAGCAACCCATAGCACCAAGTGCTCCTCTAGCCAGCAGCTCACACGCGCCTCGCGACAACACTCGGTCATCTCGTCGAGGTGCCGCACCAATGACATCCCCATTCCTGCAGAGCCTCCAGGGCGCAAGTGCTCTTCCTGCTTCTGGAGTCGGATCCGCTACCTGGATGCAGTATAATCAAGGTCCAGCACCACCACCGAGAAGTAGCGCAGCCGGCAGCCGTGGCCCAATTCCAGTGCCGCCTACTCAAACCTCTTCTGCTGCAATTCAACCTTCCGGACCGGCTTCTCCTACATCCAAAGCCTCTCCTCGGGGAAATCCAGGTGCACTATCACCAAAACGGACCAAGCAGTTGCCTAAATCGCCAGCGAAGGATGCATGGGGTAAGGTTCGCCGTGCTGGGAACTGAATGAGGCGGCGGAATCCTCAGGTCCATTCTCACATACCGAAATAAAGGATCCGAAGGCCCAACAACGTACTATCCACCTCAACCTCGCCTCTCCCGGTGTTTTCTCCGCTACTTCATACGTCCCACGTCCTCCCACACCAGCTTCCGAACATATCACACACATGAGAATAGTCAGAAACCGCAACAGCAAGCTTCCATCTCACCCCCATCCCCCCTTCCTCATCTCTCATCTCTCATCATCCGCTCTAGCGCACAAGCGAGATAGCAAACGACGGCGAGAAAACTGGCAGATCACATACGCATTACTTCGCATCACCTTTCTTTCTTTCTTTCTTTCCTTCCACTCTAGCATCTTAAGTGTCCCGTCTGCAAGAAGAGAGGAGGTCGCCCGTTCTATCAGGGTCTCGATATTAACGACTTTGATCGTTTGTAACTTGGCTTGAAAATCATACATAATTAGACAAAAGAAGTGGTAATGTCTGCTTTGTTGATCCAACAATGTCCATTGAACCCTTCAAGTAGTCAGACGAAAGCCTTGCAGTGTGCTTGCTTTGCCGTATACTGGAACCCTTCAAAGACGCTCTGTACTCTTCTTACTTCACAACAAAGTCCGACCACCCTCACTTCGTCGTATTGAACTCATCCTGTCAATACACATACACACAGTACGACCAGCATCCGTGTCCGCACATAGAACTTTTAGCACGAACCAAGCGCACACCCAAATCTAGAATCCTTCACTCCGTTCTAACTGAATACCAGCCAGTAATAGCCTGCCAAGTCCGCTCCCTATACCGGACCGAAGCCAAAACGCCCGCGATCCCCTCCAGCCTCTTCGCAAGCCCCTCCCTCCAAGCAACACCCAAAGGAATCCAGCCCGACGACGCAAAGAAAAAAGAGCCAACAAGAAACCGCCCCTGTCGGACGAGATTCATCCAGTGACTATACCTCTAGTCCCTTCGTTAATCTGCTCATTACCATTACCAACACCAACGCCAACTCTCTGCCGTTTAGCATCCCCACCACTATCAATCGGGACATTAATACTCCCCGCCGAGACATCCCCCAACGGCGGCCTCTGCTGCTGCATATTCTCCGCCGGTCTCTTCATCATTGGCGGTTTATAACTATTCCGATTCGGCAACGGACTCGCCGCCCCTCCAGGCATACCTATTCTCCTCGTCTGATCCGCCTGCGGATTCACAAAATTCGATCTTGGCGCAGCAGCGAATCCTGGTGCTAGGTTTGGGGTTTGGTTTTGTACTCCGACGGCGACGGCTTCACGGATGATTGGTTTTGTCTTCGTGTGGTCGAAACCGGCGGTTTTGCGTATGGAGGGGCTTTCGGAGTGGGGGTTGAAGAGGACGGCGCTGGGGGGGAGGGTGTTGGTGGTTTGTACGGATTCGGCTGCTCGGGCGGTGACGAAGCCTACGGGTGGTTCGTTGGCTGCTGCTGCTGGAGGCAGGACGTCGGATGGCGGCGTGCTCTTTTGAGCATTTTGCTGGGGCTGATGTCGCTGATGAATAGGTGATTGTGGAGCAGTTTGTGGACCGGGCCTTGTGCTTTGTAGGCTCGCAGGATTTTGTTGAGCTTGCGGGGGTGGTATCTGAGGTCTTTGCAGCGAGTTCGCGTGAGGATTGCCTGCGGGAAATTGTTGGTGTTGGTGTTGGTGTTGGTGTTGCGGTGGTAATTGCGGAGGTTTCTGCATTGCAGTTGAGTTGCTTTGTTGTGCAGCTATACGGCCTTGCGGCGGAAAACCGTTGGCATTGCGAGCGTGGGTAGGAGTCTGTGGGCCTTGCACTGGCGCAATCGACTGAACACGTGCTGCTGGCGGTCTTGCTTGCTGGTTTGACACCACCGCCTTTGCGGCTGTGGGTGGCTGACAATTCTTTGGAAGACTTCCTCTTCGTTTGGAATGTTCTGAGGTCATTGCATTGTCTAACGTGACCTCATCAGGATGCTCGGAGTTATTAACACTGAAGTCGGCTTCGTCGAATTCGTCGCCTGCAGAAATCAGGATATCGCACGAAAGTGCTGGTCGACTTCACTTACCACCGAATTCATCCACATTCTCCAAGCTAGATGCTGTGGTTTCATTAGGACAAGGTGATCACAGCCTTTGTAATGCTACGTACAATGACTGGCTAAACCGTTAGCCCTGATGCCCTCTGCCTCGTCAATAGACTCCTTCTTGATGGGTGCAAAATCGTGATGTCTATGAAGATTATCCGCATCCCACTTCGACTGTTGCGAGATCAAAACATGTTTCGGTGATCTGGGCGTGGAATGCTTACAGGGGCAATCTTTATTTTGGTAACCTTTGCAAGGTACTCTTTATCGTAGACGCAGTTCCCAAGAATATTCCCAAAACTGCGTAGAGCCCGCTTGAGTGCATCTGTTGTCCCCTCTTTCTTCGCTTTCTCGAAAGCTGCGGCTTTGCCCTTACAATTCTCGATGTGACCATACCCGACGTCCTGCTCCAGTGTTAGCCACCCCTACCCGAACAGTGGATGATACCTCAGACAGACCTCGTGGTACGTTCCATCACGCAGGGTCACTCTCATAATGACGGATAGCCCAAGGCTAACCTTTCCGGAGCTCTGACTCTCATCAACCTGAATGTCGTTAGTATCGTCTTCTGCCATTGTCTTCTCCGCGATTCTGCCCTACAAAATCGATCTGTGTACTCTGTATCGAACTCGACCATCCGTTGAACCCGAAAACCTCGTTTGCCAAATTGATACATTTCTCTGCTGCTAAATAATGTACCTTCTGGCCAGAAGCTCCAGGTCTCGAGGATATGTATTCTGGTCCGAGCTGTTTCTCCAGTCGACTCGCTAAGGTGGCAATCTCTTGAGCTGTGTATTCACTGATTCGTGGTTTGATTTCTTCAAAAGGGTTTGTTGCCGTTGCTGCAGCTCGGTGTTGATCACCAGGGCTACAAGATTGTAAATACTAGAACGCGTGGCAGGGTGCAGCTGGAGCTTACGCTGGCATGATGTAGCCTGTGCCTCATAGAACAAGTCAGTGCGTAGCTACTGATTATCACAGTTGCTGCAAAAGTCCGAGTCCTTGTTTTCCGTAGGTTCCAACGCCAAGGACTGATGATGAGGTTGGGGTGACGCGACGGTCCGAGTTCGCTTAGGTAATCCGCCATCACCAAAATATCAGGTTGACACGTGATATAGCACTAAACGCCAACGGCTCGCTGCCTGCTACAATTTGCATCGTCTTTCCACGCATACCACTCGTGGGACAAGTTGAAAATCTAATTGTTGCGTGCAGCACAAAAAGCCGGTACTTCTAGAAGGTTCCAATCTGCGGTATCCCGGTCAATTCATGCATATTGCGTTTCGACCTACGCATATGGTCCCCATGTTCTTGCTGTGGCAGAATGCGTTTTCTCTGGTTCCAGGTTGTCAATGATTGCTGATCCCGAATGAGCACAACCACCAGCTACAAGTATGTATGGAGAACCCCACAACAACACGTTATCAAAATCTATAACCGTGTAACTAAATAGATCACATGCTTATAAACGCCTGATCAGTACACGGTGTTGATGTGCCCCGTGTCTATGGAGTGCGTCAGATACTTAGGATCGGCAATCATTTACGAGCTAGAAATATACTGTGTCATTGATCATCTTCCATTGAAAGGGATCTTTCATTGAAAGCTCTCGATTTTTCACGCCTTCTATGCATCCGTAGCACCATGAGTATCGCCTGGGTATCGCTTGCCTGAACGCCTTTTAAGTCTTTCATGGCCGTTTGATTACGTTCTAAAGAAACCCCATAGGGTGTCTACCTCACGATCAGTGAAGCGCTAGGTACCAAGCCAAGCTCTTTTAACGTAGCGCCAAACTCCATCTGATCGAAGACTTTCTTCGGATAGTTCTGCGTGAAGCTCTGAACTTCCAAACCACTCTCCCGCCCCAGCGCTGCTGCCACTTCGAATAGCGTCGTTTCGACCGGGAAGGATTTCTGCACGTTGCCGCCAGGTGTCTGTAGTCGGAGTCGTGCTTCCGTATACGCCGAGGCTGGCTTCGATGCCACTGGGCCCGAGGTCGTGGCCAATGGCGCTGTGATGGGGTCTGCCGGAGGTGCTCGTCCCTCACGTTCAGCCTTCTCCTTCTCTGCCTTCAGCCGTCGCTCTTCCTTGTCTGCCACGATCTTCGCTTTTATCCTCTCCTTTGCTGCAATTTCGGCCTGCTTCTCTCGTCTCTTGGCGGCTGCTTCCTTTATCTGCTCCTTCTTCTGGAGATCCTCTTTGATATCTTGGGTTTCTTTCGTGCTCTTGCGCCGAATCTCCTAAATGTCGGCAGAACGCTGTTAGTATTGACACTGATTGATATACTAAACTACGATGTTGAGCTCACATCATTCTTCTTTTTGTCAATTTTGTCCTGCTCTGATCCTCCTGCCCTCTTCTCTGCCAGCTTCCGCCGCAGTTCTTCTAGCTTCGCTTTCTTCTCTTCCTCTGTCAGTGGCGCTATCTCCTCCGTTGACTCGGCGAAGTCCACATGTTGCGTCTTGGAAGCGTGGAACTCGGCTTGACCTTGGCTCCTGAACTTCTTCCCACACTCGTTGCAAACAAGACTTCGTGCTTCCTCCCCAGGCTTCAGAGCTGGTGGTTCTGCTGTAGGGTCGTCTGCTTCTGGGGGAGGAGCGTTGATTTCCTCAAGCGATTTGTCTTGATTCTGCTCAAGCCACTCCAAAGCACCTTGTACTGTATTCGCAACATATGTTATCTTCAGAGGTCGCCATGGGTAAACTAGATGAACTTACAGCCTCCGGACTTTTTGACGGCTAACTCCGCTCTCTCTTTCTCGAAGCCCATGTCGCAGAGTACACTTAGATCGGAGGACGCCATGGAAGTCCGGTGATCTTTCAGATTGTCTGAGACTTTCTACTTGGGAATTAAGTATTTGTAGATTAGAAGTGAAGTTAAGAAATATGATGAATCAGCTTAAGATGTATTTCTTGATGATCCAGCCCACTGATGAAACGTCACTGAACGGTTCTCTGTAAGCGAGCCTCTTCGGACATCTTCCTTGTTGCTCCAACACTACAACACCAGCTTCTTGTCACCAGCGACAGCCAGCGGCAACATTAGTTCGCATACAGAGACTATCTAATTGTCAACAACTTTGTCGCTAGCCTCTAGACCTCATATCAAGCTGCATCAACTCTGATCATAGACTAGCAAATCTTGCTACAATCCAACTTCCTTGTCCCCACAATCGCCTTACCCATCCTCTATCTATTCACGTCCGTCATGTCTGTCGAACTCAATCCCTCTGAGCTTGGCTTTCAGAGTAGGCGTTTACCACCGATCTATGGGATTCCAGATCTTGGAGCTGATTTCAGTGTCCTAGGACCGTTCACACATGAAGTTCAACAAATGCTGCGTCTCCGCAATCCCACCACTGATCCCGTGGCATTCAAGGTAAGACTGCGATCAACTTCCTACGATAACCCTTAAGAGCTTCTCTGAAGTCGATCTAATCCTACTCTAGGTCAAAACCACGGCTCCGAAACAGTGTGTTACTCCCACTGCGCACAAGAGTAAAACGAAGGCTCATTGATGTCATAACCAGGTACTGTGTTCGCCCTAATTCAGGACGTATCGAAGCCGGTAACGAGGTCGAAGTTCAAGGTACAGCTTTCTCCGTTAAATCAAGGTGTGAACGCTAATAATCCCACATAGTCTTGCTTCAGGCGATGAAAGAAGACCCACCGTTAGATGCCAAATGCCGTGACAAGTTTCTTGTTCAATCCGTCGCTGTGACTGCGGATAGGGAGTTATCCAATGTTGCAGCCATCGTGAGTCTGGCGTACCCAATGGTCAATGGCGCAATGTATTTAACAAAGAGAACAGTGGCAGCATGTCGAAAAGACGTCCAAAGGCTCGATTGAAGAGAGGAAAATCCGCGTGGTATTCCTCCCAGCTGACGGTTCTGGCGTAACACCAACCCACAACAATGTCAACGGCACAGTACGCTCCGGACACTAAACATTGTACAGTTGCGCTCAAGCTGACTCCTTCCTCAGCATCTCCACACCGACGAACCCCCAATCTATGGCTCCCCTTCTCCTTCGTATGGCTCTCCAGCTCCAGAAGCCGTGACCCCCCAGAATCGCTCCGTAACTGCCCCTATCGGCTCATACTCTACAACTGATTCTCGTCCCGCCGACAACAAGCACCCCGGCGACACCCGCGAGTCAGCCACGAACCCCGCTACATCAAGTCCGCAAAACAGAGCCACAGCCGCCGTCTCGACGATCGCAAACGCCATCCCAACTTCAGGCGAGGACCTGAAAGCTCAACTTGCCGAAGCCAAAGCTACAATCTCCAAACTGAGCCAGCAAGCTGAGGAGCAAGTGTTACGGCTACGAAAGAGCGACGCAGTGAACCAGGACTCGAGGGAACGTATCACCACCGGGACGACGGGTATGGGCGTTCAGCAGCAACCAGCCGAAGGAGTGCCGGTGCCTATTGTGGCTGCGCTGTGCTTGCTGACCTTTCTGCTCGCGTACTTTTTCTTTTAGACTTACGTATTGTCGAGTCGAGGTTCAGTGCGGATACCGGAATATTGGTAACGTGCCACCTGAACACAACGAGTTGAGTATCATGAAAGCACACTATTCTGCCACTTGCAGTCCACCCTCCAACTCTCTCGTCTAGAAATTAGGAGGTAAGGAGAGCACATGGGTCTACTCACAATACCTACTATTCAGCGCTCCAGTACTTTTGAGCGTCTCTGTTGGGTTGTTCTTTTCCTTTACCAAGAGGAGAGCGGACGGCACCTGTGTGAAGCTTTCTCTTTCCATCATATGTACTGTAAGCGGATGAGTATCGGTACATCGATCATTGCAATTCAGCGGTTTCGAATAAGTACAGAGAAGGCGGCTCAATTGTTATATGCGTTATGCTGCTCCTTTGTGGTTCGTGACATGTGATGAATACCGTGACAAATCGACCGGGGTATGTGGGTCAGTCTGCCAAACGTGTTGACAAACCACGTTCACTTTATCGCATCTCTCGAGGCGGTCAACACCGCCCGTCTATCAAATCTACCGCTCTAAACTCCCTTCAAACGCCCAGGAAACAAGCTCCCGCATCACTTCACACCAGGGATCTTAGCCCCTTCCCTCTCATTCGCACCCAATTCCTCCTCTCTCCACCCCTCCCCACAACCAACCTTTCTCCCGCCCTCCTTCCTCTTAACCCGACACCACAAGCCGACCTCCTTGTCCCACACAAACTGCCATATCACCCACACCCAGCTCTTATGGTGTGGCAGATCCTGATAGAATTCCTTCGCCATCTCGTGCAGCGCGGGGAGACGCGTCCATGGAATGGCGGGGAAGTCGTGGTGTTCGTTGTGCAGGCCGACGTTGTAAGTGAAGAAGTTTAGTGGGCCGTAGTAGGAAAACGTCTCGGGCACTGGCGCCACGAGGGCAGAGGAGCTTGTGATTTGGGTTCGGGATGATAGTGACTGTTTCTCGAAAACGTAGTGTTCGGCGATGAAGTGGCCTGCGCATGGATGCAGGGATCCAGCCAGGAAGGAGCTCAGTATGAGATAGGCTAGAGCGCGACTTCCGAGGTGGTGGATGAGGAGGTAGTCGAAGGCGAGTTGGGCGGCGATGTTGAAGAGGTGGATGCGCGTGAGGGGGAGTTGGTAAATCAGCATGGGACGGAGGGCGTAGAACAGGATCTGGAAGGTGCAGAAGAAGGCTTTGCCGAGGACGGATTCGAAAAAGACGGCTTCGAGGGAGGTGGGGAGGTCGGTGTCGAGGCCGTCGACGCCGAGGGATTTGTGGTGGGTTAGGTGGTATGGCTGTTGGATATGTGTCAGCTACTGTCATGCTGAGTTGTACTGGGGTTGGGGGCGATGCTTACTCTGAAGGCAGCGCTGTAGGGTATGCCGATGGGTAGGTTTGCAATTACTGCGAAGAGCCTGTTTGCCATTGGCGATCTGAAAGCTAGGTTGTGGGATATCTCATGGATGGCGAGGAAGAGGTTCTGGTTGGCTGTCGCGCCGACGATGTAGGCTGTGAGGATGAAAGGCCATGATATGATCGCGGTATCCTTCAAGAGGTAGGCACATGCTATCTGCAACGTAACGACCGTGACGACCACGTACTTGGTCAAGGGTTCAGGGCCGCAAAGCTTCGTAACCTGCGCCGTTCGACGTGAGCTTCCGCAGTGTGGTTTGGGATTGCTGTACCAAGCATACCTCTGGATGAGTCTTTATGATTGCTTGCCTTCTTGTTCGATGTGGTTCCTCGGTGTAGGACCAGAAGAAGTGATCTTCAGTCAAATCTGCTACTGTCTTCGAGGTCGACTTGAGTGTGGCATGGCTCGAAGTGATTATTTTTCGCGGAGTGGCCAGCAGCTCTGGTCCAGTTGTGGTGGTAACGACAGTGGAAGGCATGATATCACTTACTTGCATCCAAACTCAGGGGACGAAGTCAATTGAGCATTGGTGTTGTCAAGTGCAGTCAAACCCGTCTAATCGCATAGGTTGGTTGCATTATTGGCTATGCAGATGAGGGTATGCATCCGCTAAGGTGTCTTGGCATTCTGACTTACCCGAACAAGCAACTTTCTGAGCCGACGGCATATGCATATTTGTTACCAAGCATGATCCCAGCTTCGCTACCAGATTCACGATATCTCATTCCCTCTACCCTCGCCCATTGAATCAGTCATCGCCCTGAGCTCGTATTTCGCGTGTGATGAGGATTCCGCGTGATGACTCAAACGCATAGGGTGCTTCGTCCATCTATGCTGCGGCGGCAGTAGGAATATGCAGGTTCTTGTTCTGCCTGGACGTCAGTGTCTATCCGTGCTGGAGGAAACCAGGTCACTTACGTCGAGGAAAATTGAACATATAATGCTAACAGCAGCTGACACGTAGACAGGTATGAAGCTGAGTTGAAAAAAACGTCAGTCTACCGGAGCTCACGTAATGCCAGGTGCAAAGAATTGGACGTACACTTTACGCAAGGACAGCACTATGATGTTAAGCGCCGCATCGCGCGTGGACGCAGGCAGAGTGTTGAGCAAGGTTGCACTGGTGCCCGAGATGACTTGTTGGAGTTCTGAGAGCGGTGTGCCAGGTAAGAGGACGCTGAGGTCGTTCTGAGCTACATTGAGGAAGACGGCGCCGGAAATTGCGAGCGGAACTGCTATACCGCCAAGTTGTGCTATAAAATTGAATTATCAGATGAAAGTGGGCCGGTTAACGGAATCTTGACAAGAGCTTACCGATCATCATGAAGGTAATGGCGTTCGACATGTCCGCTGGATCGACGACTGCCTGTATGACAGCATATCCGGCCTGGGCGTATGCGCCTGCGCCGATGGCGATCATGACTTCAAAGCCATAGATGGCAGACGCGGAAGTATGAATGTTAATTGTTGCTAGAACGCGATGAGCTGGTGTGGAAGGCTGGAGCGGGAGCATCTGACTTACATATGAGAACACCTCCGACAAGGGCTATGATACTTCCAACAATATACCAGGGCTTGTAATAGCCGAGCTTCGACATCAGAGCGCCGCTTGTGAGGATCGTACCGCTGAGCAGGAAAATGAGCGGGAGCAGTCGGACAGCCGCTTCGATACCGGAATCGCCCCGAGTGAATTGAAAGTAAACGGGGATGTAATAAATGCTAACGAAGGCCACAGCGCTACCAGTCGCGGTTGTAAGGAAAAGCAAGATCGCTTCCTTGTTCTTTAGCAGATGCGCCGGAAAGACTCGATCGCCGATAGTGGTGAGGATAGCAAAGCGCTGTTGCACGGCGAAGATGAGCCATAGAACACCAGCAACGACGAACAGAGCAATCGTCTGGCTGCTATTCCATGCATACAGCACACCACCGAAACTGATCGCCATGATGAGGCAGATGAAAGCCGCCACGCTGAGAACAATGCCAATCCAGTCGATCTTTGCGGCTCGCTTGCCGTATGGGGTCCCTGGAGAGGGGTCGAATGATGGAAGGACGAAGAGGTAGATGGGCGCGAAGACACCGCCGATGATGAGGTTGATGTAAAATGCCCATCGCCAAGTGACTTTCTCAAAAGCACCACCGACAACTGGACCCAAGACGGTACCGAAACCCCAGACCAAGCCGCTGGTGCACATTAGAGAGGCACATGTCGAATGAGAGCCCGTGGATGATACTTACACCAAGCTCAAGTAAATCGGACGTTCCTTGTTCGTTGTGTTGACCGATAGCAGGGTCAACACACCAAGGTACATGCCATTACCGCCGGCGCCAGCGAAAACACGACCGACAATCATTGCGTTCATATTCGGGGCCGCTCCACAGAGCGCGGACGCGGCCATGAAGATGACGTTTGAAATGATGTACAGCCATTTCGCGTTGAAGAGGCCATAGAGTTTGCCAAAGGGCGTGACCACTGCAACACCTCCAATCCCAAATCTGAGCCGCAACACTTTGTTAGCATGCATCTTCCACCAGTAGCCGGTAATGAAAAAAGCAGATGCAAAAGCATGAGCTGGAATGGGAGAAACGCAGGAAAGAAAGAGACTCACCCAACTGAAAGCCATGGCAACTTGTCGATTGCGTTGAAGTCATTCACGATGGCCTGATGAAGATTAGACTGCTTGCGAAAAAAACATAATTCAAGCCCTAAACAAGGGGGAAGAGGAGCATACAGGAACGATGTCGGCAACGATGGTGTTGTCAAGTGAGTACATGAAGATGCTGGACAGAGTGCTCACGACCATGAGGATCCACTGGGCCCACCATTGTCAGCCTTGGTTCGGCATCTCCATCGCCAGCTTTGATGAGGTTGGCTTGACTTACGGCAGCTCCTCTGATGGCTCGAGTGGGTTCCTGGGTTGTTGATTCGTTGGTTTTTTCTTCGTCGACTGGCAGGCTTGTTGTGCCGCAGTCAGACTTCTCATGAGCGACGTTACCGGCCGTGGCAGAGACCTCATTTCCCGCACTCATTGTGAGGGGTAGTAGGAGCAGTGATGCTTAGAAGAAGTGAGAGGTGTGTAAGAGGCGTAAAGGGCGTGATGTTGAGCGCAATAGCTGTAGTAGCTGGTTAAATGACCGGCACACCCATGTGCGAGTATTCAGAGATTCACAAATGGCTTGAACCTTGTTGACTGATTTTACTGTTGATTTCTTGGTTATGTCAAGCAACTTGAGTAAAGCGGGTCGAACGGAAAGTCATGTAAACAAGCCACTGCAGGACATGCGCCACAGTTCTTTTTTTCTAAAGCACAACGTAGATTTCTAAGCAGGCGTTAATCATTAACAACCTGAATTTCTAAGCAGGCAGACTGCAATGAAAGAGGGGCATACTCCGATATTGAGCTTATCTGGGCCACGCTTGTTTCTACGCGCCCCCTTTTTCGCTCCCGCTTGACCTTTCAGACGCACCGCTCGGCCTCCTCACACAATCCTTCCCACGACCACGAGCTTTTCCACTCGTTTCATTTAACTCCCACCTTCCGCCTTTCCTAGAGTCTTTACAAGTACCTATACTATCTTGTATTGAACTGTCAAGGTAATACGCAAATTGTTTGACGTAAAAGACAGTCACGAAAGCAGGCAAGAGCCTTGCTGCTAAATGGAGTTGAATTGCTCGTGTTGCTTGCTCCGGATGAGCTGGAAGTTGTCGCTGTACAAGAACATTGAGACTCTTGATTGCTGTCCTTTCATAGATTTCCATTAGAACAAGGAAATAAGACAGTCATGTTGTGTCTAACAATGCTATGAAAGAAAGGTGGAAGCAAAAGCATAAAGAAACTGTTGGATGAAGCAAAGTTGCGACCGTACAACAAAGGCAAGCTGAAATTGTGACCGAAAGCCCGGGTCGCAAGAGCGGCATGACCGCTCGGTTACATAAATCAAAAGGCATCCAGAAGCAGCCTCAAACCCTAACATTCCTGAGGCCATTTCACGTGCACCCAGAGCAAAGGTGTATCAAAAAGCACAAAAGCTACAACTTTATATGCCCCTATATGCCAGTCCTAGTCAAATTTCTCGCCATCACTATGCAATACTTTCTGTCCTCAACTCCAATCTTTGCAACTCTCCCAAATTCATCAATACCATTGTGTTACGCAATGCACGAGAGAAGAAACAGGCTTCCAAACTTGATATCGGTGCTAGAAATCATCGCCACGGCTGATCACTTCCTTCACTGTTGGCCGAAGTAAGATGGTCTGCCGAAGGAAGTCAGCGCGATAAGATTGAGAGGACTTTGCCAGACTCACGTGTTCGAACTGAGCAGTATATGATCCTTTGACATCACACAGGGGTGGATAGGCTTCCACTATGCCACTGGACACGAGATTGTTCAGCTAGATATAATTAGCAGTACTCACGATATTCCGGACGAGTGTCGACAAACTCCAAGGAGATACTTATCCTGGCCAAGTCGATCTATATATCTCCGGCAAAACGGTAATGTACCGAAGTTCTTCGTAATGGTATTGAGTAATGTCCTTGCAGAAGATATCCGTAGTGAGACGTTCGGAGCGTCTGCTCGCTTTGCATAATGCGATGTCTCCATCTATGATAATTCAGTACAGTCTTACAGGCTTCAGAAGGGCGGTATAACTTACATCGTCGCGGACATATCCCTTACCTGTACTGCCGAAAGTCTCGATAGCAAATGTTTCTCCTTCTTCCATTTTCGTCTGGTCTCCTCCTTTCACTATTGGCACGCTCTTACCGCCGTGGATCGCGTATTGTCCAATGTCGTGGCCGTTCAGATTACGAATGCACTTCACAGGTAACGATTGGCCTCCAATCTCCACCTCGTAGCTCTCCATAACTTCTTGAATGGCGGACCCAATGTCACTCATCCGGACGTCAATGCCTGCTTCCTGCTTGATGATGAGCAAGGCAACTTTCGTGTTCCGATTGGGATTTCTCTTACCCTGACGCCAGTATTCGTAGCTTCCTTCACAGCAGTAAGTAGGTTGTCGTAGACAGGGTCGAAAGTCATGGTGAAAGCGCTGTCCACTATCCTGCCGTTGATGTGGACTCCAAAATCCACCTTCATAACGTCCTCTTTTTGCAGCACCATCTTGTTTCCAGCGTTCGGAGTGTAATGTGCTGCACAATGGTTTAATGAGAGTCCAGTGGGGAACCCCATGCCGCCCTTAATATTGTCGCCCTCCTCCAGCCCCTGATGCCCCGTCAAAGCACGTACACCGTTTTCAATACCCTCTGCGATGTCAATGAGTGTTTGCCCTGGCTTGATGTCCTTCTGTGCCCACTGCCGAACCTGCCTATGTATCTCTGCGCCTTGGCGGTATTCGTTTAGGTAGTCGTTGTTCATGCGGTCAAGATGACGCTTCTCTTCGCTTGTTGTGCGAAACGAATTTTCATTCTTGTACTCGACAGTTTCTCCTTCAGGGTACTGACCGTTTGGAAAGAGACTCGAAAGTAAGACTCGTGGTGGAGAGGACTGTGCTTTGGCGCTAGCAGCTGCAGCTTTTTTCTTCTTTGGCTTCCGTTTTTTCTTCTTCTTAGCAGCTATAAACCATTAGCATAACTCCGAATTTCCGAAAGCTGCGCATTATAATTACCTCCTGTAGCTCCACCTTCCGCCGCCCCTCCCTCGTCGTCTTTCTCGTCTTCTGAGTCTTCATGTTCTGGGTCTCCCGTCTCCGCGCCGATTGCGCCTTGCTCTGCCAACTTGCCGTTAGGCTTAGAAGCATTATCCACTTGCAGTAGCTCGTCAGCATGAAGGCCACACTCAAGGCAGGGTCTAATTTAAGAGCTTACACTTGAGCTTCTCCATGTCCGCACTGGCCTTGGCGGCCATCTTTGCGAAGTCTCTGAATTTGTTGTCCAAAGTCTCTGAGAGCAGCAGATGATTGTGACCGGAGGAGAAATTACACCGTTGGATATCGACTGTAAATCTCACATGAGAGCCTTGCCGTACATAGTGGGGGTTTGAATGCACAATTCGCTTCCATCTGCCACTACGCCATTCATGCGCCTAAAGATGCACCCTACCTGTATGTAACACCGTCATTATACATGCCTTGGAAAATCCAGCGTCAGCTAACCTACCTATACTTGACAGAACCCTAACCCCCAATAGTCCACCCTACCAATCGATAGTCGGCATGAGGAATGCCACTCCGTCCGACTCCTTTCCCTTGGACTTGCCGCCTCCACCCTCTTTCACCCCCTCGACCAGCGAGATTCCTTCACACCAGCACAGCCCTCCGCAACGATAGTACCGATCACTACGAAACGCTCGGCCTCCACCCCAATGCCTCCGCAGCGGAGATCAAGAAGTACTTCTTCCCTTATCCCTCCCATGGGCAATCCCCTTCCACCACAACCACCAGAATAAAGCAACACCCCACTAACCCTCCCTCCCCCCCCAACAGGCAATATTTCACCCTCTCCAAATCCCACCACCCAGACCACAACCCCAACGACCCCACCTCCTCATCACGCTTCGTCAAAATCGCAGAAGCATACGCCATCCTCGGCAGCCCGTCCAAACGCCAACGCTACGACCACCACCATCACCATCACTCCTCCCACTCGACCTCAGGCCATCACCCCCACGGCTCCCACCATTCCAGCTCCAGCTCCCCCTTCGGCGCGCGTCCCGCCAGTGGCTTGAGTAAACGCCGCACGCACTTCCGCGGGCCGCCGGCTAGTTTCTATCGGAGCGGGGGCTGGGGCGCGCACGGTGCGAAACGGGCGGCGCAAGCTGAGGCCACTGCTTCGGCATCAGCGTTTACGGGTGCGGCGTCGGGCGCGGCGTCGTCTGCGGGCATGAATAATGGGGGAGGGCTCGGTGGGGCGGCAGGGGCGGCGATGGGGTGGGGGAATGATGTACCGCATTTTGATCGGGATGGGCATTTTCGGACGCAGGAGCAGCAGGAGCTGAGGCGGAGGAGGAGGTTGGCGGAGGAGGGTGTGTCGTTTGAGAACGGGGGGAGTTTGTTGTTCAATTTTCTGTTTGTGGGAGGGATTATATCCCTGGCCATTGCCATACCAACTTATTTGGGAGAAAGGCGGCCAAAGGGCACAAGGAGAGTTTAGATTAGTTTCGTGCTCTGTATACGAAGCTGCATCTGTAAAGGGCGTCGATTGGGTTCTTCAAACATGGATGTCTCTCCATGAAGCGGTCCAAGAAACCCTCCAACGTCGACCTAGCCACGCTCGTAGCACTATCAACACCCTGAACTTTGTCCACTACAAAGATAACTATCGAACACCTTCCATCTAACATGATCCAACCTTCCAGTGGGACCCTATGAGTCGAAGGTGAAGCTCGCGCCAACCTGTGCACACATCAGCAATCTTGGATACCGCACGCTCCTGAGGTATTGCAAACCTTGTGAGCGGCCTCGTTGAGGTTCTGCGTATCGAACGACGCTCCTAAGCCAAGTTTCACGCCTGGACGGAGGTCGACATTGTAGGCCACAGCGGCAATGCCACGGTCGTTGATCTTAGCCTGGAAGAACCACAGAAGTCAGCACATAAATATCTAGCAGCTTCCCATAGCCTTTTCTGTATTATTTGCTCTGTTTACTCGACCATAATGACACCGATAAATATATGAGTGTCCCAATGGGATAGGACCGTACTAGACAGAGTCTCGCTTTGAAATGGCTTACCTTCGCGAAAGAAGTGGGATCCAGACGATACTTCGAGGCGACTTCTAGCCCAACATTGTTGCTTCCCTTGGAGTCCCAGGTAGCCTTCGCGCCCGCCTCAACCTGTGAATTGACCTTGTGGTAGTAGGAGGCGGAAAAGACGCTCAAGCTGTTGGTTGCGGTAATGGCAGCTGTATACTCGGGCATAGTATATCCTACTGCGGCCGAATACCTCGTGATAGCAGCTTTCTGCACGTCATAACCAGCTTCTGCGCCTACCAGAAAGCCTTCATGGCCTAGGACCGCGTCTACGTTTGCGGTGGGCCCGTTGAGTAGATCGAAGAACGCGCGGGCGTGGAAGTTCGGCTGTTTGAAATGCAAGTTGAGCTTTGCGCCTTTTCCCTGAGTATGTGGAAGGAATTGTGTATTGAGCTCCGCCTTCAATCCCTTGGTGATGGTGTTGTCAAGCTCGACCTTCGTATCGAGAGCATTGGCAGTCGTCCACGCCTGTGTAAGCGTCAAGCCTGCCCGTCGATAGAACATCAGTAACGCTGCTTGGCCATTACTGCAGATGATGATTGATCCACTTTGAAGCGTCAAAGGGGTTATATGTGATGAAGTGTAGATAGTTGAAATATATACCAGTAGGCGCATCGCTGTACTTCGCCTCGATCTGGTTGTTGGCACTAGTCAGTATATCAGGCTGTTAGAACTTGATCGTGGTGCTTGGACCGGCTTACATCACCCGCAGTTTTACCCTCATGGTGGGATTTGCCCTGGACTTTGAAGCTCACGCCATTTGGGGCCTTCGATTTGACCTCGAGAATGGCTGCGTCCACCACTAATCAGTCTGCTGTCGGACGATTAAGAGGGCCATCTACGTACCTGCTGCAGTGTGGTAAAAGTCCTTGTTCAAGAGCTGTCAATTGATCGTTAGCTAGCCATTTCCGATAACATCCGAGGTCCCAACAGTTGCGAATGGGGAGCGTACATCGTTTGATGGCTTTGCGATGTCACTGAAAGCTGGGACAGCCATTGGGACGACTCTGGGTAGGGTCTCTGAAGTATTCATTGGTGCGGTTGTTCTAGCGTCGAGGTGATGAAGTGCTTCAGACATGATAATCGCAGTTGAAGATTGACACGAAGCTGGGCGGGAGGAAATGAAATGAAATCGTTGTCAAGAGCGATCGCGATCGGACATTGGTGGAGAGCTCGGGTCTTGGCACAAATCAAGCGAACACCAAATACAAGTCAACGTCGTACTGCGGCCCTCATAGAGAGCCTCAGAAGGTCTCTCACGATTTGATAAGTACGAGTACTATCTTGACTGCAGTTCAACATTACCGTGTTCACAGTACAGGTACTTTTGATCACTTTTGTTGCTAATGTGTGCACTATGGTCTTCATGGAGACTTCTCAACACTCCAAGCTCAAGCAATGAACGCATTCTATAAGGTCAGAGTACACCAAGTCTAAGTGACGCTTCTTACGCCTTGAAAATGCTCGATAGTAACAGCCTAAAAAGACATCATGCGAATGCTGCGGTCTTCGCTGCTCATTTCTTCTCGTCGTACTTGGCGACATGCGTGGCAATCGCCCTATCTATATCAGCACCTCGTACATGATTTGAGGCAACGCAAGCTTACCTTCCACTTGGATCCGTCTGCTTTGACCAGGTCGGCGTCCACCGCATTACGGTCGACGCGCAGTAGGGTGGAAAATGCTCATCAAACATGGTCCGATACCAATACGCTTCTTTGGTGTCAGGAATATCGTCTCCCCACTCGGCCTTCGGGTGCTTCATCTGCTCGTCGGTGACATGCAATTCGGCGTTATCCTTGAGGGCATCTATCCAACCATAGCCCACACCGTCGCTGAACTGCTCCTTCTGCCGCCAGAGGATGTTATCTGGGAGATATGGCTTCGTATCAGGTTCATCAGTGGTATCGAAGGCTTTGCGGAGGATGTATTTCTCGATCCTATCTTTTGTGATCATCTTCTCTGCCGGATCTACATCCATGGCAACTTCGAGAAACTAGCAAGCGTTAGAAGAACCCCTGCACAACCAGAGAAACAACCAACCTGCTTGTCCAAGAACGGGACACGGGCTTCAACACCCCATGCTGAAGTGGATTTGTTGGCCCTCAAGCAGTCAGACAAGTGCAGGTTCTTCACCCGACGAATGGTCTCCGCATGGAACGCCTCCTTGTCCGGCGCAGCATGAAAGTAGAGGTAGCCACCGAATATCTCATCGCTCCCCTCCCCACTTAGAACCATCTTCACCCCTAGAGCCTTGATCTTCCGACTCAATAGAAACATGGGCGTTGAAGCGCGGATGGTGGTAACATCGTATGTCTCCAGATGAAATATGACATCTGAGAGTGCGTTAAGACCGTCTTCGGTGGTGAACGTGAAGTCGTAATGTTTGGTTCCCAGAAATTTAGCAACTTCCAGCGCTGCCTTGGTGTCTGGTGCGTTAGGAAGACCAATAGAGAACGAGTGAAGTTGAGGTAGAGAGGTCACAGTAGAGAGTTCATTCTCCTCATCTATCCCGACAAGTCCTTCGCCTGGTTGTTGCGAGTGACCGTGGTACCCGTTGGTATAACCATTCTGCACAGCCTTCAGTCTCAAGCTCTCCCGCTGCGCAATTGATGCCACCAAGCTAGAGTCTAAGCCACCAGAAAGTAAGACACCATAAGGAACCTCAGTCATCAAACGCTTTCGAACAGATGTCTCAAGCGTCGATCGTATCAGCTTGTAATCGACTGGAGTCGATGGTACGTTGCTAGGGTCCCACCATGATGGCTGGTAGTATCGGGTGGTAGAGCCAGTTTTCGAATCGTAGATGTGCCCGGGGGGAAACGCAATGATCTTGTCACATACGGGGTGTAGAGATTTAAGCTCTGAGGCAAAATAAACCGCTCCTGGTGTTGTGGTCGACCATCCCTGGTAAAAGCTAGTTATGCCAATGGGGTCGCGTGCTGCAATTATCCGATCCTCGTTCTTGTCGTAGAGGACCCAAGAGAACATGCCATCGAGAAGCTTTGGAGAGTCTAATCCATGTTCGATGTACTGAAAAACTTGAGCTGTATTCAGAAGCTGAGGTACTTTGCACTCACAAGAGGTATTATGACTTCGCAGTCAGAGTTGGTTTTGAAGTGGTAGGGCTTCTTGAGGTGCTTGCGCAGAACCCTATGATTGTAGATTTCACCGTTTACTCCAAGTGCTAGAGAGCCATCATCGTTGACTAAGGGTTGAGCTCCGCTGTCTTCGGTCCATCAGCTCGACCTTGCTTCGGATACCGTAGTGACACTCACCGACACCGACAATACTCAGCCGCTCATGGGCAATGACTATAACGCTGTAAGTCTCCTATGTTTATTATCTCCTCATATAGCTAGAGACCCATACTTGTGTTCTTTGCGACGAAGTTTCCACCTACAACCCGTAAGCAACTTGTGATAGACGTTCACGTCTTCCGAGGATAGCTCACTCCAGTCTGGTCCTCGATGCCGTGCACTATTGCGCTTGGTCAACACAGGGGTGGTGAATGGTATTGAGTAGACCTACGCCTTGGCCATGCGCAAAGCGGTCGGCTTGAACTTCTGCACATCTGGGTGACTAGAAACAATCAGCAGCCCATCGAGTGTTAGGGACGTAGGGCAGCGCGACCCCACGGAGGAGCTCTGCAGTATGCATTCTCGTACCAATGGCATACAAAGATTCCGCACATCTTTGCGAACTGTCAGAGAGGTTCCCGACTTCAAATGGTCGACACGAGGGGCGATGAGCAGTTATGTATTGCTTGGAGAGTTGTGCAACTTTTTTTTTGGTGTTTTGTGGAAAGAAAGTTTGCGACTTGAGTCACCCGTCCTGAGCGAGATCGGTGGAGGGGCCACCATAAATACATAGTTGGCCGCTATCAGTTTGAGATCTATCAAATAACGGTCTTTCGTAATATCGTCAGATTACGAGTGATTGCACACAAATCGGCGAAGTGCATGTCATTCTCAAACGATATCGTCCGTGGAAGTGCTGTGTAAGGCAGGTATTGACTATCACGGACTATCAGGCCATGGGGGAGGGGTAAGCTGAAAGGCGCGGGTTGAAACCCTGGTAAGGCCACAGATAGCAAGTATTGAACAATACAAAACGATGATGGCTACCACGAGAGGGATATGGGCAGGCCGGGCCTGGATGGAGAACTGAACGTGGGACACAACGGCCACGCAGTCATCTTTTGAAAAGCATACCCGCACGAGCTATAATACCGAATAGATTATAATCTAGTTGATTGAGCCGTTCCGACGCCCGCTGGACCCCTTGCAATGCTTGCGCCGTTTGGGACACCCACAGGAAGAGCCCCCACGCCGAAAGGACAGAAAATCGTGATGGCGAAGAGCAGCCGTGAGCAACATGGGCAAGCTGAGCTCCTCGTACATGGTTGGAATTTCTCTCTAGATCTCTATGGGGAGGTCTCTTAAGGCGCCGGATTGTCCTTTACGATATGCTTAACCTTCTTCTCGTAAGCCTGCCGGTCCTTCTTGAACAGGTTGTATGCCTCGGCTTGAGCCGGGGAATCGGGATTGGGATCGTCCAGCAGGTCTTGGATGCCAAGGAGAATTTGTTTGATGGTGATTGCTGGCTTCCAACCCTCCTCTTCGTTAAGGATCGAAAGGCATACGGTGCCGGATGGGTAGACATTGGGATGGAAAAGCGGAGGTACGAATTTGCCTGTGAGCTTTAGTCCGGTCGATCACGAACAGAAGAATCGATATGAATACATTTTGGGGGTTTTGTCGGATACTCTGCGTGGGGTTCGTCAGTAAAGCGGTGGTTTATGGTAGCAGCAATGCCAGCATGTACCATCTGGGAAAATGACGTCCAGCTTAAACAGTCCACCCTCCCATAATGTCTTGTCCTTGCCTGGCACACCACACTCCCACTTCTTGAGGTCTAGTACGCCTTGTGGGGTACGTTGAGGTTTGGCAAAGAAGCCAAACGGGTGATCTTTGCGCCACTGCTTTCTGGAGGGACGAAGGTGTTGGTCAACCGTGCTGCATGTGCCTTGGACCAGGATACAGAGTGACTGACCGTTCTTCCTGGAGGCGATTCTGGCAAAGTGTCATGGTGAGGTTTTGGTGGGGCTTCGCCTGCCTCAAGGCGTGAGGACTGCAGTAATATCTCACTCGCTTTGCTTTGTGGATGGATCCCTGCCAGGAATGTCTGCGTCTAGGTTGAAGGAAAGGTGAAGGTAGTGAGGTTGTGAAATGAATTGTTAGAGAAGGCGCACCAGTGATTATCAGACGTGAAGCTGCTGATTGAGATAAACTTCGGCCATGGATTACGGACAAAAGCCCCACCATTACATAGCGCCAGGGAAAGTCTAACCGAAGCACCTCGGCTGTTACACCAAGATCATTGTCTCTGGGATACAGTTCGCAATAACGTTAAGAGCGTAACGTTCAGCCTCAGACAGGGTTTCGGGATGGAGAAGGAGCAGTCTCAGCATCAGGACACACCACCTGGAAGCAAAGTGGCACTACCAGAACCGCTTTTAGAAGAAAACGCGCCAGACCCAGATGAAGATGACCTGGATGACTTGGATGGTGAGGGCCTTGCTTATAGTTGCAGATCATTCCGTTGAAGTATTCATCAGACATTCTTGACGAATTCTCCTCCGCGAGGATTGATACGAAAGAAGATGCCCCAGCACCCTCAGGCCCAGGAAGACCGCAAGACGCAGCGGCCCCACCAGCAGCTACTGAGGACCTACACGGGGAGGACGAGTTCACAAAACAGCTTCAAGCCGGCATGGCAAATCTATTAGGGGAGCTGGAAACATCGCCAGAAATGCAACAGCAATTTGAAAGTCTGGTGAAAGAGCTCGGAGGTGCTGCAGAAATGGCGCCGCCGCATGCCGAAGCTGCATCCACTGCCTCTACGAAGCCCAAAAGTGAAGCAGGATCGTCGACTGGTGCCGAGGAATCCTTTCAAGAGACCATCCGGAAAACGATGGAGCGGATGCAGAATTCTGGCGAGCAAGCTACAGCCGCAGCGGCATCGGAAAATCCGGATGATCTGTTGGCGCAGATGCTGAAGGAGATGCAGGGTGGTAGTCTTGAGGGAGCAGGAGGCGAGGAGGACTTCTCGAAGATGTTGATGGGCATGATGGAGCAGTTGACGAACAGGGACATACTGTACGAGCCTATGCAGGAGCTGCACAACAAGTTCCCTGCATGGATGAGCAAGAACAGGGAAAGCACAGCGAAGGATGATTTGCACCGATATGAGGAGCAACAGCGGCTCGTAGGAGAGATTGTTGGCAAATTCGAAGAAAAGGGGTATTCAGATTCGAATGCTGCGGACAGGGAGTTCATTGTCGAAAGGATGCAGAAAGTAGGTATTCAGTCAAAACGTGCACTAGGTAACTTTGCTGACAGGCCCAGATGCAAGCAGCAGGATCTCCGCCAGCGGATCTTGTTGGTGACATGAATGCTGCGCAAGAAGCCTTAGGTGATCTAGATTCAGGCTGTCCACAACAATAACAGTCAAATCTTTACTGAACAAGCTGACCTATAAGACGAGTCGTGCGGCATTGAAGTGCATTGAAGAATGCGCGGACATTTATATGTACCCCCATATTTTGAAAACTGCAGAAAGCCTGGTATGTGAAGTATGAAATTACCCTTTCAGCCCAACACCTTGGATGCTAGGGAACGCCGAGCAATACCTAGACTGCAATATCCGGACAGAAACAATGGCTTGATCAGGTCTGCTTTTCCCAGTCTGGAGCCCCCGACTATTCCGGACTAGCCATTCGAGGTATCCATCTCTTGATCTTGCTCGGTCTGGTTCCTCGCACCGTCAGCACGTAGCTGAGCGTCAGATCCATTCAAGACTTCCTTGAAAATATCATTATAATCTTCATCATCGCTACCGTACTCCGTGGGTGATGGTACGTGATCTTGGGAAACCTTGCCCTCTGCTTCCATCAACGAGACCAGCGCTTCAAGCTCCTGGTCCTCTTGTGACAGAACCTGCTCCACAGCATCTGTATCTTCACCATCGTCAGCGCGTGCAGAGAACCCGTCCCAGAAGCGTGGCATACCAGAACTCTGGCCTGTTGATGCCGCCGTATCCATTTCGTCGTCCTCGGGCACAGCAGTCGACTCCTCCGCCATGCGTGCCTGCTCAGCTTCCCACTGCTTCTGCCTGGAGATATAATCCATCCTCAAAACCTGCAACTCGTTCAATCAGTCGATCATCGTACGATCATACCAGCAAAACATATCTCCGCACCTGATCTCCCCTTGCCTCCCACTTCCTCTCCTCTCCATCCTGCCTAACCTTTCTCAAGAACAAATCGCGTCGTCGCGCCCTCCCACAGTCCTTCTGTTGCAGGAGCAATGGATTCGGCTTCACCGTTCGTCTCGTCAAACTAGGCGTGTTCTGTTTCTGGCTTGGAGATGGCGACATTGGTGGGGAAAGAGGGAAGGAGCGCTGGCGTGCATTGGGATTACACGGCGAGAGCGGCGAGGATTTCTGCGGCGTGTAGGAGAAAGTATAAGGCTGTGGACTCACGGCGAACATGATGCAGGGTCTTGAGCTCTGCTGGTGAACTGCTGGAGGCGGAAGATGGATGTGGTGAAGGAAGTTCGAGTAAGTGGTTCTTTGGCGTGTCGACGCGACGTAAACTAGTCCACTTCGGGTTAGTCGACTCGGTCGGTCATCATCATTCAGAGGAACCTCGGGAGCGCTGATCAACACCCCATGGGTCCCGGCGTTGGATGCATCAGGAACCCCAGGCCGAAGGTCCAGGCCCTTCCAGCCTTCCAGCCTTCCAGCCTCTTCAAGCAAACAATGAGAATGCTGTAACCCAATAGCTATCAGCTTGTCAGGGTAGACACCTGAGTTCTCGGCGAACAATCTCCGCCGAAAGTCTACTGAAAGCTTCTTAAGGATATATATAATCAGATGTATGTACATAGTCCTGTCCCTGCTCAGGCTTAGGTATCTCCTCGGTGGATTTTTTGGAAACTGGCAATTGTCAAAGGCCTCAAATAAGGTGAACAAAACAGAGACGAGGCGAATTCAAAGATACTTATCATTTGGCAGGCAGATATTCTTCAAAGATGAAATCTACGATCCTTTCCTCCGTTCTCCTTGCTGCAGCGGGCGTACTTGCACAACATAATGCCAGCACCGCAAACGGCTGCAGCGACGGGTACTACCCTGGCACCGACACGGTCCTTTACAGCGTCCCATACACCTATGCACAAGTCATGTCAATCATCGGGTCGTACAAGAACCTCACCTGGAGCGGCAGCCCAGACAACACGGTGAGTCTGAATGGGACGGACAACACCGTCGGCACTGCGCGGACCTATGATCTCGGCGGCGCCCACGTGATCGAAACTATTACAGTCTACGAAAAGCCGGCGGCAGGACCTTACGTCGAAGTCCACACCCTCGCTCCCATAACCATTGCGGCTGCAAACGTTACCTTCTATGCCGACTTTGATGGGACGACGGTCACTCCCATCTGCGGCGGCGCTGCGAGTGCTTTCAATTTCACCGTCGACTTCTGTGCGACCAACGCGACGCTGGCGGCATCGGTGGCGCACATGATTCATCTCGCCGATGCTACCACTGTCGGCGTATTCCTTGGGGGCCAGAACTTCATCTCGTGTGCCGCCATTGGAAACACATCGACCTCGACACCGGGTTCAGGGAGTAATTCAACGACGAGTGCACCGGCGGCGGCCTTCACTGGCAGTGCAAGCATGCTGGGTGTGAGTGCGTTGCTTGCTGGCGGCGCTGCTCTTGCTGCCGTCGTGTGGTAGATACCTTATTTCGTGTACGCTCCATAGCTGGATTGCATCAATCACGCCACGCAACGGGGACAGATTCTGTTCGTTGTCGCCCTAGTTGTCTGTTCTAGAAGGGTCTGCTGAACATGTGCTCAGATTCATGGATAACTTGACTGTATGTGAATTGTAAGACAAGAAATGAAACCAGACGACCAAACCCACCCAGGACATGAGTTAGGGTCAAGTTATGGTGCACTCCCTTAACCTGAACCCCTAGACGGGGTAAATCGAAAGCTGCCGTGGGGCCCTCATGAGACCCTAACGGGCAATCTAATCACAACACCATGCCTACACGGAAATCAACAACAGGTCTCTAATATGGTTCCTAATCCTTGTGCAAGGAATTCGTCATCAGCGGCGAGTTCATGATCTGGTTCCAATCATGCATCATCATTGCGCTCTGGTAAGCGGACTTGACTGCCTCAGAGCCACGCGTAATCATTTCATCGTCATAAGCGGAGACTGCGTCCTCGAGAGTCTTCGGATTTTGGACTTCCCTCAAGGCATCGACAAAGTTGGCAACGTCGCAGATGCAGTGATTGAGTCCTTGGCCTCGGTCTACGGCGCAGTGCCGAGAATGTCAGTTTCACATCTTGACGTTGAAAGGTTAAGAGTCGGACACTCACGACGAGGCAAGGGATGCGCTGGATCGCCGGCCAAAGTAACGCGCCCTTTGTGGTTGTCCCACGGAATCGTGACCCAATCAGCTATGTCATCGAACCTCAGGTGTACCCTCTGGTATCCAGAGAACTGCAGACTTGAATGGATCGGCCAGCGATTCCGCTTTGCTCCTCGGCAGCTTCAGACGGTCAGCGTCAGTCATGGCGGGATCGCGATGTCCGATCCAGCTGGTGACGACTTGAAATCGCCAGGTCTCTGGTTTGTCCGGATCGGGCACGTCTTGGACTGCGCGGACTGTCAGTATTGCGCTGCGTGGAGAAAGGATTCTCTTACTGGAGATGAGGCTCACGATGTTGTCTGAACTCGCTGCCAGGCAGAAAATGGGGATGGCGACTGCGAGCGAGGAGGGATTTCTCGACGCTGTGGTATCTACGGCCATGTTCGTTTGACAGACACCTAATTTGCTCACTGCCGCTTTCTCAGGGCCGACAAGAAGCTCCCGGACTTTAGAACGAGGTCCATCGGAACGGATGAGAACACTGCCTGAAGGAAGCACTTGAGCCGTCGGCGAAGTTCGCGACGACAGATCCATCGCTAGGGCAAGTGAAGCTGGCCAACGTCTTACCATACTAGATCAAAGTGTCAGCTCCCTAACAAATCCCGCGAGAAGATGATGCGGGGGTACCTCGATATCGATGCCTTGAGTCCAAAAAGCTCGTAGCTTCCGTCTCGAGAAGCGGACGGTCTTTGGGATTAGAATGTTTTTGATACACTCCCTTGTCTTGCCATTGGACATTGGCAGAACATCGGTTTCTAGTGCTTCATCGAAATGATCGTTTTAGGCTTCTACTACGTACAGAGTACGCCTGTAATTTTATATGGCAACTGCTTGACTACCTTCTATGAGTCTCTGATGCTACTCTTATACTCTCTTAAGAATTCGTACTGATATAAGATGTTTACTGTCATCTCGTGATGGTGAAACTCGGTATCGTATTTATTTGCGTAGTCACACATCTCTTTAAATACTGTACATGTACGAAGTATATGAGATAAGTTAAAGTAATTCTGCATCTTCCTCTCTTCCTACCCTGCTTTGGTTAGACTTCAGTGTCCGGAGTCCTGCCGGTTTCACGTCAAGGCCCTTGAGGCCGCTGGCGCCAGCGAGCAACAGAAGGGGGTGAGTTACGATGCTCACGGCAAGGTTTCGATCATTTAGCAAACGCTTAACGCGTTTAGAGATACATTGGTACAGCCTTTGTTGCGTGCACTTGATGTTAAAGATGTCATAACTTCTCTATCGTAGCAGTTGCCATATGAGAATCTGCTGGCGCTAAAACAGACAGTGCCATAATCCGACCACACTAGAAAAACTTCCTCATCTCAAAGCATATTTCCTCTATGCTGTGCTCTTCGTTGAGGAGATCGCCTTTCTTGTCCCGTGATCTCTACTCTCCACATACATATACATATCACCTGCTTCACAAAGTCTCTCTTATTATGCTTGGGACTGTTCTGCCTTCAACGCACGTTGCCCTTCCTCGTGGCATAGCTGCTTCGAGATCCCGGCAGCCGCTCGAACACCTGCCGCATCATAGCATTGGTCAGTCTGATTCCTTAAGATGTCCGGGTAGCGATGAGAAATCCCAGCTTCACGCACCTGCTGCCATAGCAATGGTAACCTGCTTGATCAACTGTGCGGTGTCACCAGCAGCAAAACAGCCAGCCAGGCTCGATTCTCCGAACAAGTGGTCAACTATGACCTCGCCCCCAGAAGCTGCAGGCGTCGTGATTAGACCTAGTTGCTGGATTAAGTTCTGGGCACGATTGACTGTTGGAGGCTTATCAAGAAGCATGCCCAGCGTCACGTTTGGACCATTTTCAAATTCGATAGTGATGCCATTGGCCGGACCAGCGCCGTTGTTAATCATTCTCCTGATGGAACGGGTGTCAAGCCGACAACCTCGAGCTTGTGCAGTCACAACGGCGGTGGATACTTCTGGTGCATTGGAAACGGGACCGTTGCTGTACATGGTGACCGAAGGCGCATCGAATGTAAACGCCATGAGGGCAAGACTGAGATAAGCCGGAGATGAAGACCCAAGTACTCCTATTGGATACCCTTGTTCTTCGAACCCATCGCAACCCAAGCATTGGTAGCTATTATTGTATGCTTGTCAGCCATGACCAAGTTCGACTATATCCAGTTTGAATCCACACAACAGAAACGTACATATGAGAGGGCCAGTTGTCGCTATACCCGGGATATCAGGTAAAACGTCCTTGGTCCCCGTAGCCAGGATCAGTTTCCTGCCGCTGTATAGCCTGGCCTGGGAGTCCATGAGTTGAAATCCTTCATATCCATCATCAACTTCGGCGCGTTCCGCCTTCGTGATGCTAGCCTCAAGAAATGAGATTGTCGTGTATTTGGCGGTGATCTGAGATTTTGTAATCTCACGGAACTCCACAGGATTGCTGCCATCACGAGATGGAACCGTGTGCATTGCCGTCACATTGGAGTTCCTGAATTGACCAGAGTCGAAAACTATGGCGGTGCGACAGATACGACCAAGTGCGAGTGCCGCTGCTAGACCAGCTGGTCCAGCGCCGACGACGAGAGCGTCGAAGAGCTTTGAACTCATCCTTAGTGATTCTGTTATGGAACGTGAAAGAGAAGACTGCTGGTTAGCTCAAATTGTCAGTTGCTTTGACGCTCAATTTATCCAGGGAATGGCATGAGGCGAGCATCGCCAAAGTCGCCGAGTACCAATGTCCCCGAGCGAAAATTCTCCGAAGTAAAGCCATTAGGCCAATCGAATTTGAACTCTAAGTCTTTGAAAACGACTGCAGCATTCAGGCTGAAAGCACTACTAGACCAAGGAAAAATGAGATGGGAAGCCAAGTGATCCAGAAAGGCTGTCATGTAAGACCCCGGGTTTCTTATAGTGTATGAAAATCAAATCCATTGGCGGTACGATCACTCAACGCCAAGCAAAGCTTCCAGGAGACCGAGCGGTTGCTGGGGAAAAGAAAGAGAAGCAGAAACAGTGATCGAAGATGCCATGTGGCCAAGAGTATGGAGGCAAGAGGATACGCGCAGGTGGGTTGAGAGATCAGTTGCTTTTCATAAGGTCTTCGTCTGAGATATAGCAACTTGGACAATCAAGCTCTGCTTGAAGGAGTACACCTTCTTCGGTTTCAAGCTCATTGAGCCGGCCATAGGATGACTTGACGTAAGATAGTGGCGGGATGGTGCGCCTTGCCCATAACGGTCCGCGCCCGCGGCCCCACAGAATACGGCTCTGTTCATGAATCGTAAGCATTTGGAGCAAATGGAAAGCATTAATCATCGCGTCCAACTCCTACATGTAGTTATATTGAGTGTCCGAATCTTTATCCATCGCTAGCCTTCGCATGAAATACCGATCTATCTAAAAAGAGACGCCAATCCAACGAACGCCATTACAGCTTCAATGAGATCACAGCGCCTTTGGGCTGACAAAGGAAAATCGTCATACAGAGCTGCTTCTCATCACCTCAAACGTCGCAAGCCTGATGTTATGAAGAATGTCCTACCTCTGACGCCAGCCTTTACCAATCTCTCTCGTAGCCCCAGGCAGCCAAGCGCAATAGCACAATTCGGCAAACACCACATACCCTGCGATCCTCAGTGACTCCGTGCCTTCCGCGATCTAGAAATTCGAGGCTGTGTTGACGGGTCCCGCCGGATTGTGGTACTGATCAAGTGTAGCCCTGAACGGACTGTTTCCACTAACACTGCCAGTCTTTTCCCGACCTAATGAGCCCCTGTTTGAATCCATGAGATCATCATCGTCAGTGGTAGACCGCCTCTTGCGACCCCATATTCTCCACGCTACAAAGGCAAGACCTCCAAGCAGAATGGCACCACCGACTCCTACAACGACTCCAATGATAACCGATTTCTGTGATGATGAAAGGCCGGAGCTGCCGGAGCTGCCATTGTTGGCGTCGAGACTTGGAGCCCCCGTTGATTGGGACGAACCGCTGGTGACAGCCACAAGGGCGCTGGTGGTGACCACTTGAGAGATCGTGCTGCCGCCGCTTACCGTAATAATGGTTGTCACGATTCGCTGAGTTCTGCTCGAGACAGGTGCAGACGTTATTGTACTGGATTGCGCTGCATTTGTTGAAGTCACACCCGTAGATGAAGCTTGCTGTGAAGAGGCTTGTGCCGTGGATGAGGAAGGGGCCTGTGAGCTCGCTGGAGCAGATGAGGCTCGGGACGAGGCTTGAGACGAGGCTTGAGATGAGGCTTGAGATGAGGCTTGAGATGAGGCTTGGGACGAGGCTTGAGAAGAAGCTTGAGAAGCTTGGGACGAGACCGGGGTCGAGGTTGCGACAGTTGGCGTTGCAGAAGTTTGCGGGATGTCACTCGAGGTGGAAACAACGTTCGAGGACGAGTCTGCGGAGGAGGACGCTGCGGAGGGAGAACTTGATGTCGGGGCCGAGCTATCCGACGAAGAACCCGCACCACTTGTTGCTGATGCAGCTGAGCTTGCTGAGGCTCCTGTGCCCACGGGAGGGTTCTGCCGACGTTGCAGAGCGCCATCTACATTCGTTGCGGAAGCAACCGACAAGATAGCAAAGGCAAGGAGAAGTAGACAGGGAATCGGATGTTTGCGATACATGGTGATTGCCGTTGTGGGTGATGAAGGTGATGGTAGACAAGGGTCGACGAAACCGGCGAAGACACAGTCAGTCAGCGTGGGATTGATGACTACACTGGTTTTGACGAAATCAAATGGCTTGCAGCCACGAAACGATCGAGAAAAGAACGAAGAGCCGGTAACGACTGCAAGAAATGGTTGAAGGTGATGGGAAGTGAAGGTGATGGGAAGTGAAGGTGATGGGAAGTGAATGTGTATGAAGAAAATCGACAGGCGTTATGTCAACGTTGATGGTTTTCACTACATAGCGACCGTTGAGGAGAAAAGTTTGAAGGATGGCAGTGTCCTAAAATAGATACCTTACATCTAGGTACCTACCTGCGCACGCATTCGAAATAATATACGAACCCTCTCCGGCGAACGGTGACAATTCATTTGACGATCTCGTACATCACAAGCTGAACTCTGAGAATAAGTAGCTACCTCCAAGCCGCGTATTGGCTCCTCACAGCGTACTGCATTGCGGGCCTCCCCACGGACACATTCGTCGAGGGATTACAATTCGGACTGCTTCTGGTCGGCTACATGCATGCTCATATTTGGCCACCTGCAAACATGCAACTGACCCCTCATGAGACATTATCGGGCATATTTGGATCCATTTCTCTGGCGTCTTGGATATTTCTTCTTGTAGGTACGGCAGTCCTCGAGCTACCTGCCCTACACTTGGCTGATCGGCATACAAGGTTCCTCAATTGATTGAAAATTACCAGTGTGGCTCGGCAGAAGGCATTTCTTTATCGTTCTTGACCGTCTGGTTTATAGGAGATATTGCCAACTTCTTTGGTGCTATCTGGGCTGGCCTCGTACCTACCGTCATCGCCCTTGCTGTCTACTTCTGCTTCGCCGATTTGATCCTCATCACACAATGTCTCTACTACAATTTTATCAACTCTCGCAAGGCTGGCCGGGAGCAATCGGTCACCGCGGACCACGTGGAACCGGATAGCCCAGAGCAGCCGCTTCTTGGTCGACGAAATAGTGATCCCATTGGGCTCCCAGGCTCGCATCGGCGTTCATCCGCTTCCCACAGGCACCGAAGTAGTCAGGCCTCTAACTTACAAAGAGATACTCTTTCCAACGTTTTGGCAGAAGAGAGGAGTAAGAACGTGTGGATCAAAAACGCGGTGAGCATATTGCTCGTATGTGCTGCTGGAGCAGCTGGCTGGGTAATCGCCTGGAAGACGGGAGTATGGACCCCGACTCCTGAAGAGATCGACCAAGGATCAGCAAGGATTGCTAGGGGACCTCAGATCTTAGGATACTTGAGTGCCATATGCTATCTTGGGTGAGCCAATTTATTGATATCCGCAGAAATATATGTGCTCACACTTGGATAGTGCACGGATACCACAGATAGTCAAGAATTATCGAGAGCAATCCTGTCAAGGCATGTGCCATCCTCTACACACTCATACGTGGGCCCCTTTCCCTAACGTATCACAGGCCTCTCCCTTCTATTCTTCATATTGTCGATAGTGGGTAATGCCACATATGGATGCGGTGTGAGTTATTCACCTTCCTCGACGCCGTCACTTACTGACTCCGATATAGATTCTCTTCCATTCAATAGAAAAGGAGTACTTCCTCATCAACTTGCCCTGGCTTATAGGATCACTAGGTACCATGGCGGAGGATGTATTCATCTTTGTCCAATTTCGTTTATACTCTACCGACGCTTCACAATCTTCATCTGCCATAGAATAAAGCCATGTTATTACCATGGCGTCCACTTAGATCTGGCATTGCTTGTGGAATCCAAGTTTCAGGAGTCTAAATGAGATCTACGGTGAGTTTCCGCGCTTGTGTTGTAGACCTCCTGCGTAACTCGCCATCCCCAGACTAAATACCAGAGACATCCAGAGGACTATAGGCAGCTCCCCAGGCCGGTCGGATAGATTGTAGACATTTACTCAAGGTTGAGCGGATCCATATACTCCCACTCAACCATGAACCTCGAAGACCTTTCTCAGGTCTCTCAATTACTTGTGCATGCGGCCACAATTCTGGCCATGGGCTTGGGCAATTACGTTCAACTAATGTCTGACTATGCAACAAGCTTGAGCACATCATTTCCACCGCAAGGCGATGACCGCGCCGGAAATAGGGTGAACAACGAAGCAGAAGCGGACGTCGAAATAGAACGTCTAGTCGAAGAGACCAAAGCCCATGTCCTCGTCCGACTCTTCCTTCTCTGCGCAGAGAACGAACATTAGCAATTACTTTATCTCGCATGACTGAGTGTCGTCAACATACCCTCTTCCTTCTTCTCCTCTTCCTTTGCCTCTGCTGGAGCATCCGCAGCGCCACCTCCTGCAGCGCCGCCAGATGGAGCGGCAGCAGAACCTCCGCCCGATCCAACGTTCAACAACATATCCTTAACGTCCTTCCCCTCTAGAGCCTATGGCCTTGTCAGTTTACGTCCCATCTGCGTATTCCGTCGAACCTGGGTGGATGGATTACCTTAGCGAAGAGAGTCGTCCATATCGGCTCTACGTCGTCGAGATTGGCGGCCTTGATAAGTGTCTGGAGCTTGTCGGCCTATATTGCATGCTTAGTCTTGTCTTGCGCATAGTACGGCCGGCCGTACAGCCAGTGGTAAATCGTGAAACATACGGTGATGTCAACCTTATCATCGGCCAGGATGAGAGCTGCGTAAGAAGTGGCGAGCTCAGAGTTCGACATTATGGCGTATGCCCGTGGCTGTGAAGTAGTGTCGTCGTGGTAAATGGTCTAGCTGTCACTTTCGAGATTGTGAAATTGGGCATTTGTGGGTATGGGATAGGGCTCAAGCTCGGTTATCTTTGCCGGGTTACGCTTGCCCATAACCAGTTAACTCAAGTGACTAGCATGCCCCGCGAATGCGATAAGGCAGCTCGGGTCGCTCTTACGAGGCTTCCAGATTAATGCAGTATTCGCTTTATCTTACTGACAGGCACTCAAATTGAAGGCAACGCTACTCCAAAATGACTGATTCCCCGGCCGTCCAAGCTCCGTTGGACCCCAAGGAGCAGCCCATCCTTGACAGTCTTCTTCAGATCAGAGACCAACTTTCTCTGCTGAAGCAAGACAAGTCTACGTATATTAAGTCTCACGATGTCATATCTCTGTACGAGCAAGTCATTGACCAGGTACACTTGCTCAATGTTTTACGGCGAGAGCATAAGAAGCCACTGGAACAAAACAGAGGTCAGTCCAGCATGTCCTCACAATGATGTAGCCGTTCCGCATGGACTCCTCTGCAACTCGACAGAAGCTGAACAGACTTAACCGGCGCAGTCGATAATGTACTTGACGATTGCTTCCAGCTGATATCGCTCTTCTTCTTGACCATTGGAAGGAATAATGAAGCTCCTGCTGTGTATGTACCTTTCTTGTCTGCAGGACCTGTCAAAGACTTGGATGCTTATCCCCTTACAGTTACTCCTTAACCTCAACGATCAAGGTACGACACGAACAACTAGTGGCGGCATACGGATGGTTACTGATGAGAGCTAGCGTCTGCTTGATCATCTGCAAGAAGCGGCATTTTACTCTGCCAAGGATCTGGATTCCATCAGCCATACATTCGATTCCGTGCGCGAGACACTGGAACGCGGGAAAGATACCTACGACCCACATCTCTTAACACTCCTAGAAAATCGATTGGATAAATGCCAGGCTATACTCTCAGATTTACGGGAGCCTCTTGCGGATCTCTCGCCGGAGTTGACGCCTATACATGAAAAGCTGGTTTCCATTCTGCGATCTATGGCTGCTGCCAACACTCGACAAAAGGTAGACGTCATGTACTGCACATCTCGGAACATTTCATTGACAGTCATGGGGTAGTTTCCGGCTTCCGAGGTCAAGGACTTCCAAGATCAGTTGAAAGAGATAGAACATACCATGGTAGATGGTAAGTTCCTCATGGAGGACAAATCAGCACCGGCAGGGCAGGAAATCGTTGTGGGTCTTCTCAATAGGTGTCTCATGTGGGCAGACCTTGTTCTCAGCAGGTAAGGCGTGAGTTTCTCCAGCTTGCCGGTCTGCAGGCTAAAGTTTATAGGCAAGGCAAGATCGATGAGCGGTTCAAGCCACCATACGACAAATTATACGACATACGAAATCAACTCGAGAAGATATCTCTAACACAAGCTTGGTCTTTACGAGAAACCGATTTGTACAGCTATCAGCGGCAGCTGGACAGAATAGACGAGTCACGAGTCAACGGAAATTTCATCGATCCTGAAGGCAATCCAGCCGACCTCCATACTCAACGGGTGCGTCATCTTTGTTGGGGACTTAAGTGCTGGCTAATTGGAGCAGACACTGCTATATCTGCTGCGCCGAAGTTATGCTTACATTTACGGCCTCATGATCTCTTCGGAGCCAGTATCCGAGGCACTTCTACCGGTGTTCAACCAACTTCAAACACTGCGAAGGTGCTTGCTGGAGGTTCAGAGATCAGGAGGTGTCTCGTCACCACGTGAACTGTATCCATATAGCATGAAGGTCAGCACTCAAAGTTGTATTACAATAAGGAAGCAGAGTATCCTATGCTAACAGCGCTCAGCTCAACTCTATAGATAACATGCGCACCGACGGGAAATTCATGGTCGGCCAGGACATTCCTGAAGGTCAAGGGAGCGTCAACTCCCTCCTTGCGGAGTGTTATGACCTCATATACGACTTGAGAGTAGAAGCCGTGGAGGAGGACACAGACTAACACTGGTAGGATCTTCATAGTGACTCACTTGTGGTGGATATCTCCGTGTACTTCTTCTTACCAATTGACATCCTGGCGTTCGGGCGGAAATTTGCGGAAAGGCGGCACGCGCATTCTGAACGGCGTTGAAGGGTTCTGGAGCAGTCAAATGGCTTCACAGGCCTTTTTTGTCGCTATCTTCGGGGAACTGCAGTGCGGGAATTTCCTGTTCTATGTATCTGAAACACTGTCCGATCTTTAGGGTTTACCAGCCGCTGTACATAAAAGCCTACATGCCCCGGAAAGCTTCTCTCATGTTGGAATATACTGAAGATACACCAGAACGCCGATCCGCATCGCCTCCGGACCGAATATATGACGGTTCCAGGTCGTAAATGATTGCCGATGTCAACGGATGAGTACAACCACCGATGTGGATGGAGACCTCCACAGCAACAACAACAACAACAACAACAACAACATGCCATCAACGTCTGTAAGAGTGAATCCAACAGCTAACATGCTTGTAAAGGCCCAGTCGTCAGTCAAAACAATCACGGTGTAGATGTGCTCTAAGTCTATGAAGTCCGCCAAATACTCAGGAACGGCAAACATCTATGACCTAGAACTATAGGACAGGCGCGTCAGCCCCTATCAATCTACATATGCATTACTATCTCCATCACCCCACCAAACAACACAACCCACCCGAAAGCCATCATCTAACCTTCAGACCCTTGTTCTTAGTCTTGGGAGTCACCGTTTCTCATATCCTACGCTCGAAGTCTAACCATATCGTTTTAGATGTACCTGCCCTGACCCCGATATACCTGTTCGGAGGTGACGCCCCGCCAATGGGACAAGTGTGGTCAATCACCAGCGGCTTGTCGTACCAACGCAACGTCATGCTGAGACTGACCTGCGCCCCAATCGTATTTGGCGCTTTCGGAAGCACGACCTTAGTATCCACGCCTAGAAACGCCACGACCATGCTGACGAGCACGATACCAAGGAGGATCTGCGGCGTAAGCGTGACCTGCACGTCCTGCACCATGCGCTTCGATCGCGTCGTTACTACTCCGTCACGGATGAGCGGCGGAGCGGCGGAGCGGATGCGTGCCTCAGAGCGCAGCTGGTTGATAATCTGGGTAGTATAAATGACGTAGAGCTTCACGACCGCGTTGGCGAGATAGTCTGGATCGAGCAGCTTTTCGTAATCGCTATCGTTCTCCCCTTAAATCAAGACGGCCGACCAGTCAGAGCTCAATTCTCGCTCTTTGAAGTCTAGAGACGGCAATGACCTCCAGCTGGCCTCCCGGTGGTCCGCGCTGAGTACAGCGTCTAGATCCTCGATAGGTTTGATCCAGCTAGTGTTTTGTAGATCGTACCGCGGAGAGTTGAGATCCTCGATCGCAGACTTCTCGTCGAAGCTTGTTACCGTTAAGGGAAGTGTGATGCGCTGCTCGAGTCTGGGTTCTGTGGGCCGAGTCAGAGTAACATCAACGTCGACTTTCTGTATTTGTTTAGAACACACAACGCCCGCAAGGCGGGATAGAGTAAGGTTTTACGTCCCGATGAGGTTGGGCTCAGGTGGTTTGAGACTGGCGAACTCTCCAATCACACAGCTTTCAAGCCCGTCATACATTGCTGAAACAGATCGAGGGCCTTGAAAAAGCGTAAAGTAGCGGTTGTCCGCCAAATTGGTACCCAGGGGACCGAATCTCCAGTTTGGATCGTTCGCCAGGCAGACTTGTTCTTTCGTGCTACCTGTACAGCCAGATTCTACGACAGGGCGGGCATTAGCTGCTAGTGGTCCGGTCCAGTTCGCTGAGAGATAAAAATCGTCCTTGCCGAATGACGAGCTGTTAGTATCGACCTTCACTGCAGGAATGTTGACTGAAACAAAACCTCCATCCACAGTAGCTCGTTCAAGATCTTCATCTGCAGGAAGGCCTGCAAGATTGCTGAAGACGAAAGGTCCGGATGTATCGAGAAGAGGCGGGAAGTTGTAATCCGGAAGCTGAGAGAACTTCGTGACTTCAAGGGATGACGACAGCCGAGACAGCCAGCTTATATCATCCTGAGGTAGCTTATCGAGATTGGAGACTAGTGAGGTGTCAATACTGACGCCAAACGGATCTGTTTCCATGATGATTCGTTGGGTGTAGAGACCAGCTGCAGCGATTTTGATTGCAGGATAGAGCAGTACAGTCATCGAGCTGGCAAACAACGCAGGACTTCGTCCATGCCGCAATGCATAGTACCCAAAGCTGAAGACTGAGTGGTTGACTGCATGGAAAAGCATTGCTCGTTGGGCAGGAACAGAACCCTTGTCGAGAGCAGTATAAGGTTGCAAAGATTGAACGGACGCATCAACGCCCTGCAGAGCATATCCAAGAGTCACAAGAATCGCATTAGGAATGTAGGTCCAACAAAGCTGGCTGTATTGCGATGAAAAGCCGAAACCATTGTAGATTCTGCTACGATTACCGAGAATGGCAAGCGACGCGATGATAGCAGCTGTACAGAGAAGGAGAAGCACTCGCGAGGCTGTATGGAGTAGTATTGGTTGATATGATGCCATGTTCCGTGTTCTGTTACTTACGGGAGGATCATGCTAAGACCCATAAGCACACACCCTGATCTACTCAGCTGGACAGTCACTCACCTGATCGGTAAGACGGGCTGAGTGCGGCTCTTGAAAGCTGATAACTGGCGCATTCGAATCCCCGGCACTGGCCTTGGTTAGCGCCTCTTTCAAGAGTTCAGCAAACTGAGAGTCATTGTGAGGAGCAGTGCCAACAAGAGCAGTACCGAGGTCTGTGCTCGAAGCTGTTACAACTGCCATTGCTGCAAGCGTCCTAGGATCCTCTTTTAAGTTTGTGCGTGGCCGAAGATTCGACGACACTAACATTGCAATAGCAGCAAGAACAATCAGGATTGCTTGTAATAGTCTGAGCGATACCTCAGAAATCGCCAGTCGTTTTTGCTGTGTAGTAAGTGAGCCAGGCATGGCCGTGTTGTCCGGAGATCGAGCCCTGATATTCGTTATTTAGGCTATTATATTCTTAAAAAGTTAAGTCGAATCTATCTATAATCTTAACACGATACTGGTATACCCTGATATTGTAGACATCTCTCCGCGGGAAAGCATGTAAAACCAAGGATCAATGCCAACGGAGTTGGTAGTGCGGTCTTGGACCGATTTGTTCTCCATCAGAGCTGCTGATTCGATTAATGTGGTTCTTTCTTCGAGGAAGATATCTTGCACAGCGTAGGGATTGATCAAAGGAAGCAACTCAGTGATGTTGTTCCAGATTGTGATGTTGGTAGGTAGCTCAGCAGTACTTTGTGTGTCTAGCAGACTCGCCGAGGTTGCGTTGACAAGTACCTTGACAATTTGGCTCTGATACTTAGGGCGACAGACTAAGCCCGCCGTTCTGTATAGCACTCCGAATCCAGTAGCCTTCGAGTCCAGCAACTCCAGAACTGTAATAAGAAGACGAGGTTCCTTAGTATCTGCGCACGTGGTAGAGTTCAGCCATGCAGCAGGTGGCACTCTTTTGTCGCTTTCGAAAGGTGCCCGAAAAGAGATGACGGGAAAATCCGCTAGCGACATCTTGCATCCAGTTCGGATCATGTCTGAAGAACTTGGACTAAGTAACAAAGTGGTCTGATTGTACGCAACACTTGCTCCTTTGAGCGCTGTCGGACTCTTCCAGGGTACAAGAACCGTTGTACTGTACTCAACAGAACCACAGTCTAAATCCGCGCTAAATCCTAACGTTTCCGCTGGGATTGTGGCATTCAACTGAGGTCTACCGTCTGAGAATGTAACGTTGAAAGATTCGAAAGCATACTCATCAGAGGTCCAGGTCGGCAGTCCTGTCTGAAACCGACGAGATGCCACCAAGGGCGCGAAGGGCTGATCGGCAAGATAGCCGGTTGTCGATAGTAGTGTGTCGTTGACCTTAAGCCGCGATGTCCTGACTATGTCTTGCCTCTCGTATGTCGTCAACCGCTCTGGCTCTACGAAGAAGACTGTGTTGGCGAACGGAACAAGTGCCCCACATAAAACTCCACCTAGTAGTACCATGAACATGCTCCAATGCTTTCACCGAGGGCATCCTAATTCGCACTGATCAGCGATTGATAGACTTCTCACCATATCAAGGCAGACTTACCGGTCCCCGCATCTGCAGCGGGGACGAGGGAACCATTCTCAGATGGCAAGTCCGAGACCGACCCCATCTTGCAGTAGGAGGCATTGCGGCTGTGGTCTTTGTAATATTCAGAATTAGATACATACTGAAAAGAGTATCTACTTCGCGCACCCGTGATACTGAGATTCTCCTGCGACACGAGCTCGTAGCTACCCACGTGGTTATTCGCCATCTTTCCGACTCCAATGAAAACACTGTTGTGTTTGGCAAAAGTAGTCAACAATTGAAGAGCCTCTGGGCGAGGACTGAAAGGCGCCTTTGGGCTGGGACGCGGGAGGGCTCTTTCTTTGAGAAGAACCGGTGCCGACTCTAAGAGGCATCAAATTAGGTAGTTAGTGAGGTCACTAACGAGCTGATGCTATGCATCAGCGGAAATTCTCAGTTATCGATACGATCTTTCTGCGAAGGGCGGTATGTGGTAGATGATCCGGAATGGGAACGCTTCAACCGCCAGTACACAAAGGGCCGCTGCAGTAGAAGTGAATAAAATGCTTCAAGCTGGAATGCGGTCATCTTCAGAGACTTTATATTATCTGTTGCCGGCTTAGATGTAGAAGAGGCGCAGAGATGCATAGCTCAAGACATTCGTTGCCGTAGACACTGTGTAAGTCGCCACTGCCCTGTGCTATTGTACACAAGGCTTTATGGCCGCCAACCTGCACCACAGTCTCAAACATGGGCGTCTTCGTGATGCAGGTGGTCCAGGAAATCCGCGTCCCTGAAGGGTGGATGACAAGATCGTAGGCACGTAGTGTTGTCCCAATGGTTGATGCTCATGGAGTCTGTTCACCCCGATTCTCTTGCAATGATCTATGTCAGCAAGGCTCCTCAGCGCATATAGCAGTGTGTGAACGAGGATTCTAAGGATGGTGCAAGGACATGTGTTACGCCAATGCAGTCATGGAAGACGGAGAGGATATTATATTTTTAGGGTTGTAAGTGATTGCCGATACTAAGTAGCTGGCGGACTCTATAGACATAGAGCACATCAAACCCATGAGTATTTAGACTAATGGCTGGGCAGTGACAAGATCGTGATCTACCGTATTCCACAGATGTAGACATCAATGACATGTTGTTGTGAGGTTCTCCATATGTATCCGTTGCTCATCCGTTGACATCGGCAATCATTTACGACCTGGAACCATACGGGAACCAAAGGTTGCCGGAAGCGTCATTTCCCTACGCTTCTTCACTAACAGTTGCGCACAGCATTGCAAAGTTTATTTCTAAGTCTACCACTTGAGAATGTTCTATTAGTGTACATCTCTGTTCTATTTCAACGTGACCAACTCCTCCGCGCTTGTTGGATGTATTGCTACACAACTGTCAAAGTCCTTCTTCGTCGCACCCATCTTGACAGCAACTCCGAAACCTTGCAGCATCTCTGCACTACCGAGACCTAGGATTTGCAATCCCACGACCTTCTCTTCTTTGCCCGTACAGACGAGTTTGTAGCTTGTAGGTCCCTTCTCCTCGGCTTCCATCATAGCGAAGTACATGGCGGTAAAATTTGTTTTATACACTGTGATGTTCTCATCGCCGTACTTCTCGCGTGCTTCAGGCTCGCTAAGTCCGATGGAACCCACTTCCGGATGTGCGAAGACGACAGACGGAATGTTGGTATAATCGAGCTTCGATCCCTTAAACTGCGGCCCACCAAACAAACGATCACTCAGCTTCCGGCCAGCCGCAATAGCCACTGGCGTCAGCTCGACCTTTCCGCTGACATCGCCGAGCGAGTAGATGTTCTCGACATTCGTATTCTGATAGTCATCCGCGATGATCTGGCCTTTCTCGTCTTGCTTGACGCCGGCCTTGTCGAGGCCAAGATCTTCGACTTCCGGACTCCGCCCGATCGCCCACAGAAGGCAATCAATGTCAAGGACGCCTTCCCCTTTCGAGTCTTTGTAATGTAGCTTCATCCAGTTGTCGTTGTCCCCTTTCTCTAATTTCGATTGTGAGGAGCCCCTGTGAATGTGGATACCCTGTCGTTCGTACTCTTTCGTGATCGTGTCCTGGATCATAGGGTCAAAATTCCTCAAGAACACTTCATGTCTGATGAAGAGATGCGTCTCGCTGCCCAAAGAGTTGAACATCCCGGCCATCTCGACTGCAATGTATCCAGCCCCTACCAGAGCGACTTTCTTCGGCTGTTTCTCAAGATCGAAGAACCCATCACTTGTGATTCCCATCTCGCTACCCGGGATGTTCTGGGGTATTGTCGGATGTCCTCCTGTTGCGAGCAAAATATTCTTGGCCCTGATGGTTGTCTTGCTTCCATCATCAAGCACAACTTCAGCCTCGTTTTTAGAGAGTAAATGTGCGCGGCCGTGCAAGTACTCGACCTTGTCGTTGACTAGATTCTTCTCGTAGATGCCATTGAGACGCTTTACATAAGCATCTCGTTTGTGCTTGAATATTGTCCAATCGAAGGGAGCGGTTTCTTTGAAAGAGAAGCCGTACGCCCTCGCTTCCTTGAGCGTTTCAGCAATCGCTGCGGCATTCCAGGTCACTTTCTTGGGAACACAGCTGCGAGACATCAGCACCATAGCCAGTAGAGGTAAAAAGGCGTACAGACCCAACATTCACACAAGTTCCTCCAAGCCTGTTACTCTCTACCGCGATTGTCTTGGCACCATATTGACCGCTTGCTCTTCGTGCTGAGGCCAGACCACCACTGCCACCTCCAATAACCAGATAATCACATTCTTTAGTTATCGGCGCCATTCTTGAGTTCGACGAGGAGAGCTGGCGTGAAAGTGATGAAAGTCTTAGAGTAGCCGTGGTGACAGACCTTGGGGAGAGAAGACGGTGAAGTGCTGCGGAAGACAGCTTGCCTAATGGTAAGCAGGAACAACTGGGGCGGTAGTTATGACAAGCTTCCGGTGACTTTATGGAGTGCTTAACAACAAGTATAGTCCGACTGAATGACTGAGTTCTAAATAGAGGAGCGGTAGATTACATTTATTAACATCTGGTTGATAAGAGAATGATGATTAATCTGCAAGCTTCATTCCAAATTGTAGCAGAGCCCGTGGGAAGATTTATAACTATATTCGAAGGTCGGCGCGCTAAGGTTTTGAGGTTGCCGCACATCCCGATCTCTGAATACGTAATCAGCACGCCGAATCTAGGCATTGCGCAGTGCTTTTCAACTTTAACCCTATACGGCGATGATTCCGTCCGGTGCAGCCATCAAGCTACGAATATCATCGCGGTTCTAGACGTCATCATGCATGGCTTCAAAGCTCGCCTGGCTCTCGGGCCTGAAGCTTGCACACCTCAAGAATGCTGCTGTCGCGACGGGCATCAACTCGAGCGGTACCAAAAGCGACTTGAGCTCTCGTCTCCTGGCCGAGCTTCAAGATGTACCGTACGTGTCTTCCCCGAAAAGAGGACATGCGCAAGCCAAAGAGCAGAGAATCATAAGTATCGACATGGGCATTCGGAACCTCGCATACTGCGTCATTGTTGTCAACGCGCAGAAGGATAGGTCGAAGGCTTCAGTCAAGGTATCGAAGGCTCGGCAGGAACTTAAATCCTTGCCGACAGTTGAAGGGTGGACTCGCATCGCTGTATCAAGCAAGGCACACCCGAGGACCACCGATGCCACCAATGGCCCAACCGCAGCAAAGGTCAAGGAGACCTTCGACCCAGCAACGTACGCACAGCATGCCTACACCCTAGTCTCTGAGATGCTGCAGACCTATCAGCCAAGTACGGTACTGATCGAGCGCCAGAGATATAGATCTATGGGTGCCTCGGCGGTGCAGGAGTGGACACTGCGTGTTAACATGTTCGAGGCTATGATACATGCTGTTCTGGAGACATTCAACAGAGAGGGCAGATGGAGGGGAACCGTTCATGCCGTTGCGCCGAGTAAAGTTGGTCCATTCTGGTTAGGTCACGAGGTGAAACAGGATAAAAATTCTGCATCAATCAAGAAGGGCAATAAATCCGCGAAAATTGATCTTGTAGGAAGTTGGTTGGAGAACAACAAGGAGGTTCAACTGCAGCAACAAGCGAAAGATATGGGGCAAGCATTTCTGAGGAAGTGGAAGCGCAGGAAAAGAGTCGTGGTAGACCAGAAAGGCATTCCAGGAGCAGTTGATAGCCAAAGTGTCGAGGCAGATATTGGCAAGCTGGACGATCTCGCCGACTGCCTCTTGCAAGGGATCGCTTGGGTCAAGTGGCAGGAAAATAAGAGGGACCTTATGGACAAAGGTCTGGACGCGTTGGAATCATTGGACTGATTAGGACACACTACAGACTTGCGAAGCACTCTAAAGCTCAACTGGCAAGTCATTCGTGTTGCTCAATACGTGCCAAAAGATAGCGGCTTGGAGACGAACGCTCAAAGGACTTCAGCGGTACGTTCTAGTACCACTGAGATTCGCGGAACGGACCTCGATTTTTTCCAGTGGCAGCGCACATCAAGGATTAGTTCATCGAGAAAGAGTAATCACCGTTTTGATCCGCTGCGAAGATGTACATACTGGGAAGAGAGAAGGAGACTGGGAGCTGCCTTGACCGGCCCGTACTTTTGCGAAGCTACTACATAAATCCCGTTCTGGGTTCAGATGTTACGCAGTATATCTCCCTACCACAGCTTTAGAGCGAACGTGCACCACCTCGGGAGACACCAGCTTTGCACGGCGGAACTCTTCCTACAAACTTCGGAACCAGAGGACAACACTCTGATTCTGATATCATGATCTCCAACGGAGGAATTCTATTGTAAATACGGCAAACGCTCATGTTGAATGCAAGATACATACAAACCGAAGTACAGACTCTGCAGGCCCGCAAATCGTAGTTCCCTAGGTTCTCCCACCACCATATACATTCTATGATTTCCGTCAGTGAATTGCAAACCTCATAGACTAATCCGGACCCAAGCAAAGGCGGGTTTCGCCCCCCCCCCCGGCCCCCCTCCAAAGGCAACATCCAGCCCCACCATATCCCTTCTCCCTTTGAGTCTACACAGAACCGCTCGTTCTTTCATTCCTTCTCCCGTAAACGACAGTATTGATTCACCCAGTCGTATATCTGGCCTCCTGTCGCTTGACGGACCCGCATTATTCGGAAGCGTACGGTTTCCAGACGACTTGGTGGAAGAAAAAACGCAGTGAAAATAATATTGAATGCCGGACCTGACGCCTGGGAGTAAGAAACTAGCTAGCTTAGCTTAGCTTCCAGTGGCTGGTTTGTTGGAGGGTTTCAACGGCTGATCAGAACCGTGGTTGAGATGTGCAGTTCGCCGAGCAGTTGCAATGTTGAAAAACCGCTCTTGTCGCCGCGAAGCTCGAGGATTTGGAGCTTGTGGGTAGGTTTGAGCCATGTAGGTTGGGTGTGAGGGAGTTGTCGATGGCAAGTCGAGGACGCGTTATATGTACTCTCGGTTCAGGAGAGTAGGCCTGCGTCTGCCTCTCTTTCGTTGTGTGGGACTCCGGATGCGTACTCCGACGTCGCTGATAGGCGCTGTGAAAGACCGCTCGCTAATTTGGAAAGAAACAGAGAATCGCCGCTCAGCAATTGCTTAAGTTGATCACAGCCTTGCCGGTACAAGCCCAAATAGGAAGATGCCGACAGCTGGCAAGTGATATGGACAGGTCATGTAATGTGATATTTTTCAGAAAGGATGCGGGAGAGGGCGATGCTGGTGTATTTATGGAGGAAGAGAGCTGTGAAGTAGGCGGAAAGACTTGAAGTTATGAGTAGAATATGAGAGAACTGAAGTCTCATTTAGGCCTTCTGATATTGGTGAGGAACGATGCGTGACGGTTCGGGCACCACCTCCGCCCATGTTTCATGGACAGTATCGTCGAAACAATCTTCGAGTCGATCTTTTCGATCCTCTTTCGGGACAGGTGCGAGTTTCGCCGGCTTCTGTCTCATGTAGAGTAAAGGCGCCCAGACCCTCCAGTGGAGCATGCCTATGTGTGCAATGCGTCTTGTGCTACAATCGAGCTCATGAGAGACTGTCCCCGGCGCGGTTCGAATATTGGCCTCTACATGATTCAAGATGTCTAGTGGTGACATATGCTGATAAGCGTTGACATTTTCGATGAGAGAGGGCCACATCGCAGTCTCGGTCTTCTTCTGCAGCTGCGACCAACAACCCAAGCCGGTGCCCACGATCTCAGTAAGGAATCTCTCTGCGAACTCAAGGTCCACTGAAAGGTGTTTGGTGCCGCAGACCATGTGCGCGGACCTCGTGATCTCTAACGCAATGCTTCGGGCGTGTTCTGCCCATCTCGCTTCGCCATCGAAATCTTCGAGAATCGACAGGCAGGACTGTTGTACACTGCCAAGCATTTCTGAAGTTGCAGGTCCGTTATGTCCGGCGCGATCAAGTAGGATACAGAAGAGCTTGCTGCAAACATCCAAATTTATCATGTCACGCACATCGCTTCTCAAGTGCCAGAGACGATCAATGTCGAACATGAATGTTGAAGGGAAGCTCTTGGGAGGATCGAAAGATAATAGTAACTGGACCAAAGCCTGAAAGAATATGGCAATCTGCCGTTGGCCGTCAGAGTCTCTGTCAATGTATCGATCCTCGCTGGCATACGCATACCAAACTTGTGCTGGCTCAAATGAGATATGACCACTAGCGATCTTGCGTAGGAAGTAATTCTGTTGAAAGGTAATCGTGTCTTGGATGAGCAGAGGCCTAAGACTCCGTATCTGATGATTAGCAACGTCCTACAATAAATCATCAGCTGACAGTATTATTCGTGCGCTTAGACATCGGTAGCTACCAGCTTCATGGCTTCGAGTATGCCAAACAGATCCTTCAATCCATCAACTAAAACCTCCACATCATTGTCCGCGCCTCTGCTGATGTGCTTGACCATGTCGTCCACCATAGTGTCTCTCATAGGGGCACAGTGCCTCTTAAGAATCTGGGCGAGCCACACGGAGAGGCACTTGAAATCAAAACAACCTCGTTGAATTTGTTGCATTAGCAAAGGCACGTCAAACCGCTCTTCCACGAAAAATCGCTCCTGCTCCGGCACCAAGCTGTGGAGGATCCCTCGTATCGTTTGAAACATAAGAGGCAGCCTGTGTATGAAATACCTCTCTTGCTTGTCGATCGCGATTGGGGCGAAGGTTGGCAGTTGCCAGAAATTCCCCTCTGAGCAATATGCCCAATACAATAACAGCTCAACGGTCAGAGCTTTCCAGTATTCCTTTGCTTCCCTGCACTTCCTCCTACCCTTCTCGCCATCCAGGTTTGGTCTGAAGTGTAGATCACCATCGTAATTGATGTCCGCACGTAATTTGGTGTTGTTCATGATCCGCTGCAGATCAAGCTCTGTGAGTGACATTGCTGTGACAGGAGGCAGAAATCCTGCGGTCCAGGGAAGATATAAATCTTTAAGGCATAGAGGCTTTTCTCCGAAAGAGGTGAACAGCTCTAGTATGTATTCTGGCGTCACAAGTAGTGTCCGTCCCACGATACTATGAGGGACACTCGTCCGAGCTTGGTGTTGCTCCTTTGTGCGGGGTGGATCCCTCAGACAAGGTAGCCTTTCTTCCTCCGTTTTTCGAATCCTTCTTTTCTCCTCTGACCCTGTGTCCCATCCTTCGCTGGTTGTCGAAGGTTTTTCTGAGTAGCGTGGTGCAGTGTTATCATCGTCGCAATATTCGATGTTCGTGGTCTCATTATCCCGGCTCGCGGAAGGTCTTTTGGGACTTCCAACACCACACACGGGCTGCACAGCCATCTCTGCGGGTGTGAATCTTTGCTTTTCGGCCTTTCCCTTCGGTTGATGTTGCGCATGCTCAGGTGGTTCGCTGCGTCGGCGCAAGTCGGATTCGGGGGAGTCCTTCCAACTTTCAGCATTTTCTACCTTGTGCATGAGTTTGATGTTTGCCTTTGAGCTGGCTTGGACAACGAAGCTTTCCAGAGAAGTCATGTTGCGCCAAACGGGAAGCCGCATGGGTTTTCGGGTGACATGGTCTAGAATTGTGATACTGGTTTGGGACAGAGGAGAACACATCGAAAGCTGCAAACTCTGAAGACAAAGAAGGACACCTTTACCTTGATGAATTATGTCTGGTTGTCTAGCAATAGGACAGGGCGATGTGCATGAAGCGAAATTTCTTCCGCCAGTCAAGCATGAAAGAGCGGTGTCTGTTCTCAATACGAGCTAAACAGTCTAACAACGTGGACAGAATCACTTATAGGCGAAATCTTCAATAATGCTAGAAAAAGTGAAGCAAGCGTCTCGAGGACGGTCATGAACAGAATCATGGACGCCGGAGGTGTGAAAGGATAGCTCTGGACGTTTTTCAAGCAAATCGGGTTGAGTTGAAAGTGAGGCTGGGATCTGCGACCATTCTCGTTTTCTACATGGAAGCTCCACTGTTTCTTGGATGGCTTGGAAATTGAATCAAATAACCAATAATCTCAAACCATGGTTCGTTGCAGATATACTTTCGTCAATCTTTCCAAGAATGTTCGCTCTCCGAAATCGACTCTGGATGTTTTCCGGTGCCGCGCCAGCTTGTAAGCCTTAATCCCGCGGTGGCGGTCCGTAGGACAAGCAATAACCCGGAACATCTCCAGGGAGCGTGTGGCCACGAACACATTACTGTGCTCTCAGAGAGTTTCACTAGCAAAGCTTCACTATGTTGGTAGGTACTTGCAAGGTTGATGGCGAGAACATAATAATGCCCCGAACCACAGTGCCATCTGTAGAATCAACAATGGATCTGCGAGCACCACGACTCCATCTAGCAACAGTTAAACTCCAGTGTTGATATACACGCAATGCAGGCAGGATGCGGCGTATGCAGGACAGCCCTGACTCCGTCGAAGCTGACCAAGGCGTTTGTTCCCGGCCGAGGCAGTGTGGACAAGTCTGCGGTGCGGACCGCGTGGGCGGGAGCTTAGTCAAGCTATGACACGGTAGTGCACGGGTATTATGGATGAGTTCCTTCTCAATAGGCTATTGGACAGTATCGTAAGCTGCTCCTCCGTGATAGGGCCCATAAACCGGACGGGGGCTAACGTAATCAACAAGTGCTTGAGTTGATCGCTGCTGGAACGAGTAACGTGGGCCTTCATAAAGGCTCAAGATATACACCTCACGGATACCCTGAGGCTCGTCATCTTGCCCTGCTCAGGTCTGCCTAGGGAAAAGCAGGGCCCAAAGCATGCCGATGCCGGCAGGCCGCAGAAAGTGAGGCGGACAAGGCGACCCCTCGGAGAATTGGTAACGCTGCGGGAAGCATCGTACCTGACACAAGCCATGAATTTGTCTTGATCTAGATTGGTTGATTGGTACGGCTTTGTACAGCTTGAAGGTGCCTGTAAGGCGACAGTAACCAAGGTTCGAGAGGCAGAATGCTTGGCTAAATCGCATGCTCGGAAGCAGATGGCATGTCATACTTCTGCGGAAGGCTAAATCGAAGCAAACGGAGCAGACTGAGACCACTGACCTCTATGTCCAAGCTGACGTACATAATATATGGTGATAGAGATGGGCGAGCAATGTAGGATTCTATTAGGTATGCAGAGGGATGTTGTCTCCCGAAGTTGAGCTTTCTGTTGCCGTTTTCCGATGTACTTCGTGCAGTACATACACACGACCCCGCCCCCGGGCCCCGCTCCGCGCCCGCCTGCTTTCCTCCCCTGGTGCTGTCCACCAGCCTGTACTTCAGCTACCACTTTTCGCTCCCAACGACGCTACATTCGAAGACATTGAAAGCCAAATAAGATGAGCGTGGGCTTCCAGTCCATTATAAGCTTTGTGGGTAAGCATTAGCATGGTAACAGAATGTTATTCAAGAAGAGTATTGTATCAAATATCATCGCAAGAACGAAGGCGTCGGCATCTGAACTGCCACGATAACGACTTGGGGTTTTCTCCGCCGTGCAGCCTGCCCGCTGCTCGGATAAGTTGACATTCACCTTCTTCTATCCTGGCAAATCTCAGAGGAGCACCTCTCAGACCCAGTCTCCGACGAATGGCTGCATACTTAAATACACCGTCCCATCGTTGAGAAGTCTCTCATCTCAATGATAGCATTGCGTCGTTACACAGGCGTCAGACGCTGCTTTCGTTGTCTCTCCGCTTGGCGGGCTCTATAAAACAGCATATTCCCAGAATGGAGGCGTACAGAGTTCACCTCATGAAGAGGTAGTGTAGGTTAATGAAATGGCAAAGGGTACATTGCGGACGTAATGGCTCACCGGAGGAGTCTTCGATGTTCGCTCATTGTGATGGTGGCCTTCCCACTGACAATGCCTGATTTCCTGCGCTTTTGAGTGAATGATTACCGCTTCTCCTCTGGATATGAAGTTATTGGCTTAGATGTCTTTGGCAACTGCAAACGCGGCCATCGGAATGTGAGTTTCTCACCCATCCAATTTGAGCCTCTTTGCGCTTGTGTTTCTCTTCTCTTGATCGTATTGTTCCAAACTCTGCGAACAAGGCTATAAATTTTACAGCGTTCTGTTCCTTGAAATTCACTTAGGGTTAAGGCGCGTCACTTTCATCCGAGGAATGCACACATCTGCTTCAACCATTTCTGCGACCTCAATTACTACAAGGCTACTTGAGCACTCTTAGCGACGACCTGGTAATTACAGGCACAGACACACAAATACTGAACATGCATTTCACTGCATTCTTCCTGCTAAGCTCCTCGCTTCTGTGTTGCGCTACAGTCGTTCAGCAGGGCAGCTTGTCGCAGCTTGGTCCTAGCAGCAGCAAATATGCAGTGAATCGTCTTCCCAACATAAACTTCCCGCTTCCTGCGAGCTGGGCCGGAGAGATCTTGATACCTGGCACCCAGAATGAACTATTCTTTTGGTTATTCGCGGCGGAAAGCTCAACTTCAAGCAAAAACCTCATCAGTAAGTAGTTCCTCAAACCTCAGTCAGATATACATACTCACTTTGTGCCAGTCTGGCTGAACGGCGGACCTGGCTGTTCTTCCTTGGAGGGACTCACTTATGAGAATGGCCCCCTCTCCTTTGTCGGCAATGCGACCGCTCCTGTCGCAAACCCGTATTCATGGACAAAGCTTGCCAACATTCTCTACGTCGATCAGCCCATTGGTGTCGGTTACTCTACTGGATCCAATGAGGCGACAGACAATGCAGATGTCACCCAAGACTTCTACAACTGGCTCAAAGCTTTCTACGCCGTTTTTCCTGAACTGAAAACAAAGGATACCTACATCATGGGCGAGTCCTATGCAGGCGTTTATGTGAGTGCAGAGATGATCTCCTACGCGTCCATGTCCTACTGAGTGCTGTCCAACATCGGTGCAATGTCTTGTAGAGCCCCACCTTACCACGCTCTGTACTGTGGGCAGTCTCTCCAGTAAGCCGTGCTAACGTTCTAAGATACTCTACTTTGCTGCCAAGATCGTTTCCGACAAGTCCCTCAACATCAGCCTGAAAGCCCTCGCCATTGGTGACGGTACCTTGGGTAACTACGCAGCCATGTCCGACGTTCCCACCTCCACCTACATCCGCCAGCACCAGAATCTACTGGGAGTGCCCAAAGATATATTGGACGTATTCGACGAGGCGGACCAACGTTGTGGATTCAAACAGGTCCTTGATCAACTAACGTACCCTCCGAAGGGTCCCATCAGCATACCAGGAGATCCGGAGGGAGAGAACTTTAGGCTCCACAACCGTCAGGCATCCAGGGGTTCCGACTGCAATGTCAATCTCACGAGCCCGGCAGGTGTCAACCAGTCCATCTACGGAGCCTGTAACGGTGGCTGCGCCACCTACACCACTGCTCTAGAATATCTGACGTTGAAGAGACCCTGGTACGACCACATCCTTCTGAGATGATTCCTCCTCTTCACAGATCAGGCTCACGTTCAACCTCGAGGAACGAAGTGACAGAATACATAGCTAACATCACCCACAGTTTCAGCGTGTACAACACCGGCTACAACTGCCAGAACACCCCCAGCATCACCGGCTCCGTGCATTACCTGAATCTCCCAAACGTCCGCGAGGCGATCCACGCTGCAAACAAAACCTGGGAGAGCTGCAACAGCACGATCCTGGACGCGCTGTCTGCAGAGCTCGTCACGCCGCCTGCATACGGCATCCTTCCGGACTTGCTCGAGCGCGGCTTGTGTGTGCATGTATATTCCGGCGATCAGGACTTTTTGCTGAACCATATCGGCACGGAGTTGATTATTCAGAACATGACTTGGTATGTCCCTTTCTTTGGAGTATGCCTTGTCCAATCACAGACAGGAGTTCCTTTGACATCGATGGACGACATCGACAGCAGTCTTGCACGGCTTCCTTAGATATGTGACAAACACTGACAACGACTCAGGAACGGCAAACAAGGTTTTCAACACCCACCGAACAACTCCTTCCACGTCGACGGCAAGCACGCTGGCAACTGGGGCCGCGAAGTAAGTCAATCTCCGAGCGTGCCCTGTACTCTACACATCCCACCGCACTATAGCCACGAGTGTCCACAGCTTGACTGCTCAACATCACTGACTGGCCATCTCAGCGCGGTCTCTCGTACCACCACATCCTGGGAGCCGGGCATGCGGTTCCGCAAGACCAACCTGCCGCTGCGTTTGTGTTCGTGAGGGACTTTGTGCTTGAGTATGCAGGGTAGCGGTGGTTCCGCAATGATGGTACGATGAAGGGAAGTCCGCTGTACTTTTCCGTCACACACCTGGTTTGGCACAACCCCACGGATTGAGACAGAGCTTTGCACTTTCAAATACGTGGGAAGATAGCTCGACAGATCAGCATCAGCGACGATGCAAAGCAATGTAATCAAGCTATGGAGCAAGCCATGCTTTCTCTTGCGCGCTCTCAGTAGTACCCGAAGTTCTGCATCACCCATGGCTGGTGATAGCTCGAGTAATCGCGCCTGCCCGATAAGCCCAACTCCGAAGCTACATTCACGTAACCCTCCTCATTGACCGATCCGTTCTTCGAGATCCGCTTCATTGACTCCTCATCTCCCTGCCACGGTGTACGACTACCCACCCACAAGTTAGCTGCTCTGCCCGTGGCTTTTGGTGGAAACAAATACGTACCAATACACGCATTTCACCTCCTTTCCCTTCTGACTAGCTGCCCATTGCTCGAAGCATGTCTTGTGGATGTTGTTGCCGCAGGCAGCTTTGCACCAGACTATCTCCTCGTGCTCCGGTTCGAATTCTGTGAAGCAAATGGGGCAGTCGCCGTCGATGGCTTTGCGCTTGCCGGGATGGTCGTCGTCGGTGCTGGCTTTGTCTTTAGGACTGAGAGGGGCGTTTTGAAATATTTCGCGGAGTTCCTAGATTTATTGAGCAAGTGTTCTCAGAGAGATGGCTGGAGATATCATACAGAGGAGATAAATGCGAGCTGGTATTGTAGATGCTCTGGTGCTTTCAGGACGTTGTGGAGAACCTGGCATGCTTCAGTCTTTGGGACGGGCAGATTTTATGGTTCGGGGACCGTACGTAAATGATATGCTTGCACTGGTTTCCTTTCTGATTGTCTGGGCAAGTGCAGGTAGGCAGGTTCCCGATATTGACGTTGTAAATATTACCCGTAGTCCCGGCAATGTCCACGGTTTCCTCTGGAGCCTCTTCGGTGCCGCTTCTCGTACGATCAATGACAAACATCCTTTCAACAACTCATTAGCGAACTTTCGTGAAGATCACCTTCAATCTGATCATACCTCTGCGTCAAAGCCCGATTCAGCTTCTCAAGATAACTCAACGGAGCTTTCTTCCGAAACATCTTCAGCCTCTTTTCCTCATCCTGACTTGTTGCTGCCGCCTTCGATCTCTTCTTCTTAGGTGGTGTGACAATCTCTACCTCTTCATCGTCATCTCCCGTCAAATCTATGAGCTTCACCTTGCCACCGAGTGTGGACGCAGATGTAGTGGTGGTCTTTCTGCGTTTCACAGTGCTCGGTGAGGCGGATGGTGAGGTCGTGTAGTCTGCATTCTTACCGGCCGCGGACAGTGGAGCTCTGTCGGATTTGCATTTGCGGTTTGCGGGTGGCTTTTGAGAGGTTGGTGAGGTCTGCATCCCAGTGGTTGATTTGGTCTTGCTGCCTGAAGGCGTTGTTCGACCTCGGATGGTCATTGATGCCATGGTCAGCAGATTTGTCGCCAAGACGACGCGTGATGAACCCTAGTGTTGATTAGTGATCCAAGGAAATGGTGTATTCATGTTGATACAGTATGCACGTTGACGCTGGAAATACGTCATCAAGGAACACGAATGCACGTGCATTAGCGAGAAGTTTCAGCCCTACGAGTACCTGCTAGAGCTTTCAAGCTTGTAACGTGTAACAATTGAGATGCGCGGTTTCGCATCGTCATAGGCTACTTCGCATCGACATGATTGATGGCAAACATCGGGGTGTTCCTGATTCAAGATGACATTCTCAATCATGGCTCGATGTCTATCTTACTTAACACATCCATGCCGTCACCATCATCCGTGTCGTTATGCTCAGCATCCGAGTCAAAAAACCACAGCCTGCCGTAACTTATACAAAGCTCCTCTCCTGCTCTAATATCTCGTAGTGCTCTGTAAGTTATACACCGAGCCTCTAGGCCTCGTTCCCAGCAGACGTTCTGGTCAAGGCTTGAGTGATTGAACATGGACCCCAGGCCAAATACTAGCGCTTGAGTGATGGCTGTCTTCCCGCTCCCTTCATCTCGATATGGCCAGTTGCTACTCTCAAGCATGTAAGTGAGCTGTTGAAGCCACGCGGGATCGGTGGGTTCCGCACTGACTAAGTATAATGATCCAATTGCGTTTTCCTTATTACTTCCTGGTCCTTCGGGTCCAACACTAGAGCAGGGCTCACTTCAATAATGGACTCCGCTGGGATATCCGATGAGGCAAATACCCCTCGGCCTGGACGAGTGCATCAGACGTAAACCCAGAAGGAAGGTAAGGTATCGTGCAAATGCTGGGTGACTCCATGGTATCTTCGAACCTTTTGGTGTGTCCAGTACCATTATCAGTCCTGCGACTCGCTGTAACGGAATGCCGGAGATGTCATCAGGCGTCTTCGCCATAATCGTGGCTTAATCTTGTGAAACATCAAGAATCTCTGATGCTCACAGCCGCTAAGATTAGAGTAAAGACTGGCGTCACACGGACCACAGCTCTGCGTTACAGGTACTGCTAACTCGCCTGCTTGTAGTGAGCTAAGCAAATACACATAAGCTACCACGCGTCTCTACGCATAGAAGTTGAGATAAATAAGGCGAGTTGTGGTCTTGACAAACATCCGAATTCTCAATGTCTCACCAGAGAACACATTCAACCGTTGAGGTTCAGAAAGAGCCACACTCAGTGTCACTCAAAGGTAGGGTTCCGGATCTACGTACTGTGCTGCTCAATGGCTGATGCAAGTAGTATTGAGGTGAGCTGCGAACAGAGCCATGTATACTCTCTAAGCTGACGATGTCCTAGGCTCTCAAGACCCTCCCTATCGTATCAGTACCCTCTCCCTCAGCATGGTTCTGAGCCGGATATCTCACCAAAGGCTGCGCTAAGCTATCCAGTGGGTAGTACAGATGATCAATTTATTCTGAGCCCTTTGGTAAGATTATGGGTCTCCTGTTGGTCAATGGAAAAGTCCAACGCTGACTTCAGCGATAGCTTACGCTTCCTCCAGCTTTCGGCTCTGCCTACGTTGGGGAGACATTCTCTTGTACATTGTGTGCCAACAATGAGCTTTCGGATGATGAAGATGCCAGACTTATCAGCTCGGTACGAATCAACGCGGAAATGCAGACGCCATCCCAGACTATCCCTCTCGACCTAACGCCGGCCGAAGATGATGCATCAAAGTCTGGCCTAAGTACAGGCCAGTCGTTGCAGAAGATAGTCCGATTTGACCTCAAGGAAGAGGGCAGTCATATACTTGCCGTCAGCGTGAGCTACTCTGAGACATCAATATCTGTCAAAGACAACTCGGCTGCCAGTGGCAGGGTCCGAACGTTTAGGAAGCTTTACCAATTCATCGCACAACCGTGTCTCAGCGTCCGCACCAAAGCATCTGACTTACCTCCGTCAGAGATTGAGGACGAAGCTGAGAAGCCTTCGGGAAAGGCCCGGCTTCTCAGATTTGCGCTTGAAGCGCAGCTGGAGAACCTGGCAGATGAGGCCATTACCCTAGAGGCAGTGTCTCTCAATCCAAAGCCGCCGTTCAAATCGACGTCTATCAATTGGGACGTGGCCCGTGATGACTTGGAGAAGATCGAGTTACCAATACTTGGCCCGCGAGATGTTATGCAAGTAGCCTTTCTACTGGAGCAGCAGAAACACGACCGGGAGGGAGGAGAGGGAGTACGGAGAGACCTTGCAAAAGACGGCCGCGCTGTCTTGGGCCAGCTAAGCATACAGTGGCGTAGCGCTATGGGTGATCCTGGGTTTCTGAGTACAGCGTGGTTGAGCACAAGGAGACAATAGACGACATTGTTCAAGAACTACCAGGCTGTCCGCACCCGAAAGCGCACCCATTTCTGGACCGTTCGTCCTTTTTTGGTCATCTCTTGCGTTGCCGCTGGACACCGGTCATTGTCCACAACAGCTTCAAAGTTCGAGAAGATCAGAGCACGAAGCATGATTTCTGGCTCGGGCCGGCCGTTGCACCCCAATCCGTCGACAACACTGACTTCGTGAGCCTGACAGATGCGTTTATATAGGACCTTATTCTGTATCACGAATCCAGCAGGGTGGTTGTGATATTGACGCAGATGGCAATGGGCTTACTTATCGGTCGGTCGCGGAACAGACAGGACAAGGTGTCGGAATATTGCCGTCGACGCGGCCAGCAATGCAAGGCGGGTTCTGCAGCATCCCGTAAGGCGGGGTATGAAGGGGCCCGCGATATTTTCTCGCAGCTAGTAACTGGAAACTCATAAGACACGGCCATAGCAGAAATTATGGCCCTAACTCCTTCAGCCCGAAATCCCAAAGCCTAATTACCAGGACCTCTCCCGGCCCCACCACTCCGCCAACCCCGCACAAGCTCTGTCTCTCAGTCACATCATGGCTGATGATAATCGGGGGTAGAAAATCCGTGTTGAGTAATAGGCCTTGGCGAAGATTGAAGCTTCTTCATCTGATACAATCATCGAAAAGCAAGCAAACACAAGCAAGGTCTGCCCCGGTAGAGATCGAGATCCTAAGGTTTCAGACAACTCTCCCTTATCCTTATCCCTGTTGATACTAAACTCGGACTGTCGTGCGACTCGTCCGGCGATGTCTCCGAGGACCGGAATAGATTTCAAGGAGTGTTGTGTTCCTACAGGCTGATATACGGCGTCAGTCAATCGATGTACTCTGTGTAACAATCTGTGACGCCGGCTCCGCAACACGCATGTCAGCTAAGTTCAGTAGGCTACTGGAGCCTAGCGAGAGGCCGTGCATGCTTGGCAGGGACAGGGAGGTGAAGAATGGATTGACCCTGGAATTCTTGACCGCAACACGACTCATGTCCGGTGTGAAGTACCTAGAGTTTGGACATTTCAAGGCGTCACCCGCGGCTAGCCTTCTTCCGCCCCTGACGAGAGCTTTATCGGGTATGGTCTCTTCCTTTTCACGGCCACATGCCTGACAATCGCAACAATACCTCAACGGTCGACTGGACACGGTGTATCTTTACGGTGATCTGATTGTCCCCAAGCCGAAACATGTCTGGATCGACATACAAAGTACGAGTACTCGTAGCTTATAATTAGCGTAAGCATGGACCTCAACCCCTCCCCCTATCCAATCTTCCATTCACACACCCCTCCGACGAATGGTGAACCAACATCGGATCTTCACGACGATAAAACGCAGGCTTTTAGCAGCTCAACGTATTCCAGGCCGATTCCGATGTCACACCTCGCTTGATTGTTAACTTTGAGGAATGTTTATGGCTCGGCTTAAGCGCTGTCGTTGCTACCGTACATGTAAAAGATCTGCAGCGACCCCACGGGGCAATATTGTAACAACAATCAACCAACCATCCAACCGCTTAAGGACTGGAGGCGATGCTGGAAATGCACCTTCACCGTTGACACCCCGGCCTGCATAGCCGACGTTTGAAAACTTCCACCCCGTCTCTCTCGTCCTGCGCATGTACTACGCTCCAACCGTAAGGGACTCGATTTCACGTCACAACCATCGTCCTTCGAGATCACAACAAACGCAAGGCCGGTTACTTCATTCACTTTGGACCACAACTCTTCCCTTGGCGTACGTTGTCTGGCGAGGCAATCAGCCGTCGAAGCATCACTGCAAGGATACCAACATTGCCCTCATGATTTAAACAAGCAGAGACGTAGCCGACGACGTGCTGTTGGCACATCACGCTCTTTACTCACACACATGTAGCTTAGCATCATCAATGGCTCCTGTTGCAACTGACACGTCGTCCGAACCTCTTGGTCTGTGGTTTTGGATAGCAGGGGTGGACTCCGAACAATTGACCTGGCCCTCCCCCGATCCGGATGAAGACCAAAGCACGAATGGCGCTCCTCCATCCCCCGTTGCTTCTACCATTGAAGAAGACCAGGTGGCAGAAGCAGAAGATGCTACGATCATAGCCTCCCCACTTTCCACGAAAGGAGAGAAACGAAGTTCCTATAATTGGCCGTCTAGAAAATCCAACGAAGCACGTCTATCCAATCAATCATTCTCAACGCTGGAGAAGAAGGGCACGGACAGCAACAGGAGCAGCGCAACGATCAAAGGTGTACATCTCAACGGATCCGGCACAGGGCTCAGCGATCTGGACTTTGAGAAGGCGCTTCGGAAATTTGCTTCGGAGCGGGACTCATTCTTGTCGGATCTCACACTCAGTGCGGGGGCGGTGGTTCCAAATCGTCCAAAGCCCAGGCCCAAGACGCAAAAAATCGTCAACGAGGATGCTGCTGGGCTCAAGTCAGGGGTTGGGAGCATTAGACGGAGGATCTCATTCAGGGATATGAATAGCATGAAGCGGCAGCCGTCTGTTGCGAGACAATGTGGGTACTTATATGTTGCTCACGAGAATCAGAGCAAGATTTCTCGGAGACATGGTCTTCAATACTCCTGCTAGTAAGTATCTGCTGACATAAATTTCCAATAGCTTCGATACGCACGTCAAAACGACTGAGCAATTACAATTCCGTCATACCGGCTCCTCAACCTCTTAATGCATCACCAAACATGCACCCTCTGAAGCGAAGGTTCGAGCCAGTCTTGTTGGACAGATACCCTCCTAAAGGTATGGCAGAAGAAACGAATCAGAGAGGACCCTTTCCAGATTACGTTCCAATGTTTGCCTTTCCCAACGATGTCAATATCGTCTCTTCAGATGAACGACCGCGGTCCACTTGGCATGGCTTTGCAATGACTGCAGGGGACAACTCGCGGTTGTACGGTATATGTGTAATTATGTGGATGCCGCTGAATCCGGAAGCCGCTGAGGAACTAGAACGGCGATGCGAGGAATGGAGACGGGGTAACATGACGGATGAGGAGCGGGAGCTGGCAAGCAGTCTAGGGGAGAGACTGGCGGTAGAAAGGGCTAAGCTTTCGCGCTTATTGGCAATGCTTCCTTCGGCTACCTCGGGATCTGCGGCAAGAGATCAACTGGAAGACCAGATCAGTGCGGTGGAAGAGAAGATCGGGCTTATGACGGATTTGCTACGGCCGGTACGGCATGGAGCGGCGGCGAAAATCGACGGTCTGACGGACGGCGACACTGGACTCTGGATACCACGATCGTACGGCATTCTCGGCCGAGACCCTACATTAACAAGCTTCTGGAAGGAATGGTTGCGCGCTGTGGTGGTACCGATGACGAACGGTGGTATCTTGCGGGTTCCGCCGAGCTCGCCAAAGATAGGCATGTGGCAGCCTCTGGAGCGATATGTTGTCAATTTGTGTGCAGAAGCACTTAGTCCGATCTCGTCGAAAACACAAGTTGAGATTGCGATCCGGGAGCTGCGGCTGTACGCTAGGAAGGAAGCCATCAACGAATTGCCCGGATCTCGAAATGTAAGCTTTCAAGTCTGGCGTCGTAAGGGTGAGATCTAATGGTCACTTCAGACGGATCTTTACGCCTTATTCCGGGCATTGTCAATACCTAACATTGTAGTTCTTTTCGAGGTATGCTGGCTGAAATCTCTTACTGTTGACTTGACTAACCGTGTCTCGCAGTCCGCCCTGGCAGAATCTCGAATCATCCTCCTTTCTTCACATACTGCAATGCTTCATCTTGCCAGCAAAGTTTTGGTGGAACTGCTCTATCCAATGGTCTGGTCTGGTGTCTTCATTCCTGTCCTTCCTGCAAGACTGATCCTAGCACTCGAAGCGCCGTGTCCGTATATTGTTGGGATCGAGCGTCGATATGAGAAGATCGAGCTGCCAGAGGACGACTTTGTTCTCGTTGACCTGGACCAAGACGAGATAGAGAGCACCACAAGACCCACTCCACTTCCTCGACAGCAGCGGCGAAAGCTCACGTCTCTGCTTCAACTGGCTGCGCCCCACCACAACCGATATGGCGTACGTCCAGGGCCACCTGCTTATGCGATGGAGACCTACCCATTCGATGCATTCTCTTCCGAGAATCCATCCATCTTTACCCATGATGCACCTCGGAGCTCCTTGGTGAAATTTGTCAGCCTGAATTCAACCTCATTCGGTGATGCTAGCTCCAACTTCGCACCCCGACCACTTTTATTCAACGTTTTCCTGCAAGCAAAGAACGATCAGCAACGTCTCCATGAACGACCAAACACGAGTTCAACTACGAAAGGCAGCTTACCTCCTTCACCGAGGCTTTCTCCTACCTCCAGTACGTTCCCTCCACCACCAACCACTCCTGTCTCCCGCAACGATTCTGGCTTTGCGTTGCAGAGCACACTTCGCGAAAAGCGGTCAGGACACTTCGACTCGATGTCGAGGCGAAGTTCCTCCTTTGTCTTCGAGCGAGTCCCTACCCTGCGACGACCGAGCATACCCTTCACCGGGCATTCGTCCAGCCTCTCAGTGACGACTCTTTCGAACGATGGCTCGACGACATCGGGCTACGCTCCGTCTACCTATGCACAGTCAACATTGGCCGCTTCGACGATCATGCCAAACGTGCTAATGCAGCCTGTTCGTGACACTGAAACGACGAGCTGGATTGAGGGGCACTACCTCCAATGGCGACCTCAGGACGAGAAGACTGTGTGTTCCGTCTGCGACGACAAAGCCGAGGATGGCATGTACAGGTGCGCCGGCTGTGGGATCACCACTCACGGTCGTTGTGCGCAGCAAATCTGCATTGTCTGTCCTGCTGCGTTTCACCCTGAGCAGATACGGGCAGCGTTCGTGCGGTGCTTCGCGAGCTTATTCTACACGTATCGGAAGTATCTGCAGCCTGCAACTGGAGACCAGAAGAAAGCGGGAATGATCTATCGATTCAACATGGATGGTTTTCTCAGGAGCCTGCCGCACGAAAACGCAGACTATATACATACGCTGCGGCAGACCCAAGGTGTGTACTTTTGTGTTATCGTGAATGTAATGTTTAACCAACAACATCTGCTTTAGGCTTTAACGAATTCATCCACGAGCGTGAAGCCAAGCCACCCAGCGATCCTTCCATCATGCTCTTCGACCAAATCATCCTTTCGAAGAGGAACCGCGGCAGAACATCTTTCTTCTCGAAATCAAGCACGGATTTCCTCTCCGACACATCCGATCACCTCTGGCGATCCGCCGCCGCCACACCGCCGAGTAGCCGCTTCCCTGGCGACTACCGGTCGATCGTCACAAGAAGTAAGTCATCCATCTTTCTCATCTGCGGTGCAATCTAGCAAATGCTGACAATGTTGCCAACAGTACCAGCCAAACTCGACCCGGCCCTCATGAAAGAGCCAAGGGTCATCCAAGGCGTACCGCGCATCACGACCACGAAGGCGAGACGAAAGCCCATCCCGAGTATGCTGGGCCCGAACGGGAAGACGAACGGATTGGCGCAGTCGCCGCCGTAGTTTCGGACATTTGGAAAAAGTACGCGGCACGACTGTGCGAAAAGTGCTCATGGCGGCGGCTGTGGTGGTTCGGGGTGTTTCTTGGAGTCTAGGGCGATTTGGATACGTGCCATCATCTTGTTTTTGTATTTCACTTTGATCTCTTGGATTGATCGATTGTCTTTTGATTTGATGTGGTAAGGAAGGAGAAAGGGCATTCGATTTGGCTGGCCATCAAGGGATCTGTACTTGATTGGATGGATAGTCACCGAATGTGCCCTCTTTACCCTTTGGGCAGATGAAATAGACGTTGGGATTCTTCGATTAGCATGTCAATCAATCAATCAATCAATCGAACAAAACTTCCTTTTTGACAGACGGTGCTTGTCGAGTATGAATTATCGATATGCTTAAGAATAGAATATTGTTGTGGGTGTTTACTGCGATGGGATGGGAGGCTGATGCTGTTGAATGAGGGGGGCGGTTCTGCTCTGCTCTGCTCTGCTCTGCTTCGCTCTACCTTTTTTATCTGTCTGTCTGTTTGTCCATCTGTCTTTCTGATTCGCTGATTCGCTGGTTCGCTGATTCT